>Ga0111145_1044_pt1 | contig 42084 bp, 47 predicted proteins | sample DeeMarSeWOR28_12_FD_80392 | JGI IMG/M metagenome (GOLD analysis project Ga0111145, IMG submission 80392) | Betaproteobacteria bacterium SG8_41 | reverse complement strand
TGTGGCGCCCGGGCGGGCACCTGGAAGAAAAGGTCGCCAACGAAGCCGCGATGGTAGCTCGAGTGGTTGACGACGTGGAGCAGAATCTCACCGCGCGTCATCTCGCCCTCGTTGCCTCCGATCAGCGTGTAGCGCACCTTCTCATCGAGCGCCGCTTCCGGGGTCGAGTCGCTCCAGTCGACATACCACTGGTCAACTTCCTGCTGCGTCCGCCACAACTCGGGCAGCGGCGGGTGACCCGGCGTGTTCCGCGCGGTGTAGCCGTGGTCGCGCCCCTCGAGATGGCCTTGCCAGATACGGGCGATGACGTAATTATGGTTCAGCGTGTGCACGATATTCTTGAACAGGCTCACGCGCTGTTTTTCGGCCTCGCCCGGAGGCAGAGCCGCGACGGCGTCAAACATGACCTTGTTCGCCCACGCGTTATAGCGCGCGAGCATGCGGGCGGTGCTGGAAGTGATCACGGGCAGCCTCCTCGGTTGGAAATGGGCGCTTGCGTGGCGCGATGACAATCCGGCCATGGCCGCGAGAGACACCGCCGCCCGCGGCAGGCGGGCTACCGCGCCTTTGGCGCGCTCGGGTTTCGCGCCGGCTTCGAGGCCGTCCCGGGCCGTTTCTGCCAATCAGCGCGGCGAAAACTCTCTCGGCGCGCCTGAACCGGAGGCTGCTTCTCGACGTATTCGCGAATCCGTGCAGCAACCGCCGAGCGCACGTCGCTCGGCAAACCGCCCGCCGCCGCATCGAAGCGCGCGACAACGGGATCGGCTGTCGCCGCATCGCCGCGCTCCGGAATACTGCCGATGATCTCGCCAGGCGCGGACCGGCCGCGAACGCCGTCGTGGAAGAAGCCGCGCTGTTGCTGCCACACGAGTGCGCGCTCGCTGGAGTCAATGCCGTAACAAAGCTGGAAAGAAGTGACCTCGCCGCTCGGCACCTGCCACACGAACAAGTCGAAGTAATCATCGTGAAACCAGCGGCGGCGCGCCGCCGGGTCCGGCGCCAGGCCCAGAATCTCGCGCATCATAATCGTCGACGGCCTCCCAAAGTGAGATAGACACCGAGACAGTACTCCCTGCGGACGACGATTTCAACTGGGCCTCGATCGAGGACGCCGGCAGCCCTGGGCGTTTGCGCACTGTTACACCTGTCACAAACTGTTACCAACTGGCGACGGAACGAGCCCAACCGCACCACGGTCGGAGAAAGTGAGCTCCCCGGTTCCTGGATGGGGAGTGCAAACTTCCCTTGAATGGAACTGGAGAAACATCATGAACAAACTCTTGATTCGCACCGTCGTTGCAGCCAGCTTTGCCGCCGCAACCGCTCCGCTGGTCCTCGCCCAGAGCGCCTCATCCGGCGCTGAGGGGCTGCGCACCGAGCACCGGCACGGTCACGGGCAGCGCGCGATGCGGCTTCCGAGTGAGCGCGTCGAAGCCCGACTCGCCTACCTCAAGACTGCCCTGAAGATCACCGATGCGCAGGAGGCGCAATGGAGCGGGTTTGCAGACACCCTCCGCCAGCAAGCGCGCGCCGCTGACGAGCGTTTCAAGACGCGCCACGCGCGGCGCCAAGAGCGCGTGAAACGCTCTCGGCCTACCGCAATCGAGCGTATTGAGCACCGGCAGGCTCGCCTTGCCGCGGCAGCCGAGCGCCTCAACCAGATGCTCATCGCCGCCAAGCCGCTCTATGCCGCGCTCTCGCCCGAGCAGCAGCAGATTGCTGACGAGCTGTTCTCGCGCCGGGGCCACCGCGGCTTTCGCCACCGCGGCTAGCACGGCCGCGGGTAACGGATCGTTCCGCGCAACCGGCGGAGCGGAAACCCGCTCCGCCGGTTGCGCGCGTCTCGTCGCATGACGAACGATGAATGGAAAAACGACGGCGCTCCCATCAGAGAATTTCACCGCTCGTGGTCCACGCGCTTTACCGGCGTTACTCGACGACCATCGGCGGCCGGCACGGATCCCCGCTTTTCTCTATATCTATGCTTATCTGCGTTTATCTGCGGTGAACAGGTTTTTCGCTTTTTTGAGATACGTTCCAGTCACGGAATCGGCTGTTGGCCTTCGACCTTCATCTCCTCGATCGCTTCCAGCATGCAGGTGACGCCGTAGGTCAGCACCTTCGCGCCACAGGGATTGACGCACACCATGAGCGCCTCGGCGATTTCCTCGGGCGCCAGGCCGAGCTTGAGCCCCTGCTTGATGTGCTGCTTAAGGTGCGGCTGATTCGGCGGATTGGACATTTCGACCGCGAGCGCGACGATGTGAAAGAGCTCGTGCATCTTCTGGTCGAAGCGCCGCGGCTTGAGCCGAATCACCTCGTCGAGGTCAACCAGCACCTTGACGTAATCGGGAAATTTTTCCGCGATCCAGGCATGGGCGGGATAGCGTTTCCCGCGCCGCTTCGCCATCTCGTCGACAAGATTGCTGGAAGTGGCTTCCGTCTTGCGTTCCGCCATTGCGCCCCCTTACTTTCGATCCAGAAAGACCCGCACGCAACAACCGACACATTGCAGGCGCGCCATCGTCAACTCACGGCCTCCTGATCAACCCCCGGCAACAACGTAGCCCGATGGCGTCCCCAGGACCGTGGTCCGTTCGAGATGACGCAGCTGCGTCTCGTCGAAGTCACCGAGCGCCTGATGCATGGCGCACCGATTGTCCCAGGCCAGGATATCGTTCTTCTTCCACTGGTGGCGATACACGAATTCCGGACGCGTCGCATGGCGCACCAGGAAATCAATCAGCGGCTTGCTCTCCTCCTCGGTCATACCGTCAAAACGTTTCACTTTCTCGCCGATGTAGAGCGCTTTGCGTCCGGTCTCGGGGTGCACACGGACGACCGGCTGCGCGACGGGAGGATTGAGACGCCTTTGCTCATCGGCGCGCGGAACGCCACTTTCGCTGTTGGCGATCTTGCGCGTCCCAGAGTGATGAATGCCGTGAAGACCGGCGATGAGCGCCTTCATGCCGTCCGAGAGCGCATCGTAGGCGAGGTACATGTTCGCAAACAGGGTATCGCCGCCGACGTCGGGAACGGCGTAACAGCGCAAGAGGGAGCCGAGAGACGGCGCAGTGGTGAAGGACATGTCGGAATGCCACTGCCGGCCCGTGTACTTCGTATCCGAGGGGCTGCCGTCGGGCTTGGGCTCGTTCGTCACCATCAGCAGCTCGGAATACCGGGGATGCCGGTCGCGCGGCAATGCGTCGTGCCGGTCGAGCTCGCCGAAGCGCCGGCTGAATTCGATGTGCTGTTCGCGGCCGATGTCCTGATCGCGAAAAAGCAGAACACCGTATTGCAGAAAGGCCCGATAGATTTCACCGAAGAATGCTTCACTCATCGGCATCGAGACATCGATTTCACAAACCTCCGCACCGAGCGCGTGCGAAAGCCGCCTGAGCTTGAGCGCCATGCGACTCCTCCTACTTTCCGTCAAGCGATATTTCCAACCACAGATGAACCACCGTCAAATCCGGACGCGATGCGCCGGTTTAAATCCGCGTGTCCGAGCAGGCGACACCGCGCCCATCAACACGCGGGCAAATACTGGTCACAGGTCACTGAATTCGCCGCTCACCATTCACTATTCACCATTCACGGGGCTCACGCGGGCAGGATCAGCGCGCCAAGCACCACGAGCAAGCCAAACGCGACGATCGTTGCCACCAGCAGGGTCCGGGTGCGGACGCGCAGAATCCCGACCGCCTCGACGAGCCGCGCGTTCTGTTCGGCCAAGGAACTGATCAGCTCAGACGAGGCGGCAAGCTCTTTCCTCAAATCATCGAGCTGCGCCTCCAGTGCATCGAGACGGCCCTCCGGGCTGCCCGCCACGCTGCCTGACTTCGAATCGGGCGGCTGGTCCCTGACCGAATGCCAGAGTTTCTTCGCACCGCGGGCGACAGTCGGCGCCGCAGCGATCACATCGGCCCAAGGTATGACCTTGAATGCAGTCAGCCAAGCCGCCACAAGGGGACTCCTTTCGATTAAGCACGTCCTGGCCGGAGCCTAGCATCAACCGGAAGGAACCGGCGAGCGAGACTTAGTGCCGCTTTTCGCGGCCTGCACATGCCCGCTGCGGTCGCGAAATCTCCCGGTTACCTAATCTCGGCGCATCTGTGAGGACCTTCACAGCATTTTCGCTTTATTTGTAGCAGGATAGGTGCGGTTGTGGTCCCGGCCAGCCCACTGTGAGGGGGGTCGAAAACGACCGCTCTGCGAAAGGAGAAAGGCGATGAGACGCAGCTTGGCAAAGCAGCGAATTCTGGCAGCGCTGGCGGTGAGTCTGATGGCATCGGGCGCGCAAGCGGGCGACGTGGAAACGGCGCTTGGCGGCGGCCTCGGCGCAGCAGCCGGCGCGGCAATCGGCCAATCTGTCAGCAAGAAAAACGGTGCCGTGATCGGCGGCGCGGTCGGCGGCGCGGTCGGTGGCGCGGTCAGCACGCCAGGCGAAGGTCAAACCGGGGCGATGGTGGGCGGCGCGGTCGGCGGCGCTACGGGGGCCGCAGTGGGTAAGTCGGTGGGCGGCAGTTCAGGCGCCGTTGTCGGTGCCGGCGTCGGCGGCGCGACCGGCGCGGTGGTCGGCAAGAACATAAGCACCAGCAGCGGCACGGCTGTTAGCTCGAGTGAGGCACCTCACGCGCCGGGCGGGCAAGTCAGCTATCGCGGCAATCGCTACGGTCATGACGACGACTGCTACAAATGGAAGCACAAGAAGCACCCTGGCAAGGGCTGGGCGAAAGGACATTACAAGAAGAAGTGCTGACAGCGCTCGCCACGGTTCTGCAAAACGAAGGCCCGCATCAGCGGGCCTTTTTCTTGTCGTTACCTTGGGGCGCCTCCTCGCGGTCACACTGACCGCCCTCGGCCGCGCCGGCTCCGACAGCGAGATCAAACTCAAAGCACTGTGCGACCCGCCGACGTTTGTGCCCTGTCCTGTCCTGCCGTTGCCTTCAGCGCCGGCGCCGCCGGATTTCCCGAATGATCGCGGAGTTGTCGAGGTCGGCCTCGCCGTGAGCCAGGCATCCTTCGATCAAGTCGACGTAAGTGGTAGCGAGCGGAAGCGTCTGGCCGGCACGTTCTGCCGCCTTCTGCATTAATGCAAAATCCTTGCGCGACTGGAAGATCTTGGCATGCGGCGCGAAGTCGCCCTGGACCATCTTCTGACCGCGCGTGTCCATCGCGCGGTTATACGCCGCTGATTCCTTCAGCACCTCGAGGAACGACGAGAGCTCGAGCCCCATCGCTTCGGCAAAAGCAAGGCCTTCAGCGAGCACGGCCCGGTTCAGCCCCCCGACCAGATTGACGGCGAGTTTGGCCCGCCCTGCCGCGCCCGCGCGCCCGAGGTAATGGCGGCGTGGACAGATCGCATCCAGAACCTTCGTGACTTCCGCCATCGTTTCGACCTCGCCACCTGCAAGGCCGACGCCATTGCCAAGCGCGATCTGGTTGCTGTTCCCCGATATCGGAAACTCGAGAAAACGGATGCCACGCTGCGCCGCGCGCTCGGCCAGAGTGACGACGCGCTCGGGCTCGCACGTGCTGGTGCAGATCACAACCTGGCCCGGCGACAGGCCGAGGGATGCCGCACCGCCGGCGCCTTCCACCACAGCCTCCACCTGGTCGGTGTCGAATACGGCCACGACAACAGGATTGCAGCTCTTGCCGACGTCCTCAACCGATGCCGCCGGCTGCCCGCCCAGCTCCGCCAGCCGGCCACAGCGTTCGCGTTCGATGTCGTAACCCCGCACGGCGAAGCCAGCGCCGATCAAACGTTTTGCAAGCGCCGTGCCGATCAGGCCCAGCCCGACGATTCCCACCAGTTGCGGTTCCGCGCTCATTCTGACTTCGCCTCCTCGCTCCTCACTCTTCGGTCGTTGCCCATCGTTCATCATTCAACATTTAATGATGGACCGCTCTTTACTCGATCCGAACGCCGGCAGCCTTGACAACCTGCGCCCACTTCGCGATTTCGACGCGAAGATAAGCAATGAACTCATCGGGCGTATCGGCGATCACGTCCGCGCCCAGCCTGGCAAGCCGCGACTGGAACAGACGCGCCCGCGCAATCTGGACGATTGCCAGATTGAGACGGGTCTGAACGTCATAGGGCGTTCCTGCCGGCGCCAGCACGGCGTTCCAGGCAGCCGCCTCGTAGCCGGGATAGCCGGCCTCGTCGAAGGTCGGGACTTCAGGCAGTGCGGGAGCGCGTTTCAGGCTCGCCACGGCGAGCGGGCGCAACCGGCCGCTGCGAATGTGGGCAATCGCCGGCGGCAGGGTGGAAATGATCGCGTGCACCTGACCGCCGAGCACCTCTAGCACGGCGGGATTCATCCCGCGATAGGCCACATGCAGAACGTTCAATCCGCCGGCACGGAGCTTCAGCATCTCCACCGCAAGATGCGGCGTGCTGCCGTGGCCAGGCGATGCGAACGCGAGCTCGCCGGGCCGTCTTTTGGCAAGCGCAACGAGCTCACCGACGCCGGTCGCTGGCACGGACGGATGCACGACAAGGACGTTATGAACCGCGGCGACCCGGGCAATGGGCACGAAATCGCGCAGCGGATCGTACCCGATCCCCCGGTAGACGCTGATATTGCTCGAAAACGCGGCAGGCACAACGATCAATGTCGAGCCGTCCGGCGCTGCTCTCGCGGCGAGACCGGCAGCAATGTTCCCCGTGGCGCCGGGACGGTTATCGACATAGAACTGCTGCTTGAAAAACAAGCTCAGCTCAGGCGCAAGCAGCCGTGCAATGATATCGGTCGTCCCGCCGGGCGAGAATCCGACCAGCAGCCGCACGGGGCGCGTCGGATAGTTCGATTCGGCCAACGTTCCCGACGAGAGGAGCATGCCGCCGGCAGCCAGCATGATGAGCAAACGAATGTTCACGGCATGAGCCAGCGTAGAATGTAGGGCGCACCATTCTACAGGGACACCTTGTCACGAGTGACCGGCGATGTGGGCCGCCCCAGGGCGGAAGTCAGCGGTAGGAGGCGCAAAGGCGAGCCGGGGATGACCAAGGCCTTTCCGTCCAAGCCGGCCTTGGCGTTCCTGCGGTTAAAATACAATGATCATTCCCACCGCTTTCTTGGCGGTAAAGCTTTTCTTCTCCTGTAGGCTTTTTCGTAATGCGTGATGGATAATCAGTATGGAACCAAGCAGCTCAGGTCACTGGTCACGATAGTCGGGTGCGGTGGCATAAAATCTGGGCCGAAAGATTGATCTAGAGCAAACTTCAAGCCGGCAGGCCCAATAGAGTGTCGTTAGAGCATTCCGGAAGGAGGATCGGCCATGAAATACGAAGACCCCGCCTGCGCGTACTGTCCGCCGACAGTCAGGGCCTGCCGCCAGGGCGAGTCCGCCGAGCGCGGGCCCGGTTTCTGCCCGACCAAGGTCGACCCCGAGACGCAGGCTGACGCGCGCAGCCTTTACGAAGACCCTGAAGTGCGCAGGATTTCCCGCGAATCAGCGATCGTGGAATCGGAAGGCTATTGCAAGTGGACTCGGGTCGAGGAGATCGTCCAGTTTGCCAAGCGCATGGGCTACAAGAAGATCGGCATCGCCAATTGCATCAGCTTCGTCGATCACGCCTATGTCCTCAGCGGCATCCTCGAGAGCCATGGCTTCGAAGTGGTCTCGGTCGCCTGCAAGACCGGCAGCATCCCCAAGGAAGACATGGGCATTTCCGACAGCCAGAAGGTCCGCCCCGGGCAATTCGAGTCACTGTGCAATCCCGTTTGCCAGGCCGAGCTGCTCAATGCGCATGGCTGCGAGTTCAATGTTGTGATGGGATTGTGCATCGGACACGACAGTCTTTTCTTCAAGCACGCTAAGGGGCTCACGACCGTGCTGGTCGCGAAGGATCGAGTGCTCGGTCACAATCCGGTCGCCGCGCTGCAGCTTGCCGACACCTATTACAGCCGTGTCTGGGGGCCCCTTAAGCCAGCAAAGCCGCCCAAGATCCCCGTCCCAGGCCGGCGCGACAAGAATCCCTGATGTGACTACGCGACTAGGTAACCAACCAGGTGACTAGTTCGCAAGCCAAACGTCGCCAAATAGCGGCGTTCGCTTAGTCCCCTATTCACCTAGTCACTTAGTCACTTAGTTACCTAGTTAGACCCTTGAGAGCCTGCCGCGCCGCGCGCGTGCCGCTGCGCAGCGCGCCGGCCACCGTGCCGTGCTCGCCTTCGAAATCGCTCGCCTCGCCTGCGAAAAACAGCGTGTTCTGCAGCGGTGCCGCCAGTGCCTTGCGCGCGCCGGAGCCGCCGACCGTCACATAACTGTAGGCGCCACGCGCGAACGGATCCTCCTGCCAATCGTGAAACCAGACCTCCTCCAGCTGTTGCGCGGCCCTCGCCCGCCTGCCGAACATCGCCTCGAGGCTCGCCGTCGCCTGCCGGACCACGTCGCGCGCCGCAATGCCGGAAAGACGCTCGGCCCTGGGCCCGCCCGCCCATGCGACGAGCAGGGGCGCGCGCACCGGCAGCGCCGTCCAGAAAGACGGGAACGGCGCATCGACTGAACGCAAGAAGGCCGCATCCTCGTAGCGCCCGCCGTCCAGCGCTTCCCAGAACGCAGTGCGGAACCGCATCACGACCTTGATTACCGGACTCGGGGCTAGTCCCTGCAGCGCGCGCGTTTTCGCATCGAGCGCCGGCGTAAAAAGGACCGCACCTGCGGCGCCGAGAGACAGCTGCAGCACTCCAAGCGGCAGCGTAATGATCGCGCGGCGCGCAGTTGCACTAAAGAATTTTCCGTTTCGAACACCCCGGACTTCGACGTGTCCCCGCTTCCAATGAACGCGCTGCACCACTGCGCTCAACCGCATCTCGACGCTGGATCCCGGGAGCGTTCGCGCCAGCCCTTCGAGTAAGGCGCCATAGCCGCCCAGCGGCCGGAAATGCGAGGACGCTGTTGCCTCGTCCTCACCCGACCATTCCTCGACGATCGCGCGCGCGCTGGCACGCGCCGGATCGGCGGCGTCATATCCTTCGACGCGCCTTTGGGCGAACGCGCGAGCCCTCGCCGAGACGCGCCGCAATTCGCGTTTGAGAAAAATCTCGAAAGAGACGTCCCGCCTGGGAACCGCGATTTTGCGCAAAGCCCTGCGGATCTCATCGAAAACGTCGCCCGTGCGCTTCAGCCGCCCACGCTCCAAATGCCAGCCGCTGCCGGTACGGTCGATTGCAGCGGCGCCCACTCGATCGAGAAGGGAGAACGTTGCCTCGGGACGCCCGTGAATAAGCTCGGCGCCAAGTTCGACCGGCACCGCCAGGCCCGGCACCTGGAGCGACCAGCAGCGCCCGCCGATTCGATCACGCGCCTCCAGCACGAGCGCTGATCGCCCCGCCTCGGCAATCTCAGAAGCAGCCGCGAGACCGGCGGCCCCGGCGCCAATGATCACGACATCGTATGCCACGTCTCTATTCCCCTTGAATCTGCTGCGTCAGTGGCGACTGGAAAAGATGACAATAATTACAGGACGCGCCTCATCCATTCACTACCACCACTCGCGATTCACGATTCACGTTTAAAATTTAACGAGCGACCCGTCACCGGTCACCGGTCACGAATTTAGATGTAAAGCGGGGGCTCATCCATCAACCCGATCTGCTCCTTCAACTCGAGTATCCGGTCCTGCCAGTAGCGTTGCGTGCCGAACCAAGGGAAAGCCGCGGGGAAAGCCGGATCGTCCCAGCGGCGCGCGATCCACGCCGAGTAATGAATGAGGCGAAGCGTGCGCAGCGCCTCGATGAGACAAAGCTCGCGCCGGTCGAAATCGCAAAAATCCTCGTAGCCTGCGAGCACGTCCAGCAGCTGGCGCGCCATGGATGCGCGATCGCCCGATAACAGCATCCACAGGTCCTGAACCGCAGGCCCCGTACGGGCGTCGTCGAAATCCACGAAATGCGGGCCCTCATCCGTCCACAGGATGTTGCCGCCATGGCAATCGCCGTGAAGCCGAAGGACAGCCACGTTGCCCGCGCGCTCGTAGCACCGCTGCACGCCGTCCAGCGCAAGCGCCGCGGCACTCGACCAGGCCGCCAGAATGTCCTGGGGGATGAGGCCGCTCGCGAGCAGCCAGTCGCGCGGCTCGGTGCCATGGCTGTCGATATCGAGCGCCGGCCGCTCGCGGAAAGGTCGCGTGGCGCCGACGGCATGAATGCGCGAGATGAATCTACCAATCCACTCGAGTGTCTTCCGGTCTTCGAGCTCGGGAGAGCGCCCTCCACGGCGCGGGAATACCGTGAAGCGGAAACCTTCGAACGTGTGCAGCGTACCGTCAGCAATTACAAGCGGCGCGACGACCGGTATTTCACGATCGGCCAGCTCTTGCGCGAACGCATGCTCCTCGAGGATCTGCGCATCGCTCCACCGCTCCGGGCGATAGAACTTCACGACAAGCGGGGGCCCCTCCTCCATCCAGACCTGGTAGACACGGTTCTCGTAACTGTTCAGCCCGAGCAGGCGCCCGTCAGGCCGGAGCCCGACGCTCGCGAGCGCGTCGAGCGAACGGTCAGGCGTGAGATCGCTGTATGGGGCGGGCTTCACCCCCCTATTTTAACGGCGGGCTTGGTGACCGGCGTCGCAGGACCAGCTTTCGCATCACGGCGGCAAAAGCGCGAACGCAACGCGCCCAGCAGAAACAAAACGGGCCAGGTCCCGCTTATTCGCGGCGCTCGATGCCGAACTTAACAAAAACCGAACAGCCGCGCCGGCGCATCCCACAGGAGCTTTCGCCGGTCGCTTGCGTCAGGCAGCCAGCGCGTCAGGCACGAGACACCTGGCCCGTAATCCATGCGCTCATCGAGGCGCACGAACGGCCAATCCGAGCCCCATACGCAGCGCTCGAGCGTAAACGCCTCGATCGCGGCTGCGATGAATGGATCGACATCGCGATAAGGGTAGCCCTCCGCGGAGCAGCGAAAGGGACCGGAGAGCTTGACCACCGCATCGCCCGACCGGCCAAACTCGAGCAGCGTCTGGAAGCCCGGCTGCGGGACTCCGCGCTTCACGTCAGGCCGACCAAAGTGATCGATCATTACCCGCACGCCCGCCTTGCGCAGGATCGGCGCCGCCTCGGCGAGCTCGTCCTTCTGGCAATGGATCTGGACGAACCATCTCAATTCCTTGACCTGCGCCAGGAGCCGATCCGCCCCCGGCTCGAGAAGCGGTCGCATGCCGTGGTTCATCAGATTGATGCGAATGCCCACCACGCCTTGTCCGGCCAGTGCGGCGAGCTCCGGCTCGGCAATGTTCGCCTTTACCAGCGCGATTCCCTTGAACCTCCCCCGGGAAGCCGCTATGGCTTCGAGCATGCAGCGATTATCCGCTCCGTACGGTCCGGCGCCGACGAGCAGGCCGTGCGTAAAACCGTGCGCATCGAGCACCGCGCGGAATTTGGCCGCCGTGCCCGCCTGGCTTGGATGCGGCCTGTAAACGGTCTCCGGCGAGTAAGGGTAATCCTCGCCGCAAAAGACATGGGCGTGGCAGTCCGCAGCGCGCGTATCAGTCATCGCAATATCCGGAAAATCGTACGGTTTCAGGCGAAGCTTACCCGCGCAGGTCGCATCGGAAAAGCCGATTCGAGATGTCGCGCCTGCTGCCGACTGCGGTTACCACCATGTGCTAGACTCGCTGGCGCCTTTTGCGCGGAGATTCGCAATGAGCTCGGTAAAAACCCAGGCCCGCACCCAGCACGTGTACGATTTCGCAACGCTCGACAATGTGCCGGAAGGCCCGACGAGTCTCAAGGTCACCGCGCGGCGCCTGCTCTCGGGGCCGAACCTGCAAAGCGGAAAGTCATCAACCGTTGGCGCCGTGCTCTCGGGCGGCCATATCATTTGCACGCTGGGCAGGCAGGCGCGAGGCACCGGAGCGAAAGCCCATACCCACCCCAATGAGCAATTCAACTTCATATTGCAGGGAATAATGATGAGCGACATCGAGGGCGACCGGGTGTTTGCGTCGCCGGGGATGATTCTGCATACGCCGGGCATGGTCGTGCACACCGGACTCGCCTGCCCCGATGAGGACCTCTCGTTTCTCGCCATCAAGGACACGCGTCACGGCATCACCGGTCCGCCCGTTGATGGAAAGCACGACGGGCCGAACTGCTTTCCCGGCTTCGGCAGCCGGACGGACGAGCCGGCGCAGACAACCGCAGATGCCATCGCGGAAGCGAAGCGGCTGCCGCCTGGACCGGGCAAGCGCTATGTCTACGACATGAGCAAGCCGCTCGACTCGCGGTCAGGGCCGGGGAGCGCTACGGTGAAATCCGGCGCGGAACTCGCATTGCCGCCCGGAATCAGCGGCAACCTGCTCACGGGCGAGCAACTCCATGTCGCCGTGCTGCGCTTTGCGCCCGGCGCTGCAATCGCTCGTCATGCGCACGACAACGAGCAGTTCGCATTTGTGGCCGAGGGCACCCTCGAGACAGAACTCGAAAGCGGCCGCATGACGGTAAACGAGCGCTGCCTGCTGCACGTGCCCAAAGGAATGGCGCACGCGCTGACTGCGCCTCGCGGCGCGCTCGTCGTTGTCGCCCAGGATAAGTGCCTCGGCTTTTCGGGCTAGAGTCCCCGCGTGAAAGGCGCGCGACGCGCGAAATTACTGCCCGGCTGTCCCGGCCAGCCGCGCCATCTCCGCAAGCACCTGATCGGTGATATCGATGCGTGTACTGCTGAATTTCGCTTCCTGCACGACCAGATCGAAGTTGCCCGCCTTCGCTACGGCATCGATCGCGGCCCTTGCATCTTTCACAAAATCAACAGCAATCTCGTTGCGACGCCTTTGAACGTCCTCGCGCATGGCCATCACCATTCGATCGGATTTCTTCATTAGCGCGGCGATCGCATTACCCCTTGCGACGAGCTCCGTTCGTTCCAGCGCGCTGCGCTCGGCGTCGAACCGCGCTCGCTCATCCGCGATCTGGGCCTGTAAGGCCAAGATCTCCTGCTCGCGCGGCCCAAACTCCCTTTTCAGCGTCTCGACGAGGCGCTTGCCTTGCACCGATTCCCTTTCCAAACGGGGTGCGTCGACAAAACCGATCTTGATTTCCTGCGCATGAGCGAGCGCCGCCGCCAGCATCACGGCACCCGCGAGAACGATCCTTCGGAGCATGCCGGAATTATCACTCAAAAGAATGGGGAGATACAGACGCCTGCAGCGCGCAGCGCAGCAGCAATGCCAGCGCGCGCACCGCGGTTCACGGCTTGCCGGATCAAACGCCACCACCGGCGGCTCGCGCCGCCCGTGCATGGACCCGTTCCGGCGCGCTCAGAGCGCCTTCAGGTTGTCGGCGGAAGTCTTGCCGTCCTTGCCGCGCGCCAATTCGAACTGGACTTTCTGGCCTTCCGCCAGCGTTCCGAGCCCCGCGCGCTGAACAGCCGAGATATGCACGAAGACGTCCTTGGATCCATCATCGGGCTGGATGAAGCCAAAGCCCTTGGTGTTATTGAACCACTTCACTGTTCCAGTCGGCACGGGAACCTCCGTTACAAGTATGGAATGCGCGAAAGATGTGCGGTTGATGGCAGCCGCCGGTCAAAGAAAAGCGCGGGACACACGCGGACGAGGGTCCCGCTACTTTTCGTGTGATGCCGGCTCGACCTTGGTGACCCGATAGTTGATGGCGCCAGAACCGTGGCGCCCGGTGGCGGTAAACTTGTGGAAGCCGCTGCAATGCTGGCAACGGTACAGAAACTCATTGCCCTTGCCAACGGTGCGCACGGTGGTCAGCTTGCCGCAATGATGGCATCTCACGGGCACGTCCTCACACGAGCGCGTTCTTCTGAATGGTGCGACAACCCCTTCGACTCCTTTGCCAAAACCCAGCGCCATTGGTCCAGATAGGCGCACGACCCGCATGATACACGCATCGGCACGGGAAGTAACGAACCCGCTCGCTTGCCTGTGATCACGAGATCGTGGCGGATTGATCGCCCGACCGTCCCCGTCACGGCTCGCGGTCCGGGGACGAATTTGTCCCCCCGTTATCACCCGGCGCAGCGGATGGCGGTGACTCGGGCCGTTGTGCACCGCCCTCGCCGGCATCAGCGTCACTTCCCGACCCGGCCTTCGCAGCAAGCTTGCGCTGGCGCTTCTCCTCCTGCTTGCGCTTCTTCGCCATGTCTCTTTGCCGCTTCTCGAACCGGTAGTTTGTCTTTGCCAAGACGCTCCTCCAAGGTGCAGTGATCGCTTTGTGAATGGGATTGGACGAAAGGCGAACTTGAAGCCGCCGCGCGGCCCGCTGTGATTCGCGAATCAGTAGCGTCGGCCGCCACCGCCGCGGCCAGCGCCCCCGAACGGACCGCGTCCGCCGCCGCCGCGCCCTTCCTGGGCGCGAGCTTCGCTCACCGTCACATTGCGGCCGTCGAGCGCCGCGCCATTGAGCGCCGCAATCGCTGCCTGCGCCTCCTGCTCGCTGCCCATCTCGACGAAACCAAAACCCTTAGAGCGGCCGGAATCGCGATCCATGATGACCTGGGCCGACGCCACACTGCCGTGCGCCGCGAACAGTTGCTGCAGGTCGCTGTCACCGACGTTGTAACTCAGATTGCCGACGAAAAGCTTTTTGCCCACGCGAAAGACTCCGTAACAGAAAATGCCGGACCTAGGCCCGTACACCAACAATAACAGAGACCAGGGCCAAAATCGAATGCGGAAACGCGGCAGGGAGCGGAATGCAACGCAAAAACCCGCGTTGGAGCGGGGTCTCTTATCGACACGGGATCCGCAAACGCCGCAAAACGTGACGGCGTGAAGCAATGAAAAGGACGCAGGTTCTTTAGAATCCCTGTATTACCATAGCAACCTTTGCTCCAAAGCCGAATCAGGCGGCGCAATGGATACCATGAACAAGACTCTCGTCTGGACTCAGCAACTGAATGTTCGCTGGTCCGACATGGACGCAAACGGTCACGTCAACAACGCGGCGTTCTTCACCTACTTCGAGCAGACGCGCATCGAGTGGCTGCAATCCATCGCCGCCCAGACGACGCCGGACGGCCATGGGCCGGTCGTCAAAAAAGCGAGCTGCACTTATATGCTTCCGGTCAGTCATCCTGCGACGCTGGAACTCAGGTTGTACCTCGGCAAGCCGGGGCGGACGAGTTTTCCGACATATTCGGAAATTTGGACGACAGGCGGGAGCCCGGAGAAGGTTGCGGAGGGCGAAGCCATCATGGTGTGGGTGCACCGGGAGAGCGGAAAGCCGCAACCGGTTCCTGACTTCCTGCGACAGCTCATGCCGGCGGCATGACGGACCAGTTTCCAGTTTCCAGTTTCCAGTTTCCAGTTTCCAGTTTCCAGTTTCCAGTTTCCAGTTTCCAGTTTCCAGTTTCCAGTTTCCAGTTTCCAGCAAGATTGGGCAGTTCTTGCTTGCGAAGTTCCTCACTTCGAACTTTGAACTTTGAACTTTGAACTCGGAACTTTGAACAACTCCTCTCGGCCGTTGTTAGGCAGGGCGGGTGACGATGCCGAGCTGCTGCAGCATGCCGAGGTCGTCGCGAACTGCGGCATGCTCGAAGATCTGTCCGCCGGCGACCCTGAAACTGTGGAACTGAAGGACCTTGACGCGCTTGCCGGTGGGCGAAACGCCCGCCAGCATGCCACCGAACACATCGGGTAGCGTCGGCTGGCCCCGGTGGGTTCCGGTCATCGTCACCTTGCACACGACGCGCTCCCCCTCGGCCGTGCTCTCCTCGATTCGGTAATTGAAGTCAGGAAAGACACTCAAGAGCGCCTCGAACACCTTTTGCATGCCGGTCCGTCCGACTTCCCGTCCATGATTTTTGGCGTTGACGGCGTAGAACGCAGCGGCAGCCGCCGCGTCCTGACGATTAAGCCCCTCTTCGTACAGACGCCGGATCAGCTTCTTGTTCTCTTCGAGCGACATGCAGGTCTCCTTGCCTGGTGTGTCGGCACCATTAATCGCCCGCGGAGCGTAACCGACACTGCAACACGATATCAACTCTCGCTCCCAGGAGCTCGCCAATGACCGGTGACCGGCGACCAGAGCGACGACGCCTTGTGATTCTCCCTTGAATTTCCTCGAGAAGCTCGGCAAGCCGGCGGTTCAATCATCCAGCAATCCGCGCCCCGGATTCTTTTCGCCACCCTCCTTTCCTCGATGCGCCGCGGCGGTATACTCGACGCTCATCACCGACAACCGACAAGGAAGGAGGAAATGATGACCAACAAGCCTGACGCGGGCCCTGGTGTCGTCGTCCGGGGTGAGCGACCAAGCATCGACGCGCCGGATCTGCCGAGCCGGCCGTACGAGTTCGTCATGGAAACCGAGGTCGAGTCGCTCGAAAAGATGCACAAGGTCGCGCGGCACCGCAAGTTCGAGATCCACGTGGACGAGCCCGCGCACCTCAAGGGCGATGATCAGCACCCCCAGCCGCTGATCTATGTCGCGGCCGGCCTGGGCGCTTGACTGCTCACCCAGGTGTCGCGGTACGCGACCATGACAAAAACCAGGATCCAGCACGCAAAGGTTCGGGTCCTGTTCGACTGGTTCCTCAAAGGATCCGTGATCAAGGGAACCATCGATAGCGGCTGCAACGAAGTGCAAACGCATCTGGAGGTTCAATCGGACGACGACCCCGACAAGGTGCGACACGTCGTGCGATGCGCGAAAAAGGGCTGCTTCGCCGAACAGATGGTGGTCAGGCCCGTTCCGCTGGTCAGCACGATCAAGATCAACGGCGAGGCGTTTGAGCCTTGAACCACGGCCGAATAGAATAAATCTTGAGAATCCAAAACTCCTCTTGAGCGAAGATATGCGCGGACAGAAAACCCGCGCAAGCAAATACAGCCCTGCCTTATCGACGTTCAGTCCCTCTCCCTCGTCGGGGGAGAGGGATTCCCGTATCACGAATTTCGAGACGGCTTCCAGTGAATCATGAATCGACCAAGACCATGAGTCACCATTCAAAACGCATGACGTATTGCGCATTGCTGATCGCGTTGTCCCTCGCGGTCGCGGGCTGCAGCAGCGGTCTCATTGTCGCCGCGGACAACTATCTCACCTACGATCACGCTTTCAACGATGCCGCGGCCGCAAAGGCCCGCCGGAGCGCGGAGAACCTGTGCGCGCAACGCAAACAGCTCGCGGTCCAAACGCGCAGCGTCTGCACGCTCACGCGGTGCAAGACGGACTATCAGTGCGTAAGCAAGGAGAATCCCGAGGAATACCAGCCGGAGAATTTCATGACCAATCAATACTGACGGGACGACCGCGGACTCCCGCACATTAAGGGTCCCGTCCGCCAACTCGCTGCGCACTGATTTACCATTTGCCAAAACAGGCCCTCACTCTTCGCCGCTTTTTCCTCAATCTAAGGCAACGATGAAACGTTTGCTCATCGTGTTCCACTCGATGACTGGCGGAGCACATCAGATGGCGGACGCCGTGCTGCGCGGCGCAGAGTCAGAAGCCGGGGTTCAATCACGGCTCGTTCGCGCCTCGGAGGCGACGGCGAAAGATGTACTGGAGGCGGACGGCTACGTCTTCGTGACGCCGGAGAACCTTGCGGCCATGTCCGGCATCATGAAGGATTTTTTCGACCGCACGTACTATGCGGCGCTCGATCGCGTTGCGGGTCGGCCATACGCGACGCTCGTCTGCGCCGGCAGCGACGGCCGCAGTGCCGTGCGCCAGATCGAGCGCATCTGCACCGGCTGGCGGCTCAAAGAGATCCGCGAGCCCATCATCATTTGCACTCACGCCCAGACACCCGAGGCGATCCTCGCCCCGAAGACGATCGGAAAGGAAGATCTTTACCAATGCGAGGAGACCGGAACGGCGATCGCGGCGGGGCTCGCGCTGGGCGTCTTCTGATGGTCGAACGGTGTGAGTGGTTAATGAAACCACGCAGCCGTGAATCGTAAATCGTGAGTCGTGAAACGGTTTCCGTTCAAAACAGAAGGATCACAAAAGGAGATTTACGGCCGTTGATCGATGTCTATCGGCGTTCATCGGCAGAAAATCTGGGCTGATTCGGTTGTTAGGGTTTTGCGTCTCTTGATTAGTTTGCTCTGTGGTTACCGTCTGGTTTTGGCCGACCAATTTTCGAATCAATGAAGATCGCGCGCATGGCGCTTGAGCGCGGCGAGCGGCGCGTACCGGAGCACGTTCTCGTGCGTCGCCTCGAGTATGACCTGCGGCGCCTTGCCGGCCTCCCACGCTTCGATCCAGCGCAGCACGTGGAGACACCAGCGGTCGCCCGGCTTTAGCCCTCTGAACCGCAGCTTCGGCTGAGGCGTGATGAGATCGTTGCCGCGCTCACGCGAGAACTCCAGGAACTCGGCGGTCACCTTGACGCACACCAGGTGCGCCACGGCCCCTACCCCATGCGTCGCGCAGCAGCCGTCACGAAAGTAACCGGTCAAGGGGTCATAGCTGCACGCGAGCAACGGGCCGCCCAGAACGTTTTTCTCCTTGGAAACTTCGTCGCTCATCAATCCTTGCGCGTGCTTTTTCGTTTATCCTGCGACCCCGCTTCATCAGCTCGCGGGCGAGGCGTGTCGACCAATCCTTCGGTGTGATCGCGATGGCCCTCAAGCCTCTGTCGGCAAATCGTTGCGCAACGCCGGGCCGCGCCATACGATGCCTGCCGGACTGTACATCGAAGCCCGGCGCGACGCCAGGAACCCTGCTCTCGATCAACGCCGCAGCCCCTTGACTAATGAAGCCCTCCGCTACCCCATGACTGATCAGGCGCGGCTCTTGAGCCATCCCTGCACTTGATCATGTCATCGCTTGATTAATACACTATCACTCATCACTCATCACTCGAATTAAATGCCTGTTCACATCGAAGTCCTGACCTCCAACAGCATGCGCACGGTGTTCGGGGAACTCGCGCCGCGCTTCGAACACGCAACCGGGCATCGCCTGGCGGTCAGCTACGATCCGGCCCAGATCATGCTCAGGCGTATTGCGGGCGGCGAGACGGCCGATGTCGTGATTCTGGGCGACGCCGCGGTTAGCCAGCTGATCCTGCAGGGCAAGATCGACCGAGCCACCTGTCGTCCTCTCACGCGGGTGCGCTCGGGCCTGGCCGTGCGCGCCGGGGCACCCAGGCCGGACATCGGCTCGGTTGAGGCATTCAAGCGCACATTGATCGGCTCGCGATCGATTGCATTCTCGCGGGAGGGGGCGAGCGGGATCCATTTCGCGAAAATAATCGAGCGACTGGGAATCGCCGATCTCATCAGAGCGAAGGCGAAGATCCCGGCCGGAGGGCTCGTCGGCGAACTGGTCGCTGCCGGCGATGTTGAAATGGCGGTGCAGCAGATCCCCGAACTCCTGGCCGTGCCAGGGATTGAACTGGCGGGTCCGTTGCCGGAAGAACTGCAACAGGTGACTGTCTCCGCGACCGGCATCTTTTCCGGAGCAGAGCACCGCGACGCGGCGCAGGAACTGCTCGATTTCCTCTTCACGCCCAATGCCGCGCGCGTGCTCGCGGCGAAAGGCCTGGAGCCTGTATAGGAGCCAGGAGCCGGCTCTGAGCAAGGCACCGGCCTCTCCCGTGCGCGTTTTATCCCGATATTCTGCTTCTTTGACGGTGCCGGTTGAACGTTCCGGCAATGCAGTCCCGACCGTCGGAGCCGATCCTTGATTTAACTCAAATGATGGCTCGCGAGGCGGCGCAAAATATCTTTTTGGCGGAGACGCTTGAGAAGCGCTCGGGGTCGGCAGCGTGAACTGGCGCGGCTTTTCTTTCCGGCTGCACACGCGGGGCGCCGCTTCGGTTCCCTCGCTGACAAGTCGCCCAACATTCGAGGAGCGACGGATGCCCACAAAGGAGGAAATGATCAAACTGGTGCACCGGGCGCTCGAATTCGAGCCGCGCATCAATCTCCATCGCTTTCCGGTCACGATCGGTTTCATCGACGGCGCTGTGATCCTGGAAGGTGAAGTCGAGCGCCTTGCAGCAAAGAAACTCGCTCTCGAACACGCAGCGGCAATTGAAGGGGTGCGCGGCGTTATCGACCGGCTTCACGTCGCGCCATCAGAGCGCAGGGGCGACGGTGCAATCCGAGATTCGCTGGATGGCGCGCTCCTGGCACAGGCGGAGCTGCGCGACTGCACCATACGTTCGCGCGCCAAGGGCCGTGTGGAGACGCTGCGCGACGCGGGCGCCAGCGGTGAAATCGAGGTCGAGGTCAAGGATGGCATCGTGAGTCTCGAAGGCCATGTCGTAAGCCTCTCCCACAAGCGCCTCGCCGGCGTGCTCGCCTGGTGGGCGCCCGGTTGTCGCGACGTCGTGAATTCGCTCGATGTGCAGCCGCCCGAGGACGACACCGACGACGAGATCCTGGACGCCCTGCGGCTGGTGCACGAAATGGACCCATTGGTGCAGGCCAGCCAGATTCGAGCCACCTGCCGCGATTACGTTGTGACACTCAACGGCTTCGTCCGCACCGAGGAAGAGCGGCGCCGCGCCGAGGACGACGCTTGGTGCCTGTTCGCGGTGGACAACGTGCTCAATCGGATCGACGTGCGCCGCTGACTGCCGCGGTGAGCGGTGAGCGGACCAAAACGCCGGTGAAACGCGAAACGTATCTGGCCGCGGATCAATGCAGATGAACGCGGATAAGAGAACCTGCAGTAGTCGGAAACATTGTTGTTGATCTGCGTGTATCGGCGGCCAACAGGATTTTGCTCGGCACCTGGGATGTGATGGATATGACCGAAGCCGCGATACGAGATCGCGCGTTTGTTGCGGCCTATCGGCGCCTACTCGAGTCCGGCGAGCTGCGGCGACGGGCCGACGCGGCATATGAGCGCCTGGCAGATTGCGACCTCTGCGCGCGCTACTGCCGCGTTGATCGCCGCAAAGGCATCGAGGGCGCGGTGTGCCACACGGCGATGCGGGCCGTGGTCGCGAGCCATGGGCCACACCATGGCGAGGAAGATCCGCTGCGCGGGCACGCCGGATCCGGCACGATCTTCTTCAGCTGGTGCAACCTGCGCTGCGTTTTCTGCCAGAACTGGGATATCTCCCAGCGCGGCGCCGGACACGAGGTGGAGCCGGCCGCCATCGCGGACAGGATGCTCGAGTTGCAGCGACTGGGCTGCCACAACATCAACTTCGTGACGCCGAGCCATGTCGTCGCGCAAATCGTCGCCGCTGTTCACGACGCTGCGCAGCGCGGTCTCACCGTGCCCCTTGTCTACAACACCAGCGGCTACGACAGCGCTGAGGCGCTGGCGCTACTCGACGGCATCGTGGATATCTATATGCCGGACATGAAGTACGGCGATTCGGCCCTGGCACGCAAGTATTCCAAAGTACGCGGCTACGTCGAGGTAAACCGCGCCGCCGTGAAGGAGATGCACCGGCAGGTAGGCGACCTCGTGCTGGACGCGCGGCACAGGTGGTCCGCTTTTTGGCGACCGAAATCTCGCGGGACACGTATCTCAACCTGATGGACCAGTACCGGCCGTGCTATCGCGCGGACGACTACCCCACCCTCGACCGCGCGCTTACACGCCGGGAGTATGTGGAAGCGCTAACGCTGGCGGAGCAAGCGGGGCTCAGACGCCTCGATCACCGGATGGAGCACCGGCGGGCCTGGAATCAGGCCGGCGCTCGCGACCTCACGTCAGCCTGAGCCCCGACACGACCCGACACCCGGTTGCCACGGAGAAGATAAATCCTTTTCCCCAAGGGGTTGCGTAGTTTTGAGGGTGGCTTGAAATCACCGGGCAGCGCCCGTGGCGTTGCACTTCAGCTCCCCGGACCCGATGAGCGGCCGGCACCCGCTATGTAAGACCTTCGTAAGAGTGCCCCTGTATTCTGTCTTACGCCTACAGGTTGTATTCCCGAGGGAGATGACGGTCATGTCCGGGAGGAGCGCAATGAGAATTCTCGTCGCGGCATTCGCCGCGTTGTCCCTGCTGTCACAGAATGCGCACGCCGCCGAGAAACTCCTGGAACAGGAGACGGCGAAGGCGCTCGCAGCGGGCGAGCCTGCCGCCGTAGTCAAGGCCCTGGAAAAGAAGGTCGACGCCGGCAACGTCGTCGCGGCGCTGGAGCTTGGCTTGATCTACCGCGACGGCAAAGGCGTCGCTCAGGATTACGCCAAGGCGCGCAGATTTCTGAAAATCGCCGCCACACCGGCTGAGATCCGCCTGTGGTACAAGTACGGCGTCGCCGAAGCACAGTGCGCGCTCGCCGTAATGCTGCGTGACGGCATCGGCGGGAAGGCCAACGCATCAGCGGCGGTGCCCTGGTTCGAGAGCGCGGCACAACAAGGCCGGCTGCCGGCTCAGCAGGCGCTGCCGCAGATGTATTTCAACGGCACGGGCATCAAGCGTGATCCGGAACGCGCCTTCATGTGGTCCAGCATTGCCGCGGCCTCGGCCAGCGGCGCGGCGCAGAAGGAGATGGAGCAGATACGCGATCTCGCACAAAAGCAGCTTGAGCCCAAGCAGCTTGCCAGGGCCGGCAATCTGGTGAAAAACTGGAAGCCTAAGACCGGCTAACCATTGTGGGCCGCGGGTCGGGTTCGATTTTCCATCACGGAGCGTCGAGGCTGACCCGGAAGGAGGGTCGTCATCTCGTGCTTTTTCCGGCCGGCGCGAGGACGCTTAGAACGTCATCAGAGCGAGTGATCCAACCCATCTTCGACTCGAAATTGTAAAGCGTCGCCTGACGCACGAAGTCCGGCCCTGTGTGATCCATGGCGTCCTCGACCAGGATCGGCCAGAACTCCCGGAAATAGGCTTCTCGCGCCGTGCTTTCGACGCACACGTTGGTTGCGACGCCCGTGAAGATAAGGTGACGGATGTCGAGACCGTTCAGCAGGCTTTCGAGATTTGTGCCGGCAAAACCGCTATAACGAGTTTTCTTCACCACAAGATCGACGGCCTCAGGCTTCAGTTCGTCGATGATCTGCCAGCCCCAAGTGCCCTCGACGATCAGCTTGTTGCGGTCGGCCGGGCGCTCCTTGATCATGCGGATCGCCATCTGCTTGCGAATATTTGGTGATTGCGGACCCCCCGCATCGCTGAGATCCGGCTTGTAGCCGAACTGCAGGTAGATCACTTTCACGCCCGCCCGCCGCGCGGCGGGGAGCAGCCGTTTGTTGGCCTCGATGACGGGCCGTGTGCGCGACTCATCGATACCCGTGCCAAGGTCCAGCATGCCGCCCTTGGTGGCGTAGGCATTTTGCATGTCCACCACAATGAACGCTGTGCGCCGGAGATCGATCTCCACGTCCTGCGGACGAGCTTTCAGGGTCGCCATTTCGATTCACAATTCACGATTGATGATTCACGGAACTTCTAGTGATTGATGACCTTCCGGTAATCCGCCGACGGGGTATGCCGCGCCGGCCATCTCACCCCGTCCTCGAATCGCGCGAACACGCTGGCGTGGCGGGCAAAGCCCCCCTCGAGCAACGCGACCGACACGATCTCGACGATCGCCGCATCATCGAAGCCGGCATCGCGCAGCGCCTGAAACTCATCGTCGGTCATCTGCTCGTTCAGCGTGAGCTTGCGGGCCACGCGGAACACTGCCTTCTCCATGTCGGAGAGCTCCGCGTTCTCGAAGTCGTGCAGTTTTTCGACCTCCGCCGCATCCATTCCCATGCGGTCGATGAGGTCCGTTTTATGAAAGTTCACGCAGCGCGGGCAATCCGTCGCCACCGCGCACACCATGGCAATCCGATTCGTGAGCTCGCGCGGCACATGACCTTTCACAACTTCGAGCTGCTTCTGGAGCTCCCACCACGCCTTGAGCAGCCCCGGCACGTTCGCGAAAAACCCGAAAAGCGGGCCCAGCCAGCGCGGATCCTTCATCCGGCAAATTTCGTCGTAGACCTGTTCCACCTCGGTCGAACCCTCCCCTGGCTTTACCAGGATGACCGGGCTTGCTTTCGCCCCACTCATTTCCGCCCTCCTTCACAGAGCGCCGCTTCGATGAAATATCGATAAATCCTAGCACAGGACTTGCCGCATCCCTCGCCCATCTGCCATTGCCACGACACGGCTCAGCAGCCTCTCCCTTCAGCACCCTCCCCGCTAAGTCGGGGCGCGCGCCAGGCCTCACCTGAGCAGAAGCGGCACTCCGCACAGGATGAGCGTCGCACCCACCAGACGACGGAAAGTGATCTCGCTCAACCTCACGTGAATGCGATCGCCGATATAAATGCCCAGGAGCATTACCGGAAGAATCGCCGCGAATACGATCAGCGCGTCGCGCGTGAACTCGCCCGTCGCGTAGTAGCCGATACCGCGCACCAGGCTCAAAGTCAGCAGCATGGCCGACATGGTCGCGCGGAATGCCTCCTTGGCCAGCGAGCGCGCATCGAGGTACATCGCGAAGAATACCGTGCCCATGGTCCCGAAAAGCGTGCCGACAATTCCGGAGAGCGTGCCCGCGAGCGGACCGAAACCGCGTGGAGCCCGGCGCGACGAGGCAGGCCTCCACGTCGACCACAGCACGTAGCCCGCGTAGGCAAGAATCAATCCGCCCAGACCGCGCGCCAGCGTGCGCGCATCGAGCATCGTAAAGAAATAGAGCCCGATCCCGACGCCAGCGACGCACCACGGTATGAAGGCGATGAAGTCCCGGCGGGCGACATACTCGCGGTCGTGCCCCAGGATTGCGATCGATGAGGTAACGCCGAGCAGCGTCCACACCGGTATCAAGATCTTGAGCGGCAGCACCAGCGCAAGCAGCGGCATGCCAACCGCGCCCCCGAAGCCGGTGCTGCCGCGTAGCCCGAAGGACAGCAGCACCACCGCGACGCTGTACGCGATCTCGAAGCCCGACAGTGACTGCATCATATTCCAGGCTCGACGACGGGACGCCGGCGCGGCCGTCGATTTCTGATGGCTTCGCCCTGGAAAAACGGCCGCTTCCGCAATTGACTCGCTCCCGCTGATCGCCCATCATCTCTCGCTTCCTGTCGCCCAGGCCGTCAATTTGCGAGCAGGAGGAGAGCCCAATAGCAATCGTATCGCGCCTCGCACGAAGTCTGTCGGAAAATTTGCATTTGGATCGCTTTGCCCCGTCAGCACGGGCGGCCGGGGAGCGGCACCGAAACCGCCGGGTTTGGGTTGAGCGACGGAGCCTTAAGCTGGCCGAACATTTCGCTTCAGGTTTTGGGTACCGGTCGCGGACCATGAGTCACGACTTACAATTCGATTGCAGTCATTTCTTCGAACAGGGAACAACATGAAAGCCGGTCAAGCAGTCATCGAAACCCTGCGCGCCGAAGGCATCGATCATATCTTCGGCATCGTGGGCCTCACCACGAACAGCATGGTCACGGAGCTCTATGGGCGGAGCGACATCCGCTTCGTGGATCCCCGCCATGAGGAGGCCGCGGCCTTCATGGCCTACGGCTTCGCGCGCGCGTCGGGACGGCCGACCGCGTGCATGACGACCTCAGGACCGGGCACGATCAATCTGCTCACCGGGATTGCGCTTGCCTACAAGGGCCGTGCCCCGGTAGTCGTCATCGCCGGGGATGTTGCCCGGGAATTTCTCGATCGCGACGGCAATCAGGCTTTCGATCTGCTGAACATCTTCAAGCCGGTCACGTGCTTTGCGCGCCAGGTTCACACGACGGCGCGCGTGATCCCGACGTTGCACGATGCCTTCCGCGCAGCTCTGTCCGGTGGGCGCGGACCCGCGTTCGTGGGCATACCACGGGACCTGCTGGACAACGAGACGATCGACGTGCCAGTCGCCCCGCCCGAGTCGTACCGCCCGGTTGCCGCACGGCTAATGGGCGACCCGGAAGCGATCGCGCGTGCCGCCCAGCTCCTGGCGGGCGCCCAACGCCCTCTGTTGTTGGCAGGGGGTGGTGTGATCGATTCGGATGCAAGCGAGGACGCGGTCGCGCTCGCCGAACACGCCGGCATGGCGCTCGCCGCATCCTATGCGCATAACGACGCCATCCCGAACAGCCATGGGCTCTATATCGGCACGCCAGGCTGGCGCGGCGCCGCTGAGACGCTCGAAGCGATCCACCGTGCCGACGTGATCCTGGCGCTCGGATGCCGGTTGAGCCAGTCGACAACGGCGTGGGACGATAGCGTGGTCAATCCGCAGACCAAAATCGTGCAGGTCAACATCGACGCTCAGGAGATCGGCCGCAACTATCCTGTCGCCGTTGGAATCGTCGGTGACGCGAAAGCCGTCGCGCAGCAGTTGCTTGAGGCGCTGCGCGAGCAACGTTCAGCCGGCAAGGGTGATCCTGCCTGGCGCAAGGAAATCGAGTCGCTAACCGCGCGGCGCAAGGCGCGGCTTGCAGCCGAGCTCGAGCTTAAAGGCGACCCGATGATGCCGCAGCGCGTGTTCCCGGAGCTCACCAAGGCGCTCCCCCGGGACTGCATGGTGACGCTGGATGCAGGCGTTGCACCGGGGCTCGCATACCAGCGCCTCCACTTCGAGCGGCCGCGCACCCTCTTCAATTACGCGGGACAGGGCGGGCTCGGTATGGGCTACTGCGTCGGCCTTGGAACGAAGCTTGGCAATCCGGACCGCCCGGCCTTGAGCATCCAGGGCGACGGCGGTTTCCTCTATACATCCGGCGAGCTCAACACCGCCGTACGCCACCGCATTCCCCTGGTGAGCCTCGTGTTGAATAACCGCTGCCACGGCTCCGAGAAAGCGCAGCAGAAGAACAACTTCAGCGAGCGTTATGTGGGCGTCGATCTCGACAATCCCCGCTTCGACAAGCTCGCCGAGGTTTACGGCGCGCGCGGTTTTCACGTGACGCGCCCCGACGAGATCGCCGATGCCGTCACGGCCGCTTTCAAATCGGGCGGCCCTGCCGTCATCGAGATTCCTGTGGCGGAGCACTTTCCTCCGCCCACGAAGGGACCCGGCGCGTCCTAGGCCGCCATACTTCGCCGCCACGCCGCTGGAGTCTCTCCCAGCTCGCGTTTGAATGCGCGGTTGAACGCCTGCTCGGAGTCGTAACCGATATCGGCGGCGATGCGCGCGATGCTCGTCTGCTCCTCGCGCAACCGCTGCGCGGCAAGGGTGAGGCGCCAGCGCGTGAGATATTGCATTGGCGGCTGGCCGAGCATGTCGGTAAAACGCTGGGCCAGCGCTGAGCGCGAGAGCCCTGCTTTCTCGGCCAGCTCGTCCACTGTCCAGTCGTGCCCCGGGCGCTCGTGCATGAGCGCCAAGGCCCGTCCCACGAAACGATCGCGCAATCCCGCAAGCCATCCGGTGGTGCCGTCGGGCAGCGACTCTATGTAACGGCGCAGCCCCTCGACGAAAAGCAGCTCGGAGAGCTTGGCGAGCACTGTGATGCCGCCGGGCCGCTGAGCCGCCGTCTCCAGGTTGCCCGCCTGCATCAGGTTGCGCATCCAGCCTACGCCGGGCCCCTCTCCGAGTGGAATGCGCAGGATGCGCGGCAGCGAATCGAGCAGCGGACCGCTCAAGCGCTCGTCGCAGATCAGGAAGCTGCACCCGAATCGGGTCTTCTCGCCACCGCCCCCGTGATCCACCCGCATCAACCCGTTGGCCGCCGCCGGCTGGACGAGATTGGCCGCCGGAATGGGTGTCAGGGTGAGATCGCTGCCCATGAGATGGCTGTCGTCCCGCGACATCATGACGATGTCGCCCGTTTCGAGCTCGACCGTCTCGCCCCCGGAAGCCAGCCGCGCCTTGCAGCGGCCTTCCGTAAGAAGATGAAAGAAAATGACATTTCCCCCAGGCGGGAGCGGGTGCGTGACTGGACGCCGGCCTTCGGACAGCACGCACCAGGGCGCCGTGAACTCGGCGTCGAGAAACACGGCCCCGGTCAGGCGCAATACCCCGAGGGCATCCGAAAGGGCATCCACGCGCGGATGGTAGGGCAAATCCGGAGCCTCAGGCAAAAATCCTGGACGCGCGGTGAGGACCGGGGAAGCCCGGATCGGGACAATACAAAACCTGAATGCCGGCCGTGCGTGGAGAGGACCGGCTCACTACCAGAGGAGAACGCGGGATGAAAGTTACTGCACTGAGGCACGCAGCTAAGCAGGGGAAGACGAATTGGGTTGCCCTCGCGCGCGAACTTGGCAAGGTGTTCGGCGAGCGCGCCGCGAGCGCGGACCACGAAGACCGGTTCGTCGCGGAAAACTTCGCGGAGCTGAAAGCAAGCGGACTGGTTTCGGCCGGCGTTCCGGCGGAGCTGGGCGGTGGCGGCGCAAGCCACGCCGAGATGTGCGAGGTCCTGCGTGAGCTCGGGCGCCATTGCGGCTCCACGGCGCTCGCCTTCTCGATGCACACGCACCAGGTGATGACCAACGCGTGGCGCTGGCGCCACGCCAACGCGCCCGTCGAGGGGCTGCTCAAGCGCGTCGCCGCCGAGCGCATCATCCTGCTCTCCAGCGGGGGCTCGGACTGGCTGCAGGGCTCGGGCACTGCCACTCGGGAGGATGGCGGCTTCCGCATCCACGCCCGCAAGATATTTACCAGCGGTGCACCCGCGGGCGACCTGTTTCTCACCAGCGCAGTCTATGAGGACCCCGAGGCGGGCCCGACGGTGCTTCATTTCGCCGTGCCGATGAGCTCGCGCGAGGTTCGGATCGAGTCCACATGGCGCGTCATGGGCATGCGCGGAACCGGGTCGCACGACGTCACAATAGACGGCTTCTTCGTGGCGGACGCCGCCGTGGGCGGCAAGCGGCCCCAGGGCAAGTGGCACCCCTTGTTTCACATCATTTCGATGGTCGCGATTCCGTTGATCTACAGCGTCTACGTCGGCGTCGCCGAGGCCGCGCGCGACCTGGCACTCTCTTACGCGTCCAAGCGCCGGAGCGACCACCACCTCCTCCAGCTCGTCGGCGGCATGGAAAACGAGCTCGCCGCGGCGCGGGTCGCCCTGGCAGACATGATTGCCGCCGCCGGCTTGAATGAGCCGGGTCCCGTGGTGACAAGCCGCGTCTTCACCGACCGCACGCTCGTGGCGCGCTCGGCTATCGCGACGGCGGAGCAAGCAATGCTTGTCGCGGGCGGGTCGGCTTTCTACCGCGGCAACGGCCTCGAGCGACTTTTCCGCGACGTGCAGGCCGCGCGCTACCATCCGCTGCAGGAAGGCCTTCAGCACGAGCTGGCCGCTCGCGTGGCGCTGGGCCTCGACATCGACGGTGACCGATGAGCGCCGCCCTTGCCGTTGCCCGGGCGCAGCCCCGTGCTGGGACAGGCGACTTGCGCGCAGCGCTGGGTCAGTTTGCGACCGGCGTCGCCGTGGTGACCACGCGCGGTCGCGATGGCCGCAGCGTTGGGCTTACCATCAACTCCTTCTCGTCGGTGTCGCTGGAGCCGCCGCTCGTGCTGTGGTCGCTGTCGCGGCGGTCCTCGAGCCTTGCCGACTTCGCCGTGGCCCGCACCATCGCCATTCACGTGCTCTCTGCCGGCCAGGAAGCGCTCGCGCGCCGGTTTGCCGCACCGGGCGCCGACCGTTTCGCCGGGCTCACCCGCAGCATCGGCCCCAATGGCGTGCCGCTGCTCGAAGATGGCGTCGCGCGTTTCATCTGCACGCCGTGCGACCAGCATGACGCCGGGGATCACGTCATCTTCATCGCCCGTGTCGATCGCTATGAGCACGCGGGTGGCGCTCCCCTCGTCTTTCACTCCTCGCGCTTCTGCGGCCTGGCGCCTCTCGGCGCCTACTGGTGATGAGTACTGGTGATGAATACTGGTGATAAGGAAACGCCGCAAAATCTCAGGTGTTCGTCACCATTTCTCATCACCAGTACTCATCACCATTTCTCATCACTCTTTCAATCCAAGAAGAAAGGGCGGCCTAAGCCGCCCTTCCGTGTTCCCCTGGTCACCGGTCACCGACGCGAAGCGTCACTTCGCGTGCTGCGCTCCAATCTTCTTCAAGCGCGCCATCACTTCCGGCCCGACCACATCCTCGCCGAGCGTCTTCCACACCGGGGCGACCGCCTTCTGCCACGCCTTCTTCTGCGCGGCGTTCAACCGATGCACTTTCGTGTTGGAAGCCTCGATGGTTTTCAGGGCCGCAGCGTTCATTTTGTCTGCGTTTTCCCAGTTCCACTTGCTCGCCGCGTCGAGCGCCCCTTCCACGCCCTTGCGCACGTCGGCCGGCAGCCCCTGCCACCACTGCTTGTTGGCGCCGACGATGTAGAAGCTGTAGACGTATTCATTAAGGATGATGTGGTCGACGACCTTGTAGATACCGGCCGCCCGCCAGGCGTTGGGCGTCGGCTCGGCCGCGTCGATCACGCCCTGCTGCAGGGCGGAAGGAACCTCGGACCAGCTCATGGCGATGACGTTGGCGCCGATTGCCTCCATGGTCTTGACGAAGATCGGAGCCGACTGCACCCGGATCTTCTTGCCCTTCCACTGGTCCGGCGTTAGCGCGGGCTCGCGGCCTTTGTGGCCGAAGTCGCGCGGGCCATTCATCCACACGGCAACCGGCGTGATGTTCTTCGCTTCCAGGTCGGGCACGAACGCCTTGCGCACGACCTCATCCTTTAGAGCGGCGTCGATTGCCTCGGGACTCGAGAGCAGGAACGGCAGCAGCAGCACGCCGATCTTCGGCGCGACCGGAGAGTAAATGCCCGCAGTCGGCGAGATGATATGGGCCGAGCCGAGCTGCAGTCCCTGGATCTGGGTCTTCTGGTCGAAGAGCGTGCCGCTGTGATGCAATCTGACCGAGGCCTTGCTGCCGAGACGCTTCTCGATTTCCTGCTTCAGCACATCGAAGGTCTGGCCCTTCAGGCTCTTCTGCTGGGTGTCGTTCGACAGGATGATCTCTGCGGCGAGCGCGCTCGGAACGCCGAGCATCATTGCGGCGCACAGTACGGCGCCGACAAGGCTTGTGGCAATGCGTGTCAACATGGTTTCCTCCTTGGTATGCGTTTTCAGGGTCTTACTTGCCACCGCCGCCGGCGGAAACGCCGGCGGCTGTGTACTTGGACGCCCCCTGGGCATCATAAATTCATGAGCCGCGGCAAAAACAGCGACAGCTCCGGAACGTAGGTGACCAGGAGCAGGGTGAAGATCGTCGCCACCATCCACGGGATCGTCGCTCGAAATACGGAAACGACGGGCATGCCGGACACGGCGCTGCCGACGAAAAGATTCAAGCCCACAGGTGGCGTCACCAGCCCGAGCTCGATGTTCACCACCGTTATTATGCCGAAATGCACGGGGTCGATGCCAACCGCCTGCGCCGCCGGGAAGAGGATCGGGATGAAGATCAGGATCGTCGGCACCCCCTCCAGGAAGAAGCCCACCACGATCAGGAACAGGTTGATGATGAGCAGGAATTCGACGCGGGAGAGCTCCATCGCGACGATCGCCTCCGTGATCGCCTTCGGTACGCCGAGCTTGGTGATGAAGAACCCGAACATGACGGCGTTCGCCGCGATCCAGAAGATCATGCCAACGCGCGCGCTCGCGTGGACGAATGCCCGCGGAATGTCGCGCAGCCTGAGCTCGCGATAGAGGAAAAACCCGATTACCAGCGCGAGCGCGCTTGCCATGACCGCAGCCTCGGTTGGCGTGAAGATGGCGCCGCCGGCAAAATGCAAGGTGCCGACGTCGAACTCGGGAAAGCCGTAGATGCCGACCAGGATGAACAGCGGCAGCGTGAGTGCCGGCACGCTGTCGCGGACGGAGTGAAAACGCTCCGCGCGGCTGACGCGCGCCCGTAGCGCGTACTTCTCTTTTCGGGCCAGGACCCGGGCCGCCAGCATCATCGCGGCCCCGTATACGATGCCGGGCACGATCCCCGCGATGAAGAGATCCGGTATCGACGTCTCCGTGACGAAGCCGTAGAGCACCAGCGGAATCGAGGGCGGGATGAGAATGCCGATCGAGCCGGCCGTCGCGAGCGCCCCGATCGAATATTTCGGGGAGTAGCCCTCCTTGACCAGCGCCGGATACATCATGTTCCCGATCGCAGCGACGGTCGCGGGGCTCGACCCCGAAATGGAAGCGAAGAAGATGCAGGCAAGGACGGACGTCATTCCAAGCCCCCCGCGCATGTGCCCGACCAGCGCGTTCGCCAGACCGACCAGCCGCTTCACCAGTCCGCCGCTCTCCATGAACGCCGCCGCGAAGAAGAAGAACGGCACGGCCATGAGCGTAAAGTGGCTCAGGTTGGCGTAGACCTTCTGGCCCAGCACCGCCAGGGGGATTGGGCTGAACAAGGACGAGGCGACCACCACGGAGCCGCCCAGCGCCACGGCGATAGGCGCGCCGATGATGATGAGGGCGAAAAAGGTCGCGAAGAGAACGAACGCTTCCATGGCCGTCAGGCGACGCCTTCCTCGTGCTTCGACCGGCCACCGGCATCGGGATTGCGCACCCACTCGACGATCAGGATCACGTAGCGGATCGCAAACGCCGCCATCGTGACGGGCACGATGGCGTACGTAACCGCGTCGGGCACATTGGTCTCGATATCCCGGATGCCCATCTGGTGCACGAACTGCGTGTACTGCAGGCCGCAGTAGAAGAAGAACGACGTCAGCGCGAGCGAGGCCAGCATGCCGATGAGGTCGAGGATTCGGGCGCCGGCCCGGGGCAATATCACTGCGAGGATATCGACCCGGACATGCACGCCGTCGCGCACCGCCCGCGAGCCGCCGAACAGCATCGCCCAGATGGTCAGCGTCACGAAGACCGCTTCGTTCCACGGAAAGCCGGTATTGAAGACGTAGCGCAGAACGACCTGCATGACGCCGAGCCCCAGCGCGACGGTCGAAAGCAGAACAATGGCGCCCGTTTCGGCGTGCGCCAGCGCTCGATCGAGAAGCGCGAGATATCTCATCAGCCAGGACAGCGGACAGGAAACGGGTCCTGAATTATAGGGCGTCCGGCCACGCTTGCTTCATTTGCCATGAAAACAACAACCTTACGCCGAGCGCGTCAGGTATTTCCCCGACCTAGCGACGCCCAACACTGCACTCCCCCGGTATCCGCAGCACAAAGAATTCCTTCCCCGGCTCAACGAGATTCGCGTAATCGCGATGCTCATAAAGGCTGCTGTTCGACCCGGGTTCGAGCAACAGCGGGATCAGCCGCCGCGCCGGCTGCCGCAGCGGGATCCAGAGCGTCCCCGGAGCCAGGCGCACGAGAGCGTCACGATCTTCGATATTGATACTCGCGCTCGTTCGGCGTGGCTGAACTCCGGCGTGCTCACGCATTGAAATGTCTTGCACCGTGGCCCGGCACTCCCGCGGCTCACGGAGGACCTGGTAACGGATATGCTGGCGCTCCAGCACGGCCCTGATCGCGTCCTGATGGGCGGTGATCGCGTATGCGCTGGGCAGCTCGAGCGCGCGGGAGGGCACCATTTTCCCTGAATACGGAAAGGTCCGCTTCTCCACCTGGCTATCGGCGATGCGCCGCAGCGGTATGGAAATCGTCTTGCGGGCGGGGTCCGGCGCATAATTGGCAACGAGAAATACGCGCTCGCCGGCCTTCGGATTGCGCCACGCTCGTCGGGCAGCGCGGCTGCGTGCGGCGATTTCGCGATGCTGGGCGAGGCAGACCAGGATCACCGTGCGCAAGCTGAGGAATTGCCTCGCCGTGCGCGCTCGGATGTTGTGAGGGGTCGGATAGCGCTCCCCGGGGGGATCGAGCCGGGTCTCGACCAGCAGGGAGAAGGCCCCGTCCATGCCCGCGCGGTTGCGCAGATTCCGCAGCGTCAGGCTGCCGTGCGCGATGGACTGCCCGACATCCCGGATTTCTCCGACGTAGACACTGGCTCTCAGCCCGTCCTGTTGCAGGCGGGAAATGATCGCGGGGCGCACTCGTTCGCGGCTCACCGCGCGGATCGCCGCGTCGATGTTCGGATTATTTGCAATCTCGATCTGCGCCTCGAAATCCGTCAGATACCCCTGCCGGGCGAGCGTCTCGGGCTTGTAACTCGTCGCCTCGTGCAGGTCGATGAAGACGTCCGGTTGCCAGCGGACGAGAATGTCCACCAGCGCCCGGTTCTCGGGCGAGGTCAGGGCGCTAACGTTGATGGTCCCCGCTTTGACCCTCTCCCCCGTTTCCCGGCCGTCCGGGTTGCCGACCGGGACGAGAATGAACTCCATCAGACCGAGCAGCCCCCGCGGCGAAGCGTTCACGAGGTCTCGCGCCAGCATCAGGATCGCCTCCCCGCCTGCGGGCTCGTTGCCATGCAGGGAACCGACGACCATTACGCGCAGCAGCTCCCCCGGCGCGCTGCCGCCAGCGAGCGCCTGTAGCGCTGCCGACACGAAAAGCGCATCGAGCGGTTTTCCGCTAGCCGATACGCCGATGGTCGCGCGCCTGGCGCGCGGCTCGCGTTTTTCGACGACCTTCAGGAAAGATGAAACTTCAGCCGCCGACGTGACCCGCGCATAACCGCTCTCCTCCAGCGGCGTTTGCAGTGGAGCCGAACCACTCACCTGGACAGGCAACCACAGGGCGGTCGCCCCGACGACACATGCGGCCCCTCGCGCGAGTGCTGCGGCATCCATAGCGTTTCGGCTCCCCCCGGCTAAAGGCAATTGCCGGCGACCCGTCGCAACCGGAATCCCGGCAGCTGCGGCTGCCTTCCAGTCGCCCGTCCTTGCCACGCCGTGGCGCCATTAATATCACCGATCGGTCGTCATCGCCTAGATGATCTGGTTCTGCTGCATCAAAACCCGCTGCAACGCAGCGATCTCCACGGCGCGCGGCTCAACACCCGCCTTGATGGCCAGCGCAGCTGCCGTCCCGGTCGCCTGCCCCGTCATCATGCAGGCCGCCTGGGAGCGCGTGCAGCCCTGCGCAACGTAATCGGCCGAGATGCAACGCCCCGCGACGAGCAGGTTCCTGATGCCGCGCGGCAGCAGCGAGCGATAGGGAATGTGGAACCAGCCCGATCCGCCGACTTCCGCCAGAAGCAGAGATTGCTTACCGTCCTTGTCGTGCACATCGACAACGCTGCCGTAGCGGCCGATACCGTCCTCGAAGTGCCTGCCGGAGAGCACGTCATCCTTGGTGAGGGTGTAATCGCCGACGATGCGCCGCGAGTCTCTCACCCCGACGGACTGCGCGGTGTGAACCAGGTAGGCATCCTCGTAGCCGGGCACATATTTGCGGTAGAACGCGGCCATCCGTACGGCAACGTCCCTCATGCCGATTGTCGCCCGGGTGAGCGCGTGCCGGTCCGTTGCGTCGACGTTGTAGGCCATGTCCATGTTGTGCGAAATGAGGTCGTACCGGAAGCTGCCGTTGCGGAACATGGGTCGCGCCATGTAAGTAAGGGTCTCGGGATTCACTTTTTCCAGGCCGTAGGGGATGGGGTACTCGTCGCGCTCCACTGCTTCACGTATCTTGGCCTTGAACGGCAAGACCGTGATCGGCTTGCCCTCCTGCCGCAGTCGCAGGATGGTTTCGGCATATTCGTGATTGAATTCGTCCGGATGCCCCTTGATGTACGCCAGTGTCCGATCGAGCGCCACGCCTCCCATGACGAAGTAGAGGGTCATGGGCTGGCAGAGACCTGCTTCCGGATCACCCATTTCAAAACCGGCGCCCGCGGCCGCGCACACGTTGCCGTCGCCCGTCGCGTCGATCGTGACCTTGGCAGCGATCTCGATGCGCTCCTGGAGGTTTTCGATGATCGCGCCATTGACCGAACCATTCGAGAGCAGCAGATCGGTGGTCTGCGAATAAAACCACACGTCCACGCCGGCCTCGACCACCATCTGCTCGATCACCCATTTCGCAATTTCCGGATCGAAGAGCTGGCGCGCGGTCGCCTGCCCTTTCGATCCCCACGCCGAGCCGATCTCGAGCATCCGGTCGAGATACTCCTGGGCGATTGAGAACACGAGCTGCTCGTCGTCGAACGAGCTCTCGTACTGGGTGATCATCACCTTCTTGTGTTCAGCGCTACGAGGGGCCCGCATGTGCCGCATGGAGCGGATCATCATCACCATTCCGCCGGAGTGCGTGCCGCCGAGGTGATCGCGCTGTTCGACCAGCGTGACCCTCGCGCCGTTTCGGGCCGCCGCGATCGCAGCCACAAAGCCCGCCGTCCCTCCACCGACCACCAGCACGTCCGTCTGGAGCTTCTTGACCGCCTTCTGAATGGTCAGGCTCATTGCGCCAATCCTCCCGTCACAAGCCACGTCCCCTCTGTCAGGGGCCCTGCTGATTGTTAACCCGGGAACCCCGCAGTGAGCTTGATCTTCGTCAACCTAATCGCCTGCACGGTGCCGAACCGCCGAACAGGCGGCAAAGGGCCGCGCAACAAGAGCAAGGGAACATGTCGCGACCCTCGTCCATAGCAGCACTGCTCGCCGCGGCGCACGCCAGCGTACGCGGGAATCTCGCAGGTGAAACGTTACCCGCCCCGGCCGAAACGCGTGGAAATAAGCGGCCAGCAGAGGCTGAGCACGGTGAGGACGAAGAAGAAATCCACGATCGGGCTCTCGAGCAGCCGCCACCACTGATTGTCGAGAAGAATCATGGATTGGGAGAACGACTCCTCCACGAGCTTGCCGAGGATGAGACCCATCACCAGCGGTGCGGGCGCGAAGCTGTGGCGCAACATCACGAAGCCGATGAAGCCCGCGATCAACATGACCCAGACGTCCATCAGCGACGCTCCGTAGGAATACGAGCCGACCAGCGCGAAGACGAACACCGCCGGCCACAGGAAGCTGCGCGGAATGAGGGTGATGCGAGAGAAGACCTTGGCACCGGCCAGACCGATCACGAGGAACATGAAGTTGGCAAGCAGCATCGCCGCGAAGATTGCATAGACGAACTCCGGCGTCTGCTTCATCAGATAGGGTCCGGGACGGAAGCCGTGCATGATGAGCGCGGCAAGAATCACTGCGGTGGTGGCACTGCCGGGGATGCCGAGCGCGAGCGTCGGCACCATCGCGCCCCCGGTCGCCGCGTTGTTTGCGGCTTCCGGTCCCGCGATGCCTTCGGGGCAGCCGGTGCCGAACTCCTCCTTGTGCTTCGACCAGCGCTTCGCTTCGTTGTAGCCCATGATCGCCGCAACCGTGGCCCCCTCCGCCGGCAATACGCCGATGAAAGTGCCGATCCCGGACGAGCGCAGGATCGTGCCCCAGATGCGGCGAAAATCCTCGCGCGTGGGCAGCTTCACGACCACGGCCTTGATGCGTTCGTAGGCCTTGTCGGCGGCCTCCGACTGGTTGAGCAGTTCGGCCAGCGCGAACAGACCGATCAGCACCGGGACAAAGCCGATGCCTCCTGTCATCACCGGCAGATCAAAGGTGAAACGCTCGACCCCGGTGGTCAGGTGAATGCCCACCGTGCCAAGCAGCACGCCGACGGCGCCGGCGATCAGGTTTCGCACCGGCGACTTGCCGCTGATCGAGGCCAGCATGGACAGCGCGAAGACCGCCAGTGCAAAGTACTCCATGGGGCGGAAGGAGGTCGCGATCTTCGCAAGAAGCGGGGTCGCCACCAGAAAGATGATCAGGCTGAAAATGCCGCCGCTGATGCTGCTGATAGCCGCGATGCCGAGCGCGCGTCCGGCTTCACCGCGCTTGGCCATGGGATAGCCGTCGAACGCCGTGGCGACGGCGGGCGGCGCTCCAGGCGCGTTGATGAGAATCGCGCAGATCGAGCCGCCGAACGTGCCCGCGCAGTAGAGCGCCGCCATCATGGAGATGGCGGGGACCGGCTCCATGGAAATCGTGAAGGGCAGCAGCAGCGCCACGGCCATGGGCGAGCTCAATCCGGGCAGCGCACCCACGATGACGCCGATCAACACGGCCACGAAGATCAGGCCGATGTTCATGGGGTCGGCCATGAGCAAGATGCCCTGGAGCACGGCGTCCATCAGACGATCCTCATGGAAGCTTGATTCCCAAGATCCCCGGCTCGAAGTAGACGCCGAGGACATGGCCAAAGAGCAGCATCACCAGCGCCGGAAACAGCAGCACAAACGGCACGATGATTTTCCAGCGACGCTCGTTCCACAGCAAGGGCAGCCCGAGGCATACGCTCACCAGCACGAGAAACGTCCCGATCAATTGAATCGCGGCCACGGCAAGAACCAGGAAACCGCCAGTCAGGTAGACAACCGGATGTACGGGCTCGGAGCGCGCCTTGTCGAGAACTGCTCCACGTTTCCCGCGCAGCCGCTGCTCGAACGGAAGAACGAGCGAAAGCCCCGCGATGATCCATAGCAGCATGCGCGGGAAGCGTTCGGGCGGCACATCCTGCGCGAAAAGCGGGGAAACCTCGTCAAAGGTCGAGGTCACGTAATAAAGCGCGCCGCAGACCGCGAGCAGGACCACGCTGACAACGAGATCGGTGCGGTTGATCATATCGCGGGTACGCAACTATCCCGGGGCGGCGAGCGCGTCGCGCCCCGGGATGTTACCGTTCACTTCTTCTTCAGAAGGCCGAGATCGGTCAGCGCCTCGACTGCCTGCGCGTACTCTTCCCGGATATTCTTGGTCCACTCCTCATGCCCGGCAACGCTGTCCTCGACAGTGAGCCCGGAGCTCTTCAGGTAGTTGGCGAAGACCTCGTGCTTCATCGCCTTCACCATCGCCTTGGACAGGATTTCGACGCGGTCCATGGGCGTGCCGCTCAGCACCCAATAGCCGCGCGTCGTTGAGACCTTTACGGAGGCGCCGTTTTCAAACGTGGTGGGAACGTTCGGATACTCCTTCAAGCGCTTCGGCGCCATCACCGCCAGCGCGACGAAGGTGCCGTCCTGGACCTGCGACCCGCCCTCGCTCACGTTGGGCAGGGTAGCGTCGATGGCGCCGGACATGAGCGCCTGCACCATCTGCGCGCCGCTGCCGAACGGCACCACCTTGAACTTGATGCCCGCCGCCTTGGCAAAGGTGGCAAGCCCGATGTGCTCCGTGCCGCCCACCTGCGCGACGCCCCAGTTGAGAGCCTTGTCCTTGGATGCCGCTACGAGTTCCTTGAGCGTCTTGTAAGGGCTCTTGGCCGAGACGGTGATGAAAGTCGGGTCATCCATCGCCCGCGCGACACCCTGAACGTCACCGATCTTGAGCGGCGATTTGCCGCGCGCAATGGTATAGAGATGGGTTTGCGTGAGCGCCAGCACGGTATAGCCGTCGCGAGGCTTCGCCATCGCGTACTGATGCGCCTGGGCGCCGGAGCCGCCGCGCTGCGCATTCACCGACATGTCAACGCCGAGGTAGCGCCGGCTGCGAATCATCATCATGCGCGCGGTCGTGTCGGTGCCGCCGCCGTACTTGGAGTGAATGACGATTTCAATGGGCTGGCTCGGAAACTTTTCCGCCGCCAGCGCGAGCGGTGCGGCCGAGACGCACGCGAGAGTCGCGCCGATGATCAGCGCACGGCGGCGCAATACCGGATTTTGACGGATCATGATTGCAGCCTCCTGGAGTTTGTCTTGATTGTTACCGGCTTTTGAATGAAGCACCGGTCAACCGTATTGTAGTCGATGATGAATTCGATCGGCTCCTGCCATGTCCCGGCAATTGACCTGGATCAACTATCGGCGCTAAACGAGAGGTGACAGATTCTTCAGTGAATTCAACCGCAACTACATCTGTCGCGCATCGTTTACCGGAATATGAAACAACACGGGCGCTCTTTCGTTTCCTGCGGCGGCAACAAATACGGTGGATTCGCAGCTTCGGTCGCGTCTTCAGCGTATCAAGCCCTGTCTTCATCCGTCACCGCGATGACCCCAAAATACGGATGGCGCGCAATGGGCAATGATGGCGATTCACGCGTAATAATGATTGACGGGTAACCATCGGCCAGCGCTATCAACAGGAACCGCTCCTTTTCCCCCGATCCCTCATCCTTCATCTCTCCGTCTCACGCCCGTTCCATTTAGAATGCCAACAACGCTCCATGATCGCCACATCGAGACACCGCCTTGCCCGTCCTGGAAATTGTCAGCATCCTCGTGCTCACGGCCATCGCAGCGCTCTGGCTTGACAGCATCAAGGTTCGGGAAGGCGCCGTCCGCGCAGCCAAAGCTGCGTGTGCGGCAGAAGGTCTCCAGTTCCTCGACGACACCGTCGCCATTGCCGCCTTGAAGCTGGTCCGCGACCAGCGGGGTCGCCTCACGCTGCAGCGCACTTACGAGTTCGAGTACAGCGACACCGGCGACAACCGGATCAAAGGCAGCGTGTTATTGGTCGGACGCCGCGTCGTAATCCTCAATCTGGGTCCGGATGTCCCGCCCGACGAGCGGGCGTTGCACTAGAATTGAATTCCCGGAATTTTCCGGTAGCCCGGTATCACGCTAAACTGCGCGTCAAAGGAGGCGATGAAACATGACACAACCGAAAGCTGGCACAAAGGCGGCCGATGGTTACGACCACACCTTCAAGGCGATTCACGACCACGAGGTGCCCTGGGAAAGCGATGACGTTCGCGGCCTGTTGAAGCTCCCGCCCGGCGTGCAGGTCAAAGTGCTGAACTACGACCCGGTGATGAAGCGTATCGACATGAAGCAGCGTTTTCCGCCGGGATATGTCGAACCCGCGCACACGCACACAAGCTGGCATTCGATTCTGGTAACCAAAGGTCGCATGTGCGTCGCAGGCAAGGATCTGCGCCCTGGCGACTACGTGTTCGGCTGGGACATTCCGCACGGCCCCTATGAGTATCCGGATGGGTGCGAAGTCTTCATCGTCTACATGGGCGACGCGACCCACATCTGGCAGAAGGACGATCTCTTGCAGCACAAGAACGTCTGGAAGCCGGAAACCAAAGAAGGGGAAAAGGGCGTCACCGAGCACATCGAGAAGCGCAAGACCGGAAAGGTCTAGACGCAGTGGCCGTGACCGGTGACCCGCGGGTTGAGAGCAGGAAGGGCGGCTAACGCCGCCCTCCTTTTTTGGCGCTTCTCGTTAGCGCGGCACGACTCAGCGGCATAGAGGTTCCAGACCGTTCCCAGGCCATCGGTCACGGTAGTAGTAATTGCCGCCGATGAACGCCGAGTGGGCAAGCGAACGGAAAATCGGACTCTTGGCGCGCTTGGCGCCCTGGCGGTTTAATTTTGGTCCTGCTTCTCTCCGCGTCTCCGCGGTTCATTTGCTTATCTTGTCTGCGGCTGGTTGCTTCTTCGCTTCGCTTTCGAAAGATCGCGCGCGTACCGGGCCAAGGCTCGAGGCCCGCCAGCCCTTCGGGCAGCGATTCGTGAACGCCAATCACCAGAGCGCCCCCGGGCCGCAGACGTGAGACCACACGCTCCATCGCCTCGCGCTGCAGGGAAGGCGCGAAATAAGTAAGCACCGCATTACGGCACAAAATGAGGTCGAACAGGCCTGGCGCCACCTCCTTGCGGATATCCTGCTCGAGGAATTCGACAACGCGGAACTTCGGCCTGATGCAGAGCCGGTTTCCTTGACGAGTGAAGGCCATGGCACGCAGGCCCGGTGGCAACTCCTTCAGACTGCTAATGCTGTAGCAACCGGCACGAGCGCGCTCAAGCAGGCGCGCGTCGATGTCGGTCGCCACGATTCGCGGCTCGACTTCCGGAAAACGCTCCTGGAGGCGCAAGCGCCACACGACCGCAAGCGTGTAGGGCTCCTCGCCCGAGGCGCAGCAGGCGCTCCAGCATAAAAGCCCGCGTCGCGTCCGCCCAGCGCCAGCCAATGCAGGCAGCACGATTTCTTCGAGGTTTCCGAAGACGCCGCGATCGCGGTAGAAACGCGAGATGGGGATGAGGCAGAGCCGATCGAGGTTGGCCCACTCCGACGACTCGCGCTCTAGAAACTCACGATAAGCGGAAAGCCCCGGCAGGCCCAGTTCTTTCAGCCTTCTGCCAAGGCGTTTGCACACCAGCTTGTGCACCTTGCGAAAACCCAGCCAGCGCAGGCCGAGGCGTGGAAGCACCGCCTGCAAGAACGCGACGCATTCCCTGTCCGTCATTGACCGCCGTGATTTGTGAATGTTAAATCGTGAATCGACGTTCAGCTAGACCGCCTAAATCAGCCGCAGATAAATGCGGATGTAACAAAATGAAACAGCCGGGCGAGTCAGACAGGCAATGTCCGCTCCCGACTGCGGTTTCAACCGATCGACGCAACACATTGGGCAAATCGTTCAGCCGGTGTTTCGAAGTTTAGCGTTTTCCTCGGGCGTTCATTTAACCGCC
>Ga0111145_1015_pt1 | contig 43992 bp, 35 predicted proteins | sample DeeMarSeWOR28_12_FD_80392 | JGI IMG/M metagenome (GOLD analysis project Ga0111145, IMG submission 80392) | Betaproteobacteria bacterium SG8_41 | reverse complement strand
TCGAATTGTCGGGCAAGGTCGTCGGCCGGCCAAGCGTGTAGAGGTGATATTCGAAGAACGCCTTCTGCTCGAATCCTGCGGCACGGTCCTCCTCCGCCATGCCGCGCTTGGCGGCCATCGCGCGCGGCGTGCGCCCGGGGCGCGTCGCGCGCTGGACATCTCCCGCCACCAGCTTGAGCCTGGCGTCCTGATAGCTTGCGCCCGATTGATTGAGGATGCTCACCCAGGCGCCGATATCGAGCTTGCATGTCGCGGCGCTGACGCCTTGCGCATAGGTCAGGTTGTAGTCCGCCCACCAGGTGATGCCGGTGGTTTGATACGACACGCGTGCGCGATGAGGCCCTGCGCGCTTCGCGGCAATATCCCAGACCAGGGTCGGACGAGTGATCAGTCCGCCCGGCAGCTCCGGCAACTTGATACCGGCGTTGTGAGGCAGGAGCTGGATGCTGCCGTCCTCGCGCCGGAGCGTGACGCCGCCGCGGGTCGAGAGGAGCGTTCCGGAAAAGGACTCAACTCCATTGCCGCGAACCTGATCGACAGAAATCTGGCGGTCCACGTAGCGCTGAAGCAGCTTCTGCGTGCTCACCAGGTCGAACTGGAAGTTCTGCTCGACCACGCTCGTGCCGCCAGGATCAGTCAGGGACTCGAAGCTTACGGTCGTCGGGTCGATCAGCGCGGCCACGTCGGAAAAGCGCAGCACGTTGCGCCCCTGCTCGAGAGCGAGGTCGCGCTGGTGGCGCACGACCGCGTAGCCGGGGACGGCCTGGGGGCGGCCTCCGTGGCGGTACAGCTCGGCAGACAGGGCGCCGGGCTCGGTGCTGCTGTAGATCGTGAGCGCGTCTCCGCTCGCGCCGGCGGCGGTGCCATAGACGAGAAACAGCATCGCGGCGATTGCCGAGAACCTGGTCGAACGCATGTCATCTCCTTTCAGCTATGGAACATCGTGTCCCTGGTGTAAACGGATCGCTACCACGCACGGGGTTAAAAAGTGTAGTGCTCCTGCAAGTGCTTGATCCAGCGCAAAGGATTGGGCAGCCGATCGCTTAAAATCGCCATTTTCGGGAGAAACGGCTTTGCAAAGCGTCTGCGTGTTTTGCGGTTCCAACACGGGCAATGGAGACGTCTACAGTGCGGCAGCGCGCGCCTTGGCCGCGGCCATGGTGCGTCGCGGGCTTCGGCTCGTCTATGGCGGTGGCAGCATCGGGCTGATGGGAGTCCTGGGCGATGCCGTGCTAGCGGCAGGCGGCCACGTCATTGGCGTCACGCCCCGTCGGCTGCTCGAGCGGGAACTCGTCCACACGGGGCTCACCGAGCTGCATATCGTGGAGACCATGAACGAGCGCAAGGCGCTGATGGCGCAGCTCTCTGACGCCTTCATCGCGCTCCCGGGGGGAATGGGCACGCTCGACGAACTGTTCGAGATGCTGACCTGGACCCAGCTTGGTTTCCATCGCAAGCCGTGCGGCGTGCTCGATGCCGGGAATTATTTCGATCGGCTCATGGCGTTCCTCGATCACGCGGTGGCGGAGCGGTTCGTGATGCCCGAACATCGTTCGATGCTGATAGCCGAAGTCGATTCCGACAGGCTGCTGGAGCGGCTCGCCAACGAGCCGCCTCCCGCAGCCAGCAAGTGGGTCAGTCACGGTTCCCGGTAATCGGATGGGGTCGGTCATGTCCGGCGGGGCGGGCGACAGCGAATCTCCGGCCATTGCCGGACTTACGGCGGCCGAAGCTGCGGCCCGGCTCTCAGCCGAGGGCTACAACGACCTGCCGGTGAGCCGCCGCCGCGGCGTGGCGGCGATCGCGCTCGATGTAGTGCGCGAACCGATCTTCGCCTTGCTGGTGGGGGCAAGCCTCATCTACTTCATGCTCGGAGATCTGAAAGGCGCTCTGGTGCTGATCGTCTCGGTGCTCGTGATGATTGCGATCACGATCTACCAGGAGCGCAAGACCGAGCGTGCTTTGGAGGCGCTGCGTGACCTCTCCAGCCCGCGTGCGCGGGTGGTGCGCGATGGGCGCATGCAGCGGGTTGCCGGGCGGGAGGTCGTGCGTGGCGACATCCTGATCTTGGAAGAGGGCGACCGCGTGCCAGCGGATGCAATCTTACTCGATTGCCACGATCTGAGGGCCGATGAGTCGTTACTGACTGGCGAGTCGGTGCCCGTGGGCAAATCGGCCGGCAAGGAAAGCGACGTCATCGGGCGTCCGGGCGGCGACAATCTTCCATTCGTCTACTCGGGGACCATGCTGGTCCAAGGGCAGGGAATCGCGAAGGCCGTCGCGACAGGCATGGCTACCGAGATGGGGAAAATCGGCAAGAGGCTGCAGAGCATCGAGGGAGAGCCCACGCCGATGCAGCGCGAGATTCGGTCGGTCACGCGATACCTGACCGTGTTCGGCCTTGCCCTGGCGGCAGTGGTCGCGGTCGCGTACGGGTTGGTGCGCGCCTCATGGCTGGACGGGATGCTCGCGGGCATTACGCTGGCGATCGCCATCATCCCGGAGGAGTTCCTCGTGGTAGTGGTGGTGTTTCTCGCGCTTGGGGCGTGGCGCATATCGAGGAGCCGTGTGCTGACGCGCCGCGTTCCCGTCATTGAAGCGCTCGGCGCAGCAACCGTGCTGTGCGTGGACAAGACCGGCACGCTGACCCTCAATCGCATGATGGTGAGGAAGCTCGCCGCCGGCGGGAACCTGCACGACGTCAGGGCCGTCGAGGACGATCTGCCCAAGGCGTTTCATGACGTACTCGAACACGCTGTCCTGGCGAGCGAGATAAATCCGCTGGACCCAATGGACCGTGCGCTCACGGAGCTGGGGGACTTTCATCTGGACGAGCGCCGCGCGCGGCACGCACGTTGGGCGCTCGTGAAGGAGTATCCGCTCTCACCGGAGGTTCCCGCCCATACCCACGCCTGGCGGACTGGGGCTGGAAATGACCACGTTGTGGCGGTGAAAGGCGCTCCGGAAATGGTGGCTCAGCTCTGCAAGCTCGACGCCGCCGCCTGGGAACGCGAGCGCGTGCTGGTCGAGCAGATGGCGCGCGACGGGCTGCGCGTGCTCGGGGTCGCCCGCGTACGCTTTTCGGGCAACGAGTGGCCGCAGCAGCCGTCCGAGTTCGAGCTGGAGTGGTTAGGGCTGGTAGGTTTGGCGGACCCGATTCGCCCGACAGTGCGGGCGGCTCTGGGGGACTGCTACCGCGCTGGTATTCGGGTCATCATGATCACCGGCGATTACCCGGTCACCGCGCAGGCAATCGCGCGCGAAATAGGCCTCGCGCCGGCGAATGTCGTGATGACCGGAAACGAGCTCTCGGACATGAGCGACGACGAGCTTCGGCGGCGCGTCCGGAGCGTAAATATCTTCGCGCGCGTCATGCCTGAGCAGAAGCTGCGCCTGGTCGATGCGCTCAAGGACAATGGCGAAATCGTTGCGATGACGGGAGACGGGGTCAACGATGCGCCGGCCCTGAAGAGTGCGCATATCGGTATCGCAATGGGCGGCCGCGGCTCGGACGTGGCCCGCGAGGCCGCCGCGCTCGTGCTGCTCGACGACGACTTCGACTCCATCGTGAAAACCGTGCGGCTGGGGCGCCGCATCTACCGGAACGCCTGCAACGCGCTGTCCTATCTTCTGGCGGTGCACGTGCCGATCTGGGGCATGGCCGTGGTAGCGCTGGTGTTCGGGTGGCCGATGGCCTTTTTTCCGGTGCACATCGTGTTCTTCGAGTTCGTGATCGACCCGACCTGTTCCATTGCCTTCGAGGCCGAGGCGGCGGACGAGGAAGTCATGTCCCGGCCACCGCGCCGCACGGACGAACTGATTTTCAGCCGGCGCAGAGTCACGGTCGCATTGACGCAGGGGGTGATAATGCTGCTCGTCGCAGCGCTTGTTTATGGTGTCGCGCTGGATCGCGGCAGCGGCGAGTCGACCGCCCGGGCGATGGCGTTCACCACTATCGTTCTCGGCAATATCGGTTTGATACTGGGCAACCGTTCCGGCACGCGTTCAATTCTGGCGATGCTGCGGTTTCCGAACCCGGCGCTGTGGTGGGTCATCAGCGGCGCATTGGCAGGCATGGCGGCAGCCTTGTATCTGCCGCAGATGCGCGAGTTGTTCAGTTTTGCGCCCTTGCCGATTACCGACCTGATGCTGTGCGTAGGGGCGGCGGTAGCCGGACTGCTCTGGTTCGAGTTTTACAAATTCCTGCAGGCTCAGCGCATGTCGGTGTGATGTCTGTCACAGGTGCCACGCGAGTTTTCTTTCTTCGCGACGCGCCGTCTGGCGCAGCATCCGGATTTCCCTTAATATTCCAACGACCTAGAATGCCCCAAAGGGCTCACGATCACGGGGAGCTGCACCATGACCCACGCAGTCGACAGGGCGTACAACATTGAGGATCTGCGCGAGATTGCGCGCCGAAGGCTGCCCAAAGGGTTGTTCGAGTTCGTCGACCGGGGAACGGAGGACGAGGTGTCGCTGCGAAATAACCGGGCCGTATTCGAGCGCATTCGTTTTCACCCGCGCACGCTGGTCGATGTATCCGGTCGCAGCCAGGAAATCACCCTGTTCGGCCAGAAGCAGAAGATGCCGGTCATTATCGCGCCGACCGGCACGGCCGGACTCATGTGGCATCACGGCGAGATTCATCTCGCGCGCGCGGCAGCGGATGCCGGCGTGCCCTTCACGCTGGCGACCGGCTCGACGACCTCCATGGAAAAGGTGGCCGAGTCCGTGTCAGGCATACCGCTCTGGTTCCAGCTCTACATGTGGCCGGACCGCAAGCTCTCGCACCAGCTGGTTGAGCGCGCGCGTGCCGCCGGCTTCAAGGCGCTTGTCGTGACCGTCGATGGGGTCGCCTCGGGCAACCGGGAGTACAACCTGCGTAACGGATTCACGATTCCCTTCAGTTTCACGCGCCGCAATATCACCGATGTTTTGATGCACCCGCGCTGGTTGGCCGGGGTGTTGGCCAAATACGTGCTGACGACCGGTATGCCGCGTTACGAGAACTATCCGAGCGAGATCAAGCATCGCGTCACCGCGCGGCCCATGGGCCGCTCTCAGATGCGCAATGACTCGCTCAACTGGGACGACCTGCGCGACCTGCGCCGGATGTGGCCGAACATTCTCATCGTAAAGGGGGTCCTCCACCCGCAGGACGCCATGCTGGCGGCGGACTGCGGTGCCGATGGCGTGGTGGTGTCAAACCATGGCGGACGCAATCTCGACGGGATTCTGTCGCCGATTGAGGTGCTTCCGGAGATCGTCGATGCGGTCGGCAAGCGTTTGACGGTGCTGGTCGACAGCGGTTTCCGGCGCGGGTCGGATGTGGTCAAGGCGCTTGCCATGGGCGCGAACGCGGTGCAGATCGGGCGTCCCACGCTCTACGGGGTTGCCTCGGGCGGGGAAACGGGCGCACGGCGGGCGCTCACGATTTTTCGCGAGGAAATCGACCGCGTAATGGCGCTCATTGGCGCCCGCAGCATTGCCGATCTCAACCCGGAGATTCTGCGTGCGCCGGACTTTGCGCTGCGCGTGGCAGATCCCGCGCGGCGGGGCTTGCGCTTGCTGGATACCGCGAAGGCGGTGGAGCGCTAGCTTTTGATCTATTACCTGGTCGCGCTGGTACCGTTCGCGCTCCTCGGCTACGTCCTGTGGGCGTACCACCGCAAGGCAGCCGAGAAGGAGGCCGTAAGACAGGAGCGTCTGGCGCTTTTGATGGCCGAGAGCCAGCGCAATGCAGTCGCCGGGGAGGGGGAGTCGGAGCCGGGAGCGGCGCCAGCGAAAAAGCTCGAGCCGGTGCGCCAGGGACCTTCATGGGCGCCGCGCGACCGTTTTCTCTCGCAAGCCGAGGCCGTTGTCTACTACCTGCTAAAGAGCGCGCTGCGCCGTGACCACGAGATATACGTACACGTTGCCCTGGCGGCGGTGGTCACGGCGGGCGGGACGGTCCTGGGTTTCGAGCGCGAACAACGGCTGCGGCGGCTGGCTCAGCACGAGTTGGATTTTGTTATTTGTGACAAAGACTTGCGTGTGGTCGCGGCGATCGAATTGAATCAGGAGAATGCAGCACCCGAGCGCGAACTGAAGGCGGAGTGCCTGAAGAGCGCCGGTATCCGCCTCATTGAACTCGACCCCAGGGCGCTGCCACGACGCGATGAAATACGCGCCCTCTTTCGCCGCTGAGGCGGCTCGTCCGGGATGATCCGGCAGTGCGGTGCAGGCTGGCTGCGACGGTGTCGCCGCAAAGGGCGGGAGTTGCCAACGCTACGGAATACCGGTATCGTTCGCGCCGCAGTCGATTCAATCGGTGTTTTGTTGATCCGTAGACTCTGCGCTGTATGGCGGGGTGCCTTCAGTTCTCAACCACTTCCTTTGATTCGTTTGCAGGCCGCGAGCACACGCTCGTGATTAGTACGTTTTTTTTGGAGAGCACATGGCAACAGGAATCGTGAAGTGGTTCAACGAAGCGAAGGGTTTCGGGTTCATCACACCGGATGACGGCAGCGAGGACGTTTTTGCCCATTTTTCGGAAATTCAGGGCAACGGCTACAAATCGCTCAAGGAGCGGCAGCGCGTCGAATTCGAGGTGGCGCGCGGCCCGAAAGGCATGAAGGCGGCTGCCATCAAGCCGCTGTAAGCGCAGCCCGTTGCAAACAAAAAGGGGCTCCAAGAGCCCCTTTTTTTGCGCCAGAGACCGATCCGAGCGCGGTTTTTTCCTTACTTTTTCTTCGTCTCCTTGACGCTTTCAGCGCCCTTGGTGCTGATGGCGGCCTGGGCGGCCTTGATCAAACTGGCGTCGACCTCGAAGATTTCACGGTTGACCGCCTCTACCTCTTCGCCCGTCGCCGGGTTGATGATTGCCTTGCGCTTGGCCGCGTCCGCCAGGAATGCAGGGTCCTTGATCATTTTCTTGAATGCCGCGCGCAGCGCCTTCACGACATCGTCCGGAACGCCTGGCTTGGCCATCAGCGAGCGACCAATTGGTGCGCCGGAAGAAACGAAGCGAAGTACTTTTTTGGCTTGCGGGTCGTCGACAATTTCGTGCAGCAGCGGCACGTTCGGGAGATCGGGGTCACGCTGCAAACCGGCCTGCAGCACGATCTTGAGGTTGCCGGATTTCAACTCGGCTCCGTCCCCGGATTTGAATGACGCCCAGTTCTTTGAAACCAGGTCTGCCTCGCCGCGCAAAACGGCCAACGTGGCCCTTTTCGAGCCTTTATAGCCGCAGATCAGTCTGAGTTTCATTCCGGCCACGTTCTTCAGCATTGCCGGCATCTGCGCGCTACGCGAGGACTTGCCGGTACAGGCGGCAATGAGCTGCGTTTTACGCATGCCCTCGATTGTGGTTGCGGGCGCGCCTTTGCGGACGGCGAAAGCCGCGTTGGCGGGCGCGAATCGTCCGATGTACTGGATCTTGGCCGCATCCCATTTGGCGCGTTTGGGCGTGAGCAACTGGATATGCGCCAGGGTGTCGGGCAACAGCGCGATGGTCAGCCCGTCCGCGGCGACATTATTCATGTAGTTGGCTGCTGCTTTACGTCCGCCGCCGCCTGGCATGTGTTGAACGATCACGTTCGGATTTCCCGGAATATATTGACCGATATGCGCAGCGGCCAGCTGGCCGTAAAGATCGTAAGACCCGCCAGGCGGGTGACCGAGCAGGATCGTCAGATCTCTGCCTTTATACAGTTCCTCCACCGTACCGGCTGCCGCGGGCGAAAAAGCCGAGATCACCCCCAGCGCGGTAGCGGCGGCGAACATCATCAGTTTGCTCAATACTGGAGAGAATTTCATTGGACGTCCTCCTCATTTATCTGCAATTTTCTGTTTGAATACATCTTGCAATATAGCGCCAGCTCTTTGAGTATAAGGCGTTCACCCCGCGGTTCCGATAGGCGATTGAATGTTCTGGCCCGCCGCCTGGAACCGGAGCGGGAATAGGACTTTTCTTTATTAAAACAATATCAACGAACCTGGTGCGGCTGCAAGACGTTTGTGGTGAACGCCCGGTTGGAGGAAATCCGTAGATGGTGTGGGATGCCGCAATTACCGCTTTGGGTGTGCTGAGCGACCCAACCCGGCTGATGTTCGTCGTTCTGGGAACATTCCTCGGCCTGATTATTGGTGTGATTCCAGGCATCGGCGGCCTCGTGGGCTTGGCCCTGTTGCTGCCTTTCACGTTCTCGATGGACCCCTATACTGCGCTGGCTTTCCTGGTCGGCGTGCAGTCGGTTACCACCACCTCGGATACGATTCCCGCGGTTCTATTTGGCGTGCCCGGTACGGTCGGCTCGGCGGCGACCATTCTTGATGGCCATCCAATGGCCCGTCGTGGAGAAGCCAGCCGCGCCTACGGCGCGGCCTTCACCGCTTCGGTCTGCGGCGGACTGTTCGGCGCATTCGTTCTGGCGCTATCGATTCCGATCCTGAGGCCATTTATTCTGGCCGTGGGCACCCCGGAGCTGTTGTCGATTTGTCTTCTTGGCTTGACGCTTGTCGTCTCACTTTCCCGCGGTGCCATGGCAAAAGGAATGGTCGCGGCGGCCGTTGGGCTCTTGTTGTCGACGGTTGGCGATGAACCGCAGACCGGCCAATTGCGCTGGTCATTCGATCTGGCTTACCTATGGGATGGGCTGCCGCTCGTGCCTCTGGCGCTCGGACTGTTCGCGGTTCCTGAAATCATTGATCTGGGCGCATCGCGCGGCTCGATAGCCGGAGACAAGGTCAAGGATGAGCGGTGGCAGCAACTCCAGGGCGTGCGCGATGTATTCAAGAACTGGTGGCTGGTGATCCGCTGTTCTTCCATTGGGACATTATTGGGGGCGATTCCCGGTGTGGGCGCCTCGGTGATTGACTGGGTCGCCTATGGCTACGCCGCGCGTTCCGTGAAGGACGCATCCAAGACGTTCGGTAAAGGAGACGTCCGGGGCGTCATTGCGTCGGAGAGCTCGAACAATGCAAAGGAGGGGGGAGCGTTGGTGCCTACAGTGGCCTTTGGCGTCCCAGGTTCGGCCTCCATGGCCCTGCTGCTCGGCGCATTCTTGATTCACGGTATCGCGCCCGGCCCCAACATGCTGGACGAGCACCTTGATGTCACGTTTACCCTCATCTGGACCGTGGCGATTGCGAATATTCTCGGTGCGGGCGCCTGTTTTCTGTTTGCGGGTCAATTCGCACGGGTCGCGACCGTCCGTGCTGGGATTCTGGTGCCCCTGGTATTCGGCATCATGCTCGTGGGGGCGTTTCAGGGCGCGCGGGATTACGGGGACCTGGTGGTGCTGGTGCTTTCCGGGGCGCTTGGCTGGATCATGAAGACCCGGGGATGGCCGAGGCCGCCTCTTGTCCTGGCGTTCGTGCTCGGCGGGTTGGTTGAAAATTATCTATTCATCTCGCACCTTCGCTACGGACTTGAGTGGATGTTAAGGCCGGTGCCAATGATCATGATCGCGATCATTGCATTCATGCTGGTCCGGCCACTGGTTTCGTATGTGCGGGGCGGCCGGCGACCCGACACCAAGATCCTGCACTCCGAAGAGGTGAGCGCTCAGCCGCTGAATCCGACCGAAATCATGATGTGGGCTGGCACCGCGGCCTTGTTTGTCTACGTGTTGGTCAGCAGCGCAGAGTGGGAACCGGCGGCGCGTCTGATGCCCAGGGCCCTTGCTGTGGTTGGGCTGATCGCGATTGCCGGTTACTTCGTGTGGTGCTGGTTCAGCGGCGGCTTTGCGGCAAAATCAAAGGAAAGGGTGCCGTGGGCCGGGGCGATGGGGCAGGGTCTCTGGCTGGTGGGGCTCGTGTTTGCGGTGGGCGTGATTGGCATGCTGCCTGCCATGGGCCTTTTCGTCATGGCCTACATGCGATTCGAGGGAAAAAGCCGGTGGTCGAACATCATGCTGATCGTGACCCCGTATTGGCTCGCGGCCTTTTTCCTGTTTCACGAGTTGCTGCATCTGCCTTGGCCGCAGTCTTTGCTGGGTGATTGGTTCCCGGCCCTTCGCGCGAATCTGGGCGGGCTTGTATAAACATAGCTTTAGTGAAACGACAACCTTGGCAGGTTAAGGCCTGATCGCCTTGTTGGCCTCGAATCTAGCCTAGTCGGGGCCCATCTCCCGACTGTTTCATGTCCCTCGGTTTCGTGAAATACGGGTTGCGAATAGCCTTGATTTAATTTCAGAGGCGCATTCCCCTCCCAGCTAAGACCGGACGTTTCTCCCATTAAAAATTGAGTCAGAATGTGCTAAACATTTAGCACGATGCCTTTCCGGATTTTCTCGTAAAGGCCAATGTGGCCACGCAGAGATATAGCTGAGTGGATTCAAGTGCATACCTGCATGAACCCGGTCATTATTTATTGTTAAGAGATGCGGCGTCTCTACGACCACGGCTGGGCGGCAGGGACCGGTATCTTCGGCCGATCTGGTTATGGGAAAGAGAGCGCCCTCAGCCTGGGTCGTGCTGCGCCAAAGGACGGCACGCTCGGGAAACTCGAAACTTCGCGACCCGCTTAGAAGAGATCCGGCCTAACCGTAATCTTGTGGGTCCGCTTCGAGTCAAAAACAGCCATCCGCTACCGGGCCTTCAACTGCCGCTTGAGCACGCCTCGATAGAGCGTATTCATTGCATGGCGGATCCGAGGTTCAACCATGGATAGCAACAATTGTAAGTTCTGTGGTCATAGCAATCCGGCGGAATCAGAGGTCTGTAGCGAATGCGGTTCAGCTTGCGATCTGGTATGCCGGTTTTGCCAGCACAGCAATCCGGCGAGCTCGAATTTTTGCAACAAATGTGGCGGACAGTTGAACCTTCTGCCGTGCCCAAGCTGCGGGGCGGTAATCGATAAAGCGGCGAAATCCTGTTACCAGTGCCACAGTGATCCGTGCGGTAGCAGTTCCGACGCCGAGGAGCGCGGGCCTCCGCGGCGTGAGGGCTCTCGCCGGATAGATGGCGCGGCTATGCTGGCCGCGATTGAACAGTTCTACGAACAGGAGCAGCAGCAGGAGCGCGGGACGGACCCCATCGCCCCTCCGTTGTCCACCGCCGACGTTGACAGGGCAGAGCCCTTAGAAGCTCCGTCGTTCACCGCCGACATTGACAGGCTGGACTCCCTCGAGGCTCCGTCATTCACCGCCGACGTTGACAGAGCGGACCGCGCCGAACCAGCGTCGGCTACTGCCGAACCTGACAAGGCGTTGCCTCGCAGGCGCGCTCAGGCGATCCTTGGCGCGGCGGTTCTTGCAGCGGTTGCCGTGCTGGTTTACTACAGCTACCACCAAGGTTCTCTCGGTGATGCGCCTGCACCTTTGGCCGCAACGAGCGAACAGCGCGGTCATGAGGTTCCTGGTGGCGCTGGCGTCATCCGCCAAGATTTGGCGGCACTCAAAACGATCCCGGCTCAGGACACTCAGCATGCGGCCATTGCGAAAAAGGCAAAACCTGTCCCGGGCAAGACCGCTGCTGCCTTAGCGAGTCTGGTCGCTGAAACGCCCGAGCCCGCGACCGCGCCTGAACGTGCATCTGCAGCCGCTGCCGAAAAGGAAAAACCTGTCCCGACCGGTTCCGCAACTGCATTGGCGAGTTTGGTGCCTGAAACACCCGAGCGTGCAGCGGCGCCTGCGCCCGAGCCCCTAGTTGCCGCCAATGCGGAAAAAGCAAAACCTGCCCCGGCCAGTGCCGCGACTGCTTCAGCAAGTCTGGCGGCGGAAATGCCGGACCCCGCAACCGCATCTGCGCCCGAGCCCGTAGTTGCCGCCACCGCGCAGAAAGCAAAACCTGCCCCGGCCAGCGCCGCGACTGCTTCAGCAAGTCTGGCGGCGGAAATGCCGGACCCCGCAACCGCATCTGCGCCCGGGTCCGTAGTCGCCGCCACCGCGGAAAATGCAAAACCTGCCCCGGCCAGCGCCGCGACTGCTTCAGCAAGTCTGGCGACGGAAATGCCGGACCCCGCAACCGCACCTGCGCGTGCCGTCGCTGCGGACAAGGTAAAACCTGCCCCGGCCAGGGCCGCGTTGGATTCAGCGAGTCTGGCAGCGGATACACCAGCACCAGCACCAGCGACGGCACCTGCGCGTGCGGCCGCTGCGGACAAGGTGAAACCTGCCCCGGTTAAGTCCACGATTGCTTCAGCGAGTTTGGCGGCGGATACACCTGCACCAGCGACCGCACCTGCAGCCGCTGTGGACAAGGTGAAACCTGTCCCCGCTAAGTCCACGATTGCTTCAGCGAGTCTGGCGCCGGAAACGCTCAAGCCTGTGCCGGCCTTGGCCGCAGGAGCGGACGGCATGGCGGCCTCTGAAGGCACCATCGACGGCCGAGCGCGGGCATGCCGAGGGTCATATTACGCGGCGATTTGGACAAATTGTGTCGGAGAAATAACGTTCCCCGACGGCAGGCAATACTTTGGCGAGTTCAGGGACGGCGTGTACCACGGGCAAGGCACCGCAACGTTGCCCGATGGTGAAAAATATGTCGGCCAACTGAAGAACGGCAAGCGCGATGGGCAAGGCACCGCGACGTACCCCGACGGGCGAGAATACGTCGGCAACTGGACCGACGACAAAGCCAACGGGCAGGGCACCGCTACCTATCCCGATGGCCGAAAATACGTCGGCGAGTTCAAGGACGGTAAGCGCAATGGGCGGGGCACCGTGACTTATCCCGATGGCCGACAATACGTCGGCCAGTGGAGACGCGACGACTACGACGGGCAAGGCACCGCGATCTACCCCGATGGCTTCAAGTATGTCGGCGAGTTCAGAAATGGCCAGTTTCACGGCCAAGGCACTGCGATCTACCCCGACGGCTTCAAGTATGTCGGCGAGTTCAGAAATGGCCGGTATCACGGGCAGGGCGCGGTCACGTTGCCCGATAATTCCAGGTACGTCGGCGAGTTCAGGAATGGCCACTACCATGGGCAGGGCACTGTCACGTACCCCGATGGCTTCAAGTACGTTGGCGAGTGGAAGACCGACAAAGCCAATGGGCAAGGCACAGCGATCTACCCTGATGGCCGAAAATACGTTGGCCAATGGAAGGACGACAAACCCAACGGGCAAGGTATCGAATACGGCCACGATGGATCAGTCCTGCGATCGGGACTTTGGGAAAACGGGAAATTCGTCGGGAAGGGATAGGTGCCGAACGCGGCATCCGCATTGCGTGAGCGTGTAAGTTGAAACCACCGCAGACCAACGCGACGTAATTCAGAAAAAAAGCCCAAGGGATTCCTGGGCTTCGCGCGGTCTAGCGTCGTCCAGACCGACGAGTGATTTGGTGGAGGCGGCGGGAATCGAACCCGCGTCCGCAAGCCTTCCACAGTCAGGACTACATGCTTAGCCTGGTCGTTTGGGTCTCGCCTCGCGTCCGCCGGCCGGCAGGCTGACGCTTGGCCAGTCGCTTCGACGGATCCGTGCGGCCAAGCGACCAGACCGCACAGAGGGGCTGATGTAAATGACGCTGCACCCGCTGAGCAAGCTTGGCTTGCGCCTCGCCGCCCTTTGGGCCTAGCCCATCAGCAAGCTAGTGCAGCGTCTCGCCGGTGTTAGGCGGCGAGAGCGAAACGCTCGTCGTTGGCGTTTATGGTTTCCAGCCTTTTTACAAGGTGACTGGACCTTGGCATGCCCTGTGCTGCTTCACGACCCACGTCGAAACCAGGTCGCCCCCAGTGTTTCAGAGTCGGGAGTCTCAGCGAGCGAGGATCAATCAGTATGCTGGAACCCCCGGCCGTGCGCTCCCATGTGCAACGCAAACTCAACCTTAACACTTTAAATGGGTCCTGCGCGCGAGAATTCAACCTTACCCACTCCATGCCTCCGGACCCTCAGTTTTCCAGGATCCCCAGCAGCTCACCCGGATGCGCCAGTATCCAGTCGCCTCCCCACGTGTCGGAATCGTTGCCGTTCAGGTAGCCCCATCCAGCCACCGCCGTCCTCATTCCAGCAGCTTGTCCGGCCTCGATATCCCGCCGGTCGTCGCCGACGTAGAGGCACGCCTGCGGTTCAATCCCGATCATGCGACTTGCGGCCAGGAGCGGCTCGGGGTGTGGTTTGCTCCGGGGCGTGGTATCACCACCCACGACGCAAGCGGCGCGAGCACTTAGCTCGAGCCGCTCGATCAATGGCAGTGCGAACCGTTCCAGCTTGTTTGTAACGACACCCCACGGCGAGCCGCGTTTTTCCAGCCCGGACAATAGTTCCGGCATACCTGGAAACAGTACCGTCGCTCGACACAGGTTGGCTTCGTAGCATGCGAGGAATTCGTCGCGCAGCGCATCGTAATCGGGGTGGCCGGGTGAAATATCAAAGCCGACGCCGAGCAGGCCGCGCGCTCCATGGGACGTGACCGGGCGCGTCTCCTCAAGCGGTAGCGGAGCCATCCCGCGGGAGCCCCGGAGTGTGTTGAGGGCGTACGCCAGATCAGGAGCCGTGTCGGCAAGCGTGCCGTCGAGGTCGAAGAGGACCGCTTTGATCATGTAGATGCGTGACCCGTGGCCAGTGACCGGAAACGGGCCGTGATCCGTAACCGGTGCCCAGTGAGCAGAAACTTCACAATGTCCAATTTCGTCAAATCACTGGTCACTGGTCACTGGTCACTGGTCACTGGTCACTGGTCACTGGTCACTGGTCACTGGTCACTGGTCAAAGTTTTGTGGCGTGGAGAATGTAGTTCACGTCCGCGTCGCTGCCCAGCGAATAGACCCGGGTGAGCGGGTTATAGGTCATCCCGATGATGGCTGTCATCTGCAGCCCCGCGTTGCGGATGAGCGCCGCGAGCTCGGATGGCTTGATGAACCGCGAATAGTCGTGCGTGCCACGCGGCAGGAGCCGCAACACATACTCGGCGCCGACGATGGCAAACAGGTAAGACTTAAGGTTGCGATTGATTGTTGAAAAGAAGGCGTGGCCGCCTGGCTTGAGAAGCTCCGCGCAGGCGTTCACGGTTACCGCAGGATCGGGCACGTGCTCGAGCATTTCCATGCACGTTACGATATCGAAGCTTGCCCGCTTCTCTTGCGCGAGCGCTTCTGGCGCGACAAGCCGGTAGTCCACTTGCAGTCCCGACTCGAGCAAGTGCAATTGCGCCACCTTGAGCGGTTTCTCCGCAAGGTCGATGCCGGTCACCTCGGCGCCCCGGGCGGCCATGCTCTCGGCCAGTATGCCTCCGCCGCAGCCGACGTCGAGCACAGCTTTTCCCTGCAATGACGCAATGCCATCGATGTAGTCCAGGCGCAGAGGGTTGATGTCATGCAGCGGCCTGAACTCCGCATGCGGGTCCCACCAGCGATGCGCAAGCTCGCTGAATTTGTCAATTTCGAGAGGATCGACGTTGATCATGGATGGGATTGCCGGCCGGGAATGCGCGGCTGAAAGTTCAAGTTTGTCACGCTTTTCCCACAATCTTCAATCCCTGATCCTCGCTTCTGATTTTGTCGCCCCAGTAGCCTGCCTTGGCGCGAAGCTCGTCGGCGTCGAGCCGGGTGAGGCGTCCGTTCTCGACGAGCAGCTCGCCGTTGACCCATACATGGCTAACGTGTTCGCGGCCGGCTACGTAAACGAGATGGGACAGGGCGTCGTAACACGGCGAGAGTTCGAGGCTGGAGAGATCGACCGCGGTCATGTCCGCGAACTTTCCCGGGGTGAGCGAGCCGACCGCATGATCGAGACCAAGCGCACGCGCGGCATTCAAGGTCGCCATTTTGAGCGCAACGTGAGCCGGCAGCGCAGTGGCTTTCCCGCTGGCGCCTTTCGCGAGCAGGGCAGCGAGGCGCATTTCCGTGAGCACGTCGAGACGGTTGTTGCTCGCCGCGCCGTCCGTGCCGAGACCGACATTGACGCCGGCATCGTGCAGTGCGGCCACCGGTGCGATGCCGCTTGCCAGCTTCAGATTTGAGGACGGACAGTGCGCGACGTGGCAGGCATGCTCTGCAAGCAACGCAATTTCATCGTCCGCGAGATGCACCGCGTGCACGGCAATCAGGTTGGGTCCCAGCAGGCCCAGGCGCTGCAGGCGCCGGAGAGGGCGGAGCTTGTGCGATGCGACGCTCTCGCGGATTTCCTCGGACGTCTCGTGCACGTGTATATGGACGGGGAGATCGAGCTCGTCCGCGTAGACAGCCAGGCGCTCGAAGGCCGTGTCGCTGACGGTGAAAGGGGCGTGCGGCGCCAGGCAGAACGACAGCAGCGGCTCGTGCTTTAGTGCGTCGCGCGCGGCAAGCCCCTTGCTCAGATAGTCCGAAGCGTCGGTCGCATACGGCGAACGGAACTCGATGACAATCACGCCCAGCGCTGCGCGCATGCCGGCACCGAGCGCGGCGCGGGCCGCGGCCTCGGGGAAGAAATACATATCGTTGAAGCAGGTCACGCCGCCGCGCAGCATTTCCGCGCATGCCAGCAACGTGCCATCGTGGACGAATTCCGGGGAGGCAAGGCGCATTTCGGCCGGCCATATGTGCTGATTTAGCCATTCCATGAGCCCGAGATCATCGCCGAGGCCGCGCATCAGCGTCATGGCGGCGTGGGTATGCAGGTTGATGAGGCCGGGAATCAGTACATGGCCGGCCAGATCCATGCGGCGGGCATCCGGGTAGCGTTCACGAGCCTGCCGCACCGGCATGATCTCGTGGATGCGGTCGCCGGCTACGACGACAGCGTGGTCTCGCAGGACCGCTCCAGCGGGCTCGACGGGGATTACCCAGCCAGCCTCGATTACGTTTTTCTGGTGTGGGATCATCCCCGTTTCTATGAAATAAAAAGGCCCCGCCGAAGCGGGGCCTTCCGTTACCGAGACGCTCGGATCAGTGCTTACTTCTTCGGCTTGGCAAGCCGGGGTGCGCGGCCCACCACCTCGACCGTGACGCGGCGGTTCGGCGCCAGACATTCGATGAGCTGTTTGCGCTTCATCTTGTTGTCGCAGAACTTCGTCACCGGGATGGGCTGCTTGTAGGCCTTGCCTTCCCAGAAGATGAGCTTCTGATCCACGCCCTTGCTGATCAGGTAGTCCTTGACGACCACCGCGCGACGCTCGGACAGCTTCTGGTTGTAGGCGAGGCTGCCGATACGGTCGGTATGACCGGTCACCACGACCGCGCCGATCGTCACCGGGCCGCGCTTGGCGCGCTTGTTGGCCTTGGCCAGGCCGGCGAGGAACTTGTCGGTCTCTTTCTTGTTGTCGGCCGTCATCTCAGCCTTAGCAAACGGCATGCCTTGCAGCTCGATCTTGTACTGCACGTTCATCGGCTTGGCTTTTTTCTTCTTCTTTGCTGCAGGCTTCTTTTTCTCCACGGGTGCCGGGCGCGGTGCCGCCATCGGCTTCTTCACAAGATCGGGATCGCATTCTGCGATCGCCAGCGCCGGGGTCCATTGTCTGGTGCGTACGCAGACGCCCGCGCGGGGTGCCTTGACGACTGCGCCCCCTTTGTCTGTCAGGTACCCATCCATAGCCTCAGCTGCTGCCATTCCCGGCAGCAGCGCACCCGCGGCCGCGAGGCCAATGAGCGTTGACCGGATCGTTGAATTCATGATTTTTGATCCTCCTGTTATCGCAATGTGTTAGGGACGCGCCGGAATACCGAGCAACTCTCAGAGTCTCCCCGAGAGCTAACTAATATCACAACCATTTAAGCAAGGCAAATTATGCGGGAATCATAACATGATTCTGAGATAAAACCCTATTTCCCTGTTGCTCAAATGAAACGCTCGCGCTTAAAAGAGCGTCAATTTTGGTGTCTGGAAGGGGCTTCACAATTCCGGGGGGCGCGCCTGTCACATTCCGGGATACCGCGGTTTCGATGGGTGGTGGGGTGGCCGGTCTACCGCCAACTGTGAGCAAGGCCGGGCTATCCAGGCGCTCGGGTGGGGATTGTGTATAAGTGCGGCTACGGCCGGAGGGCGCCGCCAGAGGTGAAGACACCCCGCAGCGGCCTGCATCGCTCGTGATTCGGGGACGCGCATCGACCGCCCCTTTTGATGCATCGGCGTCTGGCCCCCTGAGCCGGGTGCCAAAGCGCTCGCTGGACTCCGCGTCTAGTGCGGATTCGTTCCGCCAAGCCAGAAGGGGTCGGTCGTTTAACGGTTTGAAACATACGCAGCCTCGCGGGTCGCGGGAAATGGCTCGTGACCGCAAAAAACGGGTCTTCGATTGATGCCGCGGTCATCATGACGCCGAGGATGACGGCCTCGCACGTGGTAAAATCTCCGGCTTTCGGCAACTGCAAGAAGCTCGGTTTCCCCGCCTTTTCATGGATCAGATCGCCAAGGAAACTCTCCCGGTCAGTCTCGAAGAAGAGATGCGCCGCTCCTACCTCGATTACGCGATGAGCGTGATCGTGGGCCGCGCCCTTCCCGACGTGCGCGACGGGCTCAAGCCAGTGCATCGCCGCATCCTGTTCGCGATGCACGAGGCCAACAACGCGTGGAACCGTCCCTACGTCAAATGTGCCCGAGTGGTGGGTGACGTGCTGGGCAAGTATCACCCGCACGGCGACGCCGCGACTTACGAGGCGCTGGTACGCATGGCGCAGAGTTTCTCCATGCGCTATCCGCTGATCGACGGGCAGGGCAATTTCGGCTCGGTCGACGGCGACTCTCCCGCGGCGTATCGCTATACCGAGTGCCGGCTCGACCGGATCACGGCCGAGCTTCTGGCCGATATCGACATGGAGACGGTCGACTTCGTGCCGAACTATGACGGCAAGGAGGAAGAGCCGGTCACGCTGCCGACGCGGGTGCCGAACCTGATGATCAACGGCTCATCCGGCATCGCGGTGGGGATGGCGACCAATATCCCGCCTCACAACCTTTCGGAAGTTATCGACGCCTGCCAGCAGCTGCTCAAGGAACCGGATACCGGAATCGAGGAACTGATCAAGATTGTTCCTGCTCCCGACTTCCCCACGCGCGGGATCGTCTATGGGCTTGGAGGCGTCAGGGAGGGCTACCGTACCGGCCGCGGCCGGGTGGTCATGCGCGCCCGCACTCATTTCGAGGAAGCAGAAAAGGGCGGCCGGGTCTCGATCGTGATCGATGAGCTGCCGTACCAGGTCAACAAGGCGACGCTGCTCATGAGAATCGGCGAGCTGGTGCGGGACAAGCGGATCGAGGGCATCTCCGATATCCGCGACGAATCCGACAAGAGCGGCATGCGCGCCGTGATCGAACTCAAGCGCGGCGAGAACGCCGACGTGATCCTCAACAATCTGTGGAAAGAAACGCAGATGGAGGAGACGTTCGGGATGAACATGGTCGCGCTGGTCGACGGCCAGCCGCGGCTTCTCAACCTGAAGCAGCTCCTGGACGCGTTCCTGCGCCACCGGCGCGAAGTGGTGACGCGGCGCACCGTATTCGAGCTTCGCAAGGCGCGCGAGCGCGGGCACGTTCTGGAAGGCCTCGCGGTCGCACTATCCAATGTCGATGACGTGATCGCGCTCATCAAAGGCGCGCCCACGCCAGCTGACGCGAAACGCGAGCTGATGGAGCGCTTCTGGCGCTCCGAGCTGGTCGAGGAGCTGCTCGCCCGCAGCGCGGGTGATGTGTCCCGCCCCGAAGGGCTTTCCGCCGAATTTGGTCTCCAGAAGAAAGGCTACAAGCTTTCAGACACGCAGGCGCAGCGCATCCTCGAGATGCGGCTGCAAAGCCTCACCGCCCTGGAGCAGGACAAAATCGTGGCCGAGTACCGCGAAACGATGGACAAAATCGTCGATCTGCTCGACGTGCTGGCGAAGCCCGCGCGCGTGACAGAGATCATCAGGCAGGAGCTGGCCGACGTGAAAGAGCGATTCGGCGACGAGCGCAAAAGCGAGATCGTCACCAACACGCAGGACCTCAGCACGGAGGACCTGATCGCCGCCGAAGACGTTGTGGTGACGCTGTCGCACGGTGGTTACATGAAGTCCCAGCCGCTGGCCGATTACCGCGCGCAGAAGCGAGGCGGACGCGGCCGACAGGCGATGACGACGAAGGACGACGACTTCATCGAAAAGCTCTTCATCGCCAACACCCACGATTACATCCTGTGTTTCTCGAACCGCGGGCGTGTGTATTGGTTGAGGGTCTTTGAGGTGCCTCAGGGCGGCCGCGCCTCGCGCGGCAAGCCGATCGTCAACCTCGTGCCCCTCATGGAGCACGAGAAGATTACGGCAGTACTGCCGGTGAAAGAGTTCGACGACGGGCACTTCGTGTTCATGGCCACGGCTCTGGGCACGGTAAAGAAGACGGCGCTGTCCGCCTTTTCGCGCCCGATGGCGAAGGGCATTATCGCCGTCGGTCTCGAGGACGGGGATTACCTCATCGGAGTCTCGCTCACCGACGGCAAGCAGGACGCGATGTTGTTCTCCGATGCGGGCAAGGCAGTGCGCTTCGCGGAGGACGAAGTGCGCTCCATGGGGCGGAGCGCGACGGGGGTGCGCGGGATGAAGCTGCAGAAGGACCAGCGCGTGATCTCGCTGCTGACTTCGAGCGATGAGGGCCTGTCGGTCCTTACTGCAACGCAGAACGGGTACGGCAAGCGCACGCCGATATCGGATTACACGCGTCACGGGCGCGGCGCCCTGGGCATGATCGCCATACAATGCAGCGAGCGCAACGGGAATCTCGTGGGCGCGCAGCTGGTCGGCCCGGAGGACGAGATCATGCTCATCACCACCGGGGGCGTGCTGATCCGCACGCGCGTCGCAGAGGTCAGGGAGCAGGGACGCTCCACTCAAGGCGTGCGTCTGATCAACCTCGACGAAGGCGAGCGCCTGGCCGGGCTGGAAAAGATCGTTGAAGCGGACGAGGATGTCGACACTTTAGCGGGGAGTCAGCAGTAAGCGGTCGGGCGCCGCTGCCGGGCCTGCCGCACGTCGCTCTAAGCTCACCACGGGAAAGAACATGCCGCGCGTTCATAATTTTGGCGCCGGGCCGGCGATGCTTCCGGAACCGGTGCTGCAGCAGGCCGCCGCCGAAATGCTCGACTGGCATGGCAGCGGCATGTCGGTCATGGAGATGAGCCACCGGGGCAAGGAGTTCATCGCGATCCACGCCCAAGCCGAAGCTGATCTCCGTGAGCTGCTCTCGATACCCAAGAACTACAAGGTGCTGTTCCTGCAGGGCGGGGCCGCCGCGCAGTTCGCCGTTGTCCCACTGAACCTGCTCCGCGGAAAGGACCGTGCCGACTACGCGCTCACCGGCTACTGGTCGAAGCGGGCGATCGCGGAAGCTCGGCGTTACTGCAAGGTCAACATTGCCGCAAGCTCCGAAGACGGCAAGTTCAGTTACGCGCCGGCGCAGGATAAATGGAAGCTCGATCCGGGTGCTGCCTACGTGCACATGACCTCCAACGAAACCATCGACGGCGTCGAGTTTCACTGGGTGCCTGAAACCGGCGATGTGCCGCTCGTTGCTGATGCCTCCTCGCATATCCTGTCGCGGCCGCTTGACGTCGGCCGCTTCGGCTTGATTTACGCAGGCGCGCAAAAGAATATCGGTCCAGCGGGGCTTACCATTGTCATCGTGCGGGAGGATCTGACCGGACAGGCGGATCCGCACACGCCAAGCGTTTTCGACTACAAGGTCCAGGCCGAGGCGGACTCGATGACCAACACCCCGGCCACCTACGCGATTTACATCGCAGGGCTGGTGTTCCAGTGGTTGAAGCAGCTCGGAGGGCTTGCCAGGATGGAGGAGCTGAACGTAGCCAAGGCGAAGCTGCTCTATGACTATTTCGACCAGACCGAGTTCTATTATTCCCCGGTTGCGAAATCGGACCGCTCGCGCATGAACGTCCCGTTCCGCCTGCGCAACGACAAGCTCGACACGGAGTTCCTGAAGCAGGCAGAGAGCGCAGGGCTTACGCAGCTGAAAGGCCACCGGGCGGTGGGCGGCATGCGCGCGTCGATCTACAATGCCATGCCGCTCTCGGGCGTGCAGGCACTTCTCGATTTCATGCGTCAGTTCGAGCGCAAACATGGCTGAGCCCTTTAAAATCCTGACGCTGAACCAGATCTCCAAGCTCGGGCTCGAGCGTTTCCCGGCCGACTGTTACGTCGTTGGCGGCAAGCTCGCGGATCCGGATGCGATTCTGGTGCGTTCGCACGACATGCATTCCATGAAGATTCCGGCGCAGGTCAAGGCGATCGGGCGCGCCGGTGCCGGCGTGAACAACATTCCCGTCGAGAGCATGAGTAAACGGGGCGTGCCGGTATTCAATGCCCCCGGGGCGAACGCCAATGCGGTCAAGGAGCTCGTCATTGCGGGATTGTTGATTGCCGCGCGGAACCTGGGGCCCGCACTCAAGTTCGTTGACGGGCTGCAGGGGGACGACAAGACCATCGACCGGCTCGTCGAGGAGGGGAAAAAAGCATTTGCCGGAATCGAGTTGCCGCGCCATACGCTGGGCGTGATCGGGCTCGGGAAAATCGGGAGCCTTGTTGCCGACGCGGCGATCAAGCTCGGGATGGACGTGCTCGGCTACGACCCGGAGATCACGGTCGAGGCGGCGTGGAGCCTTCCGTCGCGGGTGCGAAAGGCGCACAGCATCGAAGAGGTGCTACGTGGAAGCGAATTCGTCACGGTGCATGTGCCGCTTCTCGACGCCACGCGTGGTCTTATCAACGCGGACCGCATCCGGCTCATGAAAAACGGGGCGATTCTGCTCAACTTCTCGCGCGACGGCGTAACCGATAATGACGCGGTGCTCGAGGCGCTTGCCGCCAAGCGCCTCCGCAGTTATGTATGCGACTTTCCAGCGCAAAAACTGATTGGCCACCCGCTGGTGGTGGCGCTTCCACATCTGGGCGCATCCACGCGCGAAGCCGAGGACAATTGCGCGGTGATGGTCGTCGACCAGGTGCGCGATTTTCTCGAGAACGGAAACATCGTCAATGCGGTCAATTTCCCCAGCGTGGTGATGGGGCGCGAGTCCCCCTACCGCTTGGGCGTTGCGAACTCCAATGTGCCCAAGATGGTCGGGCAGATTTCGGCCGCGGTCGGCAATGCGCGATTGAACATTCACAACATGCTCAACAAATCCAAAGGGGGGATGGCCTACACGCTGGTCGACGTCGACAGCCCGGTGAGCGCCGAAGTGATTGCGGAAATTGCCGGCATCGAAGGCGTCCTTGCGGTGCGCTACCTGCCGCTGGAACAATGATCGCCGGCGGCTTGTGAGGTTCTGTCGGAACCCATGGCTGAGACTCTAAAACAACTGCGAAGCCGCATCGACGCGCTCGACGATCGCCTCGTCAAGCTGCTGTCACAAAGGGCCAGGCTGGCAAAACGTATCGGCCGGCTCAAAGCGGGGGGCGCTTACCGTCCCGAGCGCGAGGCACAGGTGCTGCGGCGGATAATTAGCGCCAATCGCGGGCCGCTGGGCGGTGCGGCGCTGGCGCGCGTCTTCACCGAAATCATTTCCGCGTGCCGGGCGCTCGAAGACTCGATGACGGTCGCTTACCTCGGTCCGCAGGGCACATTCAGCGAGGAGGCGGTTTCCAAGCATTTTGGCGGGCTCACTGCTTCCATCCCGTGCGCATCGATTGATGAGGTCTTTCGCAGGGTCGAGACCGGGACGGCCGGCTACGGCGTCGTGCCGGTCGAGAATTCCACCGAGGGCGCAATTGGCCGGACGCTCGATCTGCTGCTTTCCACGCCGGCCAGGGTTTGCGGCGAGGTCGTGCTGCCAATCCGCCAGTGTTTGATGAGCCGTTCGAAACGGTTGGACGAAGTGCGCAAGGTCTATTCACATGCGCAGAGTTTTGCGCAGTGCCAACAATGGCTGGCCCGCCGCCTGCCGGCTGCGCAGCGCGTGCCGGTAGTCAGCAACGCGGAGGCGGCGCGGCTTGCGGCACGGGAACGCGGCGCGGCCGCAGTCGGACCAAAGCCGGCCGCGGCCATTTATCGACTCAATGTGCTGGCCGGCAACGTGGAGGACGAACCCAGGAACACCACGCGTTTCCTGGTGCTCGCGCCACAGGATGCGGCTCCATCGGGCAATGACAAGACGTCCCTCATCATGTCGACGCGCAATGCCCCAGGCGCCGTGCACGATCTCCTGACCCCGCTTGCGGCCAATCAGGTAAGCATGACCCGCCTCGAATCGCGTCCCTCCCGCACCGGGTTGTGGGAGTATGTCTTCTACGTGGATATCGAAGGTCACCAGCAGGACGAGAACGTTGCCCGCGCCCTTGCGGAGCTGAAACAAAAGGCCTCCTTCCTCAAGAACCTCGGCTCGTATCCTGCCGCCGTTACTTGAGCGGATCGTGAATGGTGAATCTTGAATCGTAAGAGCGGTATTTCGCGGCACCGGTCGCATTACTCCTGTTTCACGATTAACGATTGACGATTTACGGCCTCATGGATATCTGCGACCTCGCTCCCGGCTACATCCGTGACATTGCCCCTTATCAACCGGGCAAGCCGATCCCGGAACTCGCCCGCGAGCTCGGGCTCGAGGAGTCAAGCATCATAAAGCTTGCTTCCAACGAGAATCCGCTCGGCGTCAGTCCGCGAGCAAAGGACGCCATCGGCGGGGTGCTTGCCGATCTTGCGCGCTATCCCGACGGTAATGGCTTCGAGCTCAAGCGGGCGCTGGCGCGGCGCTACGGGTTAGATGAGTCCTGCATTGTGCTTGGCAACGGCTCGAACGATGTGCTCGAGCTCGCGGCGCGCGTATTTCTCTGCTCCGGTCGTGAGGCGATCTATTCCCAGCATGCCTTCGCGGTTTATCCATTGGTGGTGCAGGCGTCGGGCGCGCGCGGAGTCGAGGTTCCCGCGCGGGAGTTCGGGCACGATCTCGACGCGATGCGGCGCGCGGTGACTTCCAGAACGCGCCTGGTCTTCATCGCCAACCCCAACAATCCCACGGGAACATTCGTCGGCGCCGCGGCGCTGGAGCAATTCATATCCGGGCTGCCGCGAGATATCTTGGTCGTGCTGGACGAGGCCTACAACGAATACCTCGAGAAGGCGGCCCGAGCGGACAGCATCGGCTGGCTCGGGCGCTTTCCCAACCTCATAGTGACGCGCACCTTTTCCAAGGTCTACGGGCTGGCGGGCCTGCGCGTGGGCTATGCGTTTGCGGCGGCGGGGGTGGCTGATCTGATGAACCGTGTCCGCCAGCCGTTCAACGTCAACAGCGTGGCGCTGGCCGCCGCGACGGCGGCGCTCGAGGACGACGAGTTCGTGCGCCAGAGCTTCGAGCTTAACCGGGCCGGCATGAGACAAGTCACTGCCGGGCTGAAGCGTCTCGAGATCGAGTTCATTCCCTCGTTCGGGAACTTCGTGAGCTTCAAGGTGGGAGACGGCGCGACCGTATTCCGTAAGCTCCTCGAGATGGGCGTGATCGTGCGGCCAATCGCGAGTTACGGCATGCCCGCGCATTTACGCGTGACCATCGGGCTCGAATCGGAGAACGCAAGATTTCTTGCCGCGCTCGAGCAGGCGCTCCGATGAATTGCGGTTTCCAGGTGCGAGTTTCCAGTTTCGAGTTGTGACTCGTTTTGGGGTTTGCTTGCTCGCAGGACGTTCGAACTGGAAACTGGAAACTGGAAACTGGAAACTGGAAACTGGAAACTCGAAACTAGAAATGGCAGGCAAGCTGAAAATCGGGAAGCTGGTCGTTATCGGTGTCGGTCTCATCGGCGCCTCGTTTGCGCTCGCGCTGAAACGTGCTCGCGCGGTGAGGCATGTCGTCGGCGTCGGACGCACGCGCCGTAATCTTTCCGCGGCGCGCCGACTCAAGGTGATTGATGAGATTCAATCCGATGCCGGACGCGCGGTTCGTGATGCCGATCTGGTGCTGCTCGCCACGCCCGTGGGCCAGATGGCGGCGGTGATGGCGGCCATTGCCCCTCATCTTCCGCCACATGCGGTCGTTACCGACGGCGGCAGCACCAAACGGGACGTGCTCGCTTGCGCGCGCCGTTTTTTTCCTGACGCGCGATTTCGCCGCTTCGTGCCGGCGCACCCGATATCGGGCACCGAGAAAAGCGGGGCGGCAGCCGGTTTTCCGGAACTCTACCGCGACCGCTGCGTGATACTCACGCCTCAGCCGGAAACCGACGCAGACGCGCTGCGCCTCGTGAAAAGGGCCTGGACGGCCTGCGGTGCACGCGTGGTCACGCTCGACGCCGAAGAGCACGACGGGATTTTCGCTGCTGTGAGCCACCTCCCGCATGTCGTGGCGTTCGCGCTCGTCAACTCGCTCGCGCGGCGGCGCGATGCGGGGCGCGTGCTCGGCTTTTCTGGCGGCGGCTTGCAGGACACGGTGCGGATCGCGGGGAGCTCGCCCGAAATGTGGGCCGATATCTGTGTGGCAAACCGTGATGTGCTGCTCGGGGCTCTCGACGATTACGAGGACGCGCTCGAGGAGGCGCGTGCCGCGATCGAACAAGGAGACGCTGAAGCGCTCAAGCAGCTGTTCGAGAGTGCGCGTACGGCGCGTGAGAAATGGCTGCTTAAAAAAAGCGCTGAACCGCGAGGATAAGCCGTAACAGAATAATTTGAACCGCGGAGCGACGGAGAAAAACAATGTTCATGAAATCGATTTGCACAGCGAATCTCTCCGCGTCTCCGCGGTTCGATTTGGTGTTTGATCGGGCCTGCCTGTTAACTCTTGATGCCGTGGCAGTTTAGTTAGGGTTCGGATGTCGGTCACTTATCACATTGATCCGGGGGGAATGATCAAGGGGCGTCTTCGCGTTCCCGGCGATAAATCCATCTCTCATCGCAGCATCATGCTCGCCTCGATTGCAGAAGGCGTGACGCGAATCAGCGGTTTTCTGGAGGGGGAGGACGCGATCGCGACCCTGAACGCGTTTCGCGCGCTTGGGGTCCGGGTCGAAGGGCCCGAGGGCGGCAACGTCACGGTGCACGGCGTGGGACTGCGCGGGCTTCGGCGGCCCGGCGCGGCGCTGGATTGCGGCAATGCCGGCACGGCAATGCGTCTGCTGGCGGGGCTGCTCGCCGGGCAGTCGTTCGATTGCGAGCTCACGGGCGACGAGAGTTTGCGTGCGCGTCCGATGAAACGCATCGCGGATCCGCTCAATCGCATGGGGGCGCTCATAGAGACCGCTGAGGGTGGTCGTCCGCCGCTGCGGGTGCATGGAGGTCGAAGGCTTGCCGGCATCGATTACGCGATGCCGATGGCCAGCGCGCAGGTGAAATCGGCGCTGCTACTCGCCGGGCTGTATGCGGAAGGCAAAACGTGCGTCACGGAACCCGCGCCGACACGCGATCATACCGAGCGGATGTTGAAGGCATTCGGGTGCGAGGTGGAGAAGAACCAGCGGACCGTATGCGTGCGGGGCGGTCCCACGCTGCGGGCAAGCGCAATCGAAGTCCCGGCGGATATCTCCTCAGCGGCATTCTTCATGGTGGCCGCGGCGATCGCACCGGGCTCGGATCTCACGCTGGAGCACGTGGGCACCAATCCAACGCGAACTGGCGTCATCGACATCTTGCGCCTGATGGGGGCCAATCTCGAGCTCGTCAACGAGCGCACGGCCGGCGGGGAACCGGTGGCGGATATCCGAGTGCGTGGAAGCCGACTGCGCGGCATAGCGGTCCCGCCCGAGCTGGTTCCCCTCGCGATCGACGAGTTCCCCGCGGTGTTCATCGCGGCCGCGAACGCGGAGGGCACGACCGTGGTGACGGGTGCCCAGGAATTGCGCGTCAAGGAGTCGGACCGGATCCAAACGATGGCCGACGGGCTGCGGGCCCTCGGAGCGCGCGCGGAACCGACTCTCGACGGCATGCGTGTCACCGGGGGGTCCTATCATGGGGGACAAGTAGCCAGCCGCGGCGATCACCGGGTGGCGATGGCATTTGCGGTTGCCGGGCTTCGCGCCACCACGGCCGTGACGGTCACCGATTGCGTCAATGTGGCGACGTCTTTCCCCGGTTTCGTCGAACTGGCGGGGACCGCTGGGCTGAAAATAAGGGCGAATTGAGGCCGACAGAGGCGAAGGAGCAGGGCGTGCCCCGTTTTGGTGCCGCTTTTCCCGCTGCTCGTGTCCGCTCAGGGGCCCGCTTATGGTGTCTGATCCGACAATTCCGGTAATTGCGATCGATGGGCCCTCGGGCTCGGGGAAGGGTACGGTTGCGTATGCCGTGGCCGGGGCCCTGGGTTTTCATTATCTGAACAGCGGAGCCCTGTACCGCACGGTGGCATTGGCTGCACTGGAGAGCGGCACGGACCTCGAAAATGAATTAGTTTTACGCGATATTGCTCTGAATTTGATTGCGAAGTTCGATGGAGAATCGGTTGTCTTGGGGGGGCGGGACGTTACTGATGTTCTCCGGTCGGAGGCGGTAAGCCTCGCCGCTTCCCGAATCGCGGCGCTCCCCGAGGTCCGGGATGCCCTGCTGGAACGCCAGCGCGCTTTCCGTCAGCCCCCTGGGCTGGTCGCTGATGGTCGTGATATGGGCTCGGTCGTGTTTCCAGACGCCGTGCTCAAGATTTACCTGACCGCCAGCGCCGAGGAGCGGGCGAGCCGTCGATATAAACAGTTGATGGATAAAGGAATGAATGCTAATATAGCGACCCTTTTGCAGGATATTCGCGAACGCGACACGCGCGACAGCGCCCGCACCGCGGCACCCCTGCGACAGAGCGCTGATGCCGTGCTGCTCGACACGACGCAGATGTCGATCGAAGAAGCAGTAGGGCAGGTGCTGGCGCTATACAAGCATGCACGCCGGGTGCCATGAGTTCCAAAGCTCATGGTTTTTTTAACCAACCCCGTCGTCAGGACGGGCTTTCCAACTTTCTGAACTGAATGATGAAAACAACTTCCCCGGCCACAAGCACGGAAAATTTTGCTGCGCTGTTTGAAGAAAGCCTTGCCCGCAAAGAGATGCGGGTGGGCGAGGTAATTACCGCCGAGATCATGCGCGTCGACGACAATTATGTCGTCGTGAACGCCGGTCTCAAATCGGAGAGTTACGTACCGCTCGACGAGTTCCGCAACGACCGCGGCGAGATTGAAGTGCAGCCGGGCGACTTCGTGAGCGTCGCCATTGAATCGCTCGAAGATGGTTACGGTGAGACGCGCCTGTCGCGCGACAAGGCGAAGCGTCTCGCAGCCTGGCATGAGCTTGAGGAAGCCCTGGACAAGGGCACGGTCGTGACCGGCGTAATCAACGGCAAGGTCAAGGGCGGGCTGACGGTCACGGTCAACAGTATCCGAGCGTTCCTGCCGGGGTCGCTGGTCGATATCCGACCGGTCAAGGACACCACCCCGTTCGAAAACAAGCAGATGGAATTCAAGGTCATCAAGCTCGACCGCAAGCGCAACAACGTGGTCGTCTCGCGGCGTGCTGTGCTGGAAGCGACCCAGGGCGCCGAGCGCGAAGCGCTGCTCGCCAGTCTGCAGGAGGGCGCCGTCGTCAAAGGTATCGTCAAGAACATCACGGATTACGGGGCGTTCGTCGACCTCGGGGGCATCGACGGCCTGTTGCACATCACCGATCTCGCCTGGCGCCGCGTTAAGCACCCATCGGAGATTCTCTCGGTGGGAGATGAAGTGGAAGCCAAGGTGCTCAAGTTCGACCAGGAGAAGAACCGCGTCTCCCTCGGGCTCAAGCAGCTCGGGGAGGATCCGTGGGTCGGTCTTTCCCGGCGCTATCCGCCAGGAACGCGGTTGTTCGGGAAGGTATCCAACCTGACCGACTACGGCGCGTTCGTCGAGATCGAAGCGGGCATCGAGGGGCTGGTTCACGTGTCGGAAATGGACTGGACGAACAAGAACGTGCATCCGTCCAAGGTGACGCAGCTGGGTGACGAGGTCGAGGTGATGGTGCTCGAGATCGACGAAGACCGCCGCCGTATCTCGCTCGGCATGAAGCAATGCAGGCCGAATCCGTGGGAAGAGTTCGCCATGAATCACAAAAAGGGCGACAAGGTGCGCGGCCAGATCAAGTCGATCACCGACTTCGGAATTTTCATCGGGCTTCCCGGCGGCATCGACGGGCTCGTTCACCTCTCCGACCTGTCCTGGGCCAAGCCGGGCGAGGAAATGGTCCGCGACTTCAAGAAGGGCCAGGAAGTCGACACCGTGGTGCTCTCGATCGACGTCGAGCGCGAGCGAATCTCCCTCGGCGTCAAACAGCTCGAGGGCGATCCCTTCACCAACTTCATACAGACGCACGAGAAGAATTCCCTGGTGAACGGCACCGTCAAGTCGGTTGACCCCAAAGGCGCGGTCATTCAGCTTGAGGGCGACATCGAGGGCTATCTTCGTGCCTCGGAAGTCGCACGTGACCGGGTGGAGGATATCCGCTCCCGTCTGAAAGAAGGCGACAAGATCACGGCGATGGTCATCAACATCGATCGTAAGAACCGGGCGATTAACCTCTCGCTGAAGGCGAGAGATCTCGCGGAGGACGCTGAGGCCATGAAAAAGCTTGCCGAGGAGAAGCAGGCCAGCAGCGGTACTACCAGTCTCGGCGCGCTGCTGAAGGCGAAGCTGGACGTCGCCAAAACCGAACAATAAGGGAGCGTCATGACCAAGTCGGAGTTGATCGCCAAGCTCGCGGCGCGCTATCCGCAGCTGGTGGCAAAGGACGCAGAACTCGCAGTAAAGATGATCCTCGACGCCATGGGAAAGAGCCTGTCCCAGGGCCAGCGGATCGAGATCAGGGGCTTCGGCAGCTTCGGTCTGAATTACCGTCCCCCGCGCATCGGGCGCAACCCGAAGTCGGGGGAAAAAGTGCAGGTGCCGGCGAAATATGTTCCACACTTCAAGGCGGGCAAGGAACTCCGCGAACGCGTGGATCTCAAGAAACAATAAGAAGAACTGACTTAGGCATCGTTTGTTTGCGGCGGCATAATCGAAAGATCATGCCGTTTTTTTTGCCCGACGCCGGTTCGACGGATGACTTTGATTGGACGATGACGTTTACAGCGGGGCGCGGGTAGCTGCATCGGCACTCGTGAACCGCGCAATGCGGAGCTGGCCATGCGTTATGTGCTCTGGATAATCAAGTTACTGCTGTTTCTCATCGTGCTCTCGTTTGCCGTGAAGAATACCGACCCGGTGACCGTGCGCTATTATCTCGGTGGCGAGTGGCAGGCGCCGCTAATACTCGTCATGCTCATCGCGTTCTGCGCCGGCGCCGTAATTGGCCTGATGACCGGTCTCGGGCAACTGTTCCGGCAGCGACGTCAAATCGGCGGACTCAAAAGGGAGTTGCGCAGCAAACAGCCGCAACACACGGATCCGGTGCCGCCGGCCGGAGGGGCGTAACCTCCTGCCGGCCCGCTCGTCGAGCCGGTGCCAGAAGCCCCGTCAATGTCGAAAATCATTAACCACGGAATCACACGGCAATGACCCCAGTTCAAGGACGGAACGCTCTTGATTCCGTGTGCTTCCGTGTGGTTCGGCGGCTATGGTGTTTTTGAGCTAGCTTGTAGTCATGGAAATCGAGTACTGGTGGTTGCTGGCGCTGCCCCTGTTCTTTGCCCTGGGCTGGTTTGCCGCACGCATTGACATCAAGCAGCTGCTCTCGGAGTCGCGTGTGCTGCCGGTGTCGTACTTCAAAGGCCTCAATTTTCTGCTGAACGAGCAGCCCGACAAGGCGATCGAGGCATTCATCGAGGTCGTCAAGGTCGATCCGCAGACCATCGAGCTGCACTTCGCGCTGGGAAGTCTTTTCCGGCGCCGCGGCGAGATCGAGCGCGCCATCCGGATGCACCAGAACCTGGTTGAACGGCCCGACCTCGCGCAGCACCAGAAGCTGCACGCGCTCTACGAGCTCGCGCAGGACTATTTCAAGGCGGGTCTCCTCGACCGCGCCGAGGAGCTCTTTCTCAAGCTGGAAGGCACGATGCACGCCGAAGAGGCCCTCAATTTCTTGCTCGAGATCTACGAGCAGGAGAAGGACTGGTACAAGGCAATTGGGATTGCCGAGAAGCTCGAGACCGTGACGGGGCGCTCGCACCAGAAAGAGATCGCCAACTACTTCTGCGAGCTGGCCAGCATCGAGCTGATGCAATCGCGCCCCGAGGCGGCACGCCCGCATCTTGCGCAAGCGCTCGCGCATCACCGCTTGTGCGTACGGGGCAACCTGCTGCTCGGCGACGCGGAAGTCGCTGCCGGACGGCCGGAGGTCGCGATCGAGGCATGGAAGCGAATCGAGAGCCAGAGCCCGGCCTACCTCGCGCTGGTGGGGGAGCGCCTTTACCACGCGTACAAGACGCTCGGGCGCGCGGCGGAGGGCATCCATCTGCTGCGCGGCTATCTTGCAAAATATCCGTCGCTGGACCTGCTCAACGTGGTCTTCCAGGGCATGCTCGAGAGCCATGGAACCGAGCAGGCCTACAGTCTTGTGCGCGACGAGCTGCGGCGCACCCCGACCCTGCTGGGTCTGGACAAGCTGCTGGAAGCGCAGCTCCTGGGGGCGCCGTTCGAGCGCCGCCGCGACCTGGAGCTCACCAAGCAGCTGGTGCACCAGCATACGCGCGGGCTCGCCCTCTACAAATGCGACAGCTGCGGGTTCAAGGCGCGCCAATACTACTGGCACTGCCCGGCCTGCGCAGCGTGGGAGACCTACTCGCCGCGGCGCACCGAGGAAGCGAAGCTACCGGCATGAGCGGCGGAGCAGAGGCCCCAATGTATTTCATGGGGATGCGACCCGCGCGCCGGAGCGTGGAGCAGGGGCCCCGTTTGTTGGGGATGCGACCGCGTAGGCGCGCAGAGGCACGCGGATTGATACCGGCGCGCATGGCCCGCTCCCGGGCCGCACCTACGCCCACGGGCGCAGGCACTGCTCCGCCGTCCGCGGGCCAGGACGGTGGGCCGCCGACAGGGTGGCGCTTGTCTGGAAATTACGCATCGGAGGCGGCAGCATGAGCGATCCGCGCGTCATCGTCGCGCTCGACTTCCCGGATGCCGGCAAAGCGCTCGCCCTTGCGGCGCGGCTCGAACCGGGCGCCTGCCGGCTCAAGGTTGGAAAAGAGCTGTTCACTGCCGCCGGTCCCGGACTCATCGAGCAGCTGCGCAGGGCCGGATTCGAGATCTTCCTCGATCTGAAATATCACGACATCCCCAACACGGTGGCGGCTGCCTGCGCTGCGGCGGCTGAGCTCGGCGTATGGATGATCAACGTGCATGCGCTGGGCGGGCGCGCCATGATGGCCGCCGCGGGCGATGCGTTGGCGCGGCGCGCCTCGAGGCCGCGGCTCGTGGCCGTCACTTTGCTGACCAGCATGGGCGGGCCGGAAATGCGGGACATCGGGCTCGCCGGCACGCCCCGGGAAGCGGTCTCACGGCTGGCGCGGCTGGCGCAGTCGTGCGGCCTCGACGGCGTGGTGTGCTCGGCGCAGGAGGCGTGTGATCTGCGGCAGGCATGCGGGCCGGCTTTTCTACTCGTGACGCCGGGAATCAGACCGGCGGGATCCGAGGCTGACGACCAGCGGCGAGTCGCTACGCCCGTTCAGGCGCTGGCGGACGGGGCGGATTATCTCGTGATCGGCCGGCCGATTACGCATGCGCCGGATCCCCTGGCCGCGCTGCGCGCGATCAGTGCTGAAATCGCGCGCTGAACCTGTGGGGCGCTACAATCCGACGATGAAGGCAGATCGCCGAAGTCTGAAGGCAAAGGCTGTGACGCGCCGTGCCGCTACATCCTCCCGGGTGCTCGATCCGTCAGCCTTGCGTGGCGCGCGGGTGCTGGTGGTCGGTGACGCGATGCTCGATCGGTACTGGTTCGGCGAGGTCGGGCGCATTTCGCCCGAGGCGCCGGTGCCGATCGTCAAAATCGAGCGTGAAGAGGAACGCGCGGGTGGCGCCGCCAACGTCGCGCGCAACGCGGCAGCGCTCGGCGCGCAAGTGAGCCTGCTGTCCGTGGTCGGTACCGATGAGGCGGCGGCGCGTCTCGCGAAGCTGCTGCGGAACGAGCGTGTTAATGCGCGGCTGCACCGCGACCGCAGCGTGCGGACCACGGTGAAGTTGCGTGTGATCGGGCGACAGCAGCAGCTCGTCCGCGTGGATTTCGAGACTCCGCCCAGTCATGAGGTGCTGGCCTCCAAGCTGCGGGACTTCGGGGAAATGCTCCGCGGGGCGGACGTCGTAATCCTCTCCGACTACGGAAAGGGCGGGCTCGCGCATGTCGCCCGAATGATCGGCATGGCGCGCCGGGCCTCAAAACCGGTGCTGGTTGATCCAAAGGGCGAGGACTATTCGCGCTATCGCGGGGCGAGCCTGATTACCCCGAACCGCGGCGAGTTCCGGCAGGTGGCCGGCCCGTGGAAGAGCGAGCGCGAGATGAATGAACTCGCACAACGCCTGCGACGCAAGCTCAAGGCCGACGCGTTGCTCGTGACACGCAGCGAGGAAGGCATGACGCTCTTTCGTGACGGCTCGCGCCTGCACGTTCCGGCCCAGTCACGCGAGGTTTACGACGTCAGCGGAGCAGGCGACACCGTCATCGCCACGCTGGGAGTCGCGCTGGCGGGAGGCATGCGCCTCAACGAGGCGGTGCGGCTCGCGAATCGCGCCGCCGGCATCGTCGTGGGCAAGTTCGGGACGGCGGTGGTTACACCCGAAGAACTCTTCCCGGGTAATGGGTAATGCGTCATGCGTAATGCGCAAACAGGCACGAAGGGCGGACGCGAGCTACCCATCACCCATCACGTATCACGCATCGCGGAGACGGCATGTATTACGTGGTAACCGGCGCGGCCGGATTCATCGGATCGAATCTGGTGAAGGCGCTCAATGATCGCGGGGTAACCGACGTCATCGCCGTCGACGATCTCCGGCAGGGCGACAAGTTCGCGAACCTTGCTGATTGCGAGATCGCGGATTATCTCGACAAGGACGAGTTTCTCGAGCGCCTGGACGAAGGGGTTTTTGACGGCGTGGTGAGCGCGATCCTGCACCAGGGCGCGTGCTCGGACACGACCGAGCGCGACGGCCGTTTCATGATGGACGTGAACTATCGCTATTCCAGGCGGCTGCTCGACCACTGCATGACCGATGAGGTTCCCTTCATCTACGCCTCGTCGGCAGCGATCTACGGAGCGGGCCAGGATTTCAGGGAAGAGCGCGAATGCGAGGCGCCGCTCAATATATACGGGTATTCCAAGTTCCTGTTCGATCAGCTGGTGCGCCGCCGCTTTGAGGAGCGCAGCGCGCAGGTCGCGGGATTGCGCTATTTCAACGTCTACGGGGAGCGCGAGCAGCACAAAGGCCGCATGGCGTCTGTTGCTTATCACTTCTTCAACCAATATCGCGACACGGGCCAGGTCCGGCTTTTCACAGGCAGCGGCGGGTATGGCAATGGCGAGCAGCGGCGCGATTTCGTGTCAGTCGAGGATTGCGTCCGGATCAACCTTCATTTGCTCGACCACCCGGAAATATCGGGGATCTTCAACGCCGGTACCGGGGCAGCGCAGAGTTTCAATGAAGTCGCGACAGCGACGGTAAACGCCTGCCGCGAGGCGGAAGGCGAAGCGCCGCTGACGCTCGAGGCGCTGCGCGAACGCGGGGTGATTCAGTACATCCCCTTCCCGGAGGATCTCAAGGGGCGCTATCAGAGCTACACGCAGGCCGACCTGTCGAGGCTGCGGGCGGCGGGTTACGAGGCGCCGTTTCTGACGGTGGAACAAGGCGTGGCGCGCTACTGTCAAAAGCTACTCGAGCGAGCGCCAGGGTAGGGCGCGCGGGCTAGCCTCGGGCGGATTTGCGTCAGTACGCCATCGATTATCATCAGATTTGGACATGGATACACGCCGTCTCCCGCCATTCATGACGCTCGAGGATTTCGTCGGCAACACGCCGCTGGTGAAACTCAAACGCGTACCGGGCGCGACCAGCAACACGATCCTCGTCAAGCTCGAGGGAAACAACCCGGCCGGTTCGGTCAAGGACCGCCCTGCATTTTCCATGATCCGGCGCGCTCAGGAGCGCGGAGACATCCGGCCGGGCGATACCCTGATCGAGCCCACGAGCGGGAACACCGGAATCGCGCTCGCCATGTGCGCCGCGATGATGGGCTACCGCATGGTCCTGGTGATGCCGGAGCATCTTTCCGCGGAGCGACGCCAAACCATGGCCGCCTTCGGTGCCGAGATCATCCTTACCCCCCGGCAAGGGGGGATGGAGACGGCGCGCGATGTCGCGGAGACGATGCGTGACAAAGGCAAAGGCGTGATCCTGGATCAGTTTGCGAACCCCGATAACCCGCTCTCGCATTACGACGGCACCGCCCCCGAGATCTGGCGCGACACGGGTGGAACGATCACCCACTTCGTTTCCAGCATGGGCACCACCGGCACGATCATGGGCTGCTCGCGCTTTTTCAAGGAGAAAAATGCCGCGATCCAGATCGTCGGCTGTCAGCCATCTGAGGGCTCGCAGATTCCCGGCATCCGGAAATGGCCACAGAAGTATTTGCCCAAAATCTGCGACTGGCAGCGAGTCGATCGCGTCATCGAGGTCTCTCAGGCCGATGCCGAGGACATGATGCGACGCCTCGCACGGGAAGAGGGTATTTTTGCGGGCGTCTCATCCGGCGGGGCACTGTGGGCGGCGATGCAAATATCGCGCGAAGTGCAGAACGCGGTGATCGTGTCCATTGTGTGCGACCGGGGTGACCGCTACCTTTCGACGGGTGTTTTCTCCGCGTAACGGTGTTCTTCGCAGCCTGGCGCTGCTTCTGGTGGCGTCCTGGTGCGCTGCGCCGTCCGCTGCCGTCGAGCTCTCGGTCAGGCTCGATCGTCTGGAAGCGCCTGGGGTAGTCGCGGGGCCGATCGTGGCGCAGCTGTCGGATGGCGTTCCGGCCACTTTGCAGCTTACCGTCGGTGAAGTTTCCTTTGAGAATCAGCGCTGGCGCAACGTGCGCGTGGTGTGCGCCGATTTTTCCTGGGAGCAGGGACGCATCGAATGCCGCAAAGGCGAGGCCGATGTCGGGGCAAGCATTCCGCTCTCGTTCGTGTACCTCCTTGTGGACCGGACGCTCGAGTTGGTTCTGCGGCCGTCGGCGGCAGAATCATGGACACTCAAAGGACGGCTTGATGAGCGGGCGCCCTCACTGCGCCTCGAGATCGACAACGGATCGCTCTCGCGTCTCGGGCCGTGGCTGCCGGCAGACTGGCCAAAAGTGACAGCCGGCCAGCTGTCTGGCGTGGTCACGCTTGATGGGGCGGGCCGCGAGCGGCTCGCCGCCGAGCTCACCGTGCGCGAGGTCTCCTTCAGCGACGCGAGCGGACTGCACGCCGCGGACAAGCTGGGTATGCAAGTGCGGCTCGCTGCCCAGCGCCAGGGGGCATCATGGACCTACCGCGCATCGTTGGACTGGAATGCTGGCGAGGTCTACTGGCAGCCGCTGTATTTGCAGGGCGCAGGGCATACGTTGAGCGCCGATGGTGTGATCGACGAACGGCAGATCTCGGTCGCGCGCGGTGGGGCACGGCTGGCAGGCATCGGGGAGCTCCATGGCAGCGCCATCTGGGACCGTCATTCGAACCGCATCGATCGCGCGGACGTGACCAGCGGAGCGCTCGAAGCGAGTCAGCTATATTCGCAGGTAATGAAGCCGTTTTTCTTCGGCACGGCGCTGGGCGAGTTGCGGGTCGAGGGGAAAACGGAGTTGACGGCGCGCTGGCGTGACGGCCATGTGCAATCGTTGGAGGCCGGCCTGCGCGGTCTGTCGTTCGAAGATCTTAATCGACGCTTCGCCGTTTTCGATGCCAACGGCCGCATTCCCTGGCACCGCTCGGAGGACACCAAGGTCGAACTGGAAATGAAGGGCGGGGAGCTGCTGCGCGTCCCGTTCGGGCGGGTGAAACTTCCTCTGACAATGCGCGGCATGCGTTTCCGGCTCGGGACGGTCGAGATACCCTTGCTCGACGGCACGCTCACCATGAGGGGCTTCGCAATGGAGCGCCCGCAGGAAGGCTGGCGCTGGACTTTTCGCGGCGGCCTCTCCCCGATCTCGATGGAGAGATTCACTCAGGCCGTAGGGCTGCCGACGATGCACGGGACAGTCTCGGCCGAGATACCGAGGGTGAGCTACAGCCGGTCAACCCTGGAAGTGGATGGCGCGTTACTTTTCCAGGTATTCGACGGGACGATGATGGCGAATAACGTGAAGCTGATCGAGCCCTTCGGCAAGGCACCGCGCCTGGCAGCGGATATCGAGGCGCGCAACATTGACCTCGGGCTTCTCACGCGCGCATTTTCGTTTGGAAGCATCACGGGGCGGATCGACGCAGCCATCGACGGGCTCGAGCTGGCGAATTGGCAACCGGTCAAATTCGATGCGAAACTGGAGAGCAGCGCGGGCGACTACCGGCGCAAAATCAGCCAGCGCGCGGTTCAGAACATCACGGCACTCGGTGGTGCGGGCGCCGCCGCCGCAATCCAGGGCACCTTTCTGCGTTTTTTCGACCAGTTCGGGTACGAGAGGCTGGGCTTGAGCTGCCGGCTCGAGAACGGCGTGTGCAAGATGGGCGGCATCGATGACGTGGCCCAGGGCTACGTCATCGTCAAGGGCGGTGGCATTCCGGCGCTGTCGGTGTTGGGCTACAATCGCGCGGTCGACTGGAATGAACTCGTCGACCGGCTGAAACGCGTGATTCAGAACAATGTTCGCATGATCGTGCAATAGGAAACCGGGGCGTGACGATGGCGAAGCTTGCATGCAGGGCCGTTTTGTTGGCGGGAGCATTGACGCTGGTCGGGTGCGTCACCATTAACATCTATTTTCCTGCGGCGGCTGCCGAGAAGGCGGCTGACCGGATTATCGACGAAGTATGGCAGCTGAAAAACGGGGCAGCACCGAAGGCGGAAGAGCCTGGGACTGCGCCAGGAGACAAAAAATGAGGACAGCAATCTTCTTCACCGCGGCGCTGGCCGCGCTGGCTTCGCTGCTGCCGGCGCCGGCGCTGGGACAGGCCAATCTCGAGATCAATACGCCCGCGATTGCCGCGCTTCAGCGCAGCATGCAGCAGCGGCATTCCCAGCTTGCATCCCTCTACAACAGCGGGGCCGTTGGCTTTACGCGTGACGGCAATGTCGCGCTCCGCGATGCCAAGGCCGTGCCGCTTGCCCAGCGCCAGCAGGTCAACGCGCTCATCGCGAGCGAGAACCAGGACCGGGCCGCGCTCTACCGGGAAATCGCGCGCGCGAACGGCCACCCTGAGTGGGAAAACGATATTCGGGCGACCTTCGCGCAGCGCTGGATTAGCCGCGCGCAACGGGGCTGGTACTACCAGAACGCGAGCGGGGCGTGGGTGCGCAAGTAGAGGCGAGTTTTCAGCCGCAGATAAACGCAGATACACGCAGATTTCTTTATACAAGAACCGTTTCTGCTTTCTGACTTTGGGTAACGCCACCGATGAACGCCGATAAACGCCGATGAAGACCAGGATTAGCCACAGAGATCACAGAGAACACAGAATGTGAAAATTCAGGATCTGGGATTCGGGATTGAGGATTCAGCTCAGCGTCTCCTGCTGTTTTCTACGTTCATTTGCGTCCCTCGCGGTTAGACGTTGAGGGTTTTCTCTGTGAACTCTGTGTTCTCTGTGGCTTGATTTTTCATGATTCCGGTCCTGGTTTTTGATATTGAGACGGTTCCCGATGTCGAGGGACTGCGCCGCCTGCGGGGCCTCGAGCCCGGGATCCCCGACAAAGAGGTTGCGGAAATGGCGTTCCAGCTGCGCCGCCAGACCACGGGCAGCGATTTCCTTCCGCTTTATCTGCATCGGGTCATCGCGATTTCGTGCGCGTTGCGGGACCGCGACAGTTTCCGGGTCTGGTCACTGGGTGCGGGCGCGGAGAGTGAAGGCGAGCTCATCCAGCGCTTCTTCGACGGCGTCGACAAGTACACCCCGCAACTCGTTTCCTGGAACGGCGGCGGCTTCGACATGCCGGTCCTGCATTACCGCGGCCTGATCCACGGCATCAACGCCCGGCGTTACTGGGACATGGGCGAAGAGGACCGGGACTTCAAGTGGAACAATTACATCAGCCGCTACCACAGCCGGCATCTTGACCTCATGGATCTGCTCGCGCTCTACCAGCCCCGTGCCAACGCTCCGCTCAGTGAGCTCGCGCAGCTGATGGGGCTGCCGGGGAAGCTGGGGATGGACGGAGCTGGCGTTTGGGAGGCCTATCAGGCGGGCCGCATCGCTGCGATCCGGCAGTATTGCGAGACGGATGTGGTGAACGCGTATCTCGTCTATTTGCGCTTTCAGATGATGCGGGGGGCGCTCACACGCGAGCATCACGGCAGGGAATGTGAACTCGTTCGCACCACGCTCAAGAAATCAAACGAACCGCATTGGCAGGAATTTCTTGCCCACTGGCGCACTTGAGACAATTTCGTGTTTTAAATTGACGATCCACGCTTCTTGAACCGCCAAGCACGCCGAGAAAACCAAGAACCATAATTGAACCGCGGAGACGCGGAGAGAAACAGTGCCAAATTAATTCGTCTCATCTGCGTTTGTTGCGGGCGGTTAGTCCTTCGTTTCTCTCCGTTTCTCCGCGGTTCATTATTGTTTTGCTTCTCGTGGCGGTCTTGGCGGTTCAAGATTAAACTGGCGCTACCGTGATCGCGGCGCACTGAGACTCCGTCGCAGCGGCACACATGTCGAATCTGATTGTCGAATCCCTGGACCAGGAAGGGCGCGGCGTCGCGCGGCGCGACGGCAAGGCCATTTTCATAGAAGGCGCGTTGCCGGGCGAGACGGTCGCGTGCGCGATTCGCCGCAAAAAACCGAGCTACGAGATCGGCACGGTCACCGAGGTACTACGGGAAAGCTCGTTGCGGATTGCGCCAAGATGCGCGTACTTCGGCGTCTGCGGCGGATGCAGCCTGCAGCATCTGGAGCCGCGCGCGCAGGTTGCCGTCAAGCAGCGGGTGCTGGAGGACGATCTCTGGCACATCGGGCGCGTCAGGCCCGAGCAGGTCCTGCCGGCGGTCTACGGGCCCTGGTGGGGCTATCGCCATCGCGCCCGTCTGACGGTGCGGCACGTGCCAAAGAAGGGCGGCGCGCTGGTGGGCTTTCACGAGCGGCGCAGCAGCTATGTCGCGGACATGGCGAGTTGTGAGGTCCTGCCGCCACGGATCTCCGCGCTGTTGCGGCCCTTGAGGGCACTGGTCGATGGACTCTCGATTCGGGCGCGCGTGCCGCAGATCGAAGTCGCGTTGGGCGAAGCGTGCGATGTGCTCGTCTTTCGGGTGCTGGTCGAACCGAGCGAAGCCGACCAGGGTCTGTTGAGGGAGTTTGCCGGGCGTTATGGCGTCAGCATCTACCTGCAGCCCGGCGGCCCCGACACGGCGCGCCCGTTCCATCCCGTCCGGCCCGCCGATCTCCACTACGCCCTGCCGGAATTCGACCTGCAGATCGGTTTTGCGCCGACCGACTTCACCCAGGTGAACCATCCCGTGAATCGTATCCTGGTGCGCCGAGCCATTGCCCTGCTCGAAGTGCCGCCTGGCGAGCGGGTAGCCGACCTGTTCTGCGGGCTCGGCAACTTCACGCTCGCGATTGCCCGGCGCGGGGCGGAAGTGGTCGGCGTAGAGGGCAGCGGAGAACTGATCCGGCGGGCCGCCGCCAACGCCGAAAGGAACGGGCTGCAGCACGCCGCCCGTTTTATCGAGATGGACCTTTACGAGGCGGGCGTGCCGGCCCTGTCGGGGTTGGGTCGATTTGGGCGAATGTTACTCGATCCCCCGCGAGACGGAGCGATTGAGGTGGTCAAGTCACTTACTGTGGAGGCGCCACAGCGCATCGTCTACATTTCATGCAACCCCGCTACGCTGGCGCGCGACGCGGCCGTTCTGGTGCACACGCAGGGTTACGCGCTTAGGGCGGCGGGGGTGGTCAACATGTTCCCGCACACCTCGCATGTCGAATCGATGGCGATGTTCGAGAGATGAGCCGCCAGAGTGCCAGAAGCGGAAACTTAATCCAGCTGCAGATAAATCAGATTATTCGACAATTGAACCGCGGAAACGCCAAGAGCGCCGAGACGGGCAATAGCGTCAATCGAACCGCCGGGGGGTGAAGAGCGGCAACAGAACGGGGCGGCGCGCCAGGGGCGATTCTGTTGTACAAAAGAAACGGCCGGGCAATCTGCCCGGCCGTTTCCGTTAGCGTAGACTTTGCGTGTTGTCTTTGCGTTTTTTGCTACTGCGCGTTGCGTCTTCAGTCCCGATCGCCGGCGAGCGCCATCAACAGCGTCAGCAAGTTGGCGAAGATATTGAACAGGCTGATGTAGGCGCCTGTCGTCGCCATGATGTAGTTGGTCTCGCCGCCATTCACGATACGGCTGATATCGTGGAGCAGAAAGAGCGAGAACACGACGATCACCAGCGATGAGATGGTTAGCGCCAGCGCCGGGATCTGCAGGAACATGTTGGCGACCAGCGATGCCGGCCATGATGAAGAAAATGCCGCCCGTGCCTGCTGCGGCGAGGCCGATGAGTTGCGGGCCGTTCTTGAGCGAAAGGGCGATCGCGAGCAGGGGGCCCAGCCACCAGCCGAGGATAAAGGTCATCCCGAGCAGGAGCACGACGCCCAGGCCGCTGTTACGGTTTGCCGCGATGGCATACTGCAATCCGATGACGGCCGCCAGCATGACGAAGAAACTGATCATCGGGTTCTTCATGATGATGCCGCCAGTGCTGATGCCGATGTAGGCACCGATGACCGTGGGCACCATCGTGAGAGCGAGCAGCAAATAGGTGTTCCGGAGCACACGTTGCTGTTGCGGCGCAATTACCCGCGTGCCGGCTCCTAACACCCTTGTGTTGCTCTGATAGTCAGGTTGCATTCATCTCTCCTCAAATGGACAAGCTTCTAGGGCGGTTAGACTACCTAAACCTTCTCCAAGTTTCAACGCTTTCCGCGGGTATTTGCGGACGGGAAAACGGCATTTCAAGCCCCTGAAATGACGTGTATTATGATCGGTAATACCCCTGATCCGGGCAGGGTTTGGCAAACCGACGCGTTCGATTTTTCTTACACCTGGATTACGCATTTTCCGTTCCGTCGCTGTTGGGAAAGCGCGACTGGCCGATGGCCCAGTCTACGGGAAGGTTGGCAGAATAATTTAATGCCGCGGTCTTGAAAATGCGCGCAGTCGCTCGCGCATTTCGGCGTAGGCTAGCCTGCGGTATGGGTTAAGCGCCAAAGGCGCGGCCGAAGCCAAAACCGGCAAGCACCAGCGGAGGGTTGGCAGAGTGGTTTAATGCGGCGGTCTTGAAAACCGTTGTGGGGCAACCCACCGGGGGTTCGAATCCCTCACCCTCCGCCACCAACTTCAGTGGCCGGAGACTAGTGCTTCCTCCGCCCGTTCTTCTTGAGCGCCGCCTTCGTGAGGTTGCGGTAAAGGCGCGGATTTGCCTGCTTGAGGTAGGTGACCACCTCGAAATCCTTGCCTCTGGCTTTGGCCAGCGGGATGCCCTCGATGTGCACCAGACGCAAAAGCTCACGCACGGGCTTCGGCATCGCACGCCCGCTCTCGTATCGCGACCCACCGCTTTGAGTGACGCCTATGCGCGACCAGAAGTCCTGCTGATTGAGCCGCAGGCGGCGCCGGATATTCCGGGGATTGGAAATGCGTTCAAACGGTTTCATCGATATTGCATTGACCAGCGGTGCCCGGATTGGTTCACACGGCCTGGATTTTTCCTGCCCATGCCGGCGGCATTTCCGGCAAATCGCGCAAACCGCCGCCACGATTGCCTCCCAAGCTCGTTTTTCTACGAAAAATCAACTAAAATACGCGCCTTTTTCGAGGTCTTGCGGCGGCAATGGCTCTGATCGTCCAAAAATACGGCGGCACCTCGGTCGGCTCGACCGAGCGCATCAAGAACGTCGCGCGCCGTGTCGCCGGCTGGAAGAACAAAGGGCACGACCTGGTGGTGGTCGTGTCCGCCATGGCGGGCGAGACCAACCGCTTGATCTCGCTGGCGAAGGAGGTCCAGGCGCATCCGGAGCCGCGCGAGCTCGACGTCATGGTTTCGACCGGCGAGCAGGTCACCATCGCACTGCTGTCCATGG
>Ga0111145_1040_pt1 | contig 44794 bp, 41 predicted proteins | sample DeeMarSeWOR28_12_FD_80392 | JGI IMG/M metagenome (GOLD analysis project Ga0111145, IMG submission 80392) | Betaproteobacteria bacterium SG8_41 | reverse complement strand
GTTCAAGGTTCAAGGTTCAAGGTTCAAGGTTCAAGGTTCAAGGTTCAAGGTTCAAGGTTCAAGGTTCAAGGTTCAAGGTTCAAGGTTCAAGCAAAATTGGACGACCCACGGATACGTGGGTTCCCAACATTAAACTTTGAACCCGGAACTCGGAACATTGAACCCGGAACTTTGAATCCGGAACCCGGAACTCGGAACATTGAACCCGAAACACGGAACCTGGAACGGGTTCCTGGTCACTGACGCAGGAACCGGGCGATGCGGTGCACGCCCTCTTTCAACCGCTCCATGGAATTCGTATACGCAAAGCGCACGTACTTGTGTGGCTCGTTGGCGCCGAAGTCGTCTCCAGGAGCAATAGCAACGCCTGCGTGATCGAGAAGGTCGCGCGCAAACGCGAAGCTATCGTCAGTATGCTTCGAGCAGCCCGCGTATATGTAGAACGCGCCTTGCGGCGTCACCGGAATATCGAAGCCCAGGCGGCGCAGTTCGGGAAGCAGGTAGTCGCGCCGCGCCTTGAACTCCCTCACCCGTTCGTCGAGGATGGCAAGCGTCTCGGGCAGGAATGCGGCAAGCCCCGCGTACTGTGCCGTCGTCGGCGCCGCAAGATAAAGATTTTGCGAAAGACGGTCGATGCTGGCGATGTAGCTCTCCGGCACCACCATCCAGCCAAGGCGCCACCCTGTCATGTTGAAATACTTGGAGAAGCTGTTGATTACCAGGACGTCGTCGGCAAGCGCCAGCACCGTGCGGGCGTCACCCTCGTAGACAAGCCCGTGATAGATCTCGTCCACGATCAGGGTTCCCCCTCTTGCCCTGGCGATCTGCGCCATTGCCGCGAGGCGCTCGGCGGAGACCAGCGTGCCGGTGGGATTGGACGGCGATGCAACGAGCGCCGCCGCGGTGCGTTCGCCCCACGCGCGCTCGAGATGATCGGGGGCAAGCTGATAGGCGCTCGACGCGTCGACCGGTACCGCGCGCGGCACCCCGCCCATCACGCGCACGAACTGGCGGTTCGCAGGATAGCCAGGATCGGCGAGGATCACCTCCTCGCCAATTTCGACAAGCGCCGCACATGCAAGCATGAGCGCTCCAGAGGCCCCGGTGGTGATGATGATGCGCGCCGGTGAAACCACGACGCCGTATCGCTGGCGATAAAAATCCGCGATGCCACGGCGCAGCTCCGGCAGGCCGAGCGCGGGCGTATAAAAGAGCTCTCCCTTCTCGAGCGCGGCAATTCCCGCGCGGCGAATGGGCTCCGGCGTCGGGAAGTCCGGCTCCCCGATCTCCATATGAACGATGTCCCGCCCTTGCGCCTCGAGGTCCCGCGCGCGGGCAAGAATCTCCATCACATGGAAAGGCTGGATCTCTTTCGCCCGCTGCGCGAGCCGCGGTGCGCCTTGCCTCGGTTTGCTCACGCGCGGAGAGACTCCCTTGGCTTCTCCAGGCTGAGCGGGCCCGAGCCCATGCCCATCACGAAAACAAGCGCACCGAGGATGGACAGGTTCTTCATGAAATGGCTGAGCTGGCCCCGGTATTGCGCCGCCTCCATGTTCCAGAAATCGTGGTAGAGGAGCGTCGCGGGTATTGTGAACAGAATCAGAAGCAACGCGCCCCACCGCGCCTTCCAGCCAAGCAGCACCGTAACGCTCCCCACGATCTCGAACACGATCGCACCCGCCAGCAGCACCTCCGCAAACGGCATGCCCTTTTTAGCCATTCCAGCTGCCACCGCCGAAAAACCGGCGATCTTGCCGAAGGCCGACCGCAGGAAGATTGCCGTTATCAGTATCCGGCCCAGAAGCGGGCTGCAGGTCTTTACGAGTTCACACCACACGCTCATGCAATGACTCATTGAAGACGCCTTGATGCAATGCTGCGTCAATGCCGGAAAAAAAACAATTGGTACATGCGCTGGTAGGGTGAGGCGTGACGGGCATCAGGCGCGTGAACGCTTGGCTCCCTTCCCAGCCGCAGACGCCGGCAGGGGCAGCGCCGTCTTGTACTTGACCTGTTTCAGCGCGAAGCTCGAGCGAATGTTCGACACGGCCGGGATGCGGGCGAGGTAGTCCACGATGAAACGCTCGAGTGACGGCATGTCCGGCACCACGACGCGCAGCAGATAATCGGCGTCCCCGGTCATCAGGTAGCATTCCATCACCTCCTCGCGCGCGAGCACCGAGCTCTCGAACGCGTCGAGGGCATTGCGCATCTGCTTCTCCAGGCTGACCTGAATGAAGACGCTCACCGTGAGGCCGAGCTTGAGCGGGTCGAGCAGGGTCACGTAGCGACTGACAACGCCCCCGGCCTCCAGCTGGCGAACCCGGTTCAGGCATGGCGAGGGCGACAGATTAACGGCTCGCGCGAGATCGACGTTGGCAATACGCGCGTCCTGTTGCAGCCGGTCCAGGATCTTCCAATCTATCGTATCCAGTTCTGTAGATGGCATAAAATTCCGTAATATGTATTTTATTCCAAATAATATTCTACCTTGAAGCGCAAGAACAGGGAATATCGCAACCCCATGCCGCCCCGGCCGCGCTAGCATAAGGCGGTGCCGCCGGTCACGGCCCACGATTCACCATTCACGATTCACGATTCACGTGGAGCAATAAATGACGGACCTATCCGATATCACTGCCGCATTCTGGCGCGTAATGCCTGCCGACCCCGATCCGGTCGAGACGCGGGAATGGATGGACGCGTTCGATTCGCTGGTCAAAAGCGAAGGCGGCGAGCGCGCGACTTTCATCCTGCGGAAGCTGCTCGACCAGGCGCGCGCCGCGCGGGTGCCGCTGCCCCCCGTGTTCAATACACCGTACTGCAACACGATTCCCCTCGCCGACCAGCCGCAGTTCCCGGGCAATCTCGAGACCGAGCAACGCATCGGCTCGATCGTGCGCTGGAACGCGCTTGCGATGGTGGTGCGGGCAAACCGCCAATATCCGGAGCTCGGCGGCCATATCGCCACCTACGCCTCCATCGCCGACCTTTTCGAGGTGGGGCTCAATCACTTCTTCCGCGCCGGGCAGTCGGGCGATCTCGTGTGGTTTCAACCTCATGCGTCTCCGGGCGTGTATGCCCGCGCCTATCTGGAGGGCCGGCTCACCGAAGCGCAGCTCGAGAACTACCGGCGCGAGACCGGCGGCGGCGGATTGTCTTCCTACTGCCATCCCTATCTCATGCCCGAGTTCTGGCAGTTTCCCAACGCCTCGATGGGGCTTGGACCGGTGAACGCGATCTACCAGGCGCGCTTCATGCGCTATCTCCAGCACCGCGGCGTGCTCGACACCGCGGGTCGCAAGGTCTGGGCCTTTGTCGGCGACGGCGAGATGGACGAGCCGGAGTCGCTGGCGGGCCTCTCGCTCGCGGCGCGCGAGGGTCTCGACAACCTGATCTTCGTCGTCAACTGCAACCTGCAGCGCCTGGACGGCCCGGTGCGCGGCAACGGCTCCATCATCCAGGAGTTCGAGGGGCTCTTCGCCGGTGCCGGCTGGAATGTGATCAAGCTGCTCTGGGGCTCGGATTGGGATCCCCTTTTCGCCCGTGATACCGAGAGCGTGATCCTTAAGCGCCTGCACGAAACCGTTGATGGCGAGTTCCAGAAATACGCTGCCACGGACGGGCGCTTCAACCGGGAGCATTTCTTCAACAAGTATCCCGAGTTGCAGGCGATCGTCGCACATCTGTCGGATGAAGATATCGACCGTCTGCGCCGCGGCGGCCACGACCCGGTGAAGATCTACGCCGCCTATCTGGCAGCCGTGCAGCACAAGGGGCAACCCACCGTGATCCTCGCCCAGACGAAGAAGGGCTACGGCATGGGCCACTGGGGCCAGGGCAAGATGGGCGCGCACCAGCAGAAGAAGCTGGAGGACGAGGCGCTGCTCGCCTTCCGCGACCGCTTCGCAGTGCCGCTCTCGGACGACGATGTGAGGGCGCTGCGCTATTACAAGCCCGCCGCCGACAGCCACGAGATGCGTTACCTGCACGCGCGGCGGCAGGCGCTGGGCGGCTATCTGCCCGCACGCTCGCGCAAGGCGCCGCAGCTACCGGTGCCGGCGCTTGCCGGCTTCAAGCGCCTCCTCGAAGGCTCGGGCGAGCGCGAGGAATCGACCACGATGGTCTTCGTGAAAATGCTCTCTCAGTTGCTCAAGGATGCCGGCATCGGCAAGCGCATCGTGCCGATCGTTGCCGACGAAGCACGAACCTTCGGCATGCAGTCGCTGTTCCGGCAGGTCGCGATCTACTCGGCCGTCGGCCAGCTCTACGAGCCGGAGGATCGCGACGAGCTGCTCTATTACAAGGAGGCGCAGGAAGGGCAGATACTCGAGGAAGGCATCACCGAAGCGGGCGCTATTTCCTCATGGACCGCCGCCGCCACGGCCTACAGCGTGCACGGGACGCCGATGCTGCCGTTCTACATCTTCTACTCGATATTCGGCTTCCAGCGCGTCGGCGACCTCATCTGGCAGGCGGGCGATTGCCGCTCTCGCGGCTTTCTCGTGGGCGCGACGGCGGGACGCACGACGCTCTCCGGCGAGGGCCTTCAGCACCAGGACGGCACCAGCCATCTTGCGGCGTCCACGGTGCCAAACTGCCGCGCCTATGATCCGTGCTTCGGCTACGAGCTGACAGTGATCGTGCGCGACGGCATGCGACGCATGCTCGAAGATCAGGAAGATGTCTTCTATTACCTCACGGTAATGAACGAGAACTATGCGCAGCCCGCGCTGCCGGCGGATGCTGAACAGGGCATCCTCGACGGCATGTACCTGCTCAAGGAACGAAAGGATGCCGGCGCGCAGCTCCTGGGCAGTGGCACGATCGTGCGCGAAGCACTCGCTGCCGCGGACCTGCTCGAGAAGGACTGGGGCGTTGCCGTGAACGTCTGGAGCGTCACGAGTTTCACAGAGCTCAGGCGCGCGGCGATGACCATCGAGCGCCGCAACCGCTTGCATCCCGGAACCGAGGACAAGAGCCATCTTGAGCGTTGCCTCGAAGGCACGACGGGGCCGATCGTGGCCGCCAGCGACTACGTGCGCGGGGTAGCCGATCTCATCCGCCCATGGGTGCCGCGGCGCTACGTCACGCTCGGCACCGATGGCTACGGCCGCAGCGACACGCGCGCGGCATTGCGCGACTTCTACGAAGTGAGCCGCACCCATATCGCGATCGCCGCGCTGAAGGCGCTCGCCGACGAGGGCGCGATCAAGCCGGCTGCAGTCGAGCAGGCGATCGCGCGCTACGGCGTCAGGCCGGACGCGCCCGACCCCTGGGCCGCATGAGTCTTTCGGGGTGTTGCCCCCTGCCCCGGACAAAGGCAAAATTCAGCCCTTGGCGGGCGCGGCTCGGAAGCCCCGCGCCTTATCCCGCGACGTAACAGGAGATTTTCATGAAGTTCGAGGGTTTCTTGCATTTCAATATTCGCTGCTCGGTAAGCGATCTGCCCGCGATCGAGAAGTTCTACGGGGAGCTGCTGGGGTGGAAAAAGGGCGACCGCCCTACATTTCAGAACCCGGGGATATGGCTCTATGACGGCGACAATCCGATCCTTCACGTGTCGGCGCGCTTCGCCGACGGCTCGCTCGCCAAGAGCGAAAAACACACCGGCGCGGTCGACCACATCGCGTTCAAGGCATCGGGCGCGGCCGACTTCCGCAAGCGCCTGACGCAGTTGGGTCTTGCGTTCGAGGAGCAGAACGTCCCGGACGCCGGCTACCAGGTGTTCCTGCAGGACCCCGTTGGAACGAAGCTCGAATTCAACTTCCTGAACGAGAAAGTCGCGGACGGGGTGCCGTCCGGCACGTTCGCGCGGATCAACATGAATACGGCGACCGCCTGACGCAGTTGCGGCGGGCGTTAAACGGCGCCCGCTAGTGTTCACTTTCAAGCATGCCCGCCGCACGGCGGGCATGTCTTTTTTGAGCGAGCCGCATTGCAGGAATCGCCAATCAATATTAGCCGCAGATGAACGCAGATAAACGCGGATCAGTAACCTCACGCCAAGCAGTGCCAGTCGGCATTCAGGGGCAGCCCTATTGCAGGTTTGCGGGTTGAGTCCGGATTTTATGAGCGCACCCCGCCAACCGTTGCATGATGCCCCGATCGTCGCGGTGTTCACCAAGAACCGCACGAATCCCGCTTACGCTGCCGCGCGGATTGGTGCAGAGCGCGCAGCCGGGCGTTATGGTGCGCAGGTCGTGCACTATGTTCCGGACAAGCCGGACGACATCGGGGAACAGATGGCGTTGGTCGATCGCGCCATCGCCGAGCAGCCTGACGCGATCGTGTTCGTTCCGGTGCATGACACCGCGATGAATGCGTCGGTCAGAAGAATGAATGCGGCCGGCATCCCCATCGTCAACTTCCTCAACCGGCTGGACGAAGGCGACTTGGTCGCCTTCGTCGGCTCGGACGATTACCGCATCGGCTGCGACATTGCCGAGTACCTGTTCCGGCACATTGGCGGGCGCGGTGACCTTGTCATCATCGAAGGCATCGCCGGTGCGGTGACGAATCGCGAGCGCATGCGGGGCTTTCATGACACGCTGCGCAACTGGCCCGATGTGCGCGTCGTCGCGTCGCGTCCCGGGAACTATCAGCGCGAGCCGGCGCTGCAGTTCATGACAGAGCTGCTGCCGGCCCTGCCCGTCATCGACGCGGTACTGGCCGCGAACGACCTCATGGCACTGGCCGCGATCGAGGCACTGGACGCCGCGGGGCGGTCCGCGCCTGTCGTTGGCGTCAACGCGGTGCCGGAAGCGATCACGGCGATCAAAGCGGGCAAGCTTCTCGCAACTGCAGACTTCGATGCCCTGAAAATCGCCTGCGTCGCCACCGAAGCCGCGCTCCGCCACCTGCGCGGTGAGCGCGTGCCGCGCGAGATCCTGCTGCCGGCGCAAATCGTGGATGCGTCGAACTATGCGGCCTGGGACAGGCCGCTCGAACAGCGGCCTTGTCCCGACTGGAACCTTGCTGTAAAGCATCCTACCGGGCCGTAGCGCCCGCACAGTCCTGATCGGTGCTGCGGCTCTTCTCATCCTCAGCCGCCGTGATTTGGCATGTGACAATGGGTATAATCCACTCCGGGCGCTTCATGCATTCCCCGTTGGATCATGCTTCACGGGAACGACAAGCGGCCTTGCTGCTGACCATGGCGGCATTGCAGCGTTGCCCCAACAACCACTCTTAAGCTCAAGAAGAAGGACTCGTCATGAAATCACTCTCGAAACTCGTGCTGGTCACAATGGCGGTCGCTGCCGGCGTCGCGACCGCGGCCTATCCCGAAAAGACCATCAACTACATTATTTCTTTCGGCCCCGGCGGCGAGTCCGACATCTCGGCGCGCCTGCAGGAGCCGTACTTCAAGAAGTACACCAGCGGGTCAGTCGCAATCCAGTACAAGCCCGGTGCCGGCGGCGCGACCGCGTGGTCGCAGATCAACAGCGCGCCGGGCGACGGCTACACGATCATCGGCACCAACCTGCCACATATCGTGCTCCAGCCGCTGCAAAAAGACGTCGGCTACAAGACCGACGAGCTCGCCAATGTCTACTGGTTCCACTTCACCCCGGACGCGGTGGTGGTGCCGGCCGAAAGCCCGTACAAAACCCTGAAGGACCTGGTTGCCGCCGCCGGGAAGGCGCCGGGGGCTACGACTTTTTCGGGGTCGGGCACCAATTCGGCGAACCATCTTGCCCAGCAGCGCTTCGACAAGCTGGCCGGCATCAAGACGACTTACGTGCCGTTCAAGGGGACGGGCGCTTCCAATACGGCTCTGCTCGGCAAGCAAGTCTCCGGCGCGTGGAGCTATACAACCGTGTCTGTCCAGCTCGGAAACCAGGTGCGTTGTCTCGGCGTAGCCATGGAGAAGCGCCATTCGAAACTGCCGAACTGCCCGACGTTCAAGGAGCAAGGCTATAACCTGGTGAGCGGCGCGTATCGCGGCATCGCGGTGCCGAAGTCCACGCCCGCCACCATCCAGAAACAACTCTCCGACCTGATCGGCAAGATCAACAAGGACCCCGAATTCATCAAGAAGATGGAAGACAAGGGCTTTGCGATGATCGACGTGCCGCTTTCGCAAATGGACGCCTTCATGGCCGAGCGCAAGGCGGAGTACGGCGCGATCGCCCGTGAAATGGGAATCGTGAAGAAGAAGTAATTAATGCACACGCCGTTCGCCGGGGATCGTTTCCCGGCGAATTGCCTCACGAAATTCTCCTACATGAGGTAACGGGCGCGTGCCGGGAATCGAATTCCTGATCAAGGCGCTGACGCCGCTCAACCTGCTCCTGGCAGTCGGCGGCGTTGTCGCCGGCACCGTGATCGGCGCTCTGCCCGGCCTGACTGCCACCATGGCCGTCGCGGTGCTGGTGCCCCTCACCTTTGGCATGGAGCCGGCGTCGGCGCTCATCGCGCTGGGCGCGATTTATACGGGCGCCATCTACGGCGGCGCCTATGCCGCGGTTCTTCTCAACACCCCCGGCACGCCGTCCGCGATTGCAACCACCTTCGACGGCTATCCGATGGCCAAGCGGGGCGATGGCGATCTCGCCATCACTCTTGCGTGTATCGCTTCGGTCACCGGCGGGCTTGTCGGAGCTGCCTTTCTGCTCCTGCTCGCGCCACCGCTGGCAAAGTTCGCGCTGAAGTTTGGGCCAGTCGAATATTTCTGGCTGGCGGTGTTTGGGCTCACGCTGATTGCCGCGCTCTCGGAAGGCAGCGTGCTGCGCGGGTTGATCGGCGGCTGCATCGGGCTGCTGCTCTCTGCAATGGGCACGGCGGAAGTCGGCGGAGACATCCGCTACACCGGTGATTTCAAGTCGCTGCTGGGTGGTATCGACGTGATCTCCGCGCTGATCGGACTGTATTGCGTGCCGGTTTTGATGGATCTCGTCGCAACGCCTGACCCGCATCTCAAGCTGACGCACGAGGTTGCGGGATTTCGCCTCAAGGAAGCGCTCAACATCGCATGGAAGGCGAAAGGCAATCTCGCGCGCAGCTCGGTCATCGGCACATTGGTGGGGATACTGCCGGGTGCCGGCGGCTCGATCTCCTCGCTGGTGGCCTACGGCGAGGCGCGGCGCGTGTCCAGGAATGCCTCGAACTTCGGCAAAGGCGAGCCCAACGGCATTCTGGCGACCGAATCCGCCAATAACGCAACCGTAGGCGGTGGTTTCGTGCCGACGCTGGTGCTCGGCATTCCCGGCACCCCGCCCGATGCGGTGATCCTGGGCGCGTTGCTGGTGCAGGGAATCCGCACGGGCCCGAGCCTGTTCAGCGAACAGAGCCAGATTGTCTACACGTTCATCTACGGGCTGTTCCTCGCGACCATACTGATGCTGCCGGTGGGGCTCGTGATCGGACGCTACGCCTTCAAATCCATTGTTTCGATCCCGAAAGCGGCGCTGGTGCCATCGGTCGCCTTTCTCACGATCATCGGCAGTTACGCTGTCCACAACAACGCACACGAGACCCAGCAGATGGTCGTGCTCGGTCTCATGGCCTGGGTGCTGGGACGCTTCGGTTTCACCGCCTCTCCCATCGTGCTGGGCCTGATCCTCGGCACGATCGCCGAGTCCGGCTTCGTGCAGGGTTACCTGATCGGCAACGCCAAGGGCAGCGCTCTTATGGAGTTCCTGACACGGCCGCTTTCCATTGCCATCATCGCGTTCATTCTGCTCACCCTGCTCTACCCGCTCCTCAAGAGCCGCATTAGCGCGCCGAAGCCCCCTTCTCATGAATAAGAGCAAGCGCGACCTGAGCGGCATCATCGCAAGCATCGTGTTCGCAGTAATCGGCGGCCTCGCGATCTACCATTCGCGCGATTTCTCCCCGCTTGGGTCTGTGTTTCCGCGAACGATTGCGGCAGCGATGATCGTGCTCTGCGCCGTGTACGTGGCGGTCGCCTTGCTGCGCCCGATCGATATCGAACGGCCGCAGCCCGGATCGGCAGCGCGACGCGTCGCGCTCGCCATCGCTCTGCTCGCCTGGGCGCTCCTGCTCGAGCCGGTTGGATTTCTGCTGACCAGTATCGTGTGCTTCGCGGCAACACTGGTCATCGCCAACTATGATCGCTGGACCCCGCGTCTTGCGGTCGTGTATGCCGCCGTCGGCATTCTTGTCCTCGGCACGCTCTACGGTGTATTCAGCTACGTTCTGCAGGTTCCCTTTCCAAAGGGTGTAATGCTCTAACGCCTTGTAGCGGGCATTCAGGACCGCGCACCAAAGGCGATCACCTGCTCCAGTTTCGCGGAAGGATTTGATCTGGAGCAGTACGCGCCATCGCACCCGCGCGTAGCATTCTCACGACTGCCCATCTACCAAACCGACCCCGGGGCCTGACGGCGGCCAGCGAGTTGCCGCCCGCCCGCGGCCGCCAAATTCGCACGAAGCGGAAAACTCATGAGCCTGCTCCTCCTTTGGTTCACCGGAAGCGGGCTTCTCATGAGTGCCGTTGCGCTCGTTGGCAGCGTGACACTGTTGCTCCAGGAGCGAACGCTCAAGCGAATTCTCCTGCCGCTGGTGGCCTTTGCGGCGGGCTCGCTGCTCGGCGGCGCCTCCTTTCGCCTCGACGTCTCCTTTCTCGCGCCTTTCGCCGCAGGAAACTTCATCTATGTCGGCGCATCCGACCTCATTCCCAAGGTCAAGTCGCATGCCGCGCTCAGCGCGAATGTCGCTCACTTCGCGGCTTTTGCCGCGGGCGTGGCGTTGATGCTCGCGGCGAGGCTTTTACTGGAACCCTGAGCGATGCCCGTGCGAGCGGACGCGCCGGCTATGCTCTTTCTCTGCGGCGACGTGATGACCGGGCGCGGCATCGATCAGATTCTCCCGCATCCGTGCGAGCCGCACCTTTTCGAGCCGTACCTGCGCTCGGCGCGAGGCTATGTCGAGCTGGCCGAGGAGGCCCATGGGCCGATCCGGAAACCGGTGGATTTCGCCTACATCTGGGGCGATTCGTTGGCCGAGCTCGAGCGCGCGGCGCCGCACGCGCGCATCATCAATCTCGAGACCGCTGTGACTGCGGCGGAGGATGCCTGGCCCGGCAAAGGCATCAACTATCGCATGCATCCTGGCAACGTCCCCTGCCTGACCGCGGCAAGCATCGATTGCTGCGTGCTTGCCAACAATCACGTTCTGGACTGGGGCCATGCGGGCCTTCAGGAGACGCTTGCGGCGCTACGGGGGGCGGGGATCGTAACGGCCGGCGCGGGGAGCGACGAAGCGGAAGCGGCTGCCCCGGGCGTCATCGATCTCGGCGGCGGAGCGCGCGTGCTCGTGTTTGCCTTCGGCCTGGAGAGCTCCGGTGTGCCAGCCGAATGGGCGGCGCGCAAGGACCGCCCGGGCGTCAGTTTTCTGGACGATCTTGCATCACGCACGGCCGACGCGATATCGGAGCGCGTTGCCGCATGCAAACGAGCAGGCGATATCGCGGTAGCCTCGATCCACTGGGGCAGCAACTGGGGCTACGACATCCCGGGCGGGCATCAGGCTTTCGCCCATCGCCTCATCGACGCCGGAGGCATCGATCTCGTTCATGGCCACTCATCGCACCACCCGCTGGCAATCGAGGTCTACGGGCGCAAGTTGATTCTTTACGGTTGCGGGGATTTCCTGAACGACTACGAGGGGATCTGGGGGCACGAGTCGTACCGGCCCGACCTCTCTTTCATGTTCCTGCCCACCATCGACCGGGCACACGGTGAGCTGCTCAGCTGCGCCTTGATACCCATGCAGATTCGCGGCTTTCGCGTAAACCGGGCATCCCGGGAAGACGCCGCATGGCTTCAGCGTCTGCTGTCGCGCGAAGGCGCGCGTTTCAACACTCGCGCCAAGCTTGGGACCGATGACGCCCTGCAACTTCAGTGGGACCAGAAGCCCGTAAAACGTGAATCGTGAAACGTGAATCGCGCCGCTTCTTGTTCCCGGTTATCGGCGTTCGTCGGCGGCAATAACTACGGTGACCAGTGACCAGACAGGCGCAAGCCGCAAGACCCGAGTTTTTGTTAATTTATATCTGCGTGTATCTGCGCTTATCTGCGGCTCAATACGATTTACGACCCATTAATCGGCCGCAATAACTACGGTGACCGGTGACCAGTGACCGGACAGGCGCAAGCCGCAAGACCCGAGTTTTTTGTTGAGCTGCCTCGGCGTTTATTTGCGTTTATCTGCGGCCGAAAAATCGAACGCCGCGTAGTGCTCCTTGCATTCGGGCTCGCGCCCACGCACGACGCGCCGTCCAGCGAGCGGGCCACGGGTTTCGGTAACGACCGTATGCTGCCCTTCCGCATGATCGTGGTCGTAGAAATAGATCACGACCCAATCCCGCACTTTTCCGAGGCGGTGCGCCTGCGCCGTATTGGAGTACAGGGCAGTGAAGTGCCAGCCGCCATGATGAGCATGCAGCACCGGGAGCCACGATTTTCCCTCCGGGTTCAGGCGCCGCGGCGCGATGGTGGGAAGCTTACCGGCGTCCGCCTTGTCCCGGTAATCGCGGTCCACCTCGAGCAGCAACACGATCTCGGGACCGCGTGCGGGCGCCGGCGCGACAGGCATGGGCACACGCTTGCGCCGCAGCATATTTTCGAGCGCGGCGCGAATCGCAGCAGCGCGCCGCGGCCCCACGCCTGCGACGGCCTCGAGGCGGCCGTCGTTGGCGGCGACTTCCAGGGCTTCGAGGGTATCGAGATGCAACTCGTCGTGGATACGCTCGGCAAGGCCGGGGCCAATTCCGGGCACGGTCCGGAAGAGTTGCACCGCGTCCACCGTGCCTCGCAACCGCTCGAGCTGGCTCCAGCGCCCCGTGATCAGCATTTCGGCAATGGCGGCGGCGATCCCGCGCCCGACGTGCGGCAACGCCTCGAGACCGGCAACGCCCCTCTCGTCGAATATCCCCCGTACGCTCTCCGGCAGCCGCGCAATTTCCGCAGCGGCGTTGCGGTAGGCGCTCACGCGGAAGGGATTCGCGCCCTGTGCTTCCAGCAGTTGCGCGGTCTCCCGCAGCAGGTCGGCGATCTGCGCGTTCTCTCCGGGCGCGGCCGCGCGCGTGTCGTTCATGGCCCGCTGCTGCTCGCGGTAAGCGTGAGCTTGCGCACGCGCTTGCTCAAGGTCAGAACTGGACGCCCTTGCCCCAGCCCCCTTCGAAGAAACGCTCGGCAAGCGGCTGACGCCTGCGCGGGCGCAACTCCTTGGCCTTGGTCTCGTCATCGAGGATGTCCGGCGACGCGGCCTCGTAACCGACCGCAATCATCGCCATCGGCGTGTACTCGGCGGGAATATTGAAGGCGGCGCGCACCTTCTCTGCGTCGTAGCCGCCCATCTGGTGGATGACGAGCCCAAGCGCAGTGGCCTGCAGTGCCATCGAGACGGTCGCGGCCCCGGTGTCGTGCTGGGTCCAGCGGTTGGGCTTGCCGGTCGCCTGGAAGTTGCTGCCGGCGCACGAAAGCATGAGCAGCGGAACGTTCTTCACCCACTTCTTGTTGTTCTCCGAGAGGCTATCGAACGCCTTCTGGAACCCCTCCGGATCGCGCGCGCGGTCCCAGATAAGATAGCGCCACGGCTCGTCGCCGTTGCACGATGGCGCCCAGCGCCCGGCTTCGAGCACCGTTTGAAGCTGCTCGCGCGACACCGGCCTCGATAGGTCGTAAGCGCGCGGGCTCCAGCGCCGCGCCATGAGATCGTGAATGGGTACACTTGTTTGAGCTTTCCTATCCTGCATGAGTACTCCCAATGTTTTCCGTTTATGAAATCTGTCGAGTCGGCGCGTCGCGCCCTTGAGATGCGCGCGGGCAACACCGCCAGCGCAAATTTAACACGGCCGCGGTTAGGGACCACGGTTGGCACCCCAAGACCTCGGAAGGCCGGCCGCCGGGCCCACCCCGTCCGCCTCAAATAGTTCCTGCAGTTGCTCTCCGGCCTCGCGGGTCGTCTGGATCAGCTTAACCTCATCGTGGTGGACGGCGTACTGCTTTTCCAATTCAGCTTCATCATGCTGCTTGAAAAAGGTGGTGGCGCGCTCCGCCGCCGCGACGCCGAAACCCAGCCGCAGCAGCGCCTGGTGCGCCACGTCGAGGGAGGAAGGAAACGTCGCCCGGTAAATCGCGCGCACGCCCAGATCGCGCAGACGGAAGTAGTGAACCCTGTTCCGCGCGCGCGCAAGGATCGTCAGCCGCGGAAAGTGGTGGCGTACGACCGCAGCGGTCCTGACCGATGCCTCGACATCATCGATCGCCAGCACGAAAAGCTTCGCCTCGCCCGCCTTCGCCGCGTGCAGCAGTTCGAGGCGCGAGGCATCGCCGAAGTAGATCTTGTTGCCGAAGCGGCGCACGAAATCCACCTGCTGATAGCTGATATCCAGCGCGGTGAATGGAACGCCGCACATGCGCAGCACACGCGAGACAATCTGCCCGTAGCGGCCATAACCTGCAATGATCACGGGGTTGCCCGGCGCATCGATCGTGTCGTACTCGGGCGCCCGAGTCCGGTCGAGCCACCGCTGGACCCAGCGCTCGCACCCCGCCATTGCCAGCGGCGCAAGCAGCATGGAAACCGTCACCACCAGCACTAGCAATTGGGACACCTCGGGCGCAAGCGGCCCGAGTCCACCTGCAGCGGCAAACAGCACGAAGGCAAATTCGCCGCCCTGCGCAAGCGCGACCGCGACGCGGCCGGAGCGCTCCTCGGGTGCGCCAAAACCACGCGCCAGTCCGTACATCACGACTGCCTTGACGAGCATCAGTCCCAGCGCAATCCCCACCACGGTAAGCGGCGCCGCGAGGAAAACGGTCAGGTTCGCGCTCATGCCAACCGCCATGAAGAACAATCCCATCAGCAGTCCCTTGAACGGCTCGATTTCGGCCTCCAGCTCGTGGCGAAACTCCGAATCCGCGAGCAGGACACCCGCCAGAAATGCGCCAAGGGACATCGACAACCCAAGGTGATACATGATGAGCGCCGCGCCGATGACGAGAAGCAGCGCTGCCGCGGTGAATACGTCGCGGCCGCTGTGACTTGCGATGAACTTGAGCACGGGCCGCACGGCGACGCGGCCGATCGCAATGACTCCCGCGATTGCCGCGATCCCTTTCCCGGACTGGATCCAGCCGGACTCCGCCGGTCCGGGAACCGTCGCCAGCAGGGGCAGCAGCGCCAGCATGGGGATGATGGCGAGATCCTGGAACAGCAGGACTGCGAAGGTGTCGCGGCCGTGCGGGGTCCCGAGCTCGCCCTTTTCCGAGAGCGATGCCATGACGAGCGCCGTCGACGACAGCGCCAGCCCGGCGCCGGCAACGACCGCAGCCTCCCAACGCAGCCCGAATGCCAGCCCGGCAAGCGAGAGCACGAGCGCCGTGACGCCGACCTGCGCGCTGCCGAGACCGAAGACCGAACGCCGCAGCGCCCACAGGCGCGCAGGATCGAGCTCGAGTCCGATGAGAAAAAGCAGCAGCACGATCCCGAATTCCGCGTAGTGGAGCGTCAACTTGGCGTCCGCGACAATCCCGAGGCCCCACGGCCCGATGATCATCCCTGCGGCAAGATACCCGAGCACCGCGCCCAGCTTCAGGCGCTGGAACAAGGGCACCAACAAGACCGCGGTCAGCAGGAAAACGGCGGCTTGCTCGAGTAGTTCCATGGTGGCCTCTTTTTATGATGCGTGATCATTGATCGGTGACGGGTCATGGGGGATGGGAATCTAGAGTTTGCTCTTAAAGCTTAGACCGGGAGGACACAGAGCGAAACACGGGCGGGGTTCCTGCGAATAGAAGCCTTCGTGTCCTCGGTGTCTAGGCTTTACGAAACTGCCTGACCCTACCCCCCCGCGGGGTGCAGTATGCGATGATACGCTCCGCGGCACTACGCCAACATTACCCACCCTGACAGGAGAAAGTCGTGATCGAGTTGCACTCGTCTCCCACGCCCAACGGCCAGAAAGTCATGATCATGCTCGAGGAGACCGGCCTCGAGTGGAAGCACTTCGACGTGCACATCCGCCTGGGCGAGCAATTTACGCCCGAATACCTGAAGTTGAGCCCCAACAACAAGATCCCGGCGATCGTCGACACCGACGGGCCGGGTGGCGGGCGCTACACGATGATGGAGTCGGGCGCAATTCTCTGGTACCTGGCGGAGAAAACGGGCAAATTCCTGCCGAAGGACGCGCGCAAACGCTACGACACGCTGCAGTGGCTCATGTTCCAGATGGGCCACGTCGGCCCGATGTTCGGACAAGCCAACCACTTCAACAACTACGCGCGGGACACCATCCAGTACGCGAAGGACCGCTACAACAACGAGTCCGTACGCCTTTACCGCGTGCTCGACAACCGGCTGCGCGATAGCACGTGGATCGCGGGTGACGAGTACACCATCGCCGACATGGCCATCTATCCCTGGACCAAGGGCCACGCGGACCGCGGCATTGACCAGGCCGGATATCCGAATTTCATGCGCTGGTTCGCAGCGATGCAGGTGCGTCCGGCGGTGCAGCGGAATGACAAGATGGCGGCGGAAATCCGCGCGCGCATGACCAAGGCGGCCGAGGGCAAGACGGCTATCAACATGTTCGACACGCGGGACAACGCCGCGCGGCTGGCGCAGGCGACGGAGCGGTAATTGCGCTTTGGATGAGCGTAAGGCGAAGAGACAAAACCAGAAATCGGGTCAGACCCCAATTGAACCAATTGAAAGTACTGCTGCGGGTTTTGATTCATTTTCCTTGGCGCTCTTGGCAGTGAAGTCATTCTTCACCTTGCCGTGACCTGCCCCCTATCCGGTAAAGTTTTTCTTTGCCTCCGCGCCCACCGCGATCCTGGCGGTGAAGCTTTTTTATGGCAGGTCTTCCTCTGGGTCGTTCGTGTCCAAGCTTTACGCGCGAAACGCAACCCCAGCACTCATCACCCATCACTGATCACGCCTCATCAGTCAAAGCGGTAAGCGTCCATACTAATCACGCCTGACGCGATGCTCGAATGCAGGCGCTGAGTGGCGCCGTCCGGATCGCCGGCGCCGAGGGCAACGAAGAGCGGAATGAGATGCTCGTCGGTAGGGTGGTTGCGCACTGCGAACGGCGCCTTGTCGCGATAAGCGACGAGGTCATCGATACGCCGCGCCAGGAGGGCGTCCGCCAGCCATTCGTTGAATTCCGCCGTCCACGGCTGCGGCACGGGATTTCCGCGCTGCCAGCTCAGCTCGCGCAAGTTGTGGGTGGCGCCGCCGGACGCGAATATCAGCACGCCCTCCTCGCGCAAGGGCCGCAGCGCCTCGCCCAGGCGCACGTGGTGCGCGGGTCCTTCAGGCCACTGGATCGAGAGCTGCGTGGCCGGCACGTCAGCTTCAGGATACATGTGAAAAAGCGGCGTCCACGCGCCGTGATCGAAGCCACGCTCCGGATCAATGTCTGTCTCTAGTCCATTTTTGCCGAGCAACCAAGCCACACGCTCCGCGAGCTGCGGCGCGCCAGGTGCAGGATAGCGAAGCTGATAGAGAGCGCGCGGAAATCCGTAAAAATCGTAGATCGTCTCCGGCACCTTTGCAGCGCTGACCGCCGGTCGGGCAGTATCCCAATGTGCAGACACGATTAGAATCGCCTCGGGCTTTCCGAGCGTGCCGCCCAGCCCGCGAAGAAAATCCACCGCAGGACTCTGCTCAAGCGGAAGTGTTGGCGAGCCGTGCGATACGAAAATCGCCGGCAATCGTTTCGTCGTCATATAGATACCTGTTTAGCCATACGGTAGAACACAGAGTTCAACCACGGAGACACGGAGAGATTGATTCCACAAACAGTTTTTGACCTGGCTTCTCTCCGTCTCTCCGTGGTTAATGGCCTTGCGCGGTACGAACAGGCGCGAATTTGCGCGCGCGGTCGTGCGGCACCGTAAAGTCGAGCTCCGGCCCCTTGGGCACGATGCCGGTAGGATTGATGTGAAGATGGCTCGCATAGTAGTGACGTTTGATGTGATCCATGTCCACCGTCTCCGCGATGCCCGGCACCTGATAGAGGTCACGCACGTAGTTCGACAAGTTCGGGTAATCCGCGATGCGTCGCAGGTTGCACTTGAAATGCCCGTGATACACCGCGTCAAATCTCACCAGCGTTGTGAAGAGCCGCCAGTCAGCCTCCGTGATCCGGTCTCGGACGAGGTAACGCGACCGCGCAAGGCGTGATTCCAGCTGATCCAGGGCGCCAAAAAGTGCATCAAAGGCGCGTTCGTACGCCTCCTGTGTCGTCGCGAAGCCGGTGCGGTACACGCCGTTGTTGATGCTGGGATAAACAAGCTCGTTCACTGAGTCGATCTCGGGGCGCAACGCCTTTGGATAATAGTCTTCATGCGAACGGGCGAACACCTCGAACTCGCTTCCCAGCATGCGGATGATCTCGGAGGACTCGTTACTGACGATCGTGCTTTGCTTCTTGTCCCACAGCACCGGCACCGAAACGCGGCCGGTATAATCGGGCTTCGCTTTCGTGTAAACCTCGTGCAGGTGGTGAAAACTGTTCACGGTGTCCGGTACGCAACCCGCCCCGGTACCAAACACCCAGCCCTGCTGCAGGCTCACCGGGTCCACGATCGAGACCGAAATTACCTCCTCTAGCCCCTTCAGCTTGCGGAAGATCAGCGTGCGATGCGCCCACGGGCAGGCCGTGGACACGTACAGATGGTAGCGGCCCGCCTCGGCAGGAAAGCCGCTCGACCCGTCGGCCGTCACGCGGGCGCGGAACTGGCTGTCACGGCGCACGAACTCGCCGTTCACCGTGCGCGCGTCGCGCCCCTCGCGCCAGATGCCGTTTTCGAGATGTCCCATTGACTAAAGTGTGAAGGATAAAGTTCGAGGTTCAAGGTTCAAAGTTCAAAGTTCTAGTTTTATGCTTGAACCTTAGACCTTAAATCTTGAACTCGGAACATTGAACCCGGAACATTGAACATGGCGGTCGCCAATCGCGATAAAGAGTATCAGGCGCGGCTCGCCGGCGCGCCGGGCGGTGCTGCGGCAGCCCCGCCGGCGACCTCCTCGCTGATGCGCTGGCGCTCGCCCACGATATACGTGTAGGCAACCGGGATCACAAACAACGTGAAAAGCGTCCCGATCGAAACCCCGCCCACGATCACCCAGCCGATTGCCGAGCGCGACTCGGCACCCGCCCCCGTCGCAATCGCCAGCGGCACGGCACCCAAAACGGTCGCGGCGCTCGTCATCAGGATCGGTCGCAGACGGAGAGCGGACGCCTCCGCGAGGGCCTGCAGCTTCTCCATGCCACGGTCGCGCAACTGGTTCGTGAAATCCACGATCAGGATGCCGTTTTTGGTAATGAGGCCGATCAGCATCACGAGCCCGATCTGGCTGTAGACGTTGATGGAAACGCCAGCCAGTTTCATTGTGGCCAGCGCGCCCGTGACCGCAAGCGGCACCGTCAGCATGATGACGAGCGGCCCGCGGAAGCTTTCGAACTGGGCGGCGAGCACGAGGTAGATGAACGCGAGCGCGAGGGCAAAGACGACCCAGAGCTCCTGTCCCGATTCCCGGAATTCGAGCGACTGGCCGTCGAGCGCCGTCTGGAACTGCGGCGGCAGCACGTCTCTGGCGGTTTTCTCCAGAAAACCCAGCGCCTCTTCCAGCGTATAGGGAGCGTTAACTCGTGCCGAGATAATCGCGGCACGCAGCCGGTTGAAGTGATTGAGCTCCTTGGGCGCGACCGTCTCAGTGACCGTCACCAGGTTCGCAAGCTGGTTGAGGCGTCCGTCGTTGCCGCGAACATAGATCGACGTAAGATCGTCCGGCTGGCGGCGGTCCTTGTCCTCCAGCTTCACGATCACGTCGTATTGCTTGCCCTCGCGTTTGAAACGCGTCACCTGCCGCCCGCCAAGCAGCGTCTCGAGCGTGCGCCCGATGCTCTCGACCTGAACGCCAACCGCGGCCGCCTTGTCGCGCTTGATGTCGACCGAGAGTTGCGGTTTATTGAGCTTGAGATCGGAGTCCACGTTTGCCAGGCCGGGAAAGGCGCGCGCCTTCTCCATCAGGGCATTCACGACGCGATCCAGCTCATCATACGACGTGCCCTGCACGACGAACTGCACCGGCGGATCGCGGAAACTCTGTCCGAGCGATGGCGGGTTGATCGGGAACGCCATCACCCCCGGCATCATCGCGAACATCTTCGGCCCAAGCGAAGCCGTGATTTCCTGCGTCGACCGGGTGCGCTCGCGCCAGTCCTTCAGTCGCACGAAGGACAACGCGAAGTTGACGGGATTGGGACGCTGAAGCCCCGGCGCGACGACCACGAAATAGGACGTGATCTCCGGCACCTGGCTGTAGATTTCCTCCCAGATCTTCGCATAGCCATCGGTGTACTCCATCGTTGCGCCCTCGGGCGCCACCATGACGCCGATGAAGAAACCGCGGTCCTCCAGCGGGGAGAGCTCGGATTTGAGCGCGTTGAAGAGCACGCCACCGCCGATGGCGACCGCGGCAAATACCGCAATGATGACGGGCCGGTGCCTGAGACTCCAAGAAAGCGCCCGCCGGTAACCGGAGGACAATCCCTCGAAAAAACCCTCGAGCGCGTTGTATACGCGCCCGTGCGACGGAACTCGCCGCAAGAGTTTCGAGCACATCATGGGCGTCAGGGTGAGGGCCACAAAACCCGACACCACGACCGCGGAGGCAACCGTGAGCGCAAACTCCGTCAGCAGCTTCCCGGTGTTACCGGTCGAGAACGCAAGAGGCGCAAACACTGCGGCAAGCGTCACGGTCATCGCCACTACCGCGAAGGAAATTTCCCTCGCGCCGCGAAACGCCGCCTGCAGAGGTTTCATCCCCTCCTCGATGTGGCGGTGAATGTTCTCAAGCACCACGATCGCATCGTCCACGACGAGGCCGATCGAGAGTACGATGCCAAGCAGCGTCAGCACGTTGATCGTGAAACCCATCATCCAGATCAGGAAAAACGCACCGACCAGCGACACCGGTATCGTCACGAAGGGGATCAGCGTTGCCCGTCCCGAGCGCAGAAAAAAGAAGATCACCAGAACCACCAGCGTGAGCGCCTCAGCCATCACCGTGTAGACCGATTCGATCGAGCGCTGAATGAATACGGACACGTCGAACGCCACGCCGATGTCCATGCCTGGCGGAAGCGACTCACGTATCCTCGGCAGCTCGTTCTTGACCGCCTGCGCGACGGCGAGGGTGTTCGCAGTTGACTGCTTGACGACGCCGAGCCCCACAGCGGGCTTGCCGTCCACGCGCACGATATTGCGCTCGTCCTGCGGGCCCAGTTCGGCACGCCCGATATCCTTCAGGCGCACCGGGTATCCCTTTACCTCTCGAATAATGAGGGCATCGAACTGCTCCGGTGTGCGCAGATCGCTCTCCGAAAGCACTGTGAATTCCCGGCTGCGACTCTCGATGCGGCCGGCGGGCACCTCGACGTTCTGGCGTCGCAGCGCCTCCTCCACGTCTTGCGGTGTCAGTGCGTATGCCGCCAGCCGCTCGCGGTCGAGCCAGATGCGCATCGCGTAGCGGCGCTCGCCGCCGATGATCACGCTCGCGACGCCCGTCAACGTCTTCAAGCGGTCCGCGACGTAGCGATCGGCATAATCCGAGATCTCCAGCGCACTGGCCTGGTCCGAGAAGAGCCGCAACCACATAATCGCCTGCGCATCGGCCTCCACCTTGGCGATAACCGGCTCTTCGACTTCGTCGGGCAACATGCCGCGCGCACGGGAGACGCGGTCACGCACGTCATTCGCGGCAGCATCCGGGTCGCGGTCCGAGATGAACACGACAGTGACCTGGCTCACCTCCTCGCGGCTCACCGATTTCAGCGTCTTCACGCCCTCGATGCCGGAGATGCTGTCTTCGAGCGGCTGTGTGACCTGGCTCTCGATGACCTGTGGGCTCGCGCCCTTGTAGACGGTGCGCACCGATACGACCGGCGAGTCGATCTTCGGGTACTCGCGCACCGTGAGGCGCAGAAACGAGATCACGCCGACCAGCACGATGAGCAGGCTCATCACCGTGGCAAGGACAGGACGCTTGATGCAGAGCTCAGGCAGAAACATCTTCGGGATGAAGGATGACGGCGGAGGGATGAGGGAACGTCACTTAGCCGCAGCCGCAGGCGGCTTGTCGGACAGCACCTTGACCGGCGCCCCGGGCTTCAGCTTGAGCTGACCGTCGATGACGATCCGATCCCCTGCGGAGAGGCCCTTTGTAATCTCTACCTCGCCGGGCCGGCGGACGCCCAACTCGACCTTCGTGAGCGTTGCCTTGCCCTCGACGATACGAAACACGAAGTTATCGTTGCCGCGCGGAACGAGCGCCTGCTCGGGGACCAGCAGTGCGTTCTCGCGCGTGCCCAGCACGAGCGACACGCGCGCAAACATACCGGGTTTCAGCCGCACCCCGGGATTCGGAACCAGCGCGCGCAATAAAACCGTGCGCGTCTGCTCGTCCACTGACGGCTCGATCGCATAGATGGCACCAATGAAGGTTTCGGCCAGGAATGCATCCACGCGAACCTGGACCTGCTGGTCGGGACGGATACGCCCGAGGTAGAGCTCGGGCACGCGAAAGTCGAGCTTGAGCGTCCCAATGCCTTCGAGCCGCGCGATGTCCTGGCCGGCTTTCACATACGCGCCCGGGCTCACCTGGCGCAGACCCGCCAAGCCTTCGAAAGGCGCCAGGATCGTCATCTTCTCGAGGCGCGACTGAACCTCGGCCAGCCGCGCCACCGACTGATTGAGGTTCTCGCGCGCAACGTCGAGTGCCTCGGCGCTGATGAAGCTCTTTTCCTTCAGCTCTTCCGCGCGCTTCAATCGGTTGCGATTGAGTGTCGCTTCAGCCTTAGCCGCCGCCAGCTGCGCCTCCGTCTCCGAGGCATCGAGGGACACCAGCTTCATGCCCTGCTTGACGAGCTGGCCTTCGATGAAATGGATCTGGGCGATGCGCCCGTCGCGCTCGGGACGGATCATCACCGATTCATTGGCGAGCAGGGTGCCGACAGCGCTCACGTCTTCGGAGATCGCGCCCGTGCGGACTATTCCTGCCTTCACGGGCATGCCCATCGGCCCGCCTTTCGCCGGCGCCGCTGCCTGCGGCGCGGGCGCGCGCATTGTCGAGCGCTTCCAGTAGAAGCCGCCCGCCACGAGCAAACAGCCGTTTCATGAGCCCGCCAATGGGCGCTAAGGCACGGAAAGGGTGAGAATTTTACCCTTTCTCAGACAGCGCTGTCAGGAAAAGATTCGACGGCTGCTTAACAAGCGTGAGCCGTGAGCACCACAATGGGACCCGGAGATTCCCGGGTAATTCCCGCTTACCGCTTGCCGCCTACCGAACTGCGGTCACGGGTCACCAGTCACTGTTTACCAGCAGAGGCCTGTTGCTCGGCGACTTCCTTGTGGATTTGCGTCATGTCAAGCGCGCGGGCTTGCTGAATTACGCTCTCCAGGCCCTCGGCCGGAAGCGCTCCCGCCTGCGCGAACAGCACGACGTTCTCCCGCAGCAGCATGATGAAAGGAATCGAGCGGATGCTGAATGCCGCCGCCAAATCCTGCTGTTCGTCGGCATTGACCTTGCCGAACACGATGTCATCGTGTTTTTCCGATGCAGCCTCGAAAACGGGGGCGAAACCCTTGCACGGCCCGCACCACTCGGCCCAGAAGTCGATGATCACCATGTCGTTCTGGGTGACGGTGTGCTCAAAATTGTCCTTGGTCAGCTCGATCGTCGCCATGTCCGTATCCTGTTGTACCTTGCGGCGATCTTATCACGGCGCATGCCCGGATAATGGTGATGATCAATGGTGGTGAGTAATGGTTCTCCCGTGAATCCTATCACCAGCTCCCATCACCATTTTTCATCAACGCCTCTGATCAATGGTATTCCGCAAAGAAGCGAAGCCCCTCTGCCTTCTGCCTTCTGCCTTTGGGAGTCAGGCTTCCCGCTGCGTTGCCGCGCTTTGCTGGAGAAGCCTGAGCATCGCCGCGGCCTTGTCGAAGGTTTCCTGGTACTCGTCCTCGAGCTGCGAGTCAGCGACAATGCCGCCGCCGGCCCAGCAGCGAATGACGCCGCCCGAATACACCAGCGTGCGGATGGCAATGTTGAGGTCCATGCCGCCGTCGAAGCCGATGTAGCCAATGGCGCCGCAATAGACGCCGCGACGCTGCGGTTCCAGCTCTTCGATGATCTGCATTGCGCGAAGCTTGGGCGCCCCCGTGATCGAGCCGCCGGGAAAGCAGCCGCGCAGCAGATCCAGCGCATCGCGGTCCTCCTGCAGCTCGCCCGTCACGGTGCTGACCAGGTGGTGCACCGTCGGGTAGCTCTCGACTTCGAACAGCCGTGGCACCCTGACCGTCCCGGGTGCACAGCTCTTGGAAAGATCGTTGCGCAGAAGATCGACGATCATCACGTTCTCGGCGCGGTCCTTCTCCGAGAGCCGCAGCGCCTCGGAGAGCTCGGCGTCGAGCCGGGCATGCCCCGCGCGCGGGCGCGTTCCCTTGATCGGCTTCGTCTCGACGCGCCGGCCCTCGAGCCTGAGAAAGCGCTCCGGCGACGCGCAAAGAATTTGCGCGTACGGCGTGGTCAGGTAGGCGGAGAACGGCGCAGGATTGATCACGCGCAGCGCCTGGTATGCAAGCCAGGGATCCCCGGTCGCATTTGCCGCGAACCGCTGAGCCAGGTTCACCTGGTAACAGTCTCCGTCGTGGATGTAGCCGCGGATGCGGCGGAAGGCGCGCGCGTACTGCTCGTGCGTCACATTGGAGGTCACCGGAGACAGGATCCGGAACGGCGCGCGCAGCTTCTCGGCGGGGATCGCGCGGAAGCGCTCGAGGAGCCCGTTCCACTTTAGATCCGTTTCCGGATCCCGCCCCTGCCCCACGAGCCATGAGCGGCGCTCGCGATGGTCCACCACCACGGCCCAGTCATAGATGCCGATCGCCATCTCCGGTATGCGCTCGGCGTCGTCGGCGAGGACAGGCAAGCGCTCGATGCGGCGCGCGAGATCATAACCGAAATAGCCGATCGCGCCACCGCAGAATGGCAATGTCCCGCCGCAGGAAGGATCCGTCGCGAGCACGCGCCTCACCAGTGCCAACGGATCTTCGCGCGATAGCTCGACCGTGTCGGCGTAGATCTCGGTCAGCGGGCCGCGTGTCACCAGCCGCAAGTACGGTTCCGCGGAGAGAATGTCGTAGCGGGACTGCGTGGGATAATGACGACCGCTGTCGAGGAATACCGCCCACGGGAGGTCGGCGATCGCCTCGAAGAGGCGCGCGCTATCGGGCAGATACGGGAGCTCGGACGCGAGCGGCGGTGACATGGGGCGATTCTACCCTTTGTGAGAAAAGGTGATGAATACTGGTGATACGTGAGGCCCAGGTATGCCATTTCTTGCTTTTTCATCACCAGTTTCCATTACCATTTTTCATCACTATCATTCATCACTTCTTTCCCGGCGGACGCCCCTGCTGCCTCGAGGTTATGGTACCGTGAAAGGAAATCGATATGACGCAGGCGAAATCCACCCGGGTTCGACGGGCACGCAGCGCGCGCGATCAAGTGAGCGCGGCAGAGTGGCAGCTGCGCTGCGGGCTGGCCGCCGCGCATCGGCTGGTCGCGCACTTCGTCTTCGTGGACATGACCTACAATCACATTTCGGCGCGGGTGCCTGGTGAACCAAGCCACTTCCTCGTCAAGGCCGACAATCAGTTCATGGAACAGGTGACGGCCTCGAGCCTCGTCAAGTACAACTTGGACGGGAAGCAGGTCATGGACTCTCCATACAAGGCTAGCCCCGCGGCCTACAATCTTCATGCCGCGATCATGCAGGCGCGCCCCGATATCCAGGCGGCGATCCACACCCACTCGCCGGCCAACCTCGCTGTCTCCGCCCAGAAGCGCGGGCTGCTGCCGATCACGCAGCAGGCCATGCGCTTCTACGACCGGATTACCTATTACTCCAACGAAGTCGATGACACCACGCGCGAGGGCAGCGACCGCGCGGCACGGGCGCTCGGCGACAAATGGGTGATGATTCTCGAAAACCATGGCGCGCTGGTGTGCGGCACGACGCTGCCCGAAGCCTACATCTACCATCACTTCTTCGAGCTGGCGTGCCGCGCTCAGGTGGGCGCGCTTGCCGGCGGCGCGGAACTCATCGTGCCCGCGCCGGAAGTGTGTGAGGAGCGCGCGCGGAAATTCGGGCGCGTTGGCGTCTATGACTCGCAGAGCCGCGACTGGGTGGCGGCGATGGCGCTGGTCGAAAAACTCTATTCTGACTACAGGCATTAGGCGAGTGAAACGTTTCCCGACGCCGCCCCGTCTTCTTTCGTTGTCGCACAGGAAAGAGAGCTGATGTCGCCAGCACTGAACGCACTCGAGCGCCTGCAGGAGGGAAACCGCCGCTTCGTGTCGGGCGTGCGTGGCCTCCACGCGCTGATTAGCCAGACGCGGCGCGACGAGTTCGTCGCGGGCCAGAAGCCATTTGCCGTCATCCTGGGATGTTCCGACTCGCGCGTTCCCGTAGAGATCATCTTCGACCAGGGGGTAGGCGATCTTTTCGTCATCCGCGTGGCTGGGAATATCGTAGCACCCTCCCAGATCGGCAGCGTTGAGTTCGCCGCCGAGCAGTTCGGCACGCGGCTTGTCGTGGTCCTGGGCCACAGCCGGTGCGGCGCGATTCAGGCGACACTGGAAGAGCTCCAGCGACCGACCGAGAACCAGTCGCGGAACCTGCGCTCTATCGTCGACCGTATACGGCCGGCCGTGGAAGGCTTGCTGGGGACCGACCTCAAGCGCGACGCGGACGGATTGGCGCGGCAAGCGGTGCGGACCAACGTGCGCGTCTCGGCAAACCATTTGCGGCACGGATCGGAAATGCTCGAAGAGCTGATTCGCAACGACGGGCTTCTTGTCGTTGGAGCCGAGTATTCGCTGGAGACGGGCGTCGTCGAGTTTTTTGACGGCTTGCCGGCGCCCGCCTGCTGACCACCGGCGCCATGAGCGCCGGGCAGAATCAGCTCGATTCACGTTTCACGGGAGTCGATGAAACGCGAAGACGCGGAAAGAATCAATTTGAATCTGAACCACCAATAGAACTCCGGTTTCTGATTCCGTTGGACGGTCCGACTGCGCCATGACTCCCGCGATACGCTCCCTCGAAAAGAACGGGATCTGGCACCGGGTGCATCCCTATGAGCTCGACGCCATCGACGCGACCTATGGAGAGGCGGTTGCCGCCGCGCTTGGCGTCGAACCGGGCCGGCTTTTCAAAACGCTCATCGCCCAACTCAAGGACGGCGAATTGGTCGTGGGCCTCGTTCCCGTGAGCTGCTCTCTCGACTTGCGCCTGCTCGCGCGCGCAGCCGGCGCGAAGAGCGCAGACATGGCGGCGCCCAAGGATGCAGAGCGCGCAACGGGCTATGTGACGGGCGGCATAAGCCCGTTCGGACAGCGGCGGGCCATGCGCATGTTCGCTGATAACTCGATCCGGGCGTTCGAGACGATCTTCGTCAGCGCGGGCCGCCGGGGGCTGCAGGTCGAGGTGCGACCCCCTGATTTGGTCCGCATGCTCGGAGTCGCCGCTGTGCCACTGACCGCCCAGGCCCCTTCCAGGGAATAGGCCGGAAAACCGGAAGCAGCGGGCAGTCCGGGGACGACGGCCTTACGCCGCACCCCGCCCTCATCTCCCTGCGACACTGGCTCACGCCTGCTTGGCTTTGACCATGTCCATGTGCCGGGTGGCTGCGATATCCCGTATCCGGTCGGAAGCCGCGCTCGCCTTGCGCTGAGCCTCCAGCGCGCCCGGGTCCAGGTCCCGCAGTGGGGGCGGAAGCAGATCGAAATGACCGTAGCGATCCGTTCCGCGCACCAGCGTGGCGGTATCCCGGGGCAAACCGGCCAGCGGAGAAATGCGGGCCGGGATATACCGTATTGCAAATCCGATACGTCGTTCGTTGGAGCGATTTTCCTCGGATCCATGGAAAATCAACCCGTGATGCAGCGAGATCTCGCCAGCCCCAAGCTCCATGTAGACCGCCTGCGACTCGTCGACTTCCACCGCAACCTCCTGGCCCCGGCGCAGCAGGTTGTTGGCGGCGGCTTCCTTGTGAAGGACGAGCTTGTTGTGGCTTCGAGGAATAACCTTCATGACGCCGTTCGCACGATTGGCGGGAGACAAGGCGAGCCACACGGTGAGGACCTTCTCGGACATGTCGAGACCCCAGTAGGGCAGGTCCTGATGCCACGAGACAAAACCGCCGTCGTGGGGATTTTTGAGAAAAAATCGGCTGGACCAGCACAGAATGTCCGGACCGACGATATCCTCGACGGCATCCAGAATCGCGGGATGTCGCACGAGCCCATCCACCCACGTCAGCAAAAGATGCGGCTTGTGGTGCACATGCCGCGGCCACGCTCCGCCATGCCCCGCTTCAAACGCTTCTAGCGTGGCGCGCGCCTTGTCAGCCTCGCGCCGCGTGAGTGCCGGAACGGGAAACAGGTAGCCGTCTTGCGCGTAACGCTCGATTTGCTCTCGCGTTAGGACCTTCGTCCGATCGAGCCCTGAATCGGGCGCGCCTTCCAGGATCCGGTTCAAGGTTTACCTCCCTCAAAACTCGACTTCTGCGAATCGCATCATGCCTCGGCGTTCTCGGCGCCTCGCAGGTCGAGTAATTGTAGCTAAAAGACGACCACGCTGCGGATCGACTTGCCTTCGCGCATCAAATCAAAGCCCTTGTTGATGTCCGCGAGCTTCAACTGGTGCGTGATGAGGTCGTCGATGTTGATCTTCTTTTCCATGTACCAATCCACGATCTTGGGCACATCGCGCCGCCCTTTCGCGCCGCCAAAGGCCGTGCCCTTCCACACTCGGCCCGTCACGAGCTGAAACGGACGCGTCTTGATCTCCTGCCCCGCGCCCGCGACACCGATGATGACGGAAACGCCCCAGCCCTTGTGGCAGCACTCGAGCGCCTGGCGCATCACATCGACGTCGCCAATACACTCGAAGCTGTAGTCGGCTCCGCCCCTGGTCAGATTGACGAGGTGGGGCACCAGCTCGGCTCCGGCTTCCTTCGGGTCCACGAAGTGGGTCATTCCGAATTTTTCGGCAAGCGCCCGCTTCGCGGGATTCGTATCGACGCCGACGATCATGTTGGCCCCTACCATCCGCGCACCCTGGATGACATTGAGACCGATTCCGCCAAGCCCGAAAACCACCACGTTGGCGCCGGCCTCGATCTTCGCCGTGTTGATCACGGCGCCAATTCCGGTCGTCACGCCACAGCCGATGTAGCAGACCTTGTCGAACGGCGCGTCTTCGCGGATCTTCGCGAGCGATATCTCCGGAACCACGGTGTAATTTGAAAACGTCGAGGTTCCCATGTAATGGTGAATCTTTGTACCGCCAATTGAGAACCGGCTCGTTCCATCCGGCATCACGCCCCGACCCTGCGTGACCCGGATCGCCTGGCAAAGGTTCGTCTTTTCCGAAACGCAATACTCGCACTCGCGGCATTCGGGGACGTAGAGTGGAATAACATGATCGCCTTTCCTGAGCGCCTTGACTCCGGAACCCACTTCCACGACCACACCCGCGCCCTCGTGCCCCATGATCGAAGGAAACAGCCCCTCGGGATCGGCGCCCGACAGCGTGAACTCATCCGTATGGCAAATGCCCGTCGCCTTGATCTCGACCATAACCTCGCCCGCCCTGGGCCCCTCGACGTCCACGGTTTCGATCGTAAGAGGCGCACCTGCCGTGTGCGCCACTGCGGCTTTCGTTTTCATTTCCCCCTCCACAAATCAACTGCAAAGGCCAGATACTACATCAGCGACGTTCTTCGAATCTTGGATCGCCGCGAAGCCGTCACGTGTCAAAGAATCACTGACACGAAGGGCACGAAGGACACAAAAGAACAGCCTTTACCTAATTCACGGTTGATAAACCTTCGTGTCCCTTATGTCCTCTTGGTGTCTAAGCTTTTGCTTCCCTTGGCGGTCGTGGCGGCCTTGGCATCTTGGCGGTTCAATGTTCTAGACTTCAGGCATGGAACGCTACCGCGGCCGCTTCGCTCCCTCCCCCACCGGGCCGTTGCACTTCGGCTCGCTTGTGGCCGCTGTCGGCAGCTATCTCGAGGCACGGGTGCGCGGCGGTGAATGGCTGGTTCGAATGGAGGACCCCGACCCGCCGAGGGTCGCACCAGGCGCGGCGGACGAGATCCTGCGTGCGCTGGAGGCGTGCCGTATGCCGTGGGACGGGACGATTGTGCGTCAGAGTGAGCGCGCGGAGGCATATCACAACGCGCTGCACCGTTTGCGCGGGCGCGGCGTAGTTTACCCTTGCGCGTGCAGCCGGCGTGAGATCGCTGACTCTGCGACAGTCGGGATCGAAGGCTACGTTTACAGGGGCGCCTGCCGCGGCGGAATGCCTCCAGGGAAACGCGCGCGGGCCCAGCGCGTGAATACAGGCGGCGCAGCCATAGCGTTCGACGACGCCGTGCAGGGACGAATCGAGCACGACCTGGAAAGGGATATTGGGGACTTCGTGGTCTACCGCGCCGACCGGGTCTATGCGTACCAGTTGGCGGTCGTGATCGACGATGCCGAACAGGACATCACCGACGTGGTAAGGGGCGCCGATCTGCTGGCTTCTACCCCGCGCCAGATCCATCTGCAGCGCCTGCTCGATATCGCAACTCCGCGCTATGTTCACCTGCCGGTGGCTGTCAACAAGGCCGGCGAGAAACTGTCGAAGCAGACCCTTGCCGCCCCTCTTGACCCCGCGCAACCCGTTCCCGCGCTGTTCGCCGCAATGGCATTTTTAGGTCAGGGTCCGCCTCCCGAGCTCCGGCACGCGTCGCTGACGGCATTCTGGGATTGGGCACTGAAGAACTGGGACCTCGCTCGCGTGCCGAGGGTGCGCACGGCGGCCGCGCCGGCGATCAGCCCCCAGCGCTGATCGCGGCTTGGAGTGCCATGCCCAGGGTTCAAGGTTCAAGGTTCGGACTTTGAACTTGGAACTTTGAACTTTGAACGGTGACGCCGCGTTCGCGGCGTCACCAGGCGAAGGGCTCGGACTGCATCATCGGCAGTGCGGCATGGTTCCAGGCGGCGAGCCCGCCCCGGTACCACATGATGTTGGTGTAGCCGGCAGCGATCGCGCGCAGCGCCGCATTGTACGAGAGCCAGCACCGAGAGTCCGCACAGAAGAAAACGATCGCGCGGCTGCGATCGCCAGCGGCAAATTTGCCCATCACATCAAGAAAGCGCCGCGTCTCCCGGGCGTTCATATCACCCGCACCCGCCCCGCGAAGCCAGAATGCGCCGGCGATGGTGCGGTGCGCGTTACCTCCCAGCACATCGATCAGGTAGGGTTGCGGCTTGCCAGCGCGCATCGCTTCGAGCTCGATGGTGACGACCACCCGGCCGCCGGGAATCGTGCGCGGAGTCGGCGCGTGATACTCTCCCGTCCGCAGTTCGGTCGTCGGCGCGACGTTCCAGTCGCGGTCCTCCCCGCCGTACGATCTGTGCTGCGCGAACACCGTCGCCGGCGCAAGGGCCATCACCGTTACCATCAGGAAAGCCAAAAGAGTGATGAGAGACGGTGATGACACATGGTGATGATAAATGGGGATGAAGAGCCGCCGGGACGCCCCACTCTTCTCTCGGCCTTCCAGGATCCCATCACCAGTATTCATCGCCACTACTCGTCATTTCTTCGCAGACCCCAATCGGGCGCGCTTGCGCGCGGCTACTTTTTCGATCAGATCCAGGATCCGCGGCGCCGCCCTGCGGCCGGCTTCCTCGCCCGCGATGATGTTCTGCTCTTTGTGATCGAAGTCGAGCATGCGCGTGCGGACTGTCTGCGGCGTAATGACCACGTCGGCTGCATCGAGCTCCGCGGCAAGCAGCCCGTAGCGGTAGCGGCGCCGGTTCTGATCCATGCCCGCCGACCCTGCGTTACGCGCCTGGGCGAACCATGACACGTCCACGGCGATCACGATATCCGCGCCCATCGCGCGCGCCAGTTTAACCGGCACCGGGCTGGTGAGCCCGCCATCCAGGTATTCCTCTCCATTGATGACCGGCGGCACGAAGAGCCGCGGAACGCTCGCCGAAGCGCGCACCGCGATGCCGGTATTGCCCCGGTTGAAAACGGTCAAGCGGTTGTTCCTGGCTTCGGTAGCGACAAGGGCGAAGCTCCTGGGCAGCGCCTCGATCGGCTTGCCATCCACCTGGCGGTTCACGAAATTCTGCAGTGCCTCGCCCTTGACCCAACCCTCCCCCACCAGAACGAAATCCACAATATCGTCGCGCTCCAGGGTCAGCGCGATATTCCAGAGCTCGCCGCCCCCCCTACCGCTTGCATACAGCGCAGCCACTATTGCCCCCGAACTCGCGCCGGTTACGATGTCGGCCTCGATGCCGGCGTCCTCGAGGGCCTTGATGACGCCGATGTGCGCAAAGCCGCGCGCGCCGCCGCCCCCAAGGGCGAGCGCCACGAGCGGGCGTTCCGACCTGAGCGGAACAATCTCGGCCTGACGCGGCGCGCCGTCTCCATTGAATTCGCTCGGCTGAAGCGCGCACCCCGCGACTAGCGCAGTTGCGAGAAAAACTCTGAGGAACTTACCCATAACGGCCGTCATTGTAATTCAGCAGCCCCTTAAGTCAGGCCGGGCGTTGCCCCCCTTTGGTCGCATCCCTGTCGACCGGCAAAAAAGCTCTGGTTGCCTTCCGGGTGCAAAACGAACAGAATTATCCGCCCCATTTAAACCCTTTTTGAACGACCCAGGGAGAAACAAATGAAAAACATTAAGCTTTTGACAACGGCGCTGACGATAGCCGTTGCGGGCGTCGCCGCGCCGGCTGGCGCGGCGGACTCGGCGATGAGCTATCCCAGCCGGCCAATCCGAGTGATCGTGCCCAATGGCCCGGGCAGCTCTGTCGATACCCTCACCCGAATCGTCACCAACCGGCTGACCCAGGTCATCGGCCAGCAGCTGGTGGTCGACAACCGCGCGGGCGCAGGCGGGCTGATAGGCATGGAAATCGCCAAGAACGCGAATGCGGACGGACATACGCTCGTGGCCGCGACCACGGCGGCATCGACCATCGCGCGGCTCCTGGTGAAGAATCCGAAGTTCCACCCCGTCAACGATTATGATTCCGTGGTGCAGTTTGCCATCACGCTTAATGTGTTAGTGGTGCACAAGGGACTGCCGATCAACTCGATGAAGGAATTCATCGCCTATGCCAAGAGCGGCAAGCAGCCGTTCAACATGGCCTCCGCCGGCGTCGGCTCGCAGAGCCACCTCTCCGGAGCCTACCTCCAGCAACAAGCGAAGATCAATTCGCTGCATGTGCCCTACAAGGGTGGCGGGCCGTCGTCCGCATCGGTGGCATCCGGCGAATCCCAGTGGTCGCTCATACCATCCGCTGCCGCGATGAGGCATGTAAGCGCCGGTCGCATGCGCGCGATTGCCCACAGCTTGCCAAGGCCTACGCCGCTGCTTCCGGGCGTTCCGCCGATCGCGGACACCATTCCCGGCTTCGACTATAGCGGCTGGATGGGTTTCTTTATGCCGAAGGGGTCGCCGAGGAAGGCGGTTGAGACGGTCCGCGCGGCCGTCGCGAAAACGATGGAAGCGCCGGATGTCAAGAAGGGGATGGCATTCCAGGCGACCGAGATCGTCGTCGCCGGGCCGGCGGAATTTCGCAAGTTGGTCCAGGACTCCATGGTTCAGAACGCCCAGCTGGTTAAAGCGCTCAAGCTCTCGGCGAACTGAGGCGTCTTCTCGAGCACCAACAAAAAGGCGGCTGCGGCCGCCTTTTCTTTTTGCAGCGTTACCCTCGGCCTGTCCCAGCCGGATGAAAAAAGCGGCCCCGGCCGCCTTTTTCAATCCTGACACCACATCGCTGAAGTCTGGTCACCGGTCACGGGTCACCGGTTGTAGAGCTAGGAGCGGAAGCTTCGTCGCGCCTTCCAGGCGCGGGTGCGGCCTCCGATGCTCGCGGTTCCCTCGATCGTGTCGCCGCGCACCTGGCCGGTGTAGACCGTCCCGCCGGCATTGAACCGGATCTCGTCTCCGCGCAGACGCCCGCCCGTAATGGCGGTTGTTTTGCCGCCGCTCCTGAGCGAGCCGGAGATCATCTGGAAGTCCTGCTTGAGTGTGATCTCACCGTCATCGACCCGCCAGATGCCGCCAACTTTAGCCGGCACGATCCAGAGATAGGCCGTGCAATAGTTCTCGCATCCCTCCTCCCTGCTGGCCTTGGCAGTCTCATCGGCCTGCCAAGCCTCCATGGTGAAAGAATTGGAAACCACGCGCGTGCCGGGTTTCATATCGAGGATTTTCGGACGCAGCTTGATATTGAGATCCGGCAGCAGGAACAGGGTAATGACGCTCGCTGCGGAAAAATCGGTCTCGAAGATATCGCCGTTGACGAACCGGGCCTTGTCGCCAACTCCGGCTTCTGCCGCCAGACGCCTGGACAGCGCGACCATCTTTGGGTTGTACTCGACACCCAGCGCCCGCGTGCCTCGTTTGGCGGCGGTAATCACCGTACGGCCGTCGCCCGAGCCGAGGTCGATGAGGTAGTCCTTCGGCGTAAGCTTGGCGAGGTTCAGCATCCGGTCGACCAGCGGCTGAGGTGTCGGGACCCAGATGACGTCCTTGCCCTGCTGACCCACTTCGGGCTCGAACTTCTCCGCCGGCTTGTCCTGCGCGATGCTGCCGGCAGCGATGAGGGAAAGAATCAGCGCCCACAAGAATTGGCGCGAAAAAAACGAAGTGCGCATGCGGTTTCTCCTGTTGACTGAGTCATTAGGCGACTGGGCAATCGCGCGGGCTTTGGGCTGCCGCGCCTCTCGCCCAATCACCTAGTCACTTGATCACTTGGTCAATTACAGCACCTAAGAAAATGAATCCCCTCCTGCCCGAGGGTTGGTCGGGGTTTCGAAGAATGTTCCTGCGCACATTCGAGCCGACGAACGCCAGCTGCCTCCGTGCAGCTGGACGGGCGGGGTGCCCGCACAAGCGGGCGGGGTGGTGGGAGCAAGGGTCGCCAACGTAACCACCCCGTCTGCTTCGCATCCACCCCTCCTTGAAAAGGAGGGGAGTAAAACAGCGGAGGTCATTTTGCTAGAAGCCCTTAGTCATTAAAACTTCCACCCGAGCCACTCGCACACGCCGCGGCCCATGATCCACTCCTTGTCATCCGGCTTGAGCCAGGACAGCTCTTCGGTAAACATGGTGATGGCCTGGCGATACGTGCAGGGCAGGCGCGAGATATCGGTGCCCCAGAAAATGCGCTTTGGCCCGAACGCGTCGTAGACCTTGCGGATATACGGATGCAGGCGGCGATAAGGATAGCTGTCTGCAGTGAAATGGGGTAGACAACTTGCCTTCGCCGCAATGTTCGGATGCCGGGCGAGCGCAAGGAACTTGTCGAACTGCGCAAACGCTTCCTCGTCCTTGCCCTCATGCAGGCCGAGGTGGTCCATTACGATCCTCAAGCCGGGGTAGCGCCCCGCAATGTCCGCCATCAGATGCGCGAGGCCGTGCGGAACCAGCACCATGATTGGCACGCCGGCCTTTTCCGCCGCGGGCCACAGCCAGTCGACGCGGCCTTCGGTCAGAAGCTCTCTCAGGCCCGGACGGTGAAAGGTAAAGCGCAACCCGAGCATGCCCGGTTGCTTGCGCCATCCCGATATCGCTTCACGCGCCCCCGGTGCGTCGGGATCGAGCCGCCCCATGACAGCGAAACGGTCCGGGTGCGCCTGCGCGGCAGCCAGCGCAAGATCGTTGCGCTCGCCTTCCCAGGAGGGAGGCACGATCACCGCGCGGCTCACGCCCGCCGCATCCATCTCCTTCAACAGCTCGTCCTTGCCGAGCGGTTCCGGACGGTGCGGCTTGTGACGGGCCGGCCACGGCCGCTCGGGCGTGCTTGCCGCCCAGATATGAACCTGCGCATCGGTAATGAGCATTTCAATCTCGCTTCATCAGGCCCGGATTTCGAGGATGCGCAGTATACCGCACCCCAAAGTCAGAATTCAGAAGGCAGAAGGCGGAATGAAAACCGCGATTCAAAACCCTCACCCGCCTTGGGGCTGCCGACTTCTGCACCCTGCCTTCGGGCTAGGCGGCGGCAAGGCTCTCTGCGAGGAGTTTCAAGGCTGCGGCCGCAAAGGCGTGCATGTTGGCCAGACGGTCGCTGTTGCCCGTCCGGAGCACCAGCGCATGCTCGACCGGCCCGGTAACGGCGACAACCGTGTGGCCGGGGGGATCGCCGTAGCGGTTACCGCTGGGTCCTGCCGCCCCGCTTTCTCCCACGCCCCAGCCCGTCCGGTAGCGCGCCCGGACCGAGCGCGCGGCGAGCAACGTAAACTCCTCGGTTGCTCCGTTCAGCTTCGCGAGCTCGTCCGCGCCCCGGCCTGAAAGATGAAGCAAAACCGGGCGCGTGTAGTTGACAGCCCCTCCCACGTAGTAGGCTGACGCCCCCGGCATCGCCAGCAGCGCAGCCGAAATCAGTCCGCCAGCCGATGACTCGGCGACCGCGACAGTTTCCTTCCGTGCTTTGAGCAGCGAGGCCGCCCGCTCCGCGTGTGGCAACAGATCATTCAGCGTCATGTCGCTCCTCCTGTCCTATCAGCATCCGCCTCTATCCGCGGTTCCAAATTCGGTGGCCCGTGACCGGCCAGCCCAAGTCATAAGGCAGATCGTTTTTTAACTTCGTATTGATCTATCTGCGTTTATCTGCGGCTACATTGAATTGGTTTTTCTTGCGGTCTCGGCGTCTTGGCGGTTCAAATTGAAGCCTGCTTCGCTCCGCGTCTAAGCGGTCAAGATGGTGTTCCGTCACCCGTCACAGGTCACTGGTCAGGGGCTCGTCAATGAACTGCAGTCGCGCGAGGTGTGCGTACAGCCCATTCGCGCGCAACAGCTCGCCGTGCGTGCCAACCGCGTGTATGCGGCCCCGGTCCATGACGATGATGCGATCCGCGTGGCGAACGGTTGCCAGCCGATGCGCGATCACCAGCGTCGTGCGACCGCGCGCGAGCCGTTCGAGCGCGGCGGCAACCTGGCGCTCGCTTTCCGCATCGAGCGAGCTCGTCGCTTCGTCGAGCAGCAGAATCGGACGGTCAGCCAGAATGGCGCGCGCAATGGATATGCGCTGGCGCTGTCCGCCCGAGAGCTTGACGCCGCGCTCGCCCAGATCCGTGTCGAAGCCCTGCGGCAGCCGCTCGATGAACTCAAGCGCGTGGGCCGCGGCGCACGCCTCGCGTATCGCCGCCGTTGTTGCGCCGGGACGCCCGAAGCGGACGTTCTCCGTCACGCTCGTGGCGAATATGACCGGATCCTGGGGCACGAGCGCGACCGCGCGGCGAAGATCGTGAGGATCGCAGTGGCGGATGTCGGCACCGTCCAGGAGGATGCGGCCCGAGAGCGGGTCGTAGAAGCGCAGGATCAGCGCGAACAGCGTGGATTTTCCAGCGCCCGATGGCCCAACCAGCGCGACCCGCTCCCCTGGGCCGACGGAAAACGAGACCGGCCCCAGCGCAGTGATCTCGGGACGCGAGGGATAAGCGAAGACCACGCCGTCGAAGCGAATCCCGCCCGCGACCCGCGGTGGAAGCTGGATTCGCGGATCGGCCGCCGTCAGCTCGGGCTTCGTGTCGAGCAGCTCCATCAACCGCTCGGTCGCGCCCGCCGCGCGCTGAATCTCGCCCCAGACCTCCGACACCGTCCCGGCACCGCTTGCGACGATGGCAGCGTAAAACACGAATGCCGAAAGCTCGCCAGCCGTGATTCTTCCGGCAAACACGTCATGGCCGCCGATCCAGAGAATCACGCCGATTGCGCAGAACCCGATGAGCATGACGAGCGAAATGAGCCACGCCTTGACGCGGACGCGATGCACGCCCGCGGCGAGCGCGGCATCCGTTGCCTCCCCGAAGAACTGGCGTGTGCGCTCCTCGTGGACGTAAGCCTGCACCGTGCGGATCTCGTGCAGTGACTCATCGACATGAGCGGAGACATCGGCGACTCGATCCTGATTGGCCCGGGAGAGCCGCCGAACGTGCCGCCCCATGAGCACAATCGGAATCAGCGTCGCGGGAATGCCTAGCACGATCAGCGCCGCGAGTTTTCCGCTGGTCGCGAACAGCAGCACGAGCGCGCCCAGCATCATCAGGCCATTGCGCAGAAACATCGAAAAACCGAAGCCGATCACCTGGCGGATCTGCTCGGTGTCGTTGGTGAGACGCGAGCCGATCTCGCCCGTGCGCGCAGAGTCGAAAAAGGCCGGCGACAGGGAAACCACGTGGGCAAACACCGCCTTGCGCAGGTCGGCAATGACGCGCTCGCCCACGCTCATCATGAGATAGAAGCGAACCCAGGTCGCCGTAGCAAGCACGACCGCGATCGTGACGACACCCGCAAGCGCCGCATTGAGTAGCTGCGGATCCTCGCTGCCGAACCCCGCGTCGATCACGTAGCGCAGCCCCTGACCGAGCGCGAGCACGGAGCTTGCGGCGACGAGCAGCGCGACGAGCGCCCCTGCAACGCGCCAGCGGTACGGGGCGACGAAGCGCCCGAGCCGCAGAAGCTGCACGAGATCGCCCTTGGGCGGGGACACGAAACCCGGAACCATCGCCATACGTCTATCCTAACATCCGTGATTCACGATCCGTGAGTCGTGATTCAATTCAAATCGGTTGTAAAGCTGAACCGCCAAGGGCGCGGAGGTCCCCGAGGAAATCCACAGCTTCAGCGCGAAAAACGCAGAGGACGCAAAGGAGCAGTTATCGGTGTAAACCTTAAAGCCACGAAGGTATCGCCAATAGCGGGATGCAGCGAAACCCACAGCCGGGACAGCCTAAATCGAATTTCTGCGTTTTTGGAATAATTTTTATATGTAGTCTTCCGCGTCCCGCGGCGTACTTTGCGGTACGGCTCTGTCGTTGCTTTGCGACCTGAGCAACCTCTGCGGTGCGGCTTTTCTTTTCCTCTGCGCCCTTGGCGGCCTCCACGGCCAAGCTTTTCGGCGATGCAACTATTTCTTCTCGTTCAGCACTTCATAGGCGATATGGTGCGCCTGGATTGCGGTGGGGAAGCCGCAGTAGATCGCGAGAAGCAGAAGCACTTCGCGAATCTCTTCCCGCGTGCAGCCGTTGGCGAGCGCGCCCTGCACGTGGACGCGGAATTCGGCGGGGCGGTTGATCGCGGCATTCATCGCGAGCACGACAAGGCTCTTGATTTTGAGCGGCAGCGCACTGCGGCTCCAGACATCGCCGTAGGCATTGGCGTTGATCATCCGGTCGAGCGGCGCCCCAAATTCGCCGAGCGCGTTCGTGCGCTTGTCCACCGCCTCGTCCCCAAACATTTGCCGGCGGAGTTTCTCCCCGCGGTCGAAAAGCTCCTGTGTATCCATGGTCCCTTCTCCTTTCAGGCAGGGTTTTTCCAGCCGCGATGATCTCACGAACTCCCGGCCGCCAGGCGTCAGTTCGGCGCTTCGCGTCATGGGGTCCATCTCCGCTTTGCACCCCGATTTGATGCCGGACGACGCGTGGACTAACATAAAGTTTGCAGGCCTTTTTCGATCACGTGTGCCAACCGGCGGGAGGTCAACATGGCGGCGAGAAAGAAAGCAAAATCCAGAAGGAAAACCAAGGTCAGGGCGAAGCGCAGGAAGGCGCCGGCGCGCAAGCCGGCCGCGAAACGGCGGAAGACCGCCAAACCGCGCAAGAAGGCCGCCAGGAAGGCAGCCTTCAGAAAAACAGCCCGAAGGAAAACGGCTGCTCGACGCGCGCCTGCACGGAAACCGGTGCGTGCGGCACGCCCCCGGCCCAGCCCGACGGCACGACCCGTCTCCGCAGCGCCGCCGGAGACGGTACCCGGCGATCGTATCGGCGTCGTGACCCATTACTTCAGCCACCTCGCCGTTGCGGTGATCCGGCTCGACACAGGCGCCACGCTGCGGGTGGGCGATCGCATTCACATCAAGGGCCACACGACGGATTTCGGGCAGCGCGTCGATTCGCTGCAGGTCGAGCATCAGCCGGTCATGGAAGTGGGTCCGTCCGACGATTTCGGCATCAAAGTGATCGACCACGCGCGCGAGCACGACGTCGTCTACAAGCTTTAGAGGGCTCCGCAACGGCGGACAGGGGCATCACGCCGGATCGAGCAGCTCCGGCCCGTCGTTGCGAGTGTTGTTGACGCGCGTGCCAATGGCGTACGCGCACATCTTCTCGGACGGAAAGGATGTGAGCAGCGCGCTCAACGCCTCGAGTTTCTCGTTCTTCGGATCGAGCCACGCCTCGTAGTCGCGCTCGTGCAGGATGACCGGCATCCGGTCGTGCACTGCGCGCATCAGATCGTTCGCGCCCGTGGTGAGAATCGTGTAGCTCTCGATCGGCTCCGCGCCGCCCTTTCCGGACCAGATCTCGTAGAGACCTGCGGCCGCGAAGACGTCTGTGTCGAGCAGGCGCACGAAATGGGGCACCTTGCGCCCGCCGGCCTTCTGCCACTCGTAGAAACCGGACATCGGCACGAGGCAGCGCCGGCGCCGGAAAGCCGCGCGGAACGCGGGCTTCTCCGCGACCGTCTCAGAGCGCGCGTTGATCATTCGGGCGCCGATGGCCGGGTCCTTTGTCCATGACGGCACCAGGCCCCAGCGCAACAGCGTCAGCTCCCGCCCGCGCTCGGCGCTCACGCGGAAGACAGGCAAGCTCTGTGTAGGCGCGGCGTTGAAGGTCGGATGGAAGGCTGTTTCCGCCCCGAGGAACTCGATCGCGTCCCGATTCGCGCGCGATACGGGACCGTAAATCGCATAACGTCCGCACATTGCGCCGATTCTAGCTGATGCACCGCACGGACACCGGTCCGCCGCACATCATGTATTTTTGACAGATCAGTCGGCGCGGCTGTCTAATGATGCCGATGACTCACGCTCTGCCATGTCCAGCCACGACGCTCAAGAATGAAATGAATAAATTCGAGGAGATCCACCGTATGCGAGCCATCCGATTCGCCCTGGCCGTGCTGCTGGGTATCGCTGGCAGTGCTTTCGCCCAGAACTTCCCCACCAAGCAGGTTACGGTGATCGTGCCATTTTCGGCCGGCGGATCGGTCGACATCGTTGCCCGCACGCTGGGTAAACGCATGAGCGAGGCGTGGCGGCAGCCCGTGGTCGTGGTTAACCGGCCCGGTGCCTCGGGTAACATTGGGGCAGAATTGGTATCCCGCGCGGCCCCGGACGGCTATACGCTCCTGTGCGGCTCAACAGCACTGTCGATCAGCCCGAGCAGTTATAAAAAGCTCAGCTATGACGTCTTCAAAGACCTCGCGCCGATCAGCCAGCTCGTGGCAACGCCGAATCTCCTGGTGGTACATCCCGTCATGCCGGCAAAGTCCGTGCGCGAACTGGTCGCGCTCGCCAAGGCCAAGCCGGATCTCCTCACGGCCGCATCGGCTGGCGCGGGAACATCCGCCCACTTCTCGCTCGAACTCTTCAAGACGATGGCCGGCCTGAAGATCAGGCATATTCCGTACAAAGGCGCGGCCCCATCGGCTATAGCCGTGGTCAGTGGTGAAGTCGACATGGCGCTGCTGCCAATCGTCGCTGTGGTGCCGCTTGTCAAGGCCGGCAAGCTGCGCGCGCTGGGGGTCACTACGTTGAAGCGTTCGCCCGCGCTGCCCGGCATTCCCACGATCAGCGAGGCCGGCGTTAAGGGCTACGAGGCAGCATCCTGGAGCGCAATGCTGGCGCCCGCCGGCACACCGCGCAGCGTCATCAATACCGTCCACGCTGCAATCGTGGACGCCCTGGGTTCTGCCGAAGTGAAATCGGTGTTGTCGAGGCTCGGTGGAGCGCCTATCGGCAGCAGCCCGGAAGAGTTCGCGCGTACGCTACGCGCGGAGATCGCGAAATGGCAGAACGTCGCGAAGCGGGCGGGGATCAAGCCGCGATAAAGCCGCCCGCGCATCGCGTGACGCCGGTGTCTCTCTGCGTCGCCAGCGAAAGCCCCCGGATTCTGGAGCGCTATCTAGGCGTCCGCCCAGTACGAAGGATTACTGCGGAACAGATGCTTCGGCACCACGCCGTAGACCATGCGCACGTTGTTCACGGCCTCGCCAATCCGGAAGTCGACCGCGAGACTGCATAGCGCATAGGCCTCCGCCGTCGAGAGGCATGCGTGCCGCTTCAGGAACGCCGTCGTCTCTTTCACGGCCTGCGCGAGCGCCTCATCGAGATCCGACCCCAGCCCCATCGGGTAATAGTGGGCCGCGTCCTCCGCACGCGGGACAGCAACGCCCCTGCCCGCACCTTTGTGCACGATCAACTGAACGGTCGGCGTAAGCGAGATTTCGATCGCGGTCCCGTCCACTTCGCCGTCACCCTGGCACGCGTGGCCGTCGCCGATGTAAAACAGGGCGCCGGCATTGAACACGGGCAGGTAGAGCGTTGCCCCCGCCGTGAGATGTTTGAAATCAAGGTTGCCACCGAACGCGCCTGGCGGCTTGGTGCTCGCCGGCGAGCTCTCCGGCGGCGGCGCGACGGCAACAATCCCCATGAACGGCGCGAGCGGCACGTCGATCTCCGGCGCAAAGAGCGCCACGCCGCGCGATAGTTCCAGCCTGATGATTTTCTGCGCCGGTTCATGGAGCAAATCCGGCGCCGCCCCCGAGCCCGGGCCGGTGGCATTCACGCCGTAGGGCACGCGAATCTCGACATCGAGCATGCGCGCTTCCAGCAGGTCACCGGGCTCGGCGCCCTCGACGTAGATCGGCCCGGTCAAGATATGCGGGCCGGCGCCTTCTGCACGCTTGACGCCGAGATAGACGTCGCGCGCGTCCCGGAGCACGGCGTCCGGGGTAATGCCGGCCTGACCGAAGAAAGCGACGGGGTCGAGCCGCGTGTTGAGCCCCTGGTGCGACACCGTGTCGATCCTCACCGTTTGCCCCGAGCGCACGCGCAGCACTGGCGCGCGGTCCGCGGAAATCCAGCCCCAGCTCACGGTCTTCGAGCTTGAGGGCAGTGTCGCGTCAGGGGTCCGCTTGTTCGCCATCACGCGCTGAGGATAAAGCAATCGGCCTTGTGCCCCAAGCTATCCGGGTTTCAGCGAACGTTCTGCAGGAGAAGCAGCAGTCCGCCCACTATCGCGATGCCGTTCAGAAGCAGGAGCCGCAGGGTGTTGCGCTGCGCGATATCGGTCGCGCGCCAGAAGCGATGGAACATCGCGTTGGCCACCACGGTGAACGCGATCAGGCACCACACGCCGATTTCGGCATGCCAGCCGATGAGCACCAGTGCGCAACCGGCGAACTGCAGCGCCATGCCGAACCAGAATACCGCGGCCGGTAGCGGTATGCCAAGCGCCGAGATGCGCGCAACGTGCTCGCGCACTTTGGCGGGAGCGAGGTTACGCGAGCCCGCCGCAAGAAAGAAAAACACGATAAGCACCCGTCCGGCCGTATCGAGCCATGGAGCGTCTCCGTACATCTCTTACCTCCTCTAGGATCCGTGAACCGTGACCAGTGACCGGTGACCTGTGTTTACAAAACCGCTCGAACAGCGCAGCAATATCAATTTTGTTGAACGGTCCGAATGGTAATGGATAAAATGAGCCGCGGGTAATACGTCGACATCGAGCGGCAGGTACGCCGTTTGAAAGGAAAACCGATGCGGGATTATTGGGCAAGCAAGCTCTTCTTTGACCTTCAGACTCCGGCCAATGCAGACGAGTATCGGGCCGATCGGAAGAAGGTGCTCGACCGCTATCCGCTCAAGCCGGAGGTGCGCGCCGCAATCGAGGCCGACGACGTAGCCTATCTCTCGCGGCTGATCAATCCGTATCAGCTGCGTTTTTATTTTTTTGTCGCGGGCATGTCCGAAGAGGAGTTTCTGCGCCGAATCCGGAGCGCCGGCAAGCAGAAGGAAGCCGTCCATGGCTAAACTCGTCGGCGTCTACGCGGCAAGCCACGGGCCGCTCATCGTTCGAAACTGGAAGGAAGTAAGGCCCGCCGACCAGCAAAGCGTCACAGCCGCGTTCTCGGAGCTCGGACGCCGCGTCAATGCTGCACGGCCGGATGTAATGATCGTCATCTCGCCCGATCACTGGACCAATTTTTTCATCAACAACCTGCCTTCGATCTGCGTAGGCGTGGGCGAGGTCAATGAAGGTCCCAACGAGCCCTGGCTCAAGGAGTTTCCGCACCGGGAGATCCCGGGCCATCCGCGGCTCGCAGAGCACATTCTGAATACTGCGCTCGCGCGCGATTTCGACCCCTCGGTATCGCACCGCCTCATTCTCGACCACGGCTTTTGCATCCCGCTGTGGAAAGCCGGAATCGAGCCGCTTCCGGCCTTGGTGCCGATCATCTTGAACGACATCGAGCCGCCATTTCCCACTGTGAAACGCTGCTATGCCTTGGGCGAAATGCTGGCCGAGGCGATCGCCAGCTATCCGGAAGACCTGCGCGTTGCCGTAATGGGGACCGGCGGCCTGAGCCACTCGATTGGCGAACCGACGATGGGCATGGTCGAGGAGGAATTCGACCGCGACTGCCTGGGCCTATTCGAATCCGGCGACAAGCGGCCTCTGATCGAGTTTCTGACGAAGCGCCTGCCGACGGTCGGCAACGGCGCATCCGAAATCCGCAACTGGATCGCGGCGCATGGCGCCGCGGGAGGCAGCGGTTTCGAGCTGATCAACTACAAGGCGATCCCCGAGCTCTACGTCGGCTTCGGCGTAGCCTCCTGGAAACTGGCGCCGCCAGCC
>Ga0111145_1021_pt1 | contig 45222 bp, 38 predicted proteins | sample DeeMarSeWOR28_12_FD_80392 | JGI IMG/M metagenome (GOLD analysis project Ga0111145, IMG submission 80392) | Betaproteobacteria bacterium SG8_41 | reverse complement strand
GATATCGTCTCCGAAGTCAATCACGTCGAGATTCGCAACGCAGTGGACCAGTGCAACCGCGAGATCGCAAACCGCTTCGATTTCAAGGGCTCGGATGCGCGCGTCGAGATCGACGACAAGACCAAGGCGCTGACTGCCTACGCCGATGACGAGTTCAAACTGCACCAGTTACGCGACGTGCTGACGGGCAAGCTCGCCAAGCGGGGGGTCGACATCCGCGCGCTCGAGCCGGGCAAGATAGAGGCGATCAGCGGTAACAAGGTCAAGGAGGAGATCAAGGTGCACGAGGGTGTGGAGCAGGAACGGGCCAAAAACCTCGTGAAGCTCATCAAGGACAGCAAGCTCAAGGTCCAGGGGAGCATCCAGGGTGACGTCGTGCGCGTGTCCGGCGCGAAGAAAGACAACCTGCAGGAAGTAATCGCCCTCGTGCGAAAATCCGTGACCGACTACCCGCTGCAGTTCAAGAACTTCCGCGATTGACTCCGTGACCGGTGACCTGTGACCGGTGACCGGAGGAAAAAAACCGAAACGTCGAACTACGTAGGTCCCTCGTGACCAGTCACTGGTCACTGGTCACTGGTGTTGGAGGCCGGCCATCCACCGATCGTAGATCCGGTCCGCGGCGCGGTGCAGTTCGGCGAGCCGGCGATCGAGGTCGCGCTGGATTTCCTCGACCGGCTGTACCGCGGGACTCTTTTTCAGGTTGCGCTCGATCTCGCGCGCCCCGCTCTTGCACCATGCGGCGATCAGCTCGCGGGTCATCTCGACGTGGCATTGCAGGCCGAGATGCTTGCCCAGGACGAACGCCTGATTTTCGCAATGGGCGCTCGAGGCGATGCGCGTTGCGCCGGGCGGGATGGAGAATGTCTCACCATGCCAATGAAAGGCGCTGAAGGAACGCGCCCCGATCCAGTCGCGCGCGAACCCGTCATCCGCCGCCGCGACCTGGCCCCAGCCGATTTCCTTCACCGCATTGCGGGTTATCACGCCGCCCAGCGCTTTTGCCATCAACTGCGCGCCCAGGCAGTGGCCGAGCACAGGAATATCCGCGTCGCGGGCCTCGCGTATGAGGCGAAACGCAGGAGCAAGCCATGGCAGGTCATCGTTGACGCTCATCGGACCGCCCATGAAGACCAGTGCGCGGAATTCGCGCGGATCAGGCGGAATGGCCTCCCCCTCGTCCACTCTAACGAGCCGCCAGGCAATGCCATTCCGCTCGAGGTATGCGGCAAAATATCCTGGACCCTCGATCGGTGCATGGCGGAAAATGGCGATTGTTTTCATCATTTTCTCGCTGGCGGGACGGACATGCGTCATCTTAGTGCAATTCTCCTTGCCCTCCTATTGGCGCCAGGCCTCGCCGCGGCGGCGGACGTCGCCGTGGTCGGGCTCTTTGCCAACAAGGCGGTGGTGGTAATCAACGGCGGCAAGCCGCGCACGCTCTCGGTCGGCGAGACCACGCCGGAAGGCGTCCGGCTGATCAGCGCAGACAGCGAGTCCGCCACGCTCGAAATCGATGGCAAGCGCGAGACCCTTACGCCCGGGCAGCACGGCGCCATCGCGACCACCGCGCCCCCGCGCAGCGAGCGCAAAAAAGTCGTGTTGACGGCCGACTCTCGCGGTCATTTCTTCACCGTCGGTTCCATCAACGGCGTTTCAACCCGATTCATGGTGGACACCGGGGCGACCACAATTGCGCTGTCGAGCGATGAAGCCAAGCGCACCGGTGTCAACTACCTTGCCGGCAGGAAAGTGCTGACACAGACGGCAAACGGCGTCGTGCCCGTCTACCGCGTGCGGCTCGACGCCGTGGATATTGGAGGCATTAAGCTGGCGAATATCGACGCGATCGTGATCGAGGGCGGCCGGCTGCCGGTCGCGCTGCTCGGGATGAGCTTCCTCAACCGCATGGAGATGAGGCGCGACGGGGATACGCTGATGCTGATCCAGCGTTATTGAGACGATGCGTGACCCGTGACCGGTGACCGGTCACTGAGGTTTGTCGTCGGGATCCCGCTTTTCCGACCCCGGCTCCTGCCTTCCGGTCACCAACGTGAGCAGGTGTCCGAATTTGGCGCGCTTGGTGCTGAGATAGCTCAGGTTTGACTGGCGCGGCGGCACCTCGATCGCGACCCGCTCCGTAACAGTAAGGCCGTAGCGCGCGAGCGCCTGAACTTTGTCAGGATTGTTCGTCATGAGACGCACCTTGTGCACGCCAAGGTCAAACAGGATATGCGCGCCCGCCTTGTAATCGCGCATATCGGCCGCAAAACCGAGCTCGTGGTTCGCCTCTACCGTATCGTGGCCCTGGTCCTGGAGCACATAGGCCCGGACTTTGTTGAGCAGCCCAATGCCTCGCCCCTCGTCGAACGTGTAGACCAGCACGCCCGCGCCGGCCTGCTCGATCATCTTTAGCGCGATGTCGAGCTGCTCGCCACAGTCGCAGCGCTCGCTGCCGAACACGTCTCCCGTAAGACACTGGGAGTGCAGGCGCACCAGCGTTGGCTCCTCCGCACGGATGTCGCCCTTTACCAGCGCCACGAAGAGCGTCGACTCCATGCTGTCGGCGTAAACCACGAGCCGGAACTCGCCAGCTTTGCGCGTGGGCAGCGTCGTCTCCGAGCGGCGGCGGATCTGTCGCTCACCCTGCCGGTAAGCGACGAGGTCGGCGATCCTGAGTATGCGGATGTTGTGCTCGCGCGCGAAGCGCTCGAGGTCCGGCATGCGGGCCATGGTGCCGTCCTCCTTCATGATCTCGCAGATCACACCCGCAGGCTTCAGGCCCGCCAGCCGCGCGAGGTCCACCGCTGCTTCGGTATGGCCAGGCCGCGCGAGCACCCCGCCGTCGACGGCGCGCAGCGTTTGCAGCCGGCCGGGCCGGATAAGGTCGGTAGGCTTCGCGCCGTCCGCGATGGCGACCGCTATCGTGCGCGCCCGGTCGTGTGCCGACATGCCGGAGCCAACGCCCTCGCGCGCGTCAATCGGCGTGGCGAATGCGGTTCCGAATTTCGTCTGATTGCCGGTATCGTCGGTGATCAGGGCAAGACCCAGCTGGCGCATGCGGTCTTCCGTCAGAGCGAGCGAGATGAGGCCCCGCCCGCGAGCAGCCATGAACGTAATTGCCTCGGGCGTAGCGCGCTCCGCGGCAACGAAGAGGTCGCCCTCGTTTTCCCGCTTCTCGTCGTCCACCAGGATCACCATGCGGCCCTTGCGCACTTCGGGCAGGATCTGCTCGACGACGTATTCGCTGGTATTGATATTGTCTGTCGCGCTCATCGCTTCGCCGCCGGCTGAGTAACTAGGTTACTAAGTGACTGGGTGATTACGTCGTAAACAAGAAATATGGCGGCGACTGATGGATTGCCAAGTCACTTAGTCACTTAGTCACTTAGTCACTTGGTCGATTAGTGACGGACCGTTAGCCAACCGGAGCGCTGCGGCCAATCAGCCGCATGAACTCGGCCCGCGTCCTGTCGGCATCGAACTCGCCGGTAAAAGCGGACGTGGTCGCGATGGAGTGCTGCTTCTGAATGCCGCGCATGACCATGCACAGGTGCTGGGCCTCGATGACGACCGCAACCCCTATGGGCTTGAGCGTTTGCTCGATGCAGTCGCGGATCTCCACGGTGAGCCGCTCCTGGACCTGGAGCCGCCTCGCGAACGCGTCCACCACGCGCGGAATCTTGGACAAGCCGACGATCTGGCCGTTCGGGATATAGGCAACGTGGCACTTTCCGAAAAAGGGCAGCATGTGGTGCTCGCAAAGGGAGTAGAGCTCGATGTCCTTGACGATGACCATCTGCTGGTATTGCTCGCTAAACATCGCCGAGCGCAGGATCCCCGCAGGATCGAGGTCGTAGCCATGGGTCAGGAACTGCAACGACTTTGCGACGCGCTCCGGCGTGTTGCGCAGCCCTTCACGCGCCGGATCTTCACCCAGATCCTTCAGGATGGCGCGGTAATTGTCGGCAATGCGCTGGACCAGCACCGGATTGTACTGGTCACGGCGGGCATAGCCGTCCATCTCGTTTTCCTCGAACATCTGCTTGTTGAGCGCCATAAATTTCCGTGAGTCGTGAGCCGTAAGCGGCAAGTTATAGCTAGTATGAACCTGGCCAGCCACGCTGGCATGCAATTCGACGCTAACCGTTCATGGACGTTAGCTGGTCCAGCCGCTCCCGGACGGATCTGACGATGCCCTCCTTGTCGAGACCGACCGAAGCGAGCTGAATTCCGGGGTCACCCTGGTCGATGAAACGATCCGGCAGTCCCAGCTGCAGTACAGGGACGCATCGGCGCGCCCGTTCCAGCGCCTCGAGTACTGCGCTGCCGGCGCCGCCCATCACGACGTTTTCCTCCATCGTCACCAGCAGATCGTGGCTGCCGGCAAGCTCCAGCACCAGCGCCTCGTCGAGCGGTTTCACGAAACGCATGTTCACGACCGTCGCATCGAGCTCGTCCGCCGCCTCGAGAGCGGGTCGCAACATGGAACCGAATGCAACCAGCGCCACTTTCTTCGCGCCGTTCGCCGAATCGCTGCGGCGGCGGCGAATCTCGCCCTTGCCCACCGGCAGCGCGGTCATTTCCTGGAGGATGTCGGCGCCCGGGCCCGTGCCACGCGGATAGCGCACCGCCGCGGGCGTGCCCATCTGCAATGCGGTGAACAACATTTGCCGGCATTCGTTCTCGTCAGACGGCGTCATGACGGTCATTCCGGGCAGACAGCGCAGGTACGTGAGATCGAAGCTCCCGTTGTGAGTGGCTCCGTCGGCACCGACCAGCCCGGCGCGGTCGATCGCCAAAACGATCGGGAGATTCTGGATTTGCACGTCATGGATGAGCTGATCGTAGGCGCGCTGCAGGAACGTCGAGTAGATCGCGAGCACCGGCTTGTAGCCCTCGCAGGCGAGCCCCGCCGCAAACGTCATTGCGTGCTGCTCGGCGATGCCGACGTCGAAATATCTCTCCGGATACTCCTCGGCGAAGCGCACCAAGCCCGAGCCCTCGCGCATGGCGGGCGTAATGCCGACCAGCCGCTCGTCGAGCGCCGCCATGTCGCACAACCAGTTGCCGAATACCTGGGTATACGTCAGCTTGCCGCTGCTCTTGCCGCCAACAATGCCGTTGCTGGCATCGAACTTGGACACGCCGTGGTAGAGCACGGGGTCGGCTTCGGCGAGTTTGTAGCCCGCGCCCTTGCGGGTGACGATATGCAGAAACTGCGGGCCCTTGAGCTCCTTCATGTTCCTCAGCGTCGGAACCAAGGCATCGAGATCGTGACCGTCGATTGGCCCGATATAGTTAAATCCCAGCTCCTCGAAAAGGGTCCCCGGCGTCACCATGCCCTTCACGTGCTCCTCGGCGCGTTTCGCAAGCTCGCCCAGCACCTTCTCGCCGGCGCGCTTCGCTGCCGTGTAGAAACGCCCAGACATAAGCTTGGCCAGATGCTTGTTCAGCGCGCCAACCGGCGGGGAAATGGACATCTCGTTGTCGTTGAGGATCACGAGTAGATCCACATCCATCGCGCCGGCGTTGTTGAGCGCCTCAAACGCCATGCCGGCGGTCATCGCGCCGTCGCCGATCACCGCCACGACGTGGCGCTCGACAGCCGCGAGCTTGGAGGCTACCGCCATCCCGAGCGCAGCGCTGATCGAGGTGCTGGAATGCGCGGTGCCGAAAGTGTCGTACTCGCTTTCCTCCCGTCGCGGAAAACCGGAGAGCCCCTGCCACATGCGCATGCGCTTCATGCCTTCGCGGCGTCCGGTCAGCACCTTGTGGCCGTACGTCTGGTGCCCCACGTCCCAGATGATTCGGTCGTGCGGCGTGTCGAAGACGTAATGCAGCGCGATCGTGAGCTCGACGGTCCCGAGATTGGACGAAAGGTGTCCGCCCGTCTGGCTGACCGACTCCACCAGAAACGCCCGCAGCTCGTCCGCGAGCCGCTTGAGCTGCCGCTCGTCGAGCTGGCGCAACTCGCGCGGATAGTTGATTGTCTTGAGCAGGTCGTACATTGGTGAGTTCAATGCGGAATGCTCAATGGTCAACGTTGAGCCAAGGACATTCTCAGGCATTCGGTTCGTTCCGCACTCGTCATTGATGATTCAGCATCAAACATTCGACATTGTATTCAAAACTTACGCAACACGATGAAGTCCGCCAGCTGCTGCAGCCGCAACGCCCTTGCACCGAACGCCTTCAGCGCCCCAAGCGCCCGCTCGCGCAACTGCTGCGCAAATTCCCGGGCGCGGCTTGCGCCCATGGCGCTGACGTAAGTCGGCTTGTTGTTCATTGCATCCTTGCCCGCGGTCTTGCCGAGCGTCGCGGTCGGAGACTCGGCGTCGAGCACGTCGTCAACGACCTGAAACGCGAGACCGATCAACTTCGCGAAATGATCCACTTGCGAGAGCTCCCGTTCGCCCAGGCTGCCGCAGCGCGCGCCAATCAGAGCGGCGGCGCGAATCAACGCGCCCGTCTTGTGAATGTGCATGAACTCCAGCTCGGGCACGGTCAGCGTTTTTCCCGTGGACTCAAGGTCGATCTGCTGCCCGCCGGCCATCCCGCGCGAACCCGCCGCCGCCGCCAGCAGCTTGACCATCTCGAGCTGGACCCGTGCGTCATCGGCCAACCGGTAGTCCCCGAGCAGCTGGAACGCCAGACTCTGAAGGGCGTCGCCCACCAGGAGCGCAGTCGCCTCATCATACTCGACGTGGCAGGTAGGCTTGCCGCGCCTGAGCACGTCGTCGTCCATGCACGGCAAATCATCGTGCACCAGCGAATAGGCGTGAATCAGCTCAACCGCGGCCGCGCCTATTTCCACGCGCCCCGGATCGGCCCCCGCCAGCTCCCCGGCGGCGAAGGCAAGCAGCGGGCGGGCGCGCTTCCCGCCGCCCAGCACGGCGTAGCGCATTGCCTCGTGGAGGCGCGCTGGCGCGATATCAGTCCCCGGCAGGACGCGCTGCAGCACGCTCTCGACGCGCTGGACATTCTCATGGGACCACGCCTGGAAATCAGTCGTCACTCTTGAAGTCCCGCAGGACGCCTTCTTCCAGCATCTTGACCTGCTGCTGCGCGTCTTGCAGGGCCGCCTGGCAGAACTTAAGCAGTTCCGCCCCGCGCTTGTACGCCGACAACGATTGCTCCAGGGGCATCTGGCCAGCCTCCATATTGGAGACAATTCGCTCCAGTTCGGAGAGGGCTGACTCGAAGCTCTGGGGGGTCTGGGATTTGGCGGTCTTGGGCATGCGGGCGCCGCCCGATGCAAAAGGGAAAGGTTAGCTTAGTCAGAGGGTTGGGGTCAACGCGAAACACGCCGTCGCCGCGTCATCCGTCACCCGGCTGCGCATCCAACTCCGCCCCAGGTTCGTATAATTGAAAAAATGCGGCACTGCCAAACTATCATTTGCGCAGGCAGGGCTCTCTAGCGGTAACAAGCGGCTGGCCGGAGTCCTCCCCACGCCCCCGAATTGCTGCTGGATTGCGGGCCGTCCGCGGCCGCTTTTGATTTGGAGAGTTTCAAATGCATGCGACATTGCCCCGGCTTGAGGCAAGTGATTTCCCCGCCATTCGCCGCCGGCGCCTGGAAACGCTCCAGGTCAATCTGGGCTACAAGTGCAACCAGAGCTGCCTGCACTGCCACGTCAATGCCGGCCCGACCCGGACCGAGCTGATGGACCGCGAAACCATCTCGGAAGTAATCGCGTTTCTCAAGGCCTCGGGCGTGAAAAAGCTTGACGTGACGGGCGGCGCCCCAGAGCTCAACCCCCACTTCCGCGGGCTCGTGCTGGCCGCGCGCAATCTCGGCGTGCACGTATTGAACCGCTGTAACCTGACGATACTGGAGCAGCCCGGACAGGAAGACCTGGCTAAATTTCTCGCAGGCAACCGCGTCGAAATCGTCGCCTCACTGCCGTGCTACCTGGAAGAGAACGTCAATGCGCAGCGCGGCCAAGGTGTGTTCGAGGCCAGCATTCGCGCGCTCCGGACGTTGAATGCGATCGGCTACGGGCAACCCGAATCGGACCTCCTGTTGAACCTCGTCTACAACCCGCAGGGCGCCTCGCTCCCGCCTTCGCAGAATGGTCTCGAGCTGGATTATCGCCGCTACCTCGGCGAGCGCTTCGGCGTGAGCTTCAACCGCCTGCTCGTGCTGACCAACATGCCGATCCAGCGCTTCGGCAGCATGCTGATTACCAAAGGCCAGTTCGAGCGTTATATGGACCTCCTGAAAGCGGCCTATCGCCCGGAGAACCTGGAGTCCGTCATGTGCCGTAATTTGTTGAGTGTGGACTGGCGCGGTTACCTCTATGACTGCGACTTCAACCAAATGCTGGGCCTGCCGCTGGCTTGGCGCGGCCGGCCTGCCATGCATTTGCGCGACCTCATTGGCGCCCATCTCGGTGAAAATCCCATCACGGTGAAAGATCACTGCTACGGCTGCACCGCCGGTCAGGGATCGAGCTGCGGTGGCGCCCTTTCGTGAATCGGTGACCGGTGAGCTGTGACCAGTGACCGGTGGTGACCGGACGATCAAGCGAACTCACGCAGATCTGATCTCCGGACGCGCACCACGAGTCGCAGTTTACGGGTCACCGGTCACGGGTCACCGATCACCTTTTGAAGCAGCTAATGACGTTCGATCCTGCGATGGCGATGTACTTCTGGGGGTTCCTGCTGCTCTACGGTACGGTCATGTACGTGATCTCGCCGCACGCGCGCACGGTGTCCGGTTTTTTCGCTGGGACGGACAGCGCAGGGCGCCCGGCGAACGCCTGGGCCCTCACCTGCAGCATCTTCATTAGTTGGATCTTCGCGAAATCAGTCACTAACGCCGCCAATCTCGGCGCCTCGTTCGGCGTCGTCGGCGGACTCGCCTACGCAACCTACTGGCTGTCCATCCCGCTGGCGGGGATCGTCATCTACTGGCTGCGCACGCGGCACGGCGCGACCGGCCTGGTACCGTTCCTGATATCGAAATACGGGAAGCTTGCAGCACTCAGCTTTACGCTCGCGATCCTGATTCGTCTCTACAACGAGGTGTGGAGCAACACAGCGGTCGTGGGCGCTTATTACGGCAGACCGGGGGAATGGACCTTCATCGCCGCGGCGCTGCTGTTCACAGCCGTCACGCTCTTCTACAGCCTCAAGGGCGGGCTGCGCAGCTCGATTTTCACGGACGTCATACAGGCCGTGCTCTTGGTTGCGGTCATGGCAGTGGTGCTGTTCGCCATACTTCCCGCGCATGGTCCTGCCCGGCTGCTCGCCGCCGGCGAGTGGCGCCTTGATGCCGGCCTCGATCTGGTTTTCGTTGCGCTGCTGCAGGTGCTCTCCTACCCGTTTCACGACCCTGTCCTGACCGACCGCGGGTTCATCACCGAAGAGCGGAAGATGTTGCGCGCGATGATTATCGCCGGCGTGCTCGGCTTCGCATGCATCTTCGCCTTCAGCCTCGTCGGCGTGCATGCCCGGCTCGAGGGCCTGCCGTCCGGCAACAACATGCCCGGCGCGGTCGCGCTGGCGTTCGGCGCCCTGCCCTACCTCCTGATGACGATCGTGATGGTCATGGCGGCCGGCTCAACGCTCGACTCGACCTTCTCCTCGCTCGCCAAGTCGGTCGGCCAGGAAATGCCGCTCCTCGCCGGCCGCGCGCCGGGGCCGCGCGCAGTCACGATCGGGATGTGGGCGATGCTGGCGATCGCGGTGTTCGGCAATCTGCCGATGATCGCGGGAACCGACATCCTGAAGGCAACGACGCTCAGCGGGACCATGGTAATGGGTCTCGCGCCGGTCTTCCTGCTGGCCCCTTTCGTACAGTACTCGCCCTGGAGCTTCCACTTCGCGTTCTGGCCGGGTGTTCTGCTCGGCGTGCTTCTCGCCGTCGGCACGATTCCGGCAGCGTGGGGGATCGGTACGGGCAAATACGCGCTTTTGCTTGGCACCAACGTCTACGGCCTCGCGATCTGCTTTACCGGCTTCCTCATCCCGCTTGCACTGCAGCGATTCGCGGCGGGTCCGGCCGTCACAACCACCGGGCGTTAGCGCACATGGCACGCGATTCACAGTTCACGATTCACGATTCATGGAGCGGGCGGCCTGGTCGCAGCTGCCCCCTGTCCTACCGCTACGCGCCCGTTTCGCTCGCGCGAGAGCCCGAGCTCATTGCCGACACACTGTATGTCGTTGGCGGCCTTTACGGTAACCGGCCCGCGCTCGCCAGCGTCCTGGCGCTCGCCGCAGCCGATACGGGCCGCACGGCAATGGTCTTCAACGGAGACTTCAACTGGTTCAACGTCGATCCAGAGGGCTTCGATTACGTCAACCGCACCGTCCTCGAGCACGTGGCGCTGCGGGGCAACGTCGAGACCGAGCTCGCCGGCGACAACGCGGAGGCAGGGTGCGGTTGCGGCTATCCGGACTGGGTGAGCGATGCCGAGGTCGGGCGCTCAAACGCCGTCATGGAGCGACTGCGCGACACGGCGCGCGCTTTCCCCGGACTGCGGGAGCGCCTCGGTCTGCTGCCGCTGAATCTGGTCGCGCGCGTCGGTAGCGCGCGTGTGGCGATCGTGCACGGAGATGCGGAGTCCCTGGCCGGCTGGGGCTTTTCCCAGGAAGCGCTGGAGAACCCAGACCAGATCGCCAAGGCAAGCCATTGGTTCGAAGAGGCCCGCGCAGACATATTTGCCAGCAGCCACACCTGCCTGCCAGTGGCGTGCGAGCTGCCCGGCGGGCGCGTTCTCGTCAACAACGGGGCCGCCGGCATGCCGAATTTTCGCGCGACGCAGCATGGGGTCATCACGCGCATCAGCGCGACGCGGGTCCCCGCAGCCTCTTCGCTTTACACGATTGAGGCCAACGGCGTCCGCATCGAAGCGCTGCCCTTGCATTACGACGCCACGCGCTTCGAGCGCGAGTTTCTCGACAGCTGGCCACCGGGCTCGGCCGCGCACCTGTCTTACTACGCGCGAATCACACGCGGCACGGACTATGGGGTTGGCCAGGCAATCCGTCGTCATGCGGGGCCGATCGGCTCCATTCGCCAGAAACCATTGCGGCAGGAAAATCCGACATGAAAAAAAGCAGGCTCGTTCTGATCATTGTGATCGCTGCCGCAATCGCGGCGTTCTTCATGTTCGACCTCGGGCGCTTCTTCACGCTCGAGTTCTTCAAGTCTCAGCAGGCGGCGATCGACAGCTACTTCACCGCGAACCCGTTGCAGACCGCGGCCGTCTTCTTCGTCATCTATGTCGCTGTGACGGGGCTTTCGCTGCCGGGGGCGGCGCTGATGACGCTGGTCGCTGGCGCGATCTTCGGCCTGCTATGGGGCACCGTGATCGTGTCGTTCGCCTCGAGCCTGGGAGCCACGCTCGCGTTCCTGGCTTCACGCTTTCTCTTCCGCGACGCGATACAAAGCCGCTTTGGCGAAAGCCTCAAGGCAATCAATGCAGGCGTCGAGAAGGACGGCGCCTTCTATCTCTTCACGCTGCGTCTGGTGCCCGCTTTTCCATTCTTCGTGATCAATCTCGTCATGGGTCTCACGCCGATCCGGACGTGGGCCTTCTACTGGGTCAGCCAGATCGGCATGCTCGCCGGCACCGTCGTTTACGTCAACGCGGGCACCCAGATCGCCAGGATCGAGTCGCTGCGAGGAATCCTCTCGCCGGAGCTGATCATTTCTTTTACCCTGCTCGGCGTCTTCCCGCTCATCGCCAAGTGGGCCGTCAACGCGATCAAGGCGCGCAAGGTGTACGCCAAATGGCAGCGGCCACCGCGCTTCGAGCGCAATCTTGTCGTCATCGGCGCGGGCTCCGCCGGGCTGGTCTCGGCCTACATCGCGGCCGCGGTAAAGGCCAAAGTGACGCTGATCGAGAAGCACAAGATGGGCGGCGACTGCCTGAATACCGGCTGCGTGCCGTCCAAGGCGCTCATCAAGTCGGCGCGCCTGCTCTCGCAGATCCGCCGCGCGCCCGAGTACGGGCTCAAAGCGGCGAGCGCCGAATTCGACTTTGCCGACGTGATGGAACGCGTGCAACGCGTGGTGAAAACAGTCGAACCTCACGATTCGGTCGAGCGCTACACGAGCCTGGGGGTCGAGTGCATCGAGGGGGAAGCCAAGATCACCTCGCCGTGGGCCGTTGAGGTGAAGACGCCGGCCGGCGTGCGCACGCTCACGACGCGCGCCATCATCATCGCGGCAGGTGCCCGGCCGTTCGTGCCGCCGATTCCCGGCATCGAGGACGTCGGCTGCCTTACCTCCGACACAGTCTGGCAGCTTCGCCAGCTCCCGCCGCGGCTGGTCGTGCTGGGCGGCGGGCCGATTGGCTCCGAGCTGACCCAGGCGTTCGCGCGTCTTGGCTCGCAGGTCACCCAGGTGGAGATGCTGCCGCGGATCATGATCCGGGAGGATCCCGAGATCTCGGACCTGGTAATGGGACAGTTCCGCAAGGAGGGCATCAATGTCCTGGTCAACCACAAGGCAAAGCAGTTCAAGGTCGAGAACGGCGAGAAAATCCTCATCGCCGAGCACGAGGGGCACGATGTGCGGATCCCCTTCGATCAGCTTCTGTGCGCGGTCGGGCGCGTCGCCAATACTTCGGGCTACGGCCTCGAGGAGCTGGGAATAGCGACGACGAGAGCGCGCACCGTCGAGACCAACGAATATCTGCAGACCCTCTACCCCAACATCTATGCCTGCGGCGATGTTGCCGGACCGTATCAGTTCACCCACACCGCTGCGCATCAGGCGTGGTACGCCGCGGTGAACGCCCTGTTTGGCCGCTTCCGCAAATTCAAGGCCGACTACTCCGTCATTCCGTGGGCGACGTTCACGGAGCCGGAAGTCGCACGCGTGGGCCTGAACGAAACCGAAGCAAAGGAGAAAAAGATACCGTACGAAGTCACCACCTACGGCATCGACGATCTCGATCGCGCCATCGCGGATGAGGAAGCACACGGCGTCGTCAAGGTGCTTACCGTCCCCGGCAAGGACCGGATCCTTGGCGTCACCATTGCCGCAGAGCATGCGGGCGACCTGATCATTGAGTACATCGCCGCCATGCGCCACGGCCTCGGCTTGAACAAGATCCTCGGCACGATCCACATCTATCCGACGCTCGCCGAGGCCAACAAGTACGCCGCCGGGATGTGGAAGAAAGCGCACGCGCCGCAAAGCGTGCTCAACTGGGTGGCGCGCTATCACGCGTGGATGCGCGGGTGAGCCGCAGGGATCAAGGATGAGAGTCGAGGGATGAGATTTATTCTGCTCGTCCTTGCGCTGAGCGTCATCAGCGCCGCGTCCGCACAACGATTCGACCACGAGCACAAGGCGTGGGACGCGCTCGTGAAGAAGCACGTGGTGCTGGCGGACAGGGGCACAGCGTCACGCGTTCGCTATGAAGGCTTTCGCCGGGATCGCCCCGCCCTCAAGTCCTATCTGGATGCGCTCTCGAACGTCGCGGCCCCCGAGTTCAACGGCTGGACCAAGTCGCGACGGATGGCGTTTCTGATCAACGCCTACAACGCTTTTACCGTCGAGAAGATCCTCTCGCGTTATCCCGACATTCGATCGATCTGGGACTTCGGAAAAATCTTCGGCAACCCGTTCAGAGACGAATTCTTCATGCTGCTCGGAGAGTCATACTCGCTGGATCGCATCGAGCACGAAACGCTGAGAAGACCTGGAGCCTACGACGAGCCGCGCGTGCATTTCGCCGTCAACTGCGCCTCGATTGGCTGCCCCATGCTGCGCGAGGAGGCGTACGTCGCCGCGCGGCTCGACGCCCAGCTCGAAGAGCAAACGCGGCGTTTCCTCTCGGACCGGATGCGCAACCGCTTTGATCCCGGCAGCGGACGCCTCGAGGTCTCGATGATCTTCGGCTGGTTCGAGGTTGACTGGACCAGCGGCTTCCGCGGTTTCGAGGGCAAGTTGCCGCCTATTCGCTCGCGGGAGCAGTTCCTGGCCAAATACGCGGATCTCCTTGCCGATGACCCCGCGCACCAGCGCGCGATCCGGGAAGAAAAAGCAGAGCTGTCTTTCCTCGATTATGATTGGGGGCTCAACGACGCCAAACGCTAACGCGTTTCCAGTTTCCAGTTTCCAGTTTCCAGTTTCCAGTTTCCAGTTTCCAGTTTCCAGTTTCCAGTTTCCAGTTTCCAGTTTCCAGTTTCCAAATTGGACGACGGTTGTTTGCGGAACTCCAGGCGTTACACTTTGAACATTGAAGTTTGAATGTTGAACTCTGAGAGGCGAAGCCCAAAGTGTTGTCGATCATCATCCCCTGCCTGAACGAAGCCGACGGCATTGAGAGAACGCTCCGGGCGCTCGAGCCGGTGCGCCGGCGCGGGGCGGAGGTGATCGTAGTCGATGGCGCCAGCGACGACGGGACGGCGGAACGCGCTGCGCCCCTGGCCGATGCCGTCATCGGCGCGCCGCGGGGCCGCGCTCCGCAAATGAACGCGGGCGCTGGCCGCGCCCGGGGAGAGATCCTGCTGTTTCTTCACGCCGATACGCTGCTGCCGGATGCAGCCGATGGACTCATCATCGACGGACTCAAGCGCGCCCGTCGCGGCTGGGGGCGGTTCGATGTCAGGATCGATGGCCGTCACCCCCTTCTGAGAGCCGTCGAGCGCTTGATGAGCGCGCGCTCCCGCCTGACCGGCATCGCGACCGGCGATCAGGCCATATTCGTCACCCGCACTCTGTTTACCGCCGCGGGCGGCTTCCCCGACATACCCCTGATGGAGGACATCGAGCTGTCGAAGCGGCTCAAGCGGTTCAGTCCGCCGCTGTGCCTTAATCACTGCATCGTCACCTCGGGACGGCGCTGGGAGAGACGCGGCGTGCTGCGCACCGTCCTGCTCATGTGGAGGCTGCGACTGGAATACTGGCTCGGCGCCGATCCGCGCCGATTGGCAATGAGGTATGGCGGCCGCTGATTCCGGCACGAGCTGCATCATCGTATTCGCGCGCGCGGCCCGTCCCGGCGCGGTGAAGACCCGTCTGGTTCCGCTGCTTGGAGCAGAGGGCGCCGCGGCCCTGCACGCGCGCATGGTCAAGCGCGCGCTCGCAACCGCGCGCAAAGCCGCCCTTGGGCCGGTCGAGCTGCACTGCGCTCCGGATTGCGACGATGACTTCTTCCGCTTCTGCAGCAATCGTTACCGCGTGGAACTCGTGTCACAAGCCGGCGGAGATCTCGGCGCGCGCATGTCTGCCGCGGCAAGCACCGCCCTGGCGGCTCACGCCCGTGTGCTGCTGATCGGCAGCGACTGTCCGGTCCTTACGGCGCGTCACCTGCGGGCGGCCGATCAGGCGCTGCTCGATGGGCCCGCGGCCGTCCTGGTGCCGGCCGAGGACGGTGGCTACGTGCTGCTGGGGCTCACGCGTTCGGACAAACGGGTCTTCGAAGGCATTGCCTGGGGCAGCGACACCGTGCTCGGGGATACCCGTGCGCGTCTGCGCGAGCTGGGCTGGAGCTGGAGGGAGCTCGAGACCTTGTGGGACGTCGACCGGCCGGAAGATTACCGGCGGTTGATCGAGTCCAAACTCCTCGACGAGCATCCCGCCACGCGCTAGGCTTTGCCACTGGCCGAGTTTCAAGTTTCAAGCAAAGTCGGACGACACCGGCTTACGAAGTTCCTCGCTTTTAACTTTGAACTCGGAACACGGAACTTTGAACGTGGAACTCGGAACGTTGAACGACGTCAGACATGCGCGCCGTTCTTGCCCATCACCCATCACCAAGTATTGGATTGGAAATGAAATACACCACCCTCGTCTCCGTCGGCGATCTCGCCGCCCATGTCGACGACCCCGATTGGATCGTGTGCGATTGCCGCCACGACCTCGTCAACACTGGCGCCGGCCGCGACGCCTACGCGCAGGCCCATATTCCCGGCGCGCGCTTCGTCCACGTCGATGGAGACCTGTCCGCACCGCTTACAGGCCGCAACGGACGGCATCCTCTGCCCGATCCGGCGAAGTTCGTGGCCCGCCTCGGCGCGCTTGGCATCGACAACGCCAAACAGGTTGTCGCCTACGATGCGACCGGAGGGATCTACGCCGCCCGGCTCTGGTGGATGTTGCGATGGGTCGGCCACGACGCTGCCGCCGTGCTCGATGGCGGCTGGGACGCATGGACGAGGGCGGGCCAGCGCGTAGCCGCACAACCGCCCACGGTCACACCGGCGCGTTTTGTACCGCGGCACCGGGCGGATTTCATGCGCGATGCCGCCGCCGTCGCAGCGGCCGCGCACGACAAAAAACTTTCGCTCCTGCTCGACGCGCGCAGTCCCGACCGCTTTCGTGGCGAGAACGAAACCCTCGACCCGGTCGCCGGGCACATCCCCGGCGCGCTCAACCGTTTCTTCAGGCTCAACCTGGATGCGGACGGCCGGTTCAAGCCGGCCGCAACGCTGCGCGAGGAGTTCGTGGCGGCACTCGGTGCGGCATCCCCTTCCGATGTCGTTCATTACTGCGGCTCGGGCGTCACCGCATGCCACAACCTGCTGGCGATGGAAATCGCCGGACTTGGCGGCTCGCGCCTCTATCCGGGCTCATGGAGCGAGTGGGTTGCCGATCGCGCCCGTCCGGTAGCAACCGGCGACACTTAAGTTTCCAGTTTCCAGTTTCCAGTTTCCAGTTTCCAGTTTCCAGTTTCCAGTTTCCAGTTTCGAAGTTGGATGACGTCGAGTTACGAAGTTTCTGCATTAGACCTTGAACGTGGCACTTTGAACCTTGAACAATCCCGGGCATGCGCACATTTGTCGCCGACATCATCCTGATAATGCACTTCGCCTTCGTGCTTTTCGTGGTAGGCGGGCTCGCGCTCATCTGGATCGGTGTGGTCCTGCGATGGGCGTGGGCACGCAATTTCTGGTTCCGCGCGGCCCACCTCGGCGCCATCGTGTTCGTCGCCGCGGAAGCCGTCGCCGGAATCTGGTGCCCGCTCACGCTCTGGGAGGCCACGCTTCGAGGCACGCAGGCGGACAAGGGCTTTATCGCGACGTGGATTCACCGGCTGCTGTTTTATGACTTTCCGCCGTGGGTGTTCACTGCCGCATACGTGACCTTCGCTTTAATCGTCGCGTTCACTTTCTGGTTGGTTCCGCCCGCACCCCGCAGGAAAAAAGGGCGCTGACGCGCCCTTTTTTCCGTTACGTCAGGAGCAAACGCCGTTCAGCCAAGCGTATCGCCCCAGATGTTCCGCGCCCAGCCCCAGGCATAGGTCCCCTCTGCCTCGCTCGCTGACTTGGAGACGCCACCCGCCCCCTTCACCGGCACCATGGTCTTACTCGCCGCGTCATATTTGTGCACCGAGGTGACGTGCATCGCCGAGCGGCCATCGACGAAGCTGTAGCAGGCGTTCATGATCACCGGATTCTCGTTGACCGGCCGTCCAGTCAGCAGCGCGACGATCGCGCCCGCCGCGATCTTGCCGTGCTGGTTGGCCATGCTCCCGGACTTCGGCATTCTAGGAGCCGACACGGTCGCATCCCCCAGAACGTGTACGCCCTTGACAGCGGTCGACTCGAGCGTTCGCCAGTCGACTCCGCACCAGCGCTGGTTTGCGGTGATGAGCCCCGTCTTGACCGCGATGTCGCCGGCGCGCTGCGGCGGCACGACGTTCAGGACATCGCCCTTCACATTGTCGAATGTGAGTTTCACCGTCATGCCGCGCACGTCGACGTCCTCGAGCTCGCTGTTGGGGCGATAATCGATCATCCCCTTGTAGACCCCGTTCCAGGATTGGAGAAACAGCCCCTTTTTGGAGACGATGTCGGGGTTAGAATCGAGCACGATGATCTTGGAGCGCGGCTTGGCGCGCTTGAAGTAATCCGCGACCTGGCATACGCGCTCGTACGGCCCCGGCGGGCAGCGGTAGGGCGACAGCGGAACGTGGAACACATAGACTCCGCCATCGCGCATCGCTTCGAGCTGCTTGCGCAACGCGACGGTCTGCGCGCCGGCCTTCCATGCGTGCGGGACGCGCATGCGCGCGTCAGCGCTCCTCAAGCCGGGGATTCGTTCGAGCATGAAATCAATCCCGGGGGAGACGACCAACCGGTCATATGAGAGCGTGTCCCCACCGGCAAGCCGAACCTGGCGCGCACTCGCATCGACGCCCACGACCTCGTCGCGCACCATCCGGACGCCGCGCTTTTTCAGGCCCTCGTAGCTCATCGTGACGCTGTCGATCGAGGTATTGCCGCCGATCACGAGATTGCTGATCGGGCACGACACGAATACGGCATTGCGCTCGACCACGGTGACGTCGATCTCGGGCGCCCACATCTTGATGTAACGGGCGCAGGTCGCTCCGCCGTAGCCACCCCCGATCACGACCACCCGCCCCGCGCCGCCAGTACCCATTTCGGCGCATCCTGCCGCAGCCGCGACCCCTGTCGAGGCCGCCATCCACTTCATGAATTCCCGTCTGGTAAGTGACATGGCATCCTCCTCAGAAGCCGCCACGCGCCGCGGGAGCCGCCGCAGCGGGGCCGGGCGTGACGCTCGCAAAATAGCCCGCGATCAGCTCGAGTTCCTGATCGGTGTAGCCCTTCGCCTGCTGGTGCATGATCGTCGCCGGCCGTTGTCCAGCCCTGAGCGACTTCATCTGCTGCAGCAGGTAGCCCTTGTCTTGGCCGGCAAGGCTGGGCGGTATGCCGCCCACACTGCGCCCGTCGGTACCGTGGCAGGTGAAGCAGGCAGCGGCAAGGCTCCGCGCCTGAGTGCTGTCCTGGGCCTGCGCGGCAAAACCACCCCACAGCAGCAGGGCCGCGCACCCTGCGCCGATCGCGACTGGTCTCATGGCATCCTCCGAGGTTTCGTCGGGTTTCGCCCCTGTCCCGGCACCAGGTTGTGGCGCCCGGGGCGCACCGCGACGCTTTTGAGAGTGTCCGATTGCGCTCGCAGGGCGTCAAGTCCGCGGCAAGCTTCAACCGGCGCCTGCATGATCCAGGTCAAGAAAAGCAAACGCCCCGGTTCCGTCGGAACACGGGGCGCGCGCGTTGCCTCTGGTTCAGAGCGCGGGGTCAGGTCACGCCAGCCGGCTCTTCCGCAAAAGTGAGCTGGATCTTCTCGTCCGGACCGATATCGACGGTCACCTTCCCCCCGTGGGCAAGCCGACCGAACAGCAATTCGTCGGCGAGGGCCGAGCGAATCGTGTCCTGGATGAGCCGCGCCATTGGGCGGGCCCCCATCTGCGGGTCGAAACCCTTCTTGGCCAGATACGCACGCAGCGCATCGGTAAACGCCGGCTCGACCTTCTTCTCCTCGAGCTGCTGCTCGAGCTGCAGCAGGAACTTGTCCACCACGCGCATGATGATGTCGTTGTCGAGCGCGTTGAACGAAATGATGGCGTCGAGCCGGTTCCGGAACTCCGGGGTGAACATGCGCCGGATCTCGGCCATTTCGTCGCCTGTATGCGCGCTGGGCGTGAAGCCCATCGACGTCTTGGAGAGTTCCTGCGCACCGGCATTCGTGGTCATGACAATCGCCACGTTGCGGAAATCCGCCTTGCGACCGTTGTTGTCGGTCAGCGTGCCGTGATCCATCACCTGGAGCAGGATGTTGAAGATGTCCGGGTGCGCCTTTTCGATTTCGTCGAGCAGCAGCACCGAATAGGGGTTCTTGGTCACGGCCTCGGTGAGCAGCCCGCCCTGGTCGAAACCGATGTAGCCCGGCGGCGCGCCGATCAGCCGCGAAACCGCGTGCCGCTCCATGTATTCGGACATGTCGAACCGAATCAGCTCGACACCCATGATGTAGGCGAGCTGGCGCGCGACCTCGGTCTTGCCGACGCCGGTCGGGCCCGAGAATAGGAAGCAACCGATCGGCTTTTGCGGGTTGCCCAGGCCGCTGCGGGCCATCTTGATCGCCGCAGCGAGCGCATCGATGGCCTTGTCCTGGCCAAATACGACCGCCTTGAGATCCCGATCGAGGTTCTTCAGGGCGTTGCGGTCGTCGGCCGTAACCGCCTGCACCGGCACTCTTGTGATCTTGGCGATGATCTCCTCGATCTCGTGCTTGCCGATGATGCGTTTCTGCTTGGTGCGCGGCAGAATCTTCTGCGCCGCGCCGGCCTCGTCGATGACGTCGATGGCCTTGTCCGGCAGGTGCCGGTCGTTGATGAAGCGCGCCGAGAGCTCCACCGCCGCCGTGAGCGCGGCGGGCATGTATTTCACGCCGTGATGCTGCTCGAATCGCGATTTGAGGCCCTTCAGGATCAGAATCGTCTCCGGCACCGACGGCTCGATCACGTCGATCTTCTGGAAACGGCGCGAGAGCGCGTGGTCCTTCTCGAACACCCCGCGGAACTCCTGGTAGGTGGTGGCGCCGATGCACTTCAGCTGGCCGGTCTGCAGCGCGGGCTTGAGCAGGTTCGAAGCGTCCAGCGTGCCGCCCGACGCCGCGCCGGCGCCGATCAGCGTGTGAATCTCGTCGATGAACAGGACGGCGTTGGGGTTGTCGACCAACTGCTTGAGCACCGCCTTCAGCCGCTGCTCGAAGTCGCCGCGATACTTGGTGCCGGCAAGCAGGGCTCCCATGTCGAGCGCGTAGACGTGGCTCTTCTTGAGCACCTCCGGGACCTCGCCCTCGACGATGCGGCGCGCGAGACCCTCCGCAATGGCGGTCTTGCCCACGCCGGCCTCGCCCACCAACAGGGGGTTGTTTTTGCGCCGCCGGCACAGGGTCTGGATCACGCGCTCGAGCTCCCGCTCGCGCCCGATCAGCGGGTCGATCTTCCCCGCCAGGGCCATCGTGTTCAGGTTGAGCGTGTAGTTCTCCAGCGCGCCGCCGGCCGCGCCTTCCTGTTCTGTCTCGGCCTCCTGCTCGCCTTTCTGCGGGCTCGCCTGCGGGACCTTGGTAATGCCGTGCGAGATGAAATTGACCACGTCGAGCCGCGTGACGCCCTTCTGGTGCAGGAAATAGACGGCGTGGGAGTCCTTTTCGCCGAAAATTGCTACCAGCACGTTCGCGCCGGTCACTTCCTTCTTGCCGGAGGACTGAACGTGCAGGATCGCCCGCTGGATCACCCGCTGGAAGCCGAGCGTCGGCTGGGTGTCGGCCTCCTCGCCGGCCAGGATCGGCGTGTGCTCTGTCACGAATTCGGCCAGCTGCTTGCGCAGGTCCTCGATATCCGCGGCGCAGGCGCGCAGCACCTCCGATGCCGACGGATTGTCGAGCAACGCCAGGAGCAGATGCTCCACGGTGATGAACTCGTGGCGCTTCTGCCGGGCCTCCATGAAGGCCATGTGCAAGCTGACTTCCAGTTCCTGCGCAATCATGTCACGTCTCTTCCATCACACACTGTAACGGATGCTGGTGCTGCTTCGCGTACGATTTTACCTGTTCCACCTTCGTCGCGGCCACATCGCGCGGGTAAATCCCGCAAACCCCGATGCCATCGCGGTGCACCTTGAGCATGATCTGTGTCGCCTTTTCGCGACTCAGCGCGAAGAATTTCTGAAGCACGATGACCACAAAGTCCATAGGCGTGTAATCGTCGTTCAAGAGCAGCACCTTGAACATTGGCGGCGCCTTGACCTTGCTCTTCTTCGCCTCAAGAACCGTGCCTTCCCGTTGTCGACTCGCCATGGCAAAAATAACACTTAAATTCCGGCTTCGTTTGGTATTTTCACCATAATCCGGAATTTTTCAAGTGGCGAATTCACGTCGCCAAGGGGGGGTTACTTGACTTCCATGGGCAAATGTCCTAGAAAGCGATTGAGTGTTTGGCTTCAAGCGCTTTCGCTTACCGGTTTCGCCCGTACGCGATCTTGAAACTCAAACAGCGTGCGGGCCCCATGCCCGCTAATTTCGGCAGAGGTAGGTGTATGGCAACAGGTACGGTGAAGTGGTTCAATGACGCCAAAGGCTACGGGTTCATTACCCCGGACGATGGCAGCGAAGATCTGTTCGCGCACTTTTCGGCGATCCAGATGAGCGGTTTCAAGACCCTCAAGGAAGGCCAGAAGGTGTCGTTCGAGGTAACCCAGGGCCCGAAGGGTAAGCAGGCCTCGAATATACAGGCCGCTTCCTGATCCTCGCGCCGGCCGCGCCGGCATCCTGAAACGATAGAAAAGCCCACGCCACTACGGTTGACGTGGGCTTTATCCATTGGGGGCGAGCGTCGCGTCTGCGCCCCGGCCGCCCTTTCCGAGCAGGGTGGACGCCGCTGGAATCAGGCCGCACCCCCTCTGGGGTGGGGCGGCGCGGCATTGCGTCCGCCCGGAATAGCGCTTATTACTTCGTGCCCCAAGGCTTGATCGCTTCCTTCAGCTTCTTGTAGCCCTCGAGGTAACGGGGGCGCTTGCCGCCATAGATCTTGTCGAAGGTCTCCAGCTGCGCGTCCAGCCAGCGAGCCAGTTCCGTGTTGCCCGGATTGGCGGCCTTGTAAGCCTCGTTGATCAGCACGAAATGGATCCGCGGATCGTAGGGCTGCTTCTCGCCGCCGACCGTCTCGTCGCCGGCCAGCAGGCGCAGCAGCATCGCGTCCGCGGAACCCAGCGTTTGCTCGAAGATTGGCTCGCCCTCGATACGGTACATGACGCTCGTCATGTCCTTGCCGTTCGTCATGGTGAAGCCCATCTCCTTCCAGACCTTCTTCATGTCGGTGCCGGCTTTGACATGCTCCAGAATTTTTTGCCCCCACCCGCGCAGGACGTCGGGCGCGTCTGCCATGAGGTCGGTCAAGCGGTCGCCGTCGAGATCCGTTGAGTAGACGACGACGTCGCGCTGCTGATACATGTCGTGCAGTAAGATGCCGAAATTGGTGTCGGAGATGTGCTCATTGATTTCCCCGCCCCAGTTCTCCATGCCGGCCTTGAAGTCCTTGGGCAGGAGGGCGACGATCGCGTCGACGTTCGCCTTGTGCTCGGCGTAGGCGTCGACGGCGTAGCGCCGCTTCAGCTCGAACTTGGTGCCTTGAAGCAACCAGCGCAGGATCCCCGCGTTAACGGCGTCTTCCTGGGCCTGCGTCGGCTTGGTGGCAACGCGGCCGATCTGTCCCGTTTCGTGCACCATTTTCAGGAACAGGCGAACTGCGTACGCCATCCGGATTCCCGGGGTGTTCATTTCGGAGTGGATGTTGCCGGTATCGCGATCGACGCGGAACTTCTTGCCGTCCTGCGAGTACGGCAGGCCGGGCATGAAACGCACGTTGGTGACCGTGCCGTAGGGCCGGACGTTGCAGTAGACCCCTGCCGCGGTGCGCAGCGGCGCATTCGCGGACTTGCCCATGACAACCACCTTCTTACCGTTGTCGTTGACCAGAAAGTCTCCGGCCGTGGACCACTTGATGGAAGTGGCGTCAAGCTTGCCGAACCACTCGACCGGTGCGAGCTTCTTGTCGTGGCGGTACTGCGCCATCATCGGCACGCCGAGGAACGGCAAACCCAGCACATCCAGCGCCATCAGCGTTCCGTTGAGCGCAAACATATCCGTGAACGCGTGCGCGACCGGCTTCACGCCGCCGTGCGGGTTCCCGCCTTCCCAGATAACCGCATCCGATATGCCGCGCGGCTGGACCTTCGATCGCTTGTAGACGCTGTCCAGCAACTTGAATAAATCCCCACTTTGTTCTTCCTGGGCGATCTTCAACAGGTCCAGTTGTGCGGTCATGTTTCACCTTCTCCGTTCGGTTTGGTCGGTAATGTGTTCGGGTATTCGGGATATTTCAGCGATCTGTTCGAGCGTACGGAAGAATGCGGGCCGGATCGCATTTCTCACCCCTGGCACCTGTTTTTTGAGCGCGAAAGGAGCGCTTTGCCGGCGCGCTGCAGTGCAACGATGCTGGATGGCACCCTGGAAGGCCCGGATTATAGCAAATGCCCCCCTTAAGCCCCCCGGCCGTGGCCAGACACCTGCTCGGCACGGGGGTCCCGGAGACAGTCGATCTCTTTTGTCCGGCATTGGCCTGCTCCGATCCCGCAATATAAGTGTCCGCTTACTTTAGGAAAATCAAAACGGGTTTGGTCATATGTTGTGCAAATGCACCTGTAAAAACATTTTGTCTTGACAGGGTTTTGGGGCCAATAGCAGACTTGACATAATGCAATGCAGCATCCTATTCAGTCTTCTTTTTTGTATGGTGAAATCGATTCGTAGGCCTTTTCGGTTCGCGTCAACCCAAAACGAGGATGAAGCTACATGAGCCGCCCCACCGCCCTTCCTGACGGCGTCGATATCCTTGGCCGGATGACGCCGGCCTATCAGGAAATACTCTCGGGACCAGCGCTCGCCTTCCTGGCAAAGCTTGTGCGCAAGTTCGAAGCGCGTCGCCGGGCACTTCTGGCGGCGCGCGCCAAGCGCCAGACCGAATTCGATGCAGGCAAGCTGCCCGACTTCCTGCCCGACACCCGTCAGATCCGCGAGTCCGATTGGACCGTTGCGCCGGTGCACCGGGACCTGGAGGACCGGCGCGTGGAGATCACCGGCCCGACCGACCGCAAGATGGTCATCAACGCGCTCAATTCCGGCGCCAGCGTCTTCATGGCCGATTTCGAGGATGCCAACGCGCCGACCTGGGACAACATGGTCGAGGGCCAGATCAACTTGCGTGACGCCGTGAACCGCACGATCGCGTTCGCCGGACCCGAGGGAAAGGAGTACCGGCTGAACGAAAAGATCGCGACGCTGCTCGTGCGCCCGCGAGGCTGGCACCTGATGGAACACCATGTGCTGATCGATGGTGACCCGGTGGCCGGCGCGATCTTCGACTTTGCGCTGTACTTCTTCCACAACGCGAAACCTGCCCTCGCGCACGACAGCGGGCCGTATTTCTATCTGCCCAAGCTTGAGAGCCACCTCGAGGCGCGGTTGTGGAACGACATCTTTGTCACGGCGCAGCGCGAGCTGGGTATTCCCGTGGGCACGATCAAGGCCACAGTGCTGATCGAGACCGTGGTTGCCGCCTTCGAGATGGACGAGATCCTGTACGAGCTGCGCGAGCACTCGGCAGGCCTCAACATCGGACGTTGGGACTACATCTTCAGCTGCATCAAGAAATTCCGCTCGAACCGCGATTTCTGCCTGGCTGAGCGGACCCAGGTGACGATGACGGCTCCCTTCATGCGCGCCTACTCGCTGCTTCTCGTGAAGACCTGCCACCGTCGCAAGACCTTCGCCATGGGTGGCATGGCAGCGCAGATTCCCATCAAGAACGATCCGGAGGCAAACGCCGCGGCGCTCGAGAAGGTGCGGGCCGACAAGGTGCGCGAAGTAACCGACGGCTGCGACGGCACCTGGGTCGCGCACCCGGGCCTCGTTGAACTCGCCCGCACCGTTTTCGACCATTACATGCTGACGCCCAATCAAATCCACAAAAGGCGCGATGACGTGCAGGTCACCGCAAATGACCTGCTCGAGTTCCGGCCGGAGAAGCCGATCACGGAAGAAGGCCTGCGCAACAATATCAGCGTCGGCATCCAGTACATCGGCGCGTGGCTGGCCGGCAACGGCTGCGTTCCGGTTTACAACCTGATGGAGGACGCCGCCACCGCGGAGATTTCGCGCTCCCAGATCTGGCAGTGGATCCGCAGCCCCAAGGGCTTGCTGGACGACGGCCGGAAAGTGACCAAGGAGCTCTTTCGCACGCTGCTGCCGGAAGAGCTCGCAAAAGTTAAGACACTATTGGGTGAAGAGGCGTGGGAGACGGGCCGTTACGAAGAGGCGGCCAGACTCTTCGACCAGATCACGACGGCCGACGAATACGTCGAGTTCCTCACGTTGCCCGGCTACGATTGGCTCACGCGCGACCTGCGCGAAAGCGTCGCGGCCTGAGCCGCGACGGGATACAGATCCCTGGTGCCGCCGGGGCCGGCTCCCCGCTGGACCCGGCGCACGCGTTGTTTCAAGCGCCATTGTCGCTGCGCGGCGACACAAACGGCTCCTTCCTTCAAATTTTTTCACCACCATTGGCAAGGCCGTTGCCCTCTGCAGGGCTTTCGAATACGCTTGCGGCGCTCGAACGAGCGGCCGGCGGCTTCGCTGCCGGTATTTATTCAACATGTCCTGACATGGGAGGTTTTATGAAGCAGCTGTTCGCAGCAGTTCTGTTGGGCTCATTCGCGCTGGCTTTCACGGCGCCGGTCATCGCGGCCGATCCGAGCAAGGAAGCAATCGCCAAGGCCTGCAAGGGCAAGAAGGCCGGCGCAAAAGTCACGATTGGCGGTAAAAAGGTAACGTGCCCGGCAGCGAAGTAGTAAGGTTCAGAAATTGGCCTGAGGGCCAGATTAAGGCGTGAGGCCAAAAAAACCGAACTGATCGGCAACAACAAACGAATTCGAGGAGGAAGGGCGGGGTCGAGACCCCGCCCTTCTTTTTTCAGATCGCCCCCTGGAGCGACAACCCGCAAACCGCGTGAACATCGCAACCGGCAGAGATACAATCCGCGCATTGCAGCGCGCCCATGCTCTGGAAACCCAACGTGACCGTCGCCGCGATCGCCGAACGCGGCGGCCGCTTTCTCCTCGTCGAGGAGGATACCCAGCACGGCCGGCGCTTCAATCAGCCCGCCGGCCATCTGGATCCGGACGAGACCCTGCTCCAGGCCGTCGTGCGGGAAACCCTCGAGGAAACCGCCTGCGTCTTCGAGCCTGCCGCGTTGCTGGGTGTCTACCAGTATCGCCATGACGAAGAGGACGTCACCTACCTGCGGTTTGCTTTCACGGGGGAGATCACGGCGCATGAGGAAGGGCGCGCCCTCGACCACGGCATTGTCCGGGCCGTATGGCTAACCCTGGACGAGATCCGAAGCGAGTCGGGCCGCCACCGTTCGCCGCTGGTCATGCGCTGCATCGAGGACTATCTGGCCGGCCGGCGCTACCCGCTCGCCGTTCTGCAACAATATTCCAGATCATGAGGCTCGCGATGCACAGCGGGAGGGCGAAGAGCGCCAGAGGGCCGTGACCCTGCCGCCTGCATCGTCCAGCTGGGCTCGCATCTTGTACAATCCTATCGGGTTCCGAACCCGGAATTTCTCCCCAACTTCCCTTTCGCTGCGGTCCGATCAATACAGCATCAACAAGCATGACAGGAAAACGCGTTATCGTTGGCATGTCGGGCGGCGTTGATTCGTCCGTCGCCGCCCTGCTGCTCAAGCAACAGGGCTATAAGGTGTCGGGCCTGTTCATGAAGAACTGGGAGGACGACGACACCGACGAATATTGCCCGGCGCGCGAGGACCTGGTCGATGCCGTGGCGGTAGCGGAGCGGATCGGCATCGAGATCGATGTCGTCAATTTCTCCGCCGAATACAAAGACCGCGTATTCAACGATTTCCTGCGGGAATATCGCGCCGGCCGCACGCCTAACCCGGACGTGCTCTGCAACGCAGAGATCAAGTTCAAGGCTTTCCTGGACCACGCAATTGGGCTCGGCGCGGACTGCATTGCAACCGGCCACTATGCACAGGCGCGGGAAACCGACGGCCTCTTCCAGCTCCTCAAAGCCGAGGACGGCACCAAGGATCAGAGTTACTTTCTCTACCGGCTCAACCAGACGCAGCTCGCCCGGACATTGTTTCCCGTGGGCGCACTCCACAAGCGCGACGTGCGCGAGCTCGCGCGGCGCGAGGGGCTGCCGGTTCACGACAAGAAGGACTCGACCGGCATCTGTTTCATCGGCGAGCGCCCATTTCGCGAGTTCCTCGGCCGCTACGTTCTGCCGAATCCGGGCGAGATCCACACGCTCGAAGGACGTCTCGTCGGCCGGCATGAGGGCCTCATGTTCTACACCATCGGCCAGCGGCAAGGCCTGGGCATCGGCGGCATCCGCGATGGCGATGGCGAGCCATGGTACGTCGCGGCCAAGGATCTCGAGCACAACCGCCTGATCGTGGTGCAGGGGCGGGAACATCCCGCGCTCTACCACAGCCGCCTCAAGGCAACCGATCTCAGCTGGGTGAGCGGGTTCATGCCGCACTGCAACTGGGTCTACAGCGCGAAGACTCGCTATCGTCAGAAAGACGCGCCTTGCACGATCGACAGCGTGAGCGCTGCACAGTGCACGGTCGATTTCGCCGAACCGCAGTGGGCGATCACGCCCGGCCAGTCGGTCGTCGTCTACGAGAGCCAGGTGTGCCTGGGCGGCGGCATCATCGAGTCGGTAGAGCGGCCCAAGGCCGAGGACGACCGCCCGCGAGAGTGTCCGCCCGGTACTGAACTATTCAGGGCGGAGGGATAACGGTCTCAGGTTCAAAGTTCAAAGTTCAAAGTTCAAAGTTCAAAGTTCAAAGTTCAAAGTCGGACGGCAGCGGTTTACGAAGCTCCCAACATTGAACTTTGAACTCGGAACATTGAACCGGGAACATTGAACGCGGCCGTAGCCATTCGCCATTTGCCTTGACGTGCAGCCCGAGCGAAGGTTAGGCTTCGCTCCTTCGATCACTCCGCCTCGACAGCCCATGGAATCGGCCGAGCGCTTCACGCTCTTCACCCAGCCCGGGTGAAGCAGCTGCCTCCGAGCGAAAGAGTTTCTTTCGAAAAAGGGCATCGACTTCGTCGCGGTCGACGTGCTTAACGACGCCGGCGGACGCGAGCGGCTGCTCGCGTACGGCGTGCGCAACCTGCCGGTCATCGCCAAAGGCGAGCAGTTCGTGTTCGGCCAGAACCTGGAAGACGTAGCGGAATTCGTCGGCCTTGCGGGCACCGGGCACACGCCGCTGCCGCCCGAAAAACTGCTCGAGAAATGGATAGCGGTGCTGCGCGCTTCGCAGCGCTACCTGCGGCAACTGCCAAAGGAGCGCCTCAAGGACCGCGTCATCGAGAACCGCGACCGCTCGATCCGCCTCTTGGGACACCACGTCTTCCGCATCGCCGAGGCCTACCTCGAGACGGTCGTCGACGGCGTCGAATACAGTAACAGTCTCGCCACGGTTCCGCCGGAGGATGGCACTTTTCTGGATGGCGCGGAGTTCGTCGCATACGGCGACGCGGTGATCGGAAAGCTTCAGAAGTGGTGGGGCGGCCTCGCTGACCGCACCTGCCAGCAGAAACTCAAGACCTATTACGGCCAGCAGACGATGCACCAGCTCTTTGAGCGCTGTACCTGGCACTCGGCACAGCATTCACGGCAGCTGGTCCACCTGCTCGAGCGCTACAGCATCGAGCCGGAGGGTCGTCTCACGCCCGAAGATCTCGCCGGACTGCCGTTGCCAGAACGCCTCTTTGAGTGACGAATTGACCGGGTAACTATGTGACCAGGCAGTCGGTCACCGGGTCACACGTTCTCACCTAGTCTCTTGGTCACCTGGTTACGGCACCACAATGCCCGCCGCCTTGATGATCTTCGCGTACTTGGCGAGATCGTTCTTGATCACCCGCGAGAACTCGTCCGGCGTGTTGCCGACGAGCTCGTTTCCCGCGCGCGGGCCGATGCGCTCGATCACGTCGGGCGACCGGAGCGCTCGCACGACGGCGCGGTGGAGCGCATCGACGATCGGCCGCGGCGTTCCCGCCGGCGCGACCACTGCCTGCCATTGCGTGATGTCGTAGCCTTTCAGGCCCAGCTGGTCCAGAGTGGGAACGTCGGGAAGAGCCCGCGAGCGCTTCGTCGCCGTCACGGCGAACGCCCGCAGCCGCCCCGCCCTGATGTGCGGCACCGCCGTTACCACCGTGTCGAACATGTAATTCGTCTGCCCGCCGAGCAGCGATGCCAGCGCCACAGCGCTGCCCGTGTACGGCACGTGTATCGCCTTGCCCCCGGTCATGAGATTGAACAGCTCAGCCGCAAGATGATTGCCGCCGCCGATTCCGGTCGAGCCATACGTGAGGGTGCCCTGCTTTGATTTGAGCGCGGCGACCAGATCGTCGAGAGACTTGAACGGCGCAGCAGAAAGCGCGACCAGCACGTACCAATAGACCGTGCCCTGGGTCACTGGCTGAAAGTCCCGCACCGGATCGTACGGGACACCGCGGTAAAGGTTGGGATTGACCGTCAACGGGCCGCTGTTGCCCATCAGCAGCGTATAGCCGTCGGGCATCGCTTTTGCCGCAAGCGCCGTGCCGATTCCGCCGTTCGCACCGGCGCGATTGTCGACCACGACGCTGCGCCCCAAGAACTCGGTCAGCTTGCGGGCGATGGTGCGGCTGAAGATGTCGCCCGCGCCACCGGGGTTATAAGGGCAGATGAAGCGAATCGGCTTCGCCGGATAGCTCCGCAACGGCCCGGCTTCCTGCGCGTGGGCACCGGCACAGGCCAGCAGAGCGGCCAGGCCCAGTGCCCCTGTCGTCATGGCCCTCATCTTTTTTTCCTCCCTGGATGCCTGCGCCCGGCGGGCGCACGCGGGAATGCGTGGGGTCGAGGCGAGAATAGCACACGGCCCGAAGTTGGGCTAAACTGCGAGGCCCGCTTCACTACGCCGCTCCCGCAGACACCATGATCGCGGTGACTTTCCCTTACCCGACGCTCCGCGCCTGTCCGCCATGCTGAACCGCGGACCGTCCGCGCGTCGCGCGATCCCCTCTCTTGACCGGCTGCTAAGGCTCGACGCAATCGGCAGCCTCGTCTCGCGCTACGGCCGCCCTCTGGTAACCGAAGCCGCACGCGCCGAGATCACGGCCCTGCGCGCGGCGCTCTCCCGCAGCAACGCCCACGACAGCTCTCACTTCGACGAAGCTTTGTTCGTGCGGGCCTGCGCCGCGCGGCTCGCGCAAGAGACGCGCCCATCGCTGCGGCCGGTGTTCAATCTGACCGGCACAGTGCTTCACACCAATCTCGGGCGCGCGCTCATGCCGCAGGAGGCTGCCGACGCGGTCGCGCGTGCGATGACGCGGCCCGTGAATCTCGAGTTCGATCTTGGCGGCGGCGATCGCGGGGAGCGGGACCGGCATATCGAGCGCTGGCTCACGAAACTCACGGGCGCGGAGGCCGCGCTCGTGGTCAACAACAACGCCGCCGCGGTCTACCTCGCGCTCAATACGCTCGCCCCGAGGAAGGAAGTGCCGGTCTCGCGCGGCGAGTTGATCGAGATCGGCGGCGCATTCCGAATTCCGGACATCATGGCCCGGGCCGGTTGCAGGCTGCGCGAGATCGGCACGACCAATCGCACCCATCTCAGGGACTACGCCAGCGCCATTTCACCTCGCACTGCCGCGCTCATGAAGGTGCACACCAGCAATTACGCCATCCAGGGCTTCACCGCGGCGGTCGCCGAGCCCGATCTTGCGGCGCTGGCGCACAAACACGGCCTGCCCTTCATCGTGGATCTCGGCAGCGGCATGCTGGTCGATCTCGAGGAATACGGCCTGCCGCATGAGCCCACGCCGCGCGATGCGCTCGAAGCCGGCGCCGACGTCGTCACCTTCAGCGGCGACAAGCTGCTCGGTGGCCCGCAGGCGGGCCTCATCGCGGGCCGCGCGGAGCTGATCGAGCGCATGCGCAGAAATCCGATGAAACGCGCGCTCCGCGTCGACAAGATGACCCTGGCCGCCCTCGAGGCCGTTCTCAAGCTCTATTCGGATCCGCAGCGGCTGCGCAATTCGTTGCCGACGCTGCGTTCGCTGACCCGGCCGCTGCCCGACATCGAGTCGCAGGCGCGACGGCTGCTGCCGGCCGTGCAGGCGGCGCTCGGGGATGCGGCCGACACTGCGATTGTCGAGCTGAAAAGCCAGATCGGCAGCGGTTCGTTGCCTGTGGACCTCATCGCGAGCTGCGGCATCGCGGTGAGCGTGCCGGGGAAGCGGCGCAGTGCCGCGGCGGCGGAGATCGCGGCGGCGTTTCGCGCCCTGCCCGTTCCCGTGATCGGGCGCGTGCGCGAGGGCACCTTCATCATGGATCTCCGCTGTTTGGAGCATGAACAGGAGTTCGTGGAGCAACTGAAGCATCTGGACCTGGAGGCCAAAGGCGTGAATAGTGAATAGTGAATGGAAAGGGCCGGGTTACATCCATTCACCATTCACCACTCACCATTCACGCAGCTCGAACATGATCGTCGCAACCGCGGGACACATCGACCACGGCAAGACCCTGCTCGTCCGGACGCTAACGGGCGTGGACACCGATCGCCTGCCCGAGGAAAAGGCGCGCGGCATCTCCATTGACCTGGGCTTCGCCTACTGGCCGCTCCCGAGCGGCAACGTGGTGGGATTCGTGGACGTCCCCGGGCACGAGCGCTTCATCCGCAACATGCTGGCAGGCGTGTGCGGCATCGACTTCGCGCTGCTTGTCGTCGCCGCCGACGACGGCGTCATGCCGCAGACCGTCGAGCACCTCAATATCCTCGACCTTCTCGACATCCGCCACGGAATCGCGGCGGTCACCAAAGTGGACCGCGTTGCGCCGGAGCGCGTCGCTCAGGTCGCCGCGGACGTCAAGGCGCTGCTGGCCGGCACCCGCCTCGATCGCGCACCCGTGATGGCCGTTTCGGCCGTCAGCGGCACCGGCGTCGAAGACCTGCGCCGGGCGCTTGTCGCCGCAGCCGATGCGCAGTCTGCACGCTCGGCGGAGGGACAGCACTTCAGACTGGCGATCGACCGGGCGTTCATCGTCGCAGGCAGCGGGACAGTTGTTACCGGCACGGTCTTCAACGGGACTGCCGCTCCGGGCGACCGGTTCGTCATCTCGCCCAGGGGAACGCCGGTGCGCGTCCGCAGCATTCAGATCCGGGGCGCCGCGGCCGAGCGCGCCCAGGCCGGACAGCGCTGTGCGCTCAACCTGACCGGGGCCGACCTCGAGACGGTTGCGCGAGGCGACTGGGTCCTGCACGAAGCGATTCACTCACCCACGCAGCGGTTTGACGCCCGCGTCACTGTGCTTGCAGCCGAGACGCACCCGCTCGAGCACTGGACGCCGCTGCATGTGCACCTCGCGACCGCCGACGTGACGGCTCGAATTGCGATTCCGGGAGGCGGCACCATCGCCCCGGGAACGACGGGCCTCGCGCAGCTCGTGCTCGACAAATCCGTCGGCGCGCTCCACGGCGATCGATTCATCCTGCGCGATCAATCCGCTCGCCGCACCCTTGGCGGCGGCGTGATCATCGATCCGTTCGTGCGCGCCGGGCGCCGCTCGGCCGCGGCGCGCAATGCCGAGCTGGCCGCCCTTGACGCGGGCCCGGCAGAGACCGTGCTCGCGGAGCTGCTGAAGAGCCAGCCGCAAGGCGTGGACCTGGCGCGCTTCGAGCGCGCGTTCAACCTCAAGCCGGAGCGTGCGGCACAGATCTATGCCGACGCCGGCATCGTGGCGCTCGGCAAGGAGGCCCGCATCGGCGTCCCGACCAAGCTGCGCGACGAGCTGCGCGCGCGAATACCCGCCCGCGTGCGCGAGTTTCACCGCACCCAGCCACAGGCAGTTGGCATGGAGCTCTCTGCGCTGCGAGCCGAGCTCGCGCCCAAGCTCCCGCTGGAGGTCTTTCAGGCGATAGCGCGGGGGCTGGCCGACGAGCGCCAGCTCCAGATCAACGGGACTGTCGCCCGCCTGCCCGGGCACGACGCCACCGCGAATCCCGAGGACGAAAGGATGTGGCAGGCATTGCAGCCGGCGTTGCAGGCCGGCGGGGCGAACGCGCCGCCGATCCCCGAACTGGCGCTCAAGCTCAAGCTGAAGGAAACAGCGCTCAAGGACTTCCTCCACCGCAAGAGCCGGACGGGCGAGATCATGCGCCTCAAACCCGACCGTTTCTACCTGCGAAGCACTGTCGCCTCGCTTGCCGCGACCGCGCAGGCCCTCGCGCAGAAAAGCGCCGGCGGCACTTTCACGGCCGCGCAGTATCGCGACGCAACCGGCGTTGGGCGCGGCCTTGCGATCGAAATCCTGGAGTTTCTCGACACGCTTGCCATCACGCAGCGCGTGGGCGACGCGCGCAAGATGCGCAAGGATTACGCTGCGGTCCTGGGTCCCGCCGAGCCGCTCAAACTGCCGGCAAAGAGCCAAAGCAATCCAACCGCAGACAAACGCAGATAAACGCAGATAAACGCAGATTTGGAACGCGCAACCCGGAACTTTGAACCCAGAACACCGTTAGGCAGCAGCCAATACACGCTGATGCACTTTTGATACGAAAATAGCGATGAATGTTGGCGGTCAAATGTGGTGACAAGCACGGTCGAAAATGCGCTACATCACCAGTACACGTCACCAACTCTCATCACCATTTCTCGCCACCAGTTACTCATTTGAGATGGCAGGGCAATGACTGATAAGACGTACGACGTCGTCGTGATCGGAGAAGGCATCACCGGACTCACCGCGGCATGCCGCGCGGCGCGTCAAGGCCGTAGCGTCGCATCCTGCGAAGCGGAGCTCTTCGGCGGACTGGTGATCAATATCAACGAGCTCGAGGGCTCGCCGGCAACCGAGCACGCATCGGGCGTCGAGCTCGCGTCCACTCTGATGCAGGAGAACGCCGAGGCAGGCGTGCAGAGCATCAACGAGCGGGTGGTGGGCATCGCCGCAGACGGCGCCTTGCTACAAGTGCGCACCGAGGGCACGACGCACCTGGCCCGCGCAGTCATCGTCGCCTCCGGCGCGCGGTTGAAGCGGCTTGGTATTCCGGGCGAGGCCGAGTTCGACCACCGCGGGGTGTCGCAATGCGCCGACTGCGACGGCCCGATGTTCAAGGACGAGGAGGTCGTGGTGGTTGGCGGCGGGGATTCGGCGCTGCAGGAGGCGCTGGTGCTGGCCCGCTTCTGCCGCAAGGTGCATCTCCTGCACCGTGGCCCGGGTTTCCGCGCTCGCCGTCACTTCGTGGACCGGGTGAACGCGAGCGATCGCATTGCCGTGCAATGGAATACGGTCGCCGAGGAGATCACCGGCGGACAGTGCGTCGAGAAAGTCCGCGTTCGTAACGCGGCGGACGGCACGCGCTCGGAGATTCCGTGCGCCGGTTTTTTCGCGTACATTGGGCTCGCGCCCAACAGCGAGTACCTCCCGGCCGCGATCGCGCGCGACGCCAACGGTGCCGTCCTTACCGACGGGTCCCTGAAAACCGCGCTTGACGGCGTGTGGGCTGCCGGCGCGGTGCGGGCCGGCTACTCGGGACTGCTGACCGACGCGGTCAAGGAAGCCGAGACTGCCGTCGCCAGCGCGCTCACCCGGCTCAAGTAGAACCGAATTCCAGCCGCCGATGAACGCCGACAGACGCCGGTCAAAAACGCCAAATGGCGAAGGGAACTTGCTCGCAAACGTGCTCAGAAGAGCCCGTGCCTCACGATTCTCGATTCTCGATTCTCGATTCTCGATTTTCGATTCACGATTTACGATTCACGATTTTCGAATTACGATGCACGTTCGCCGAAAGCGCATGCAACGGAAGGGAATCGCCCCCGGTGGGGCGGCCGGACTTCAAACCCGGTAGGGGCCGCTGGCGGTCCTTCGTGGGTTCGACTCCCACTCTCTTCCGCCACTCATTGCAGCAGGAGTGATGAAAAATGGTGATGAGATGGTGATGAAACACTAGCGACGAATATCGCAACGGCTACTCATCACCATTGATCGTCACCCGCAGTCATCACCAATCGTCATCACCTCTTCATTTCTTCACTTCTTCAAACCCTTGGCCATGCCGAGTTGCGTGAGCAACTGGGCATAGGCTTTTTCCTCCTCGCCAAGCTCTTTGCGGAACCGTGCCGAGTCCGCATAGGCGTCGTGCCAGCCGAAGCGGTTCAGTGCCTTCTTCCAGGCATTGGTTTTCACCATTTTCGCGAGGGTCTGATCCCAATATTCGACCGTCTGTCCAGGGACACCCGGCGGCGCAAACATGCCACGCCAGTGAAGGATGCTCACGTCGACGCCCATCGAGCGCCAGGTCGGAACATTGGCCGCGTCACCGGGAACCGGCTGCGGCGCCGAAATTGCCAGCAGCCTAGCCTTGCCGGCCTTGACCTGCTCGATTGCCTCGGACAGTCCCGTGGAAATGATCGGCACGTGCCCACCCAACAGCTGGATCATGAGGTCACCGCCACTCTTGAATGGCACGACCTTGATCTTCCTGGGGTCGGCGCCATAGGCCAGCGCAGGGCGCAGGATGTTCATCTGATCGTTGCTGGGGATCGTCCCGACGCCGAACACCAGCGAGCCCGGATTGGCCTTGAGTTTGTCCAGAACCTCCTTGGCCGACTTGTAGGGAGAATCCGCGCGCACCGCCCAGACCAGATATTCGGTAATGAGCCGCGCGACGGGTGTGACGTCCCTGTGGCTGAGCTTGGTGGTGCCCACGATCCGGTTCACGTAGATCCGGTTCGATTCAATGTAGACCGTGTAAGGATCGCCTTTGCGTTGATGAACATAGCTCTTCGCCAGATTTCCGCCCGCCCCGCCCATGTTCCGAAGCACGAATCCGGTAGGAATCAACTGGCTGTCCTGAACAGCGTTGTCTATCGCGCGCCCCACGGTGTCGAGTCCGCCGCCGGGGCTTCCCGCCACTACCATCAGGATGTTCTTGTCGGGAAAGGCAGCCGCCTGCGCCAGCGCAAACGTGCCGCCGAGAACCGCCCCGAGAATCAATCGCAACAATGTCATTTTTTTCATCGCTCTCTCCCTTCGCTCCAAAATGGAGGGAGGCGATTATACTGCGCCGAAGTCGTGCTCGGCCGGGTTTGCGCCGGTGCTTTTCCGCGACAGCGGCACATGCGATGATGTCGCCGGCAGCCGACCCGCCGCCCGCTCCGAGCCAGAGATCAAGATGAAGCCCGCCAACCTGCTTGTGATCCTTTCCGACCAGCACAATCCGCGGATCGCCGGCTGCTACGGTCACCCGATGGCCAAGACGCCCAATCTCGACCGGCTCGCTTCCCGGGGAACGCGCTTCACGGCCGCCTACACGAATTCCCCGATCTGCGTGCCCGCGCGCGCGAGCTTCGCGACGGGCCGCTACGTGCACCAGATCCGCTTCTGGGACAATGCCATCGCCTACGACGGCAGCGTGCCGGCCTGGGGGCACAGGTTGATGGCGCAAGGCCATCGCGTCACCTCCATCGGTAAGCTCCATTACCTGAGCGCGGATCCCGCGCGCGACGGATTCCACGAAGAGATCATCCCGATGCACATTGCCGACGGCATCGGCGATCTTTCCGGGCTGATACGGGACGAAGTCATCGTGCGCACCGGCGCGCGCAAACTGGGGCCGCAAGCCGGTCCTGGCGAGTCTGAATACACCAGGTACGACCGCGACATTGCAGCGGAAACCTGCCGCTGGCTCGAGCAGGAAGCCCCGAAGCACCGTGACAAGCCGTGGGTGCTCTACGTCGGGTTCGTCTGCCCGCACCCACCGTTTCTTGCGCCGGAAGCATTTTTTCGTTTGTATGACGAGAAAACCATCCCCATGCCGGATCGTTACAGTGTGGCTGAACGCCCTCGCCACCCGTATCTCGACGCTCTCGCGCGGGGCCGCCCCTACGACGACGGGTTCAGTGGGCCCGAGATGGTGCGCCGGGCCATCGCCGCATACTACGGACTCGTCAGCTTTCTCGACGACAATGTGGGCAAGGTTCTCGCCGCGCTCGAGCGCGCCGGTCTCGCGGCGTCGACCCGCGTCATGTACGGCAGCGACCATGGCGAGAATCTCGGCACGCGCGGCCTTTGGGCCAAGTCCACTTTGTTCGAGGAAGCCGCCGGCATTCCCCTGATCATGGCCGGCCCGGACGTACCGCAGGGCCGCACCGTGGATACGCCGGTTACACTGGTCGATGCCTTCCCGACGATCCTCCAGTGCGTCGGCGCACGTGCATCCGCGGAGGACGGCGATCTTCCCGGCGCGTCACTATTCGATGTCGCCAATGGCGCCCTGCGCGATCGCAGCGCTTTTTCCGAGTACCATGCCACGGCATCGATCTGCGGCTGCTTCATGATTCGCCGCGGGCGCTACAAGTACGTCCATTACGTCGGGTTCGATCCCATGCTCTTCGATCTCGCGGCCGACCCTTACGAACGGGTCGACCTCGCTTCGGACCCGGAACATCGCCCCGTCCTCGACGAATACGAGAACGAGTTGCGCCGGCTGCTCGACCCCGACGCAGTCGACCGGAGCGCGCGGGCGGACCAGGCGCGCTGCATGGAGCGCTTCGGCGGCAAGGCTGCGATCATGAAACGCGGATCGATCACGCACACTCCGCCGCCGGGCGTGAAGGCGACGCTTCACCCGGTCGAAGCCGATCGTCACCCCTGAGCAGGGGCACAACGAGGACGACAATGAACGAGATGAGGGTCTTGTCGCCCACCGGGGTTCTCGGCTCCGGCTTTGTCGAATCGTCCTTCGAACGAGCGCTCGCGTCGCGGCCGCACTTCATCGGTTGCGACGCCGGCTCGACCGATCCCGGCCCGAGCCACCTTGGCTCGGGCCAGCCCGCGTTTCCCCGTGTGGCAGTGAAACGCGATCTGCGGCTCATGCTGCTCGGCGCGCGCGGGCTCGGCGTTCCCCTCCTCATCGGCTCGGCTGGCACAGCCGGGGCAGACTTTCATCTCGACTGGACGTTCAACATCGCGCAAGAAATTGCCCGCGAGGAAAAACTGTCGTTCAGGCTCGCATTGATTCATGCGGAGCAGTCCAAGGAGTTTCTCAATCAGCGGCTGCGCGAGGGCCGCATAAAGCCGCTCGACCCGGCACCGGCATTCGATGGGGCGGTCATCGACCGCGGCGAGCATTTCGTCGGGATGATGGGGGCCGAGCCCTTTCTGCGAGCACTCGACGCTGGCGCGGACGTGGTGATCGCGGGCCGCTCGAGCGACACGGCGATTTTTGCAGGATTGCCCATGCGTGAGGGCTTTCCAGCGGGGCTTGCATGGCACGCGGCGAAGATCCTTGAGTGCGGCGCCGCGGCCGTGGTCAAACGCAAGACGCCCGATTGCATGATGGCTTTCATCCGCGACGACCATTTCGAGGTCGAGGCGCCCGACCCGGACCTGCGCTGCACGCCGCAGAGCATCGCCGCCCACAGCCTGTACGAGAACGCGGACCCTTACTTCCTGAGAGAATCGTCCGGCACGCTCGATCTGACTGCCAGCACCTATCACGCGGTCGACCCGCGCCGCGTCCGTGTTGCTGGCAGCCAATTCGATCCCGCCGACATCTACACGGTCAAGCTCGAAGGCGCCGAGAAGGTGGGCTACCAGAGCATCGTCATCGGCTCGGTGCGCGACCCCTTCATCGTGCGGCAGATCGACGACTGGACCGCGCGCCTTCACGCGCGCATCCACGCGCGTGTCAAACAGATTTACGGGGATGCACTCACACACGGGCAGTACCACCTCACGATCCGGATCTACGGCAAGAACGGGACCATGGGCGCGCTCGAGCCGGTCAAGGAGACTGCCGCGCACGAGCTCTGTCTGATCATCGAGGCGACCGCACCAACGCAGGAAATCGCGAGCTCCATTGCGGGCATTGTCCGGCACCAGGCACTGCACCTGCCGATCCCGGAATGGAGCGGGCTGATCACGGCGCTTCCGCCCATCTCGATCGCGGGGCGGTCTACCGCTTCAACGTCAACCACGTGGTCGAGCCCGATGACCCGTACGAGATGTTCCCGATGGAGCTCTATGCGATCGACGGCTCCCGCGTCACCGCCTTGTAGACCCTTTTTAGCCGCAGATAAACGCAGATGCAACCAGATGCAAATTATGTGCCCTACCCTGAAACGCGCCCTCCCCGAAGATTTCGGTCTGCTCTTGCTTCGCGCAATTCGACCGCCAAACTGGCGCGATTGATCCGTAGCAAGAACGCGGGCCCTTTCGAGCTCACGTTCGACATCATGTTCGAGGACGCGGCCACCTATGAGCGCGTCAAGCGCTCGGGCGCGGTCAGCCGCGATGCCGTCGCCGCCCGCTTCGGGCTGCCGCCTGAGCGCGTGAAGTTCTTCTTTTGCGACAATGCGCTCGCGGTCAAGGCTTCGATTCCACGGCCGGTGTTCCAGGGCGACCTGACGGACAGCGACGGCCACGGCGGGCAGCAGTACGCGCCGCTGATGGAAATCGAGGTGCCTTGACTTCGGGTATAAAATGACCGCCGCCGGCCGTTACACGGCGGACAAATAATTACACAAGCAGTTTAAAGGGAGAAGCGATGAAACCATTATTTCAACATCCGTTATCAGGCGCGGTCGTCGCCCTCGGCGCGAGCGCATTGTTGTCCTGCAGCTCGCAAGCGCTAGGCGCGCAAGGCGACGCAGCGCAGGCCTATCCCAGCAAACCAATACGGTTCGTCGTGCCCTTCTCACCGGGTGGCGGCACCGATCTCACGGCCCGCTTGATTGCGCAGAAGCTGACGATGGCCTGGCGCCAGCAGGTCGTCGTGGACAACCGCCCGGGCGCCAACGGCACCATCGGCGTGGGCATCGCGGCCAGATCGACGCCAGACGGCTATACGCTGACCATGATCTCGGCGAGCCACACGGTCAACGTGCATCTTCTCAAGGCGATTCCCTATGACATGACGCGCGACCTGCAGCCGGTCACGCAGGCCACGCGACAGCCGTACGCTCTGGTCGTCAATCCGTCCTTGCCGGCGCGCTCTGTCGGGGATCTTGTTGCGTTGGCCAAGGCCAAACCAGGCACGCTGAACTTCGGCTCGTCGGGACGCGCGGGTTTGAGTCACCTCTCGGGCGAGATGTTCGGGGAGCTCGCGGGCATCAAAATCGTCCACATTCCCTACAAAGGCGGCAACCCGGCGATGATCGATGTCATCGCCGGCCGCATTCAAATGCTGTTCTCGACGCTGCTGCAAGCGGGCTCACACGTGAAGGCGGGAAGGCTGCGCGCGCTTGCTGTCACGACACCCAAGCGCTGGCCCGCAGCGCCGGAGATCCCGACGATGATGGAGGCCGGGGTTCCGGGCTATGAAGTCACCCAGTGGTACGGACTGGCGATGCCCGCGAAGGTGCCGCCGGCAATCGTCGCGAAATTCAGCGGCGAAGTCGCGCGCATCCTCCAGGACCCCGAAGTGAGGAACAAGCTCGCGACCGATGGCGCCGAAGCGGTCGGCAGCACGCCGGCGCAGTTTAATGCGCATATTCGCGGCGAACTGGCGAAATGGGCCAAGATCGTCAAGCAGATCGGCCTCGAAAAAATCTAAGAGAACTTGACCATGACAATCGCCCTCGATCTCGCCCGGCGCATCGGCGCCCTGCATTATGAAGGTCTGCCCGCAGACGCACTGCACTGGGCCAGGGTCGGCATCCTCGATTATCTCGGCGTCACGCTCGCCGGCAGCCGCGAGCCGGCGGCCCGCCTCGCACTGGAAGCGCTCGGCACGCCCGCGGCCGGCGCGGCCGCGCTTTTTGGAATGAGCCGGCGAGTGGGCGCGCTGGATGCCGCGCTTGTGAACGGCACCGCCTCTCATGCGCTCGATTTCGACGACTGCAACAACACCTTCGGTGGTCATCCCTCGGCGCCAATCCTGCCGGCGCTGTTCGCGCTCGCCGACGAGTCTGGCGCCAGCGGCCGCGATTTCCTCGCCGCCTACGTCACCGGATTCGAGGTCGAGACGAAGATTGCGCTGGCGGTCCACTTCCATCACTACATGAAGGGCTGGCACCCCACGGCGACGCTCGGTGTATTCGGGGCGACTGCAGCCAGCGCAAAGCTAATGGCCCTCGATGACAGGCGCACGGCAACCGCGCTTGCCATCGCAGCGTCGTTCGCTTCCGGCCTCAAGTCCAACTTCGGCACGATGGTGAAACCGCTGCACGTCGGCCACTGCTCGCGCAACGGCCTCTACGCGGCACAGCTCGCGCGCGCCGGCTTCACAGCGGGCCCGGAGGCCTTCGAGCACAAGCAGGGCTTCTTCAACGTGTTCAACGGCGAAGGCACCTACGACGCCTCGCGCATCATCGCGCGCTGGGCCGATCCGCTCGACATCGTGAGCCCCGGCATTGCCATCAAGCAGTACCCCTGCTGCGGCAGCACACACCCTGCGCTCGACGCGATGCTCGAGCTCGCGCGCCGGCACAAGCTCGCGCCGGCCAGGATCGAGCGCATTGACGCCTGGACGCATGCCCGCCGGCTCGAGCACACCAACCGCCCGGATCCGCGCAGCGAGCTCGACGCGAAATTCAGCCTTCAATACTGTCTCGCCCGCGCGGCGACCGACCGCAAAGTCATGCTCGAGCACTTCGAGGGCAAGGCCCACCTCGATGCGGGGGTGCGCGCGCTCATGGCACGCGTGCACGTGGCGCCGTACACGACGGAGCAGTTCCCGGCGGACAACCATTTCGCCGCGGAAGTCCGGGTGCGCACGACCGGTGGCGAGATACTGACGGCCAAGGTCGACCAGCCGCTGGGGCGCACCTCGTCGAATCCATTGCCGCTGGAGCTGCTCAAGGAGAAGTTCGAGAACTGCGGCCTGCGCGTCCTGCGCGCGGAGCAGGTGGCGGACCTCTACGGCGCAACACAACGCTTCGATGAGCTGCCCGATGTGCGCGAGCTGACCGGGATCATTGCTGCCCCGGCGCCGCGCGCCCGTCGGGGCGCGCGACTCGCCCCCGCCTGAGGCAAACAAGAAACGGCTTTTCGATTGGATTGGCAGTAATGCGAGCACCCAGCACGACAGGCGACCGGGCAAGCCTGTGTCCGCGCTCGCGGCGGCAGTTTCAGGGAGCAGCTACTCGCGCAGCGCCAACAACGATACTTTAAGGACGACGCCATGAAAAACGCCTTCAAAGCTTATCGCGTATTTCGCGCCCTGGCCTGGATCTTCGCGGCCATTGCTTTTGCGCCGACTGCCGCCGCGCAGGCGTATCCATCCGGCCCCATGCGGCTGGTGGTTCCGTTCTCGCCCGGCGGCGGGACCGACATCCTCTCGCGCCTGATTGCAAAGAAGCTGAGCGAGTCCTGGAAACAGACGGTCGTGGTGGACAACCGCCCGGGGGCTGGCGGAAGCGTTGGCACCGGTATCGTCGCAAAGGCGGCGCCTGATGGTCACACGATGCTGGTCGTTCCCGCGGCTTATGCAGCCTATGCCAGCATGTACAAACGGCTGCCTTACGACCCGATACGCGATCTCGCACGCGTGTCACGGCTGGCCGCGGGACCGCTGGTGCTGGTGGTCCATCCCTCCCTGCCCGTCAAGACCGTCCGGGAATTCGTCGCCCTCGCGCGCAAGCATCCGGGCGACATCAACTTCGGCTCGGCCGGCGTCGGGACGTTGCCGCATCTCAGCGCGGAGCTCTTCAATTCGATTTCCGGCATCAAGATGGTTCATATCCCCTACAAGGGCGCCGGCGCTGCCGTGACCGACGTGCTGGCGGGGCGCGTCCCCGTCTATTTCATGAATATCCTGCAGGCCATCTCGCTCATCAAGTCCGGAAAGCTGCGTGCCCTGGGTGTCACCACGCCCGCGCGAACGCCAATCGCACCGGGCATCCCCACGATCGCCGAAGGCGGGCTGAAGGGATACGACATGACGAATTGGTACGGGATGCTGGTTCCCGCGGGCACGCCCAAGAGCTCGATTCGCAAGCTCAGCGCCGAAGTCGGCCGCATTCTCAATCTTCCAGAGTTGCAAAAGCAGCTTGCGAGGGGCGGCATGACGGTCGTCGCGAGCACGCCCGAGGATTTCGACCGGTTCCTGCAGAAGGAGTCGGCAAAGTTCGCGGACGTGATCGAGAAGGCCGGCATCAAGGGAACCTTATAGCGCAGCGGCGGGGCGTCGCCCCGCCCAGCTCGTGCCGCGTCGAGGGACCCACGCGCTGGCACGAGCTGACCAGCGAGGCGGGAGGCTGAAGCAGTAGTAAAATGCCGGATTCCCGCCGGGAAAGTCGTCGAGCGGCCAAGCCCGTCCCGGACCGCGCGATCCTGAACGTCCAATGGAGCAGCAGGCAAAATGAGTGAGTACGATGTCGTTGTGGTCGGCAAGGGCAATGCCGCGCTGTGCGCCGCGCTCTCGGCGCGCGACCAGGGGGCCAAGGTGGCCGTGCTCGAGGCCGCGCCCGAGGAGGAGCACGGAGGCAACAGCCGCTTCGCCGGCGGCGTGATGCGCTTTGCCTACGAGACGGTCGAGGATCTGAAGCGCGTGACCGACCTCACCGATGAGGAGATCGCCAACAGCGACTTCGGCACCAACACCCGCGAGGAATATCTCGACAAGCTCTACCAGCTGACCAGCTACCGCACCGATGCCGACCTGTCGGAGATCCTGGTCAACAACAGCCTCGAGACCATGGCGTGGCTGCGGTCGAAGGGCGCGCGATTCGTTCCGAACTGGGGGCGCCAGTCCGCGATCGTCAACGGCAAGCGCAAGTTCTTCGGAAACATGCCGATCGAGGTTTCCGGCGGTGGCGCCGGTCTCGTGCAGTATCTCGACGCGGCCACCAAAAAGGCCGGCATCGATATTTTCTACGATACCCGCGCCATGTCTCTCCTCTACGACGGCGTTCGTGTGGAGGGGGTGCGCGCGCAGCAGGCAGGCAAGCTCGTCGAATTCCGCGCGAAGTCCGTGGTGCTGGCATGCGGCGGCTTCGAGGCAAATCCGGAGTGGCGCACGCGCTACCTCGGGCCAGGCTGGGAACTCGCCAAGGTCCGCGGCACGCGCTTCAACGCCGGCGACGGCCTCAGAATGGCGCTGGACATCGGCGCCGCGCCCTATGGCAACTGGTCCGGGTGCCACGCCACCGGCTGGGACCGCTACGCGCCCGAGTTTGGCGACGTCAATGTCGGCGATCAGTTTCAGAAGCATAGCTATATCTTCGGTCTCCTCATCAACGCCGAGGGCAAGCGCTTCGTCGATGAGGGCCTTGATTTCCATTCCTTCACCTATGCCAAGTATGGCGGCGAGGTGTTGAAGCAGCCGGGACAATTCGCGTGGCAGGTATTCGACTCCAAGGTAAAGCACCTGCTGCGCTCCGAGTACCGCATCAAATTCGTCACCAAGGCGACGGCGAACACCCTGGAAGAGCTGGCGCCCCAGCTCGAAGGCGTTAACGCGGAAAACTTTCTGAAGACCGTGCGCGAGTACAACGCAGCGGTGCGCGCGGACGTGGCATTCGAACACACCGTCAAGGACGGCAAATGCACGGCCGGCATCGACCCGCCCAAGTCGAACTGGGCGCAGCCGCTCGATACCCCGCCGTTCGAAGCCTATGCCACGACCTGCGGCATCACCTTCACCTTCGGGGGGCTGCGCATCGACAAGGAGACCGGACAGGTGCTGAACGTCCATTTCCATCCCATCCCGGGGCTCTACTGTGCGGGCGAGATGGTCGGAGGCCTGTTCTATTTCAACTATCCAAGCGGCACCGGACTCGTCTCCGGCGCGGTGTTCGGCCGGCTCGCCGGCGCGTCTGCCGCTGCCGCTGCCCGCA
>Ga0111145_1013_pt1 | contig 45788 bp, 41 predicted proteins | sample DeeMarSeWOR28_12_FD_80392 | JGI IMG/M metagenome (GOLD analysis project Ga0111145, IMG submission 80392) | Betaproteobacteria bacterium SG8_41 | reverse complement strand
TGATGGTTCTGTCCGAGTTCGAAATCATCCGGCGCTTCTTCACCCATCGCGCGCGCGGCGCTGTGCTCGGGGTCGGCGACGACGCGGCGATCGTGCGCGGACGGCGCGGCGCCGATCTCGTCGTCACGACGGATCTCCTGGTGAGCGGCCGGCATTTCCGGCCCGATGCCGATCCCGTGCAGCTTGGTCACAAGGCGCTGGCCGTCAACCTTTCCGACATGGCGGCGATGGGCGCGGCACCGCGCTGGGCGACGCTTGCTCTGGCGATATCCAAGCCCGACGCGCGCTGGCTCGCTGCCTTCTCGCGCGGGTTCATGCGCCTTGCTCGGCGGCATGGCGTGGACCTGATCGGGGGCGACACGACACGCGGGCCGCTTGCGATCTGCGTTCAGGTGATCGGTGAGGTGCCCGGCGGCCAGGCGTTGCGGCGCGACGGCGCCCGGCCCGGCGACGACGTCTGGGTATCGGGCCGACTGGGCGATGCGGGGTTGATGCTGGCCGCATTGGCGGGCCAGGTGCGTGTCTCCCGCCGGGAGCAGGCGCGGCTTGCACCGCGACTGCACGTGCCTGACCCCAGGGTTGGGCTCGGGGTCGCGCTGCGCGGTGTTGCGCACAGCGCGATCGACATCTCCGACGGTCTGTTGGCCGACCTCGGCCATATCTGCGAGCGCTCTCGCCTCGCGGCAGTCATCGACATGGAACGGGTTCCGCGCTCGGCAACGCTGCACAGGCATCTTTCACGCCCGGCTGCCAGGACGGCGTTGCTTGCCGGCGGCGACGATTATGAGCTGTGCTTCACGGCGGGGGTTCGCCAGAGAGAGCGCATTGCGCGGCTCGCGCGGCGCCTGCGTGTTGCACTCACGCGGATCGGCACCATTGTGCCGCGTCGCCGGCCGAGCGTAACGGTTCTGGGCAAAGATGGAAAGGCGCTTGTGCTGGGACGCAGGGGCTTCGATCATTTCGCTTGAGACGCTTAGGCCGGCTGCTGTCCGGGCCGCATCCGAATCAGGTATTCTCGCTGCAGCGGAGGATTGCAATGACTAACGACGGGAATCAAGGAAAACGGCCTGACTGGACGTTCAGTCTTGGCGATCAGGCACAGGGCATACGCCGGAAACTTGGCGAGGGAATTACGACCCGGATCTTTCCCGGCCATAACGTCATGCTTTCGGTCGTGCGCATCGAGCCGCACTCGAGCGGGACGATGCACAGTCATCCGGAGGAACAATGGGGCGTGTTGCTCGAGGGTGAGTGCGTGCGCATCCAGGGTGGCGAGGAACGCGCGATGAAGGCGGGGGATTTCTGGTGTACGCCGGGCGGCGTCATGCATGGCGTGCGGACAGGCGCAGTGGCTGCTGTTGTTCTCGATATCTTCAGCCCGCCGCGGGAGGAATACAGAAAGCCGGGAGAAGGGTTTGGCTCGCCGGCATGAGCGGCGATCCGGCCAGGACTTGAGCCTTGGCTGATCTGGTCTTGCGCCCGTCGTGGCGTTTCGTGCGCCGGCATCCGGCGCACTTCATCGCTTTCGGCGGCGGCGTCGGGCTCGTGCCCTTTGCGCCAGGGACATTCGGCACGCTACTGGCATTTCCCATTTACTGGATCGCAGCGCCGCGCCTCGAGCCGGGGGCGTTCTTGCTGCTGGTATGCGTTCTCTTCGGGCTGGGCGTGTGGGCCTGCGATGTCGCCGGCCGGACGATCGGTATCCGCGACCACAGCGGCATGGTGTGGGACGAGACGGTGGCGTTCCTGGCGGTGCTTTTCGTGGCGCCGGCGACGCTATATTGGCAGGGGGCGGCTTTACTGCTCTTCCGCCTGTTTGACATATTGAAACCGCAACCGATCCGCTACTACGAGCGGAGGTTCAAGAATGGTTTCGGCGTGATGCTGGACGATCTCGTGGCAGCTTTTTTTACGCTGCTCGTGCTGGCGATCGCCAAGATCATTATCGACAGCCTGTTCTGACGAGGCGTGACACGATGAGGTGCGTCAGAAGAGAGCGTGACCAGCGTCTGGCTCACGATTCACGAATCACGAATCACGATTCACGGCTCTGCGAGGGAAAGTGATGGCGGATGCAGCATTGTACCGGCTGGCGGAAGAGTTGGGCGAGGCGCTCAAGGCGCGCGGCCTGATGCTAGCCACGGCGGAGTCGTGTACCGGCGGGTGGGTCGCGGAGGCAGTGACAATGGTGCCGGGCAGCTCTGACTGGTTCGAGCGCGGCTTCGTGACGTACACATACGTCTCGAAGCGCGAGATGCTTGGCGTCGAAGGGGAGGTCCTGGGACGGCACGGTGCGGTGTCGGAAGAGGTTGTGCGACAGATGGTCAGCGGCGCGCTCGAGCGCAGCCATGCCCAGGTGGCGGTTGCCCTGAGCGGGGTAGCGGGGCCGGGTGGCGGCACGCCGGACAAGCCCGTCGGGACCGTCTGTTTTGCCTGGGGACTGAAGGGGGGCGCGTGTCGTGTCGAAACGACCCGATTCCTGGGTGATCGCGAAGCGGTGCGCCACCAGGCAGTTGAGCATGCGCTCAAGGGCGTGCTCGCCCAGCTCCCTTCGCGGAAAGCGTAGTCGTCCGGAACGGCATTCGGATTGCGCGAGATGTCATCCATGCCGCGAGAGTGGGGCGAGAAGCATCCCGACGGTCGTTGGCACAGTCCTGCGGCCGATCGAAACAAGGATCCCATTCTCGCTGTGCTCAGGCGCGTGCTGCCGCCCAAGGGCAGCGTGCTGGAAATCGGCAGCGGCAGCGGGCAGCACGTGATCCATTTTGCTGCCGCGCTGCCCGATCTGACGTGGCAGCCCACGGATTCTGATGCGGACTTGCGCGCTTCGGTGATGATGCGCTTGCGCGCCAGCCCGCTGAAGAACGTCAATCCTCCGGTGGAGCTCGAAGTGACGCGGCTGCCCTGGCCGGTGCGCAGTACCGATGCAGTGCTCTCCATCAATATGATTCATATCGCACCCCCGGCGGCAACGGGGGCGCTTCTGACGGGCGCGGGTCAAACGCTGAGCCGCGGTGGCGTCCTCGTGCTTTACGGGCCGTACCGCCGCCACGGCGCGCATACAGCGCCCAGCAACGAGGCTTTCGACTCTGCGCTACGCGCGCGCAACCCGGAGTGGGGCCTCAGGGATTTCGAGGATGTCACGCGACTGGCTGAGGCTAATGGTTTTGGGCTGGAGGAAGTCGTCGAGATGCCCGCTAACAATCTCATGCTGGTCTTTCGACAGCGCGGCACCAGGGCCGCGTGACTCTTGGGCCGACTCGGCTTTTTCTTGCGCCGGATCGCCGGGGATGCTTCGTCATGCCGCGCGGCAAGGCAAAGTCCGGAATCAATCCTGCGCGAGCAGGTTGATCAGGCTGGAGGAATCCCAGCGGCCGCCGCCACGCGCCTGCACATGGGCGTAGAACTGCTCGATCAGCGCGGTCACCGGCAGCCGTGCGCCATTGACTTTGGCTTCGACAAGGCAGATGCCCAAGTCCTTTCGCATCCAATCCGACGCAAAGCCGAAATCGAACTGGCCCGCGAGCATCGTCTGCCAGCGGTTTTCCATCTGCCACGAGGTGGCGGCGCCTTTGCCAATCACGGACAACACTTTCTCCATGTCCAGACCGGCACGGCGGCCGAAGTTGAGGCCCTCGGCAAGACCCTGGATGACGCCCACGACACAGATCTGGTTCACCATCTTGGTGAGCTGCCCCGACCCCGCCGGGCCGATCAGCGCGCAGCTTCGCGCGTAGAGGTCGAGGACCGGCTTGGCGCGATCAAAGACATCGGCTTCGCCCCCGACCATGACACCGAGCTGCCCGCTCTGGGCGCCCGACTGCCCGCCCGAGACCGGCGCATCGAGGAAGCCCAGTCCCTGTTCGCGGGCCCGTTGGTCCAGCTCCCGTGCCAGCGTCGCGGAGGCGGTGGTGTGATCGATGAAGATTGCGCCCTTCTTCATGCCGGCGAAGGCGCCGCTGTCACCATAGGCGATTGAGCGCACGTCCTGATCGTTGCCCACGCAGCAGAACACGAAGTCCGCGTCCTGTGCCGCCGTCCGCGGCGTTTGGGCGGCGCGGCCGCCGTACTCCCGGGTCCAGCGCGCGGCCTTCTCAGGGGTGCGGTTGTAGACCGTGACCGCATGGCCACCCTTCTTCAGCAGATGTCCCGCCATGGGGTAGCCCATTACCCCCAGGCCGATGAACGCGACGTTTGCCATGCCGGCTGTCCTTTCTTGCGCGAAAGGCCATTATGGTAAGGGCTTTGACGTCCGGCGCAAGCCGTGTGGCCGAGCCGATCGTGACGCCGGCGGGTTGTTCCGGGAATCCGGAATACAGCCGCCCACTGACTTCGGGAGGAAGAGGGGCGGGGTGAGGGATCGAACGCCGCTGGCCGCCGATGAAGAAGAGTGCATTGATTTGCGCGGGTTTTCCGTCTGCGCTCATGAACGCGGTTCCGCGGCTGCTGCAAGGTGTCGACTGCTCGGGGCACGCTCCGGTCAACTCGAGGCCACCGCTCCGCGTTTTACAGGCATGCCGTGCACGCGGGTGGTTTAAAATAACCGGTTGCAAACACAAGGAAACCCCATAATGGAAGAGAACAAGGCCAAGGCCCTCGCCGCCGCGCTGTCCCAGATCGAGAAGCAATTCGGCAAGGGCTCGATCATGCGGCTGGGCGAATCCGAGATATCGAGGGACGTCACGGTCGTGCCCACGGGCTCGCTCGGTCTCGATCTCGCGCTGGGCATCGGGGGCCTCCCGCGTGGTCGGGTGGTCGAGATCTACGGCCCTGAATCCTCCGGCAAGACGACGCTGACGCTTTCGGTCATCGCGCAGATGCAGAAACTGGGTGGAACGGCCGCCTTCATCGACGCCGAGCACGCGCTCGATCCCCAATATGCCGGTAAGGTCGGGGTGAACGTCGAAGACCTTCTCATCTCGCAGCCCGATAACGGCGAGCAGGCGCTCGAGATCGCTGACATGCTCGTGCGTTCGAGCTCGGTCGACGTGGTCGTCATCGATTCCGTCGCGGCCCTCGTGCCCAAGGCGGAGATCGAGGGCGAGATGGGCGAGCCGCAGATGGGACTGCAGGCGCGGCTCATGTCGCAGGCGCTGCGCAAACTCACTGCCAACATCAAGCGCTCCAACACGCTCGTGATCTTCATCAACCAGATCCGCATGAAGATCGGCGTGATGTTCGGCAATCCCGAGACAACGACGGGCGGTAACGCGCTCAAGTTCTACTCCTCGGTGCGCATTGATATCCGGCGCATCGGCTCGATCAAGAAAGGCGATGAGGTGATCGGTTCGGAGACGCGCGCGAAGGTCGTCAAGAACAAGGTCGCGCCGCCCTTCCGCTCGGCTGAGTTCGACATTCTCTACGGCGAAGGCATATCGCGTGAAGGCGAGTTGATTGAGCTCGGAGTCCTGCACCGCATCATCGAGAAATCCGGCGCTTGGTACAGCTACGGCAAGGACCGTATCGGGCAGGGCAAGGACAACGTGCGCGATTACCTCAAGGAGCACCCCGACATTGCCCGCGAGATCGAAGACAAGATCCGGGCGGCGGCCGGCATGGTGACCGCGGTGCAGGAGGCCCAGCCGCAGCCGCCAGCGCAAACAAAGGCTGAGGCGAGGAAGGCTGCCCACTAGGAAAACGGTGACCGGTGACCCGTGACCGGTGACCAGAACAACCAGGGTCCCAGCCTGCGGGCGCGTGCGCTCAGGCTGCTCGCGCGACGGGAGCACTCGCGGCATGAGCTTGCCCGGAAGCTCGGCGCTCACGCGCAAGACGCCGCCGAGCTCGAAAGCGTGCTCGATGCGCTCGAGGCGCAGGGCTGGCTCTCGGAGCGGCGTGTTGTGGAACAGGTGGTCCATGCCCGCCGGCGCCGGTTCGGCGCGCGGCGCATCGCGCGTGAGCTGGTCGAGAAAGGAATCGGGGAAGAGGCCGTTGCAGCAGCGCTGAAGACGCTCGGGCAGGATGAGGTGGAAAGCGCGCGGTCGGTCTGGAGCAGGAAGTTCGCGCAGCCGCCTCGCACAGCCGCTGAACGGGCCCGCCAGGTGCGCTTTCTGCAGGGGCGTGGCTTCAGTTTTGAAACGATCATGAAGGTGATCAAGGGGGAGATCGAACAATGAGGGAGACCGGCAGACCGCCGCTGCCCGAAGCGTTCGCGGGTCACCGCTCAATGATCACGCGCTGGTGAGCATGAGAGCCGGAGCGCGGGGCGCCGCGCTAGCCTTCGCGTGCGCGATCGCGCTGGCGGGTTGCGACTACCTGCCGTTTGGCTATACGTCCATCAAGGAAATCACCGAGGCGCCGGCCCGGTTCAAGGGCAAGGAGATCAAGCTCAAGGGAAAGGCTGAGGGCGCGACCAGCCTGTTGGGATTCCGGGCGTTCCTCCTGCGGGACGATACCGGCGAGATCATGGTCGTGACGACGGGCGAGCTGCCGGCCTCGGGTGCGTCAGTCGCGCTCAAGGGGACCGTGAAAAGCGCCATGATCATAGGCGGGAGCTCGGTCGGGCTGCGTGTGGAAGAAACGAAGCGTTTGCGCTAAATTCTTGTGACCAGTGACCAGTGACCAGTGACTGGCGAGGGGCGATCTAATGCGTGTGATGAAATGGGGACGGGGCTCAAGCTTTCACTCCTGTGTCGACAGTTTGTTTCCGGTCACCGGTCATCGCTCACCAGTCACTAAGGTGCGGGCATGAAAAGCAACGAGATTCGCAGCAGGTTCCTGGATTTCTTCCATGGCAAGGGGCATGCCGTGGTCGCATCGAGCCCGCTCGTGCCTGCAAATGATCCGACGCTGCTCTTCACCAACTCCGGGATGGTGCAGTTCAAGGATGTCTTTCTTGGCCAGGACGGTCGGCCTTACACGCGCGCGACGACGTCCCAGCGCTGCGTGCGCGCCGGCGGCAAGCACAACGACCTCGAGAACGTCGGCTACACCGCGCGGCACCATACCTTCTTCGAGATGCTCGGCAACTTCAGCTTTGGCGACTACTTCAAGCGCGACGCCATCCACTACGCGTGGGAGTTGCTGACCCGAACCTACAAGCTGCCCGCCGACCGGATGTGGACCACTGTCTACCACGAGGACGACGAGGCGTACGATATCTGGACAAAGGATATCGGGGTTCCAAAGAAACGCTGTGTCCGGATCGGCGACAAGCCGGGCGCGCCGAAGTACCAGAGCGACAACTTCTGGCAAATGGCCGACACCGGCCCCTGTGGCCCGTCTACGGAAATTTTCTGGGACCACGGCCCTGGCATCCCGGGCGGCCCGCCTGGCAGCGAGGACGGCGATGGCGACCGTTATGTCGAGATCTGGAACCTCGTGTTCATGCAGTTCAACCGGGACGACAGTGGCGTAATGCATGCCTTGCCCAAACCGTCCGTGGACACCGGCATGGGACTCGAGCGCATCGCCGCGGTGCTGCAGGGCGTGCATTCGAACTACGAAATCGACCTGTTCCAGGACTTGATCAAGGGCGCTGCGCGCGAGACGGGCACCAGCGATCTCTCAAGCAAGTCGCTGAACGTGATTGCGGACCACATCCGCGCGACCTCTTTCCTGATCGTCGATGGCGTGATTCCCTCCAACGACGGCAGGGGCTACGTGCTGCGCCGTATCATCCGCCGGGCGATTCGGCACGGCTACAGGCTGGGCCAGACCCGGCCCTTCTTTCACCGGCTCGTGGATGACCTCGTGCATGCCATGGGCAGCGCCTATCCGGAACTGCCGAAGGCGGCCGGGCGCGTGACGCAGGTGCTGAAGCAGGAGGAAGAACGGTTTGCGGAAACGCTGGAAAACGGCATGAAAGTGCTCGAGTCGGCTCTCACGCGAGAGGACAAGATGCTCGAGGGGGAGATGGTTTTCCAGCTCTACGATACGTTCGGCTTTCCAGTCGATCTTACGGCCGACATTGCTCGCGAGCGCGGCGTGCGCGTCGACTATGCGGGCTTCGAGGCCGCAATGGAACAGCAGCGCGAGCGCGGACGGGCGGCATCCCGCTTCACCATGGCAAGCGGTGTGGACTACCACGGCCAGCCGACCGAGTTCCATGGTTACGACACGCTCACGCTCGAGGCCACCGTGATCGCGCTCTACCGTGAGGGAACACAGGTCGACGAGGTCTCATCGGGACGGGCGGTGATCGTTCTCGACCGCACGCCGTTCTACGCCGAGTCGGGCGGCCAGGTCGGCGACAGCGGCGAGCTCGCCGGCGTGGCGGGCACTTTCGTGGTCGAGGATACGAGGAAAATTCAGGCTGCGGTATTCGGCCACGAAGGTATGTTGAAGACCGGACGCCTGCGCGTCGGGGACAAGGTCATGGCCGCGGTCGACATGGCCCGCAGGACGCGAACCATGCGCAATCACTCGGCCACGCATCTGATGCACAAGGCCCTGCGGGAAGTGCTGGGGCCTCATGTTCAGCAGAAGGGCTCGCTGGTCGACGCGGAGCGTACACGCTTCGATTTTTCGCACAACGAGCCAGTGACCGAGGCGCAAATCCGCGAAGTCGAGGCGATCGTCAACGCTGAGATAGTCCGCAATGAGGCGACGGCGGCCCGGATCATGAAGTACGACGATGCGGTCAAGGGCGGCGCGCTGGCGTTTTTCGGCGACAAGTATGGCGACGAAGTGCGCGTGCTCGACATCGGCAGCTCGCGCGAGCTGTGCGGGGGGACGCACGTCAAGCGCACTGGTGATATCGGTTTTTTCAAGGTGGTCTCCGAGGGCGGCATCGCGGCGGGCGTGCGTCGCATCGAGGCGGCCACGGGCGAGGGCGCGCTTGCATTCGTGCAGGGGCAGGAAGAAAAGCTCAACGAAGCCGCCGGGGCGCTGAAGTCGCCCCCAGCGGAGGTGGCCCAGAAGATCGCGCAGATTCTCGACAACGTCAGGGGCCTCGAGAAGGAGCTCGGGCGGCTGAAGTCAAAGCTGGCCGCCTCGCAAGGAGACGAGCTGGTCGAGCGCGCGGCGACCGTCAAGGGTGTGAAGGTGCTCGCAGCCTCGATCGAGGGCGCGGACGCTAAGGCGCTGCGTGAAACGCTGGACAAGCTTAAAGACAAGCTCAAATCGGCGGCGGTGGTGCTTGCCGCAGTCGACGGCGGCAAGGTCGCCCTGATCGCCGGTGTGACGCCGGATCTCACCGGAAAAATCAAAGCCGGCGAGCTGGTGAATCATGTCGCTACGCAAATAGGCGGCAAGGGCGGCGGCAGGCCGGACATGGCGCAGGCGGGTGGCACCAGCCCGGAGAAGCTGCCGGCGGCTCTCGAATCGGTGCGGTCTTGGGTCGAGCAGAGATTGTAATGGCCACGGCCAGGGGCACAGTGCGGCGCAGGGCGCGGCCGTGGAGCACCCAAAACGGTGCCAGGGAATATCAGGTACAACGATGAGCGCATTCAGGGCGCTTCAGTTCAACATGCAGTACGGCCAGGTATGGGACCACCACGATCCCGACCATGCGCGCATCGACCTCGACCTCAGTGTTGCGGAGATCCGCGCCCAGAACGCCGATATCATATTTCTCCAGGAGGTAGAGCAGGCGCGTCCCGGGGGCGAGCAGCTCGATCCGCCGCCCAACTACACGCGGCTTCGCAGCGTGTTCAGTGATTACGACAGTTTTTTCTCCTACCCTAAGATCGATCCGCACGAGCTGCCGTTTGGCATTGGTCTTTGCCTCTTCTCGCGGACGCCATTGCGGGACATGGTGCGGGTCGACTTGCCCTCACCGACGATCGAGTTCGAGTTTCAGGGCGAGCGCAAGGTGCCGACGGACCGCCTACTGATCGGCGCTCGCACCACGATCAATGGCCAGGAGGTGCGCGTTTTCAATGCGCACCTGCTTGCTTTTTTCATGCTCAATGCCAGCAGCGACCAGCACACGGGCCAGCGGCGGCAGGTGCTCGGCGAGCTCTCGGCATCGAGCGCCCCGACCCTTCTCGGCGGAGACTTCAACGTGAGTCGTCACGAGACGCTGCTGCGCGAGTTTGCCGATGCGGGTTACCGCACGGTGCAATCGAAGGAAATCACCTGGCGCCGGCGTCCTTATGTGCTCGATCACCTTTTCTACAACGAGTGCCTGCGGCCGGTCCGGCATGTCGTAAAGCCGACGCCGGCGTCCGATCATCACATGGTGATCGCCGACTTCGATTTCGCGGGCCGATGGGCGGGATGACGGCGCGCGCTTAGGGCGCGGCCAGCGGCTTCCGCGTCGGGGCCGAGTTCATCTTTTTCGATTCATCCAGAGGGAGGTAGCAATGGCTGCAACCAGCCGGCCTCATCCGCTGCTCACCGCCGCACAAATCGAGGCGATGCCGGAGGAAGCGCGCGTGCATGCGCTGGATCCGGGTGTCGTGCGCCACAACCGTTCACTTGGCGACGCGGTCGGTTTGCAGAGCGTCGGCGTGCATTTGGTCCGCCTCAGGCCCGGGCACGTCAGTACCGTGTATCACTTCCATCACCAGGACGAGGAGTGGGTTTACGTCCTCGCGGGCCGCGGCATCGCCGAGATCGGGGAAGAAACCTTCGAGGTCGGCCCGGGGGATTTCATGGGCTTCGTTGCGGGATCTCTTCCGCATCTGCTTCGAAACCCCCATCAGGAGCCGCTGGTCTACCTCGTCGGTGGCAACCGGCTGCCATTCGACGTGTGCGATTACCCGCGCATCCGCAAACGCCGTTACCGCGTCGATGGCAAGAGCGAATTCCTGAGCTGGGATCTGCTCGAGAAAGCCGGGGCGTTGGCGAAATAGCCTGTAATCGGCGCGGCTCGAGCCTGCGTTCGGGCCTTTACACGAGGCGGAGGGCGCGTTCCTGCGCTGATCTCCTGGAGAGCGGGCGCCGGGAGCAACGGCCCTTCGCCGGTTGTACGCCCGCGACCGCCATCAATAAGGTAGCGCCGCGTCGGGTCGTGCCGCTAGGATTGCCCTGCGGAAATCCTCCTGAATGCGTCGCATTGCCTGCTCGTTGTCTGCCTCGAAGCGCAGCACGACAACGGGCGTCGTGTTGGAGGCGCGCGCGAGCCCGAAGCCGTCATCGTATTCGACCCGCAGCCCGTCGATCTTGATCACCTCGCGCGCATCCGTGAAGCGCGCGGTCCGCTGTAATTGCTCGATCAGTACGTAATTTTCGCCCTCCGCGAACTTCACATGGAGTTCGGGTGTGCTCACCGCATCGGGGAGGGCTTCCAGGACCGCGCTCGGATCAGACGCGCGCGAAAGGATCTCGAGCAGGCGCGCGCCCGCGTAGAGGGCATCGTCAAAGCCGTACCACCGCTCTTTGAAGAAAGTATGGCCGCTCATTTCGCCCGCGAGCAGCGCGCCGGTTTCCTTGAGCTTCTGCTTGATGAGCGAGTGCCCGGTTTTCCACAGAACGGGCTTGCCCCCGTGCTGGCGGATCCAGGAAAAAAGGTGGCGCGTGGATTTGACGTCGAAAATAATCTGCGCCCCCGGGTGACGCTCCAGAACGTCGGCCGCGAACAGCATGAGCTGGCGGTCGGGATAGATGATCTTGCCGCTCTTCGTCACCACGCCCAGCCGGTCCCCGTCGCCGTCGAACGCGAAACCCAGTTCGCCCTTGCCCGCCGCCAATGCCTTTTGAACATCGGCCAGGTTTTTGGGCTGCGAGGGATCGGGGTGGTGATTGGGAAAGCTGCCATCAACCTCGCAGAAGAGCTCCGTTAATTCGCATCCGAGCCGGCGGTAGAGCTCGGGTGCGGTTCCGCCGGCCACGCCGTTGCCGCAGTCGACGACCAGTCGCATCGGGCGCGCGAGCTTGACGTCGCCGGTAATGCGTTTGAGGTAGGGCTCCCGCACATCCTCGCTTCGGTAGCTGCCGCTGCCGCGCTCGAGGCGGCCCTTTTCAATGCGCTGGCGCAGCCCCTGGATAGCCTCGCCCGAAAGGGTCTCGCCGTCGACCATGATCTTGAGGCCGTTGTACTCGGGTGGATTGTGCGATCCGGTGACTGCGACGCCGGAGAGCGTGTCGAAGTGGTGAGCGGCGAAGTAGAGTATCGGCGTGGCTGCCTGGCCAATATCGATTACATCAACGCCGCTCGATTGAAGGCCGCGGGCCAGCGCCGCGGCGAGTTCGGGACCGGAATGACGCCCATCGCGACCGATCGCGACGGTTCGGCGCCCCCGCGCGATCGCTTCCGAGCCGACTGCCTGACCGATCGCGACGACGATGTCCGGCGTCAGCGTGCGCCCAACAATACCGCGGATGTCGTAGGCCTTGAAGATTTCTGCAGGAACTTGCATGGAAAGCCGCCTTTTGCCGAATTATCGCATGTCAGCCCAACCCGCGTTAACGGGGATCGTGGAAGCTGGAGCGCTAGACGGGAAAAACGGATGCGTCCCGGCGGAGCGTGGTGCTGCCCGCTCCATTCGGCTCACTGATCGCTATTTTTCAGCTTCCGCACCGAAAAAATCAAGGATGCGCCGCGGCAACCAGTCGATGCGGCCGGGAAAGGCGCCGGCCACGAATGCGGCATGGCCGCCACCGTCCGGAAAATCTGGCGTCACGGCGGGGGAAAGGTCCTCCCCATTGGGCAATGCCTGGTGCGGCAGGAAGGGATCGTTGCGCGCGTTGATCATGAGCGTCGGCACTGCAATATGGCGCAGCCACGGCTTGCTGCTGGCGCGGGTCCAGTAGTCATCCACGCCCGCGTACCCGTGGACGGGGGCCGTGACGAGGTCATCGAACTCCCGCAACGTGCGCGCGCCGCGCACGCGCTCGGCGTCGTAGAGGCCGGGGAAACGCGACAGTTTCGCGAGGCTCTTTGCTTTCATCGTCCGCAGGAAATGCCGGGCGTAGAGAAGGTTGAAACCCCGGCCTAGGGCATCGCCCGCTGCCATGAGGTCAACCGGCGCCGAGATCGCCGCGGCGCGGGCCACGACGGCGCTGGCGGTGTGAGCGTTTTCTCCCAGCCATTTGAGCAGCACGTTGCCCCCGAGCGAGACGCCGGCTGCACAGACAGTGGCGCCAGCGTGTTTTGCCGCGAAGCGCTGCAGTATCCAGTCGGCTTCGGCGCTGTCCCCGGAATGATAGGCGCGCGGCAGGCGATTGGGCTCGCCGCCGCAGCCGCGGAAATGCACGACGGCGCCCTGCCAGCCACGGCGCGAGACCTCGGCCATCAGCGCGAGCGCGTAGTGGCTGCGCGAGCTGCCCTCGAGCCCGTGAAAGAGCACGACCAGGGGCCTTGCAGTTTCGAGTTTCGAACTTTGGGTTTCGACTAGTGAGCGTCGAGATTCGAGCCAGTCGATCGAGATGAAGTCGCCGTCAGGCGTATCCCAGCGCTCGCGCCGGTAGCGCACGCGCGGCTGCGGCGCGAAAAGCGCCGCGTAGACGGTCTGCGCATGGCCGTTGCGCAGCCACCATGGTGGAATGTATTCGATCAATGACCGGGCGCGCGTCAATGCGATTCGAGGAAGCGCTCGACGCGATCGTTCAGGTAGCTGTAGAACGGATTGTGCCGGAGTCTCAGCAGCACGGCGGGCGAGACCGCAAGCAATCCGCGCTCCCCGAGCAGCTCTGGCCTGCCGAGGAAGATCATCTTTTGCTGTGCGGGGCGCTTGGCTCCGTAGATCGGGTCGTCCGGCGGGAAGGGCAGGGCGACGTGGGACAACGAAAATATCTCGTCCGGCCATGCAAGCCCCGTCGGTTGGCGGGTTATCTCGCCGCTCACCGGGGTGCGATGGATTACGTCCAGCGCAAGAGAATCCACGCTGGCATTGGCGAGCACGCTGAGCGCGAATGGCAACGCGGGCCCGCGCAGGAGGCGTCCCGACACTTCGAGCGCGCCCGGCCTGAACAGATCCGCGGCATCGGCGTGTCGGTTGAGATCGAACACCACCGCCTCGTGGCCCTCCGGCGCGAGACGCTGCAGCAGGACATCCGCCACGGCCGTAACGGACACGGTGGCGTCCACCGCTGACTGAAACACAAGCACCTTCGGCATACCCTCGACCGGCCCGTTTCTGCCGATCTTGGCGAGCTGCTCCGAAATGGAGCGCGTGATGCCGTGAACCTGGTCGGCTGCGTTGACCGTGAACGACGTGTACTTGTAAGGATCGTACTCAGGGCCGATATCGGTCCAGGCGACCTTTGGCAGACCCAGCCATACCGAGATGCGCCCCTGCCAGACGGCAAGGGCGGCGGCGGCGGACACGCCGATCGCCGGTGAGATCAGCACCAGCTTTTCAACGGCGGGCAAATGCTCCCCCTGCAGGCGTGCGAGCGCGTACTCCACCGCGAGGGCGGCGCCCGTCGAATAGCCGATGACGTAGAGTGGCCGATCAGCCGCGAGCCTGCGGCGCAGATCGCGGACCGCGAGCCGCGTCGCAGCCGCCATATCCCGCCAGTGCACGCGAAGGAGGCCCGCAGGCGCCGTGCCGTGGCCCGGGAGTCTCAGGCCGACGACGTGATAGCCAAGCGCATGCAGCCGCTCACCGAGCGCCCGCAACGAGTACGGCGAGTCGGAGAGGCCGTGCAGCAGGAGAATCCCTCCACGCGGCTGTGGAACTGAAAGCTCGAACGTCCGGTTCCAGTTCACCGCCTGGGCAAGGGGGTCTGAGAGGCTGCCCGCTGAGTAACGGTTCAATCCGCGGCGGGCTTCGGGCGGCACCTGGTCATACACTCGCGCCTTCAACTGCCTGAACAGCCTCTCTTCGAGCGCCCGGTAGTCGGCGAGGGTTTTCACCTTCCCCGCGTCATCGGCGCGAAATTCGGCATCGAGTCGCGCGGTGTGCCATACCATCAGGTCGGGCAGGCCTTCGAGGTGCACCACGTAGGCCGTTACCGCCGCGAGAACAATCGCGCTCGCGCCATAGACGGCAAACAGGAGCGCGTGCTTTATAGAGCTCCGAATCATGACGCCATACAGCTTAACATTTGGAAGCCTTTAGCCATGCAAAGCGGTGTGCTGTGCCGGCCACAGCGGCGGAGTGTCGCTCAGTTTACTGACGAGTGGATCCTTCGCCTGGCCCTCGAAGACGTGGTGGTGACAGTCGATCGTGCCCGTCGGGACGGCGTGCTTCGGCGTGCGGGGATGCGGGTCGGGCCCCCGGGCAAGCGGCCGCTATGTTACCGAGTGACGTAAATAGTAAATCGTGAATCGAAACTCGACGCGGCAGACGAGGGATGTGCTGCACCCCGCGCATTTCGTTACCCGTCACCTATCACGCTTTTCTGAAATCAGTCGCGGTAGGAAGGATCGATGCGGTCGAGCTTGCGCAGGAGCGAAGGCCACTCGAGAAGGCCGAGGCGGCGCCGCACGCCGGGCTGGAAAAGCTGCCACGACTGATCGACGATCTCCTGCGGCGGAAGCTGAATCTCGGTGTTGCACGAGAGCGTCATCACCTGCAGCTGGCATGCCCGCTCGAGGCGAAACATGTTGTTGAAGCACTCGGGAACGCTGGGCCCGCAGGTGAGCAGGCCGTGGTTCCTCAGGATCATTGCGTCGTTGGTGCCGAGGTCCTGCACGAGCCGTTCCCGCTCTTCCGTGCGGATCGCGATGCCTTCGAAGTCGTGGTAGGAGACGCCCTTTGCCCAGCGCATCGAGGTCTGAGCGATCGGCATGAGCCCGCACTTCATCGCCGATACCGCCATCCCGGGCAGGGTATGCGTGTGGATGACACAGTCGACGTCGTGGCGCGCGCCGTGTATCGCGCTGTGGATTACATAACCTGCCTGGTTCACGCCGTACTCGGTGGCATTGAAGAGAACGTTACCCTCGAGATCGATCCTGATCATGCTCGAGGCGGTCATTTCCTCGTAGAGCATGCCATACGGATTGATCAGGAACTCGTTTCGGGTTCCCGGGACGCGTGCGGAGATGTGATTGGCGACCATCTCCACCATGCCGAACTCGTGCATCAGCCGATAGCACGCCGCCAGGTTGACTCGGGCCTCCCATTCTTCATTGCTCACCTGCTCGCGAACGGGTCTGGTGATCCTGATGGCCGGCGCATTCATGCGATCTCCCTTCGTATCGTGCAGCGATTCCATTCGCCTTTGCATACGAGGTTCAAAGTTCCACGTTCAATGTTCAAAGTGCCATATTCGAAATTCGGTGCGAGCAACTTCGCAGCGAACAGTCGTCCAAACTTCAAACTATTTCTTCTTGACGTAAGCGGCGGCGCTGGTGCCGGCGATCTTCCCGAACACGGATCCGGAGGTAAGCCCGGTGCCGCCCGGGTAATTGTGATAGAAGATTCCGCCGACCATCTCGCCTGCGGCGTAGAGCCCCGGGATGGCCTTCCCGGCTGTGTCCTCGACCTCGGCGTCGTTGCTGACCTTGACCCCGCCGAAGCTGAACGTCACGCCGCATGTGACCGCGTAAGCCTCGAACGGCGGCTCATCGATGCGGTTGGCCCAGTTGCTTTTGTTGATTCTGAGGCCCTCCGTGTGGCGGCCGTCCTTGATTGCCATGTTGAACGGGATGTCGGTGCGCACCGCCTTGTTGTATTCCTGGATTTCGCGCAGGCAGTTTTCCGCGTCCACGCCCTCGAGTTTCTTCACCAGTTCCTCGAGCGTGTCGGCGCGCACCTTCGTCACCTGCTTGATGCGGTATTCATCGCGCAGCACAGGAATGATCTTCTTGTCGAAGACCTGCCAGGCAAACATGCCCGGCTGCTCCAGGATGACCCGGCCGTACTTGGCATAGGTGTAGTTGCGGAAATCGGCGCCTTCGTCCACGAACCGCTCCCCGCGCGCATTGACCATGATGCCCCACGGGTAGCTGTGCTTCTGGAACTGGTCGCCGACCGCAAGATCCCCGAAAGGCGGGGCGTTCATGTCCCAGCCAACGGAGTGGCACCCGGACCAGTGCCCGTAGGGCATTGCGCCCACGTCGAGGGCCATCTTGATGCCCTGGCCGTTGTTGTAGCGGGTGCCGCGGACTTTTGCGAGGTCCCAGCCGGGGCCAAGGTAGCGCGCACGCATCTCGGCGCTGGATTCGAACCCGCCGCAGGCAAGGACAACCGCTTGGGCACGGATCTCAACATTCCTGCCCTTGTGCTTGGCGCGAACGCCGATCACGCGCCCGTCATCATCGGTAACGAGGGCCAGCGCGGGTGTCTCGTAGAAGATCTTGATCCCTTCGCGCTCGCACGCCTTGTGCTCGTTCTCGACGAGGCCCTCGCCGCCGCCCCACGTCTCGGCCGCGAGGCCGCCCCAGAACTTGAAGCGCTTGTCGTCGATCTTGTAGGACTGGCGGCCGTAGCTAGGCTGGAAGCGCACGCCCTTCTTGCGCATCCAGACCAGTGTCTCGAAGCTGCGGGAGATCAGGAGTTCGCACAGGTCGGGGTCGGTGCTGTACTGCGTTATGCGGCCCATGTCGTCGTAGTAAGCCTCGGCCGTGTAACTGCCGAAGTCATGCGTTTTCTTCTCTTCTTCCGTGAGATCGGGAATGAGTTGCGCCAGGTCATCGACACCGTTATACGCCACCCGCATCAGTCCGCCGGTGTAGCGGCTGTTCCCGCCGCAATCATCGATTGGCGCGGCTTCCAGCATGATGACCGAGGCGCCGTTCTCGCGCGCGGCGAGAGCCGCGCAGGCGGCGGCATTGCCGGCGCCCACCACAATTACGTCGGGCTTGCCAAAATCCGTTGTGCTCATTGCTTTCCTTTGCATTCGTGAATCGTAAATGGTGAATCGTGAATCGCAACTTGCAAATCGTGAATCGCAGATCGTCAACCGCGAGGCGTTTTGACGGCCAAGGCGCCCCGCGATTTACGTTTCACGTTTGCGATTCACGGCCCTCTAGTGCAGCGTCTTTGGCTCGCGTCGGCGCTCTGGTTCTGCACTGGGTGCGGCCGGAGCCGGCGAAGCGTGGTGCGCGACCATGCGCCAGCCGCGCTCGGTCCTCATGTAGATATTGGTCGCCACCATTGGTGCGCGCGAGCGGGGCTCGCCGGTGATCGTGATGTGCTCATAGACGCTGTGGACGGAAAGCATCATGCCCCGCACGTACTGCTGGTCACGCAGCTGAAAGCGCAGCGTTTGCCCGCTGGCAAATACCTGGCGCCAGGATTCGCGCACGCGCTCAACGCCAGCAACCCTGGCGCCCTGCGGGTGCACGCAGTAGATATCATCGTCATCGGCCCAAACGGCCATCATCGCTTCCAGGTCCGACTTGGTGAACGCGTCGTAAAACGCGGCCTCCGCGTCCTGGGGTGTGGGAAACAGCGCCTTCTTCATCTCCGGCACCGCGGTTATCGCTTGTTGTCGCGGCGGTCATGGCCCGTCGCCCGGGCCGCCCCCGTCACGAGATTCTATCAAAGTCGATCTCCTCCAGAACGCGGTCCGGCAGGAGCTGGTTCATGCAGTTGAAATGCCCCAGGGGGCACGCGCGCTCGAAGCAGGGGCTGCACTGCAGCCCGAGCGTCAGGATCTGGGCGTTCGGCGAAAGCGGGGGGGTGAACTCCGGGCTGCTGGAGCCGTAGAGCGCGATCAATGGCTTGCCCAGCGCGGCGGCAACATGCATGAGGCCGGAATCGTTGGTTACCACAAACCCCGTTGCCGACAGCACGTCGATGGCTTCGCCAAGCGTTGTCTCTCCGCACAGGCTGCGGCAGGCGCCACCTGCGGCCCGGGCGATCTCCGCACCGAGTGGCGCGTCGTTCGGCGAGCCGATGAGCCAGACCGAGCAGCCCCGCGCCGCAATACCCTGCGCAAGCTCGGCAAAGTAGCGCGCCGGCCAGCGCTTGGCGGGACCGTACTCCGCTCCCGGGCACAGTGCGACGGCGGGACGTTGCCGCTCGAGGCCGAGCCGGGCGAGCACCGCGCGTCTTGCGGCGTCGTCCACCCGCAGCTCCAGCGCCGGCAGCGGCAGGCGCAGCTGCTCTCCCCGCGGCAGCGCGAGCTCGGCGTAGCGCTGCGCAATCTGGGGCAGTCGTTTGGCAGGAAGTCGCCGGGCATTCGTCAGCAGACCGAAGCGCGCCTCTCCGATGTAACCGATGCGGATTGCAATGCCGGCAAGGAAGGGCACGAGGGCGGACTTGAATGAATTTGGCAGCACGATGGCTTCATCATAGCGTTCGCTCCGCAGCTGCCGGGCGAGTTTCCAGCGCGCAGCGAGGCGCAGCTCGCCATGGCCGGCCGGGAGGTCGATCGCACGGCGCACCTCGGGCATGCGCTCTACTAGTGGCAGCGTCCAGCGCGGCGCGAGCACGTCGATCACGGGCTCGCCGTGGCGGGCGCGCAGCAGCTTGATCATAGGCTGCGCGAGCACCATGTCGCCGATCCACGACGGACCGATGACAAGAATCTTTGTCATGCAGCTTGCGTCCGGACCGTCGAATGTTGAATGCTAAATTTTGAATGTTGAATTACGAACCGAAGTCCAACCCTCGATCCGACACTCATCACTCAACATCCATCATTCAACATTCATCATTCATCAATCGGCGCGGCGGCGGCTAGTGTCCGCCGCCTGTGGCGCCGCCCTTGAGGGTGTAGCGCGTCCCGCAATAGGGGCAGAGCGCCTCGCCGGTTTTCTCGATTGGCAGGAACACTCGGGGATGCGCGTTCCAGAGCACCATTGACGGCATCGGGCAGTGCAGCGGAAGGTCCGCCGCCGTCACGTCGATGTGCCGCGCCTTGTTGGTTGTTTGTTCGGACATGAATGAGTGTTCCCTTCGCAAGCGGCTGCAGATAAAAATCGCTGGAGGCGAGAGCACGCCGCGCGGAATTGGCGGCCCGCCCCGCCACCGTTTCCTAATCTACCATTTCTCAGTTCCGTATCTCATACAGCGACCGGCGTCAGCCATTCGCGGTAGCGATCCGACTTGCCCGTCACGCAGTCGAAAAAAACCTGTTGCAGCTTCGCGGTGATCGGCCCGCGCTGCCCCGCACCGATTACGCGATTGTCGAGCTCACGGATCGGCGTCACCTCGGCCGCCGTGCCGGTGAAGAATGCCTCGTCCGCGATGTAGACTTCGTCGCGCGTGATGCGCTTGGCCACGAAGGGAATGCCGAGGTCACCCGCTATGCGGATGACCGAGTCGCGCGTAATTCCCTCGAGCGACGACGTGAGCTCGGGCTCGTAGAGCGTCCCGTTGCGGACGATAAATACGTTCTCGCCTGCGCCCTCCGCGACGAAGCCGTCCACGTCGAGGAGCAATGCCTCGTCATAACCTTCCTGCGCGACCTCGTGATGCGCCAGGATCGAATTCATGTACGTGCCGACCGATTTTGCGCGGCACATGGTGACGTTGACATGATGGCGCGCGTACGACGAGGTCTTGACGCGGATGCCGCGTTCGATCGCGTCCGCGCCGAGGTAGGCACCCCACGACCACGCCGCAATCGCCACGTGGATGCTAACCTCCTTCGCCGAGATGCCCATGGCTTCGGAGCCGTAGAACGCGATCGGGCGGATGTAGCACGCCTCGAGCTGGTTGGCGCGCACGACCTCTTTCTGGGCCTCGATCAGCGTTTCCTTGTCGTACGGAATCTTCATGCCGTTGATGTGCGCCGAGCGGTAGAGGCGATCCGTATGCTCGCGCAAACGGAAAATTGCCGTGCCGCCGGTGCTCTTGTACGCGCGCACCCCCTCAAACACGCCCATGCCGTAATGCAGCGTATGCGTGAGCACATGAGTGGTGGCGTTGCGCCACGGCACGAGGCGGCCGTCATACCAGATCTGCCCGTCACGGTCGGCCATCGAGGACATTTCGGAACCCATCGAGGAAAAGACGCATTTTAGCGCATGTCGCAAGCTCTACCGAAGCCCGCTCGTGCCCTGCACCCGAGGTGCCGGTGTGCGGATGTCATGCCGGGGTGGAATTTGCCACACACGCTCGGTGGTAAACTCCGCCTCCACTCAGTAGAATGCCTTGTTTACCGCAGCCGCTGCTTGTGCGCCAGCGTGATTGCGGGTTCTCAGGGAGCGTTCATGGCGGTCGGTTTGCGGGCGTCGCTGCGGCAGCTGGGCGAGCGCGTGTTCAGCGAGCAGGACAGCGAGCAGGATCGGTTAAACAAGACACTCGCGATTTTCGCGGCTGGCCTGATGGGCTTTGGCGCGATGCTGTGGCTCGTCATCTACCAGGCGATGGGCATCAAGTTTTCCGCAACCGTGCCTTTCACGTATATCGTGGTGTCCGCAGCCTCGCTCGGGTTGTTCCTGTGGAACCGCAACTTCGCCCTGTACCGCTTCATCCAGACGACCTTGTTCCTGTTCATTCCGTTCGTGATGCAGTGGAGCATCGGCAGCTACGTGAGCTCTTCGGGCGTCATGCTGTGGGCGCTGCTTGCGCCGGTTGGCGTCATGATGTTTCAGGGACCCCGCGAGTCGCTGCCATGGTTCTTTGCCTACCTCGTCATGACCGCAGTGTCGGGGTTCTTCGACTACTTCCTCACGGAAGGCGCCGAGTCGGGCGTCTCGGCCCAATCGATCGCCGTGTTTTTTGCGCTCAACTTCGCCGCGATGTCCACCATCATCTACCTGCTGATCAGCTTCTTCGTGCGCCAGCGTGACCGGCTTCAGGCGAGAGTGGACGACCAATACCGGCTGCTGCAGGACGAGCAGGAAAAGTCGGAGCGTCTGCTGCTCAATATACTGCCGGGCCCGATTGCTGAGCGTTTGAAGGCGAATCAGACGACCATCGCCGACGGCTTCTCGGACGTGACCGTGATGTTCGCCGACATCATCAACTTCACCCGCCTGGCGGAGGAGATGCCGCCCAAGTTCATGGTGACGCTTCTGAACGAGGTGTTTTCGCGCTTCGACCAGCTCGCCGAAAAACACGGACTGGAAAAAATCAAGACGATCGGTGACGCCTACATGGTGGCGGGCGGCCTCGACGAGCATCACGACCACCCGGGCAGCGAAGGCGTTGAACGCGATTATTGCAGCGCTATCTGCGGGATGGCGATCGACATGCGCGACTACATGGAGGCGCTGTCCGGCATCAGGCAGGCGCGGCTGCAGATCCACGTCGGCATCGGCACGGGGCCGGTGGTCGCGGGCGTGATCGGCATGAAGAAGTTCATCTACGACCTTTGGGGCGACACGGTCAACATCGCGAGTCGGGTCACCGAGCATGCCGGGCCCAGCACCATACTCGTCGATGCCACCACGTATCGTCGGGCGCGCAACCGCTACGACTTCGACGGCCCCTCCGACATCCAGGTGAAGGGCAAGGGCAGTCTGACCGTCTACCGGTTAGTCGGGCCAAAGCCGGAAGCGGCGCTCGGTACGGCGGTGCCGCAGGCGGGCGCTGCTAGCTGATGGTGAGTCAGGCGCTGCGGCAGGGGTTGATGCGCCCGTGGTGTAGCGTGTTCCGATCTCGCTTTACTGTCTCGAGGCTCTTCGAGCGCGCCTCCGGTCAGGTGCCGGCCACGCCGCTCGGCGCCTCCCCGAATATGTCTGCCCAGAGCTTCTCGACGGCCTGCCGCTCGCTCGCAATTGCTTCGGGCTCAATCCGCGCGTAGCGCTCGCCCCGAAGGCGCAGGCCGTGCTGTAGCTGCCTCAGTCGGCGGTAGGCGTCGTGTGCCGCCTGCGCGCGTTCCGGCGCGACGAGACCGAGGCGCGCCGCCAGCTTGAGCAGGGCCAGATTGCCAATATTGCCGGTGAGCTCTGGATGCCGGTGGGCATGACCGAGCACGAGGTACTGAACCGCGAACTCGACATCGATAAGGCCGCCGCGGTCGTGCTTCAGATCGAAGAGCGGTGTGCGGTTGGGATGGCCATCGAGCAGTTTTTGCCGCATGGCCAGGACCTCGCGTCGCAGCGTCTCGGGCTCGCGTTCCTGGCGCAGGATCTTCACCCGCAGGGCCTCGAACGCATTGCCGATCGCCTGGTCACCCGCGACGAAGCGCGCGCGTGTCAGTGCCTGATGCTCCCAGATCCACGCGTGCTTCAGCTGGTATTCCTGGAAGCTCGCCAGGGGGCTTACGAGCAGGCCGCCGGCGCCGTCGGGGCGCAGGCGCAGGTCGGTCTCGTAGAGCACGCCGGCAGGCGTGGCGCTCGTCAGCCAGGTGTTCACGCGCTGCGCGTAGCGCGCGTAAATTTCCGGCGCCTCGGGCGCTTGATCGTCGTACAGAAAGACGATGTCGAGGTCGCTGGCATAACCGAGTTCCTTGCCGCCGAGTTTGCCGTAACCGATGATCGCGAAGCGCGGATCAGGGCGATGCGCATGGCGGACCGTCGGCCACGCGACCTTCAGCACTTCCTCGAGCAGCACACACGCGAGATCGCTCAGGTGGTCGCTCAGGGTCTCGATGGGGAGCAGTTCCGCGAGGTCCTGCGCGACGAGCCGCATGGTGTGGGCGTGCTTGAAGTGCCTCAGCACGTCCATCTGTTTCTCGGTGTCATCCTCGGCGTCCGTCAACTGGGCGCGCAGGTGCTTGACGGCGGCCGGCCAGTCCGGCGCCGCATAGAGGGCCCGGGTGTCGAGCAGCTCGTCGAGGAGGATAGGGTGCTGCGTCAGATACTGCGCGACCCACGGGCTGGCGCTCATCATTGCCGCGAGGCGGGTGAGCGCCTGCGGATACTCTTCAAACAGGGCGAGATAGGCGCTGCGGCGGCTTACGCTTTCGAGCAGATTGAGAATTCGCTCGAGCGTGCTGTCGGGATTGCGCTCCGCAGCCGCGGCCTCGACCGTGAAGGGTATCAGACGGTCAAGCTGGGACTGGCTTGGAGCAGGCATTTCGCGGTAGCGGCTGCTCTCGCGCATGCTCCTGAGGCGCGCGGCGATCTCGTCGGGATGGCGGTAGCCCAGCTCCGAGAGCGTCTCGATGCATTTGTCGGCATCGGTGCTCTCCTGCCACAAGTGCGCGAGAGTGTGCTCCCCGCCAGGCGTCGGCGCAAAAATGCCGTCGAACACGCCGGCCACGCGCGCCCGGTGAGTCTCCAGACTGTCCGCGAGCGCTGCCATGCCCGGAAGTCCCATCGCCTCAGCAATGAGGGCCTGGTCGGAATCGGCAGACGGGAACACATGGGTCTGCTGATCGTCCAGATATTGCATGCGGTGCTCGAGTTTGCGCAGGAACCCATATGCTTCTTCGAGCTCGCGCACCGCAGAGGCCGGGAGCAGATTGCGCGCGGCAAGCAGCGGCAGAACAGCGAGTGTCGGCTGCGTACGCAGCGCGGCCTCGCGTCCGCCCCGAATCAGCTGGAAGACCTGGGCAATGAATTCTATTTCGCGGATGCCGCCGCGCCCCAGCTTGATATTGCCGGCGAGTTCGCGGCGCTCGACTTCCCGCCGGATCTGGCGGTGAAGTTCGCGCAGCGAGGCGAAAGCATGGTAGTCGAGATGGCGGCGATAGACGAAAGGACGCACCAGCTCGGAGAGCTCCGCGCCACGGTCGCCGGTGATCACGCGCGCCTTGATCCAGGCATAGCGCTCCCAGTCGCGCCCCTGGGTGACGAAGTAGTTCTCGAGCATGTCAAAGCTCGCGACCAGCGGACTGCCGTCGCCGTACGGCCGCAGGCGCATGTCCACCCGGAAAACGCTGCCTTCGGCAGTGATTTCCGAGAGCGCGGCGATGAGCCGGCGCCCGAGCCGCGAAAAATACTCATGGTTGCTCATCGGCCGCGGCCCGTCGGTCTCGCCGTCTTCAGGGTAGACGAACACGAGATCGATATCGGACGAGACGTTGAGTTCGCCGCCGCCCAGTTTGCCCATACCCACGACGTGCAGCTGCTGGCGGGCGCCGCCCGCGCCCACCGGCTGGCCGTGGCTCGCGGCGAGCCATTGGTGCAGGTGCCCAAGCGCGTGCTCGATGGTGATTTCGGCGAGGGCGGTCGTCGTCTGCAGCACCTCGGCCAGTGGCGCAAGTCCTCCCAGATCGCGGGCGATCAGTCGCAGCATGGTACGTCGGCGCAGCAGGCGCAGCGCTCGCCACAGAGCGGCCTCGTCGCTCGCAGGGTTCGCTGCCAGCACCGCCCGCATCTCTTCCGGACTGAACGAGCGGTCGAGCCCGGCGTCGAAGCCTAACGCGGGCTCGGATTCGATGAGGCGCTGCGCATAGTGGCTGAGTCGCGTAGCGCGCTCGAGCAGGCAGTTGTCGGCGATCTCGGCGGAGGCGTTATGGGATTCCATCGTGGATTAAGGTTAGAATACGTAAATCATTGAAGCAATATCGCATTTTTTCCATTTTCAGGCAAAGCGTGGCGGCTCGCAAACACGTTAGATGGATCCAGGTCAGCTCCTTGTGGATCTATCGGGTGCTCACGTGGTGCGTGCTGGCGATCGGTTTGACGGTCGCCGCGGCGGTGCTCACTCTGCGCTACTGGATCCTGCCCAATATCGAGCAGTACCGTGAAGACATTGCGCGCATTGTCAGCGAGACCGCGAGACAGAAGATCGAGATCGGCTATATCCGCGCAAACTGGGAGGGTCTGCGGCCGCAGCTGGTGCTGGAACAGGTTCGCGTGCTGGATGCCCAGGGCCGGCCCGCGCTGGAATTCTCCAGAGTCGACAATACGCTTTCGTGGTTGTCTCTGGCGACACTGCAGCTGCGCTTCCATTCGTTTGACATTCATCGGCCCAAGCTGGAGATACGCCGTGATGCGGCTGGCGCGATCTCCATTGCCGGTATCGGCGTGTCGGGCCAGGGCGACGGCAGCGGTTTCGCGGATTGGCTGCTGCGGCAGCGCGACATCGAGGTCATCGATGCCAGCATCGCCTGGACCGACGAGCAGCGGGGCGCGCCGCGTCTCGAGTTCAAGCATGTCAACCTGCATCTCATCAATCGCGGAACGCGCCACCGTTTCGGCTTGCACGCGCTCCCGCCGGCGGAGCTTGCCGCACCCATTGACGTGCGCGGTGATCTGACAGGCGATCGCATCGAAGCACTTGCCGAATGGAACGGAAAGATCTACCTGGAGCTCGACTACGCGGACATCGCCGCCTGGCGCCAGTGGGTCCCTTTCCCGGTTCCCTTTCCCCGCGGACAAGGCGCGGTCCGGGCCTGGCTGACCTTCAGCAAGCACAATCTTGCGGGTGCAACGGTCGATGTTCGCCTTGCCAACGTGCAAACGCGGCTCGCGGCGGATCTGCCCGAGCTTGATCTCTCCGAGCTGTCCGGGCGCATCGGCTGGAAATCTTCAGCGGGGGGGTTCGAAGTCACTACCGCAAAACTGGGCTTGACGACAACGGGCGGCCTCACGCTGCACCCGACGGATTTTCGGCTTCACGTGGTGGCCGGCACAAAGAGGGCGCCGGCTCGCGGGGAGCTCCAGGTCGACACGCTCGCGCTGGAACCGCTCGTGACGCTCGCCGACCGGCTGCCGCTGGCGCAAGAGGCGCGTGATCAGCTTGCGCGGTTCTCGCCGCAGGGAGGCTTGCGCGATGTCGCGGTGCGATGGCGCGGAGACTGGCAGAAGCCCAGTGAATACAGCTTCAAGGGGCGTTTTGAAAAACTGGCTCTCAGTCCTGTGGGAAAAATGCCCGGTTTCAGGGGCGTGAGCGGGAGCGTGGACGCCCGGGAAAGCGGCGGGACGCTCTACCTGAACACCCAGAAAGCAGCCGTCGAGATGCCGCTCCTGTTCCGCGATCCGTTCGAGTTCGATGTGCTCACGGCACAGCTCAGCTGGGAGCGTCTGGCCGGGCAGACCGAGGTGAGGCTCAACTCAATCGCATTCTCCAATTCGCACCTCGCCGGCACTTTGTTCGGGAATTTTCGAACCGACGAAACCACGGGTGGACATATCGACCTCACGGGCAATCTTGCGCGCGCCGACCTGCGCCAGGTGGGCCGTTATGTGCCCCTGGTGGTGGGTGCGGATGAGCGCGAGTGGCTGGATTACGCGTTCCGGGCGGGCGACGTAACCGCAGGGTCGCTTCGCATCAAGGGTGACGTCGATGCGATCCCCTTCGCCGATGGCCAGAGCGGCGTGTTTCAGGCGACGGCCAGGGTATCGGGCGGCGCGCTGCAATACGCCAAGGGCTGGCCGGTAATTGAGAATATTGCCGCCGAGGTGGTGTTCCGTGGTCAGCGGATGGACATCTACGGCCGCCAGGCAAATGTCTTCGGGACACGGCTTTCCAAAGTTCACGCCGCGATCCCCGACCTGACCGCCAAGGAAGAGGTTTTGAACATCACGGGAGAGGCCGCGGGACCGACCAACGAGTTTCTGGCTTTCATAGAGAAAAGCCCGGTCCTCGATGCGATCGATCGCTTCACGGAGGGATGGAAGGCGAAGGGGGACGGGCGGCTCGGGCTCAAGCTGGATATCCCGATGCGCGCGAAGCACAAGATGAAAATAACGGGCGCGTTCCATTTTGATGGAAACACTGTTGCGACCCAACCGGCCGTGCCCGCTGTCGAACAGGCAAGCGGCCGAGTCGAGTTCACGGATTCCTCGGTGCAGGTGAAAGGTATCAAGGGTACCGTGCTCGGCGGCCCCGTGACGATTACGGCAAATACGCGGGGAGACGCGACGGCGATCATTACAGCGCAGGGCCGAATCGATACCGACAAACTGCGGGACCCTTCCGCTCAACCGGCGTGGCTGCAACACGTTCGCGGGTCGACCGATTGGCGCACCGTCGTCACCACCCGCAAGCGCAAGGCGGATATCGTACTCGAGTCAGATCTGAAAGGCTTGGCGGTATACCTTCCACCACCCCTGTTGAAACCAGCGGGGCAGGTATTGCCCGTTCGCATCGAGCGCCGCGTGGTCAATTCAACCCAGGACCGCATCGGTGTCCAGGTGGGTGATATCGTCGGGATGAGGCTCGTCCGGGATATGGACGGCGCGGCGGTTTCGATTCCACGAGGTGTCGTGCGCTTGGGTGGCCGAGCGTCGGAGCCTGATCGCGCGGGGGTGTGGGTCAGCGGAAACGTCGGCAGCCTCGATCTGGATCGCTGGCTTGCGTTGTTACGGCAGCCGGGCGAGCCCATGCATGTCGACTGGGGCGGCATTGATCTCAAGCTCGGCACTCTGGATGCGCTGGGCCGTCGTTACAGCGATCTTGCGATCTACGCCGTGACCCAGCCGGATGGAAACTGGCGAAGCAGCTTGGTCGGAAAGGAGTTCGAGGGGACGTTGCTGTGGCAGCCGCAGGGCCGCGGTCGCCTGACTGCGCGCATGAAAACGCTTACGATCCCGGCGTCTTCACCCGCGACGCTGCAGGCGCCGGCATCTGCGGCAGGCGAGCGACGCCAGCTCGATCTGCCTGCGCTCGACATCACTGCCGAGCAGTTTTCGCTGGGCGACAAGGTGCTGGGCAGCCTCCAGGTCGCAGCGACGCCTCAGGGCGCTGACTGGCGCATCGAGCAGTTAAGCATCGTCAATCCGGAGAGCAAATTTACGCTCGAAGGCCTCTGGGAGGGGTGGCTTACCGCGCCGCGGACGCGAGTGAACATCCGGCTCGAGGCGCAAGATGCCGGGAAGCTGCTGGAGCGTCTTGGCTACACCGAGGGTCTAAAGCGCGGCACGGCTAAAATAGAAGGCGCGCTTACGTGGCAGGGTACTCCGTACGAGATCGATTATCCGTCACTAACGGGAAACCTGGTGCTCGACGCTGCGAAAGGCCAGTTCGACAAGATCAATGCCGGGGTAGGCAAACTGCTTGGCGTGATGAGCCTGCAGGCACTGCCCCGGCGCGTCTCCCTCGACTTCCGGGATGTTTTCAGCGATGGATTTGCCTTCGATGAGATCGTCGGGCCAGTCAAGATCGACCAGGGTATCGCGCTCACCGACAATTTCCGGATTCAGGGGCCGTCAGCGCGCGTGCTCATGAAAGGCAAGGTCGATCTCGCCCGGGAGACGCAGGATCTGCGCGTGCGGGTAACGCCCTACCTCAGCGAAAGCGTGTCAATCGCGGGCGCGCTGATCGGGGGTCCGGTGGCGGGCATTGCGACGTTTCTTGCTCAGAAGATGCTCAAGGATCCGATTGACCAGATGGCAGCCTTCGAGTACGACGTAACCGGAACGTGGAAAGAACCTCAGGTCGCCAAGGTCCAGCGGCAGCCGCAGGCAAGCGCAGTCGAGGCCGGGCCGTGATCAACCTGCCGAGGTGGTCGATGGGCGCGGCGCTGGCTGGCGCGGCAGGTTTGGCGATGGCGCAGAGCTTCGTCGTGTCCCCGGAGCTGTGGGATCGCCCGCGCACGGGTCAAGTCGTACTCGAGCAGACCGCGATTCGTGAAGCGGTCAAGGCGCACCTCGGGCGGCGGGGCTCGCGCCTTGTGGTGCATCACGGCCCTACGCAGGAGTCGCTCCTGCTCGCCGAGGAGCTGCGCGCCTGGCTTGTGGCATTGGCCCTCGATCCGTCGCGGGTAACGCTGCAGAACGATCTCAAGTTAACCGAACCGCTTCGCATCGAAATCCGGGAAAATGGGCAGTAGGGAATGGAAACTGGAATACGGGAAATAGCGAGAGGCGCCGCAATGCGCCCAGCCCTCTCCAGTTTCGAATCCCCATCTACCATTTGCCAGTCATGAGCGCGCAGTCCTTTTTTGGCAAAGCGGCGCCACCCGGCGCGACGCCCGCCGAGCGGCCTTCAATCGCGCGGGTCGCGGCTGTGCAGATGGCGTCGGGCCCCAACGTCGAGGGGAATTTGCGCGAGGCTGCGCGCCTCATCGAACGGGCGGTCGAGCATGGCGCACAGCTGGTGGCGCTGCCCGAGTATTTCGGCATCATGGGCATGCGCGAGGAAGACAAGGTTTCGTTGCGCGAGCGGGAAGGCAGCGGCCCGATCCAGGCTTTTCTGGCGGCAACTGCGGAGAAACACGGGATCTGGCTGCTTGGGGGGTCTGTGCCGCTCCAATGCGACGCGCCCGACAAGGTCCGTAACAGTTCAATGCTCTACGACGAAAGCGGCCGGCTCGTAGCGCGCTACGACAAGATCCATCTCTTCGGCTTCGAAATGGGCGAGGAGCGCTACTCGGAACAGCGCACGATCGAGCCGGGCAACAGGGTGGTCACCGTGGACTCGCCCTTTGGCCGTATCGGGCTCTCGGTCTGTTACGACCTGCGATTTCCGGAACTCTACCGGGCCATGAAGGAGATCGACATCATTCTTGTGCCTTCCGCTTTTACCGAGACGACCGGGCGTGCACACTGGGAACCGCTCATCCGCGCGCGCGCGATTGAGAACCTGGCTTACGTGGTTGCGCCTGCGCAGGGCGGCTACCACGTAAATGGACGCGAGACGCATGGTGATACCATGATCGTCGATCCCTGGGGCGTGGTGCTCGACCGGCTGCCCAGAGGCTCGGGCGTGGTGGCGGCGGGGATCAATCTCCAGCATCTCCAGCGCTTGCGACAGAGCCTGCCGGCCCTGTCGCATCGGACGCTCGACCGGTGCTAGCGTTCGCGTTCCAGGTTCCAGGTTCAACGATCAAGGTTCAACGTTCGGTATTGAGAAATCATCGGCGGAAACCATCATTTCTTGTTTGATGGGGCGCCGGCACGAGGCCAAATGACTGACAAAGCGCAAACCCCGATGAAAAAGCCAAAACGCGAAACTCGGAACTCGAGACTCGAAACTTCGTTCGCGGCAGCCAACGAGATCCTGCTCGCGCCGTATGCGCTCGACAGCCAGCGACTGCAGGGCGTTTTTGGCGAGATCATGGCGCACCGCGTCGATTACGCCGACATCTATTTCCAGTACAACCGCAGCGAGAGCTGGAGCCTGGAAGAGAGCATCGTCAAGTCGGGAAGTTTCAATATCGACCAGGGAGTGGGCGTGCGTTCCGTGAGCGGGGAGAAAACCGCCTTCGCCTACTCCGACGACATCAGCCTCTCGGCGCTGGAGGCCGCGGCGCGCGCGACGCGCGCCATCGCGCGCCAGGGAGAGGCGGCCCGCACCCGCGTGGCCACGCGCGCGGCGGGCCATAACCTCTACACGCCCCACGATCCGCTGGCGAGCCTTGAAGACAAGCAGAAGGTGGCGTTGCTGGAGCGCCTCGAGCGACGGACACGCGCTCTCGATCCGCGCATCACGCAGGTCATGGCTTACCTGGCGGGCGAATACGAAGTCGTGCTCGTTGCGCGCGCGGACGGGAGGCTCGGCGCCGACGTGCGCCCGCTGGTGCGGCTGTCGTTGCAGGTGATCGTCGAGGCAAACGGGCGACGCGAGCAGGGCACTGCGGGCGGCGGTGGCCGCTTCGATTACGGCTACTTCACCGACGACGTGCTTGCCGACTACGCGAAGAAGGCCGTGGATCAGGCGCTTGTGAACCTGGAGGCCCGGCCAGCGCCTGCGGGAACCCTGACCGTCGTTCTCGGGCCGGGATGGCCGGGTGTGCTGCTGCACGAGGCCGTCGGGCACGGGCTCGAGGGCGATTTCAACCGCAAGGGCACGTCGACTTTCCACGGGCGCGTGGGCGAGCGCGTGGCGGCGCCCGGCGTCACGGTTGTGGATGACGGAACCATTGCCCGCCGCCGCGGCTCGCTCAATATCGATGACGAAGGCCAGCCCACCCAGCGCAACGTGCTGATCGAGGACGGCGTGCTCAAGGGCTACATGCAGGACAGCCTTAATGCCAGGCTGATGAAGGTGGCGCCGACCGGGAACGGGCGCCGCGAGTCATACGCGCACATCCCCATGCCGCGCATGACGAACACGTACATGTTGAACGGCGCAACACCCCCCGGTGAGATCATTGCTTCCGTGAAGCACGGGCTCTACGCCGTGAACTTTGGCGGGGGGCAGGTGGACATCACGAGCGGCAAATTCGTGTTTTCGGCCTCGGAGGCCTACGTCATTGAAAACGGCAAGATAGCCTATCCGGTGAAGGGGGCAACGCTGATCGGCAACGGGCCCGAGGCGCTGACCCGAGTGACGCTGATCGGCAATGACATGGCGCTCGATCCCGGGGTCGGAACCTGCGGGAAGGAGGGACAGAGCGTCCCGGTTGGCGTCGGTCAGCCGACCCTGCGCATCGATGGGCTGACGGTAGGCGGAACCGTCTAGCGTCCGTGAACCGTGATCCGTAAGGGCGGCGCGCCGCGCGTCGCCATTTTCTATTGGTTTTTCGGTTCCCCGCCGCTCGCTGTTTCCAGCCTGTTTTTTCCGTTCACCGCTTACCGCTCTCCGTTCGCCCTCTGCTACAATGCCTTGATTTCTTGGAATTAGAAGACATGCAATACCAGACCGACGACATCCGCATCAAAGAGGTGAATGAGCTTGTCACGCCCTCGCGCGTCCTGCGCGAGCTGCCGCTCACGGAAGCGGCGGCCAAGACGACATACGAGGCGCGGCACGCGATCCACCGCGTGCTTCACGGGGCCGATGACCGCCTCATCGTGATCATGGGGCCGTGCTCCATCCATGACGTCAAGGCCGCGAAGGAGTATGCCGGCAGGCTGCGCGAGGCGAGCAGTCAGCTCGCCAGCGATTTGCTGGTCGTGATGCGGGTGTATTTCGAGAAACCGCGCACGACGGTGGGTTGGAAGGGCTTGATCAACGACCCTCACCTCGACGGCAGCTTTCGCATCAACGAGGGGCTTCGCATCGGTCGAAAGCTGCTTCTCGACCTGAACGAGAGCGGCATGGCCGTGGCGTGCGAGTTTCTTGACATGATCACGCCGCAATACGTCGCGGACCTGGTCGCGTGGGGCGCGATCGGCGCACGCACCACCGAGAGTCAGGTCCATCGCGAGCTCGCCTCGGGCCTGTCCTGCCCGGTCGGATTCAAGAACGGGACTGATGGCAACGTGAAGATCGCGGTTGATGCCATACGCGCGGCCCAGGCACCACATCATTTCCTGTCGGTCACCAAAGGCGGCCACTCGGCGATCGTTTCCACGCTGGGCAATGAGGACTGCCACATCATTTTGCGCGGAGGCAGCAGGCCCAACTACGACGCTGCCAGCGTGGATGCGGCGGCACGCACGCTGGCCGAGGCGGGCATACCGGCGCGGCTCATGATCGATTTCAGTCATGGCAACTCGAGCAAAAAGCCGGAAAAGCAGGTCGAAGTCGGACAAGAGGTCGGTCGGCAGATCGCGGGCGGCGAGGACCGGATCGTGGGCGTGATGGTGGAGAGCCACCTCAAGGCGGGGCGCCAGGACCTGATGCCGGGCAAACAGCTCGTTTATGGCGTAAGCATTACCGATGGCTGCATTGGGTGGGAGGAGAGCCGAAAGTTGCTCGACGTGCTGGCCGAGGCAGTACGCAGCCGGCGCCTGAAGGCCGAAGCGGAACAATGACCGGTTTAGCCGCTGCGAGTGGGGGCGGTAACGCGTTTATCGTGGGATAATGCGCCCCGGGCGCCTGGGAAGATGGCGCGGAACGAGAAGATGGCTCAGGACGACACTGACACCTCAACCGGCCGGGGTAGCCTCGAAAACCTCGAACGCGTCGGCAAAGGTACTGCGATTGCCGAGACCATTTTCGGCCTGGTCGGCCGGTCGCCCTTTTTTGCCGAGTTCTCGCGGGAGGACATCTCGATTCTCGCGAGCTACATGGACGTCTATCGTGCCGAAGCGGGCCGCACCATCATCCGGGAGCGCGATGGCGGCGATTTCATGCTGCTCGTCGTTGAAGGCTACGTGGACATCTATAAGCGCACCATGCGCCATGAGATGCAGCACATGACGACGGTGGGCCCGGGCATGACGCTGGGGGAGATGTCGATGATCGATGGCGAGCCGCGGTTTGCAAACTGTGTCGCGACCGAGGCCGTCGTGTTCGCCGTGCTGCACCGGGACGACATGGCGAAGATCATCCTCGACTACCCGAGCCTGGGCTCCAAGGTCCTGGTCAAGCTCGTTTCCATGCTTTCCGCGCGGCTGCGCCACACCAGCGGCAAGCTGCTGCAGATGATGGAAAAGTATTGACCGGCCGTGAATCGTGAATCGTGAATCGTAAGCGCGGTGCGCTGCTGCTTCTGCGACGCCGTTCCCTGTTTTCCGTCCCTCGTTTCTGGTTTTCTCCTGCGCTGGCTCTGACCTTCAGCGCGTTGTCCGCGATTGCGGCGCTGGGGTCCCACACGGCGGAGGCTGCCATAGAGCTGCGCGACGACCGGGGCATCGCCGTGCGCCTCCCGGCGCCGGCGCAACGGATCGTGGCGCTGGCTCCAAGTCTCACCGAGCTCGTCTATGCAGCCGGCGCAGGCCGACATCTCGTCGGCGTCGCGCGCTTCAGCGACTATCCCGCAGAGGCGCAGCGCGTAACGCAGGTGGGTGACGCCGCGCGCGTGGACATCGAGCGCATTGCAGCTCTTGAACCACATCTGGTGCTCGCCTGGAAGAGTGGAAACCAGGCGGGTGACATCGACAAGCTCGCGAGGCTGGGTCATGCCGTCTTCGTGACCGAGCCGGTGCGGCTTGCCGATATTCCGCGCCTGCTGCGCGCCATCGGCGCGCTTGCTGGAACCGGCTCTGCGGCCGAGCGTGCCGCGCGGGCATTCCAGGACGGTGTCCTGTCGATGCGCACGCGCTACGCCGTGGCGCGCAAGGTTCGTGCGTTGTACGAGGTCTGGCATCGTCCGCTCATCACGGTCAGCGGGCGACACATGATCAGCGACGTCATCACCCTTTGCGGCGGGAAAAATGTGTTTGCCGATGCTCCGGGATTGACGCCGAGCGTCTCGCTGGAAGCGGTCGTGGCAGCCGGCGCGGAGGTCATTCTTGGCGGTGCCCGCGCCGGGAGCGAAGCCGACTTCAGGCGCGAATGGCGCCAGGCGCCGGTCGCGGTCTTGCGGTCGCTGCCCGTGTTTTACGTGGATCCGGACCTGATCCAGCGGCAGACGCCGCGCATTCTCGAAGGCGCAAAGACCATCTGCGCCGCGCTGGATACCGTAAGGCGAAATACAGTCGTCAATAGACGGCGATAAACACAGATCTCTTCATTGCGCCAATCCCGAAGAGCTTGTTGACCGCGGATAAACGCGCATGAGAAAGAAGCCTTGCCGCCAAGGCCGCAATGAACGCTTAGGAAATCAAGAGCTTCACCGCAAAGGACGCTAAGGATTAGTTATCGGTGTAAACCGCAAGGTCGCTAAGGCAGCGCTAAGGGTGGCATACGCGAACGTTAATGGTAGGGCGGGCAGGCTGTGCGTCTTAGCCCGATTCCGTAATCCTCCGCGTTCTTGGCGGCCTCTGCGGTGAGGCCTTCCTTTTCCTCGGCGTCCTTAGCGTTCTGTGCGGTGAAGCTTTAGCGCATTACCGGTGTGACCGGTCACGGTTGTTCAGGAAGAGGGAGGCTTCACCTCGCGGATGAGAAGCCCGGTGGTGGATACGCGCAACTCGAACTCCGCAGGGCGCGTCACGGGCACGAACGTGGCCGAGCCGTACTCGGCGTCGAGCAGGGGCGCGAGGAACTCATATCGCCGGCGCAGCCCGTACAGATCCACCGGCCGGTCCCGCCCGAGTGAATGCACGGTGCGAGTGCCTGCGCGTTCTTCGTTGATTGCGTGGTAGCGTCCGGCCACGCGATCCAGATCGTAGGCAGTGTGCAGCCCGATCAGGTTCGCGATCGGTTTCCATTTCAGGATATGCGCGTCGACGTAAATCTCGTCGCCCGCCAGCTCGTAGGTCGTCTCGCGTCCATCGGGATAGCGAAACGTCGCGCTGAAACGCTGCGCCCCGACCGGTTTCACCAGAATGCGGGCCGCAATTTCCTCGTGCGTGAGGGCGCGATAACCCTGGATGCCCAGCACGATGGCGCCGGAGAACGCGCCGAGGGCGAGCAGCAACAGCCCGGAGAGGGTTCGGGCGGCGAACCGCCGCAGGCGTGCCCGCCAGAGCGCGGCGATGCCCGCGAGAATCGACATCGCGCCAAGCACTCCGCAGGCGGCCGCGATGATAAAGAGCGGTGATGTCAGCAGCTGATCCATGTTCGCGGACCGATTTTACCGGCTTGCGGACAGCTTGGCGCCGAGGGCCGCGTTACGTTATTTCGCGCCAGCAGGCGCACCGCGCTGGTAGATGATCTTCTTGGTGCCGCCGTCGCAGCTGCCGACCACTTGCTGGTCCGTGACGTTCCTGTTCGGAACGATGGTCAGCGTGAAATTTTTTACCCCATTGTTGCGGATCTTCAGCTCGATTTCGGCCTTGAGCTCCTCGCACGGTTTGCGCTGGGCGTATGCAGGTGCGGTTGCCGCCGCCAAGGCGATAACGGCAATCAGCATTTTCATCTTGATCTCCTGGCGATGGCGAAAGAATGGCACGGACGCGACGTCCTTGTCCGGGGCCGGCAGTATTCCGCCATGATACGCCGAGCGCGAACCTGTGGCTTTCAGGAGCGAAGCACGCGCGGAGGGCGCCCCTTCTCGCCTTGATCTGACGCGGGCGCCGCAACGGGTTACCGGTCACGGATCACGGCATCAGAGAATTTTCACGCACGGTCCCTTCATGACCACCGGACCGGTGGGTTTGCCGATTGGCGAGCCGCCACTGGGCTCGATGCTCATGGCGATGCCCCACGCGCTTTCGATGCGCGCGGCCTGCTCCGGAGTGAGTTTCATCACCTGGTCGACATCGGTCGTGATCAGGCCGAGGGAGACCGGTTTGCCTTCGCCCGGCGGCAGCATCCAGAGCTCCCACGTCGTTCCGGGAGCCATGGTCGGGTGCTTCTGCGTCACCTTGATGCGGATGTAAGGATCGCGCACCGCTCGCATCGAAGGCCAGGACACCGTCATCGCGGGCTGTCCCTGCGTGTCATTCATGACGGCGACCATCGACATGGGCGGCTCTGCTTGCGGCCCTGCGCCCGTCACGATTGCCAGCACGAGGGCGAAGGCGGCTCCGGTGGCAGCAAGGCCGCGCCACAGGGCCAGGCTCTCCCACCAACGTGGTTTGCGCGCCTCGCCTGCAATGCGCTGCGAGAGCGCATTCCACAGGCGCGCCGGCGGCGCGATATCGGTGCCGGCGCCCGCCATCGGCGCAAGCCTGTCTTCCCAATCGGTGACGAGGCTGCGCAGCGGCGGGTCGTAGCGCATGAGTGCCTCGAAGCGCGCTCGCGCGCGGCCCCGGAGTGTGCCGAGCACGTACTCCGCCGCGAGCTTGTCGCGCAATTGAGGATTGCGGTACCTCATCGATTGCCGTCCTTTTCGAGGCAGCCCTTGAGTCGCTCAAGGCCGCGCCGGACCCAGGTCTTTACGGTGCCCAGCGGCTGCTTCATGTGGTCTGCCACTTCCGAATGGCTCATCCCGTGAAAGAACGCGAGCATGATGCCCTGGCGCTGCCGCGCATCCAGTTCCTTGAGGCAATGGCCGAGCGCTGCCGCGTCGCCCGACGCCATCAACTGCTCGACTGGCCCGGGATTCTCGTCCTGCCACGCTTCCACCGCGATCTCGTATTCATCGCCCGTCGCTTCCTGCTGCGGCCGGCGCAGCCAGTCCAGACAGCGATTACGCACGATGCTCGTCATCCAGGTCAGCGGTGCGCTCTTGGCGGCAGCATAGTCAGCGGCGTGGTTCCAGATATTCATATAGCATTCTTGCAGCACCTCTTCGGCCCAGTCCTGCCTTCTCAATATACGTAGCGCAACGCCAAACAGTTTCGGGGAAGTCAGCGAATATAACTCGCTGAATGCGCGCTGGTTTTTTAGACCGCATTGCGACAGGAGCTCGGCCAGCCGGGTAGCCTGGGCGTCGCGGGGCGGCGCGCTCATCGATTCTTCCCCTGTTGCCACAGCACGTCCGCGCACCCCGCTTCCCGGTTCAAGACACGGGCGAGCACAAACAGAAGATCGGAGAGCCGGTTCAGATACTGGACCGCGAATGCCGGCACCGCTTCCTTTGCGCTCAGCGCGACGACTCGGCGCTCGGTCCGGCGGCATGTGGCGCGCGCAAGGTGGGCGAGGGCGGCAGTGCGTGCGCCACCGGGCAGCACGAAATCCTTCAGCGGCGGCAGGCCGGCGTTGAATCGCTCAAGCAACTGCTCCAAGCGGGCAACGTGGCTTTCGCTCATGAGGGCATGGCCCGGGATACTGAGTTCACCACCGAGGTCGAACAGGTCGTGCTGCGCATCCCGCAGGCCGGCGCCGATTGCATCAGGGAGTGTTTCGGCGAGCAGCACACCGAGGGTGCTGTTCAATTCGTCGACCGCACCGATGGCCTCGATTCGCGGCGAATCCTTGGCAACCCGCGAGCCGTCGGCGAGGCCGGTCGTGCCGCCGTCGCCGGTGCGCGTATAGATTCTGGTCAGTCGATTGGCCATGCGGGGAACCGTATCGCATTATAGCGGGGCTCGGTGGGAGCGGCGCCGGGCCCTTGCCCGGATACGCGCTGCCCGGCCGATAGCTTCAGCCGCGGTGTTCTATCATGTCGCACTACGACCCTGGTGATCAATGACGCTACCTCCATTTCCGGACCCGCATGGCATCGCAGTGATGGCCCTTGTGGTCGTCGCCCTTGTCATGTTCGCGTCCAGCCGGATTCCCCTTGAAACCTCTTCGCTGGTAATCCTCGGATTGCTGGTCGTCGGTTTCGAGCTTTTCCCGCACACCGTCGAGGGGGCCACCCTCCATCCGAGCGAATTCTTTTACGGCTTCGGTCATGAGGCGCTGGTCGCGGTGTGCGCGCTGATGATTCTCGGCCGCGGGCTCGAGTCGACTGGCGCGTTGCAGCCAGTCGCGACGGGCCTTGCGCGCCTTTGGACACGCTTTCCCGCATTTTCGTTCCTGGCCACTTTGGTGTGTGCCGCATTCTTCAGCGCCTTTGTCAACAACACGCCGATTGTGGTTCTGCTGCTTCCCATCCTCATCGGGGTTTCGCTGCGCAGCGAGACGCGGGCGTCCGACGTGCTGATGCCCATGGGCTTCGCGACCCTGGTCGGCGGCATGGCCACTACCATCGGCACCTCGACCAATCTTCTTGTGGTATCGGTGGCGGCCGATCTCGGCATGAGGCGTTTCGAAATGTTCGACTTCGCCTTGCCCGTCCTCGTGGCGGGCGTTTTTGGTTTCGCGTATCTGTGGCTCGTGGCGCCTCGCCTGCTGCCGGAGCGCACACCATTGCTCAAGGACACGTCGCCGCGCGTCTTCGAAGCGCTGCTGCATGTAGACGAGGAGAGCGCGGCGAAAGGCATGACCATCGAGCAGGTGCGCGAGAAGACAGGCGGCAATGTCCGCATCCGGTCGGTCGAGCGCGGCGGCGCACTGGTGCTCTCCCCGGTGGCCGGACTTGCCCTGCAAGCGGGAGACCGGTTGCGCGTTCAGGACACGCCGGACAACCTCAAGGAATTCGAGCGCCAGCTTGGGGCAAAGCTGCACAACATTGGAGAGGAGGAGCAGCCGGTCACGGAGGAGCATCCGCTGTCGGCGGAGGACCAGCAGATCGCCGAGATCGTGATCACGGAGAATTCGCCGCTCCACCGGCGCACTCTTGCGGAGCTGCGTTTCGTCGAGCGCTATAACCTGATTGCGCTGGCCATTCACCGGCCGGGTGCGGACGGTCCCCGGGCGACCGACGTAGCGGACGTTTGCCTGCAGAGCGGGGATGTACTGCTCGTGCAGGGCCCCGAAAAGAATATCGCGGCGCTGCGCACGACGGGTCGGCTGCTGGTGCTCGATGCGACGGTGGACCTTCCCCGCACACGGCGCGCGCCGCTCGCGCTCGCAATCATGTTCGGCGTTGTGACTGTTGCTGCCCTCGGTATCGTGCCGATCGCTGTCAGCGCGCTGGTCGGCGTGATTCTGATGCTGGCAACGCGCTGCCTGGAGTGGGACGACCTCACGGCCGCTCTCAGCGCGCAGGTCGTCATGATCGTTGTGGCGAGCCTGGCGCTCGGGCTCGCTCTCATGCGCACCGGAGGGGCGGACTATGTGGCGCGGCTCTACGTGGCCGTCGCGGCGGGGCTGCCCCCTGCGATCGTGATGAGCGGACTGATGGGCGTCATGGCGGTGCTGACCAACGTGGTCTCGAACAATGCCGCGGCGGTCATTGGCACGCCGATTGCGTTGAGCATTGCGCAGCAGCTCGATCTGGCGCCCGAGCCTTTCGTGCTGGCGGTCCTGTTCGGCGCGAATCTGAGCTTCGCGACGCCCATGGCTTTCAAGACCAACCTGTTGATCCTGTCGGCAGGCGGCTACAAATTCTCAGATTTTCTCCGCGCCGGCATTCCGCTTACTGTCATCATGTGGGCGGCGCTGTCTGTGGCGCTTGCGCTGCTCTACGGGCTTTGAGCGAGGGGGTTACCTCATTACCGGAAAACGCCGATCTGGCGGAGCCCGTTTGCGAGCGCGGCGTGGAGCTGCAGTTGTTGCGAAAAGGCGCGTCGCCGGCTATTCCGCCGTCGTGGTCGGTGGCCGGGGCTCGCCGTTGGGCAGGGCGGTGTGACACTCCCGGAAGATGCGGGCGGTGCAGTGGCGGCAAATTTCCGAGTCCAGCCGGCGATAGATTGCCGGGATGGGCCGGGTCTTGACCGCGAACAGTTGTTCCTCCGGAATATCCTCGAGATAACCGCCGCGCGTCAGAAATGCACGGACGGCGTCCTTCATGCGGTAAAAGTAGAGCCCACCACCCATCCGCTTGCGGCGGCGCGCTTCCTGAACGAGCATTTCCGCGCCGGCCATGTCCACAAAATTGATGCCGCTGGCAACGATGAGCACATGCTTCTGTCGCGGATCGTGCGCGTCGATTGCCTCGAGATGGCCCTGCACATGGTCAATGGCCCCAAAGAAGAGCGAACCGTTCACGCGCACCATCTTCAGCTGCGGGCAATCGGGCAAGCCGCTGTCAGCCGTAAAGTGGTAGCTGTCAGGAGCCGGATCGGGCTTGACGTCGAGCAGTTGCGGCCGGGAGGTCCGGGTGAGGTAGACCATGACCGACATCAGTACGCCGGCATAGATCGCAAACTCCAGGTCGCCGAACAGCGCGGCGGAGAAGGTCAGCACCATGACAACCGACTCCTGACGGCTCGTGCGGAGCACTGCGCGGATGTAGTGCGCATCGATCAGGCTGTACGCCACCATGAACAGGATCGCAGCCATGACGGCAAGCGGCAGGTAGGAAACGAGAGGGGCTACCAGGAGCAGGATGGCAACGAGGAAGACGGCGGCGAGGATGGCTGCCAGCGGGGTGCGCGCGCCCGCCTCGTAGTTCAAACCGCTCCGGTTGAACGAGCCGCTGCTTGCGTACGAGGAGAAGAAGCTGCCCACCAGGTTCGACAGCCCCTGGCCGATGAACTCCTGGTTGCCGTCAATGCGCTGACCCGACTTGACGCCAATCGCGCGCGCAATGGAGACCGCTTCGGTGAGCGCCAGTATGGTCACCGCAAACGCGACCGGCAGAATCTTCTTGAGCGCGTCGGCTGACAGATCGGGGCCCGATAGCGCGGGCAGGCTGCCGGGGATTGCGCCGACCGTGGTGATTCCCGTGGTGGCTTTGCCAAAGAAAATATCGAGCAAGACCGCGCAGGCCGTGCCCGCGATCATCGCGGCGATCATGTAGGGGAATCGCGGGAAAAAGCGACGGGATGCAATTGCGGTGACGAGCGTTACGATGCCTACCGCGGTCACATAGGGGTTGATCGCGTCGACGGCGAGCGCGAAGTGATACCAGGTATCGGTAAAGGATGCGCCGCGTGGAATGTCCACGCCGAAGAAGTTCTTCACCTGGGCCGCGAAGATCAGGCACGCCGCACCGGCGGTAAAGCTCACGATGACGGTATGCGAGATGAAGTTGACCAGCGCGCCCATCCGCGCGAGACCCATCGCCAGCTGAAACAGGCCGGTCAGAAAGGTCAGCGTGAGCACGAGCTTGATGTATTCGGGCGATCCCGGTATCGCGAGAGAGCTGATGCTGGCAAAAACGAAAATCGAGATGACGTTGGTGGGTCCCGATACCAGGTGCCAGGACGAGCCGAACAGCGCCGCGACGATGGCGGGCACGATGGCCGCATAGAGGCCATATTGCGGCGGCATTCCGGCCAGGGTCGCGAATGCCACACCCTGCGGCAGCACGACGATCGCCCCTATGACCCCGGCAAGCGCGTCCGCCTGCACCGTGCCGCGATCGACGCGCGGCCACCAGCGCAGCAGCGGGAATACGCGGAACACCCAGTCAGGGGTTCCGCGGGACGACGGCATCACGTGCCGACCGGGTATGAAATCATTACGCGATTATCCGGCACCCTGCGTCTCAGTGGCAACGCGCTGCCCTGATTTTTTGGGTTATAATCCGGCGCCGAAGCCCAACCAAAGAAGGCTCGATGTGATGAAACTTCCCAAATTGATTCCGGCCGTGCTCGCCGCGATGTCGGTTGCGGCAGCCGCTCCGCTGCTGGCCGCTGAGGGTGGTGATGCCGCCGCGGGCGAGAAGAAGAAATCCATGTGCGCTGGCTGTCACGGCATCCCCGGATACCACACTGTTTTTCCAGAGGTGTACAAGGTGCCCAAGCTGGGCGGTCAGCATCCAGCGTACATCGTGCAGGCCCTGAAGGCCTACAAATCGGGTGCGCGCGACCATGCGTCAATGCGTGCGATTGCGGCCTCGCTGTCGGAGAGGGACATGGCCGACCTGGCGGCCTACTATGGTTCGAGCGCGGCCAAAGCCGCCGCCAAATAACGAGCCCGTGACGAGGAAACCGGTGATGAACAAGCTTTTGATGATCGCAGTCGCGGCGATGGTGTTGACGGGCGCGCCCGCTTTCGCGGGGGACGCCGCGGCGGGCAAGACCAAGTCGAAGACCTGTGCGGCATGTCATGGCCCCGATGGCAACAGCGTATCCCCCGATTTCCCGAGAATCGCGGGCCAACATTACGATTATCTGGTGAAGGTGCTCAAGCGCTACAAGAGCGGTGAGCGCAAGAACGCGATCATGTCGGCGCAGGCGGCAAACCTCTCGCGGCGCGACATCGAGGACCTGGCAGCGTACTACTCGCAGCAGCAGGGGCTCGTCACCAAATACTAGTGACCGGTGACCGGTGACCCGTGACCTGTAACCGGTGACCGATCAACCTTAAAGCGTAGATCGTAAATCGTGACTCATGACGCGCGGCGCTGCCGCGCGTTGTCTTTTCTGGTCGCTGGTCACAGGGTCTTGTGTCTGAATTCGCACAGATCGCGAATCAAGCATTTGCCGCATGCCGGTTGCCGTGCCTTGCACACATAACGCCCGTGCAGGATTAGCCAATGGTGAGCGTCGCGCCGAAATTCCGCGGGCACGACGTTTAACAGCTTGCGCTCGACGGCGAGCACGTCCTTGCCACGGGCAAGCCCCGTGCGGTTGGCTAACCGGAAAATATGGGTGTCCACCGCGATCGTCGGCTCGCCGAATGCCGTGTTGAGGATGACATTGGCGGTTTTGCGTCCGACTCCGGGAAGGCGCTCCAGCGCCTCCCGTGTCATTGGCACTTCACCGTCATGCTGTTCCACCAATTGTGCGCACGCGGCAAAAAGGTTCTTCGCTTTCGTGCGATAGAGACCGATGCGCCGGATGTGGCGCTCGATGCCCTCGCGTCCCAGCTTGAGCATGGCAGCTGGCGTGCCGGCCGCCTTGAACAGTTCCGGTGTCGCCAGATTCACGCTCTTGTCGGTTGCCTGCGCCGAGAGCACGACCGCGACCAGAAGCTCGAAGGGAGATCCGAATGCAAGCTCGGTGCGCGGGGCCGGGTTTGCGGCCCGGAGACGCTCGAACAGACTCTGAATATTTACGGGCTTCACTTGACAGGCGCTTTGGGCGGGCAGGCTGCGAATTCTACCGGCTTTCCGCTCCAAGCGAAGCGCGCTGATTTTCCTGGGAGATCAGCTGCGTTGGCCGACGCGGTCCGCGTTGCGATGGTTGCGCGCTACGCCGCACCGTTGGCGCCGCGCGGTTCGGCTCTCTATAATCGGCCCATCCAGGGGAGCGCGGGTGATGGTCCGTTATCTGATCATTTTGATTGGCGTGCTCGCTTCAGTGCACTTCGGTCCCTCGTCAGCCGTTGCGGCCGAGCAGGCCACCGTCGAGCGCGAGTCGCGCATCCACGCGGAGCCCCGGCTCGACGCGCCCGAAGTCGCGGTCGCGCTGCCAGGCACTGTCGCGGACGTTCTCGGGAAGAGCGGGGCGTGGCTCAATGTCAGGACGCCCGCCGCGACCGGCTGGATCTTCTCCTTCAACGTGCGTTTCATCGTGAAAGCGTCCGACGCGCCGGCGTCATCGAGCGGTGGCGATTCGGCAATCGGCCGTTTGTTCGGGCCGCGGCGCGGCATCAATGTGACGAGCACGATCGGCGTGCGGGGCCTCGAAAAAGAAGACCTGCGCCAGGCTCAGTTCAGCGCTGAGCAGATGAGGCAGCTCGACGCGTTCGCGTTGCCAAAGGAAGCGGCGAAGGAAAGCGCGCGCGCAAGGGGCCTGACCGCGTCGCAGGTCGATTACCTGGAAGCAGGTGCTCAATGATCAAGCACGCGCATGGGTGGATTGCTGCGGCATTGATGGGCGCTGCTCTAGGTCCGGCAAGCGCCGCTTCGATCGATCTCGGGCGTATCTTCGACATCGGAAAGGACGTTGTAACGGCGGCGAGCGGCCTGAGCGAGGAAGAAGAGATCGCGGTTGGTCGCGAAGTGGCGGGGCGTACCCTGGGCGCGGCGCCTTTGGTGGCCGATCCCGGGCTGCAGGCATACGTCAATCAGGTCGGCCGCTGGGTGGCGGCCCAGACCGAGCGGCCGGATCTGCCCTGGCATTTTGGCGTCATCGACAGTCCGGCGATCAACGCGTTCGCGGCGCCGGGCGGATACGTGCTGTTGACGCGCGGGCTCTACGAGATTCTCGACGACGAGGCCCAGCTCGCCGGTGTGCTCGGCCACGAGATCGGTCACATCGTGCGCCGCCACCACATTACGGTCATGCAGCAGAGCGCGGCGGTCTCCGCCGGGGCGAAGATCGCGCAGAGCGGGGACCAGTCGTATCTGGTGAATAATCTGATTGGCAGTGGAGCGGAAGTCTTCGCGCGCAGCCTCGACAAGGACGCCGAGTTCGAAGCGGACCGCGTCGGCCTGGTGCTCGCGGCGCGCGCCGGCTACAACCCCTATGCCCTGATCGAGGTGCTGCACAAACTGGCGGCGCGGGGCGCGGAGGACCAGGCGCTCGCGCTGCTGTTCGAGACGCATCCGGCGCCGGGTGACCGGTTGACGCGCCTCGGTGACGCGCTCTCGCCGCGCGTGGCCCGGCTTCCAGCGGGCGTGGCGCCAGCCATTCGGGGGTTCGGCGCGGGCACACCGCCGCCGGCCGCAGCGGCACCGCTGCCCGCCGAAGGCGCCCGCGCGCTTCAGCAGGAAGAGCCGGCTGCGCCGCCTGAGGGTAATGCTAGCCAGGGTGGTGTGGGAATCGATCCGGGTTCGTTGCTGCAGGGCATCTTCGGGCGCTAATGCGGGTGACTAAGTGACTAAGTGACCAAGCGACCAAGCGACTGAGAAGAAGCCCGATCCTGTTGTTGCGTAGTCAAACCTAGTCACTTAGTCACCCAGTCACTTGGTCCCCGCACCCCGCAGGCGCGCGCGCGCGCGCTCCATCACCCGCGTAATCGTCGCGCGTTTGCGGCGCTGGTCGGCCTTTGCCCGGGACGCAGCGACGCGCTCGAGGTGGTCACGCGCGAGGCGGGCTCCCCGCGCTGCATAACGCCGCTTGTAGCGCGTGGCGCGCTTGAGGCGATCGTCGTGCGTCGCGGCCTCTCCTGTCTCGATCATCGCGATGCAGTCCACCGGACAGGGTGGCAGGCACAGCTCGCAACCGCTGCATTCCGCGGCAATCACCGTGTGCATGAGGTTTACGGCGCCGACAATGGCGTCGACAGGGCATGCCTGGATGCAAAGCGTGCAGCCGATGCAAACGGCCTCGTCGATCCGCGCCACCGCGGGAGGCTTGCCAATGCTTTCGAGCGGCTTCATGGGCAGCCCGGTCAACTCCGAAAGCGCCCGCAGCGTCTCCAGCCCGCCCGGCGGACAGCGGTTGAGATCGGCATGCCCGGTGGCGA
>Ga0111145_1036_pt1 | contig 46144 bp, 44 predicted proteins | sample DeeMarSeWOR28_12_FD_80392 | JGI IMG/M metagenome (GOLD analysis project Ga0111145, IMG submission 80392) | Betaproteobacteria bacterium SG8_41 | reverse complement strand
CATCGGTTTCCTGAGCAAGTGGTACATGCTGCGAGGCGCGCTCGAGGCGCAGCACTGGTTCGCGGTGGCGGTACTGTTTGCGGGGACGCTCTTGAGCGCGGGCTACCTGCTGCCGGTGGTCTACGCCGCGTTTTTCCGGCGCGAGGCGGAGCAGGCGCACCACGGATCGCACGGCGAGGCACCGGCGCCGATCGTGATCGCGCTTGCCATTTCGGCCGCCGGCACGCTATTGCTGTTTTTCTTTGCCGACTCGCTGCTGGACCTGGCAGGGGCGCTTGCCGGGGTCGCATCGTAATGCCGAAACACGAAGAAGAGGTCCCCATGGAAAGGGAAAAGCGCTACTGGCTGGACCGCAAGGAGAACGTGACCAAGGTCTATTGGTCGGTTTGGGTGCTGTGCGGGCTGCTCCTGCTCATCGAGCCGGCAATAGACATGCATGGCAAGTTCTCGGTCGAGCACTGGTTCGGGTTTCATGGCCTGTTCGGCTTTGTTGCCTGTGTCGGGCTGGTGCTCACGGCGAAGGCGCTGCGCCGGATCCTGATGCGGCCGGAAGACTACTATGACCGCTGAGTTCTCTCCGGGCCTCATCCTCATCCTGGGCAGCGTCCTGGTGCCGCTTCTGCGTGGGCGCGCGCGCAGCGTCTACCTCCTTGCGCTGCCGCTTGCCGGGCTTGCCTACCTCGTGTGGCTGCCCTACGGCGAGTACGGCAAGCTCGCTTTTCTCGGCAGCCAGCTCACTACGGTGCGGGTGGACCGCCTGAGCCTGCTCTTTGGCTACATCTTCATGATCGCGGCGTGGCTGACGGCGATTTATGCGCTGCATGTGAAGGAGGCCGGGCAGCAGGTGGCGGCGCTCGTGTACAGCGGCGCCGCCGTGTCCGCGGTCTTTGCGGGAGACCTCTTTACCTTGTTCCTGTTCTGGGAGCTGACCGCGATCGCCTCTGTGGTGCTGATCTGGGCGCGGCGCACCGAGCGCGCATACCGCGCCGGCATGCGCTACCTCATCGTCCAGCTCGCTTCCGGCGTTCTCCTCATGCTCGGCGCGCTCACGCAGCTCAACCAAACCGGCTCTCTGGCCTTCGAGCACATCGGCCTCGGCGGGCCAGGCGCCATCCTGATCTTCGTGGCCTTTGGCATCAAGTGCGCCTTCCCGCTGCTGCACAACTGGTTGCAGGACGCCTACCCCGAGGCGACCGTGACGGGCACTGTCGTGCTTTCCGCGTTCACCACCAAGCTTGCGGTCTACGCGCTTGCCCGCGGCTTTGCGGGCACCGAGATGCTGGTGTGGATCGGCGCAGCGATGACCGCATTCCCGATCTTCTATGCCGTCATCGAAAACGACCTGCGCCGCGTCCTTGCCTACAGCCTGAACAACCAGCTCGGTTTTATGGTCGTGGGCATCGGTGTGGGCACGGAACTGGCGGTCAACGGCACTGCCGCGCATGCGTTCTCGCACATCCTCTACAAGGCGCTGCTCTTCATGTCGATGGGCGCGGTGCTCCACCGCGTCGGGACCGTCAATGGCACGGACCTCGGAGGGCTCTACAAATCGATGCCGTGGACCGCCGGTTTCTGCATCGTGGGGGCCGCCTCGATCTCGGCCTTCCCGTTGTTCAGCGGGTTTGTCAGCAAGGCGCTGATCCTCACGGCGACCGCAGAGCAGGGCTACTTCGTGACCTGGCTCGTGCTGCTGTTCGCCTCGGCGGGCGTGTTCCACCATTCGGGGATCAAGATCCCGTACTTTGCATTCTTCGCGCACGATTCGGGCAAGCGCTGCGCGGAAGCGCCGCTGAACATGCTGGTCGCGATGGCGTTGACCGCGGCTCTTTGCATTGGGATCGGCGTTTATCCGCAGCCGCTTTACGCGCTGCTGCCGTATCCGGTCGATTACGAGCCCTACACGTCGAGCCACGTGCTCGCCCAGCTGCAGCTGTTGGTGTTTTCGGCGCTCGCGTTCTCGGTGCTGATGCGCACCGGCATCTATCCCCCGGAAATGCGCTCGCTCAATCTGGATTTCGACTGGGTCTATCGCGGGCTGGGGCGCCGGGTCTCCGTGGCAGCTCTGAATGCCGCAAGCCGGGCCAGAATCGCGCTCGCGGGGCCCCTGGGGGTGCTCTGGGCGGCGGGTTCGCGAGCACTTTACCGTCATCACGGCCCGGAAGGCGTGCTCGCTCGCACTTGGCCCACCGGCAGCATGGCGCTTTGGGTCATGATCCTGCTGCTGGCTTACCTGGTTGCCTACTACGCGTAGGATACCGGAATCGTGCGCTGCTTTCGTCCGGATCCTCGCTGGCTTGGGCGGTATGACGCGACTTTTAGGCCCTTTTAGGCTGTTATCTTGAATCTTGCTTTCGTGTGGGACGGGGTATACGATTATTGCACAGTAGCAGAAGATCCCACATCGTAAAATTTCCAAGAATGCCGACACAGTCAGGTGCTATACCGGCTGAGGATCGGTAAGATGGTTTCCACTGATTCACCAACTAGGACGGAGAACGCGATGCTTAAGGAAAAAGCAAAGAACAGTGTCCCGACTGAAAGCAAACCAGCCAAATCCCGCCGCAAGTTCCTGACCGGCGCAACAGCCGCGGCGGCCGGAACCGCGATCACCGGTTTTCCGATGATCTCGGTGGCGCAATCGCCGGTCGTGCTGAAGATGCAGGGCGCGTGGGGTGCGACTGACATCTTCAACGAATTTGCCCAGGAATACGTGACGCGCGTCAACGCCATGGCGGGTGGGCGCCTGCGCATCGACTACTTGGTGGGCGGTTCCGTGGTGAAGCCGTTCGAAGTGACGGATGCCGTGAGCAAGGGCGTGCTGGATGCGGGACATACCGTGCCGGTGTATTGGTATGGCAAGAGCAAGGTGGCGTCGCTCTTCGGCTCCGGCCCCATTAACGGTTGCGACGCTCAGATGACGCTGGCGTGGATTTACCGCGGCGGCGGCCTCGAGCTCTATCGCGAGCTGCTGCAGAAGATCGGCCTGAACTACGTCGGTTTTTTCGCGATGCCGATGCCGACGCAGCCGCTCGGCTGGTTCAAGAAGCCCATTACCGATGCGGCCCAGCTCAAAGGCCTCAAGTACCGCACCGTGGGTCTCGCTGCGGACCTCTTCCAGGAGATGGGCGCGAAGGTGACCCAGCTGCCGGGCGGGGAAATCATCCCGGCGCTCGAGCGCGGCGTGATCGACGCTTTCGAGTTCAACAACCCGACCTCGGACAGCCGTTTCGGCGCGCAGGACGTGATCAAGAACTACGAGATGGGCAGCTTCCATCAGGCGATGGAGTTCTTCGAGATCTGCGTCAACAAGAAGCGGTGGGACGCGCTGCCGAAGGACCTGCAGGCGATCCTGCAATACAGCGCGGAGGCTGCCTCTTCGGCGAACTTCTGGACCGGGCTCTCGAACTACTCGAAGGACCTGCGGGTGCTCATCGACAAGCACAAGGTCAACGTGCTCCGCACGCCGACGGCCGTGTTCCAGGCGCAGCTCAAGGCCTGGGACACCCTGACCGAGAGACTCTCGGGTGCGGACCCGTTCTTCAAGAAGGTGGTCGATTCGCAGCGGAAATGGGCAAAGGACGTCGCCTATTACTACTTCCTGAACAACGCGCCGTTCGAAATGGGCTACGAGCACGTGTTCAAGACGAAGCTGCCCGGTGCAGGCGAAGTGTGCAAGTGAGTTAGATTGATGAAGCAAAACGGGCGGCGCTGCGAGGCGCCGCCTTTTCGTTTTGTCGTGCTTGAGCGCCAATGAACCGCTTCCTGCATGCCATTGACCAGCTGAGCAAAACCGTCGGCCACGCATTCGCGTGGTGCATCCTCATACTCACGTTTGGCACGTGCTATGAGGTGTTCATGCGCTACGTGCTCAACAATCCGACGAGCTGGGCGTTCGACATGAGTTATGTCATGTACGGCGCCCTGTTCTACATGGCTGGTGCCTATACCCTCTCGCGCGGCGGCCATATTCGGGGCGACGTATTTTATCGTCTGTGGCGGCCGCGGATCCAGGCGACCGTCGAGCTGGTGCTCTACATTATTTTCTTCTTCCCCGGCGTGATCGCGCTCGTCGTCGCAGGCTGGGCGTACGGACTCGACGCCGCCCACCTCAAGGAGGTCAGTGTGAACAGCCCGGCGGGCGTGCCGGTCTGGCACCTGAAGCTTTTAATTCCGTTCGGGGCTGCGCTGCTAGCGGTGCAGGGCGTTGCCGAAGTGATGCGATGCATGATGTGCCTGCGAGACGGGCGCTGGCCCCAGCGCCTGCACGACGTCGAGGAAATGGAGAGCATCTTGCAGGCGCGACGCGCCGAGGAGAAAGAGGCAAAGGGCCGATGAGCGATCCCGCTATCGCACTTTTCATGCTGGGGATCTTCATCCTCATCATTCTGCTCGGATTTCCGATCGCTTTCACCCTGATGGCGCTCGGCGTGGGATTCGGCTACTACGCGTACTTCCAGCCCGACCAGGCCTTCTTCGACAACCGCGTGTTCTACCTGCTCACGCAGAATACGTGGAGCATCCTGAGCAACGATGTGCTTGTTGCGGTCCCGCTGTTCCTCTTCATGGGCTACGTGATCGAGCGCGCCAACATCCTGGACCGCCTCTTTTACAGCTTGCAGGTGGCGCTTCGCTTCATCCCGGGTGCCATGGCGGTCGCGGCGCTCCTGACGTGCGCCATGTTTGCCACCGCGACCGGGATCGTCGGGGCGGTGGTAACGCTGATGGGGCTGCTTGCCTTCCCGGCGATGCTCAGGGCAGGCTACGACGAGAAACTGTCGGCCGGAGTCATATGCGCCGGAGGCACGCTCGGCATCCTGATCCCGCCCTCGATCATGCTGATCGTTTACTCAGCCACGTCGTCCGTGTCGGTGGTGAAGCTCTATGCCGCCGCGCTGGTGCCTGGCTTTGTGCTGACTGGGTTCTACGTGCTGTACGTGATCGGACTGACGGCGCTCAAACCGAAACTTGCGCCCAAGCTGCCGAGAGAAGAGACCGACGTGCCGTGGCTGCGCGTCATCGTTCTGCTGCTGCAGGCGTTTTTTCCGCTGGCGGTGCTGATCATGGCGGTACTGGGCTCGATCCTGTTCGGGCTCGCCACACCCACGGAAGCGGCCTCGGTCGGTGCGGGCGGCGCCATGGTCCTGGCGGCTGCCTACCGCGCCTTGACGCTGCAGCGGTTGCGGGAGGCCGTCTATCTCACCGCGCGCACGTCGGCGATGGTGTGCTACCTGTTCATCGGTTCGTGGACCTTCTCCTCAGTCTTCTCGTATCTCGGGGGCGAGGGGATGGTCAAGGAGATGGTCCTCTCTCTGGACCTCGGGAAGGTTTCGTTCCTCATTCTTTCGCAGTTCATCATCTTTCTGCTCGGTTGGCCGCTCGAATGGAGCGAGATCATCATCATTTTCGTTCCGATCTTTCTGCCGCTGCTTCCGCATTTTGATGTCGATCCGCTGTTCTTTGGCATCCTGGTGGCGCTCAACCTGCAGACCTCGTTTCTCACGCCGCCGATGGCAATGTCGGCCTACTATCTGAAAGGAATCGCGCCCCCTCACATCCAGCTCGTGACCATCTTCAAGGGCTGCTTTCCGTTTCTCGCCATGGTGTTCATCACGATGGCGCTCATTTACATCTTTCCGGATTTGGTGTTCTGGCTTCCGGGTGTGTTCTACACGCTGAGGTAGGGACGGCATGGACGTTTCACATCTGAGCTGGCTGTCTGCGACCGACGCCGCCCGCGCGATTCGGGACGGCGCTATCAGCTCCGAAGAGCTGGTCGAGGCGTGCCTGTCGCGGATACGGGATGTCGAAGAGGCCGTACAGGCGTGGACCTTTCTCGATCCCGAGCATGCCCTGAAGCAGGCGCGCGCGCTCGACGCGCAGCGACGCGAAGGACGGGCGCTGGGAGCGTTGCACGGCGTGCCCGTCGGGATCAAGGACATCATCGACACGGAGGACATGCCTACCGAGGACGGCACCGTCCTGCACGCAGGCCGCACGCCAGACCGCGACGCCGCGGTGGTCGCCATGCTGCGCGCGGCCGGCGCGGTGATCATGGGGAAAACGGTCACAACCGAGCTGGCGACCTTTGCCCCGGGCAAGACGCGCAATCCCTGCAATCCCGGCCATACCCCGGGCGGCTCGTCGAGCGGTTCGGCGGCGGCGGTTGCGGTTGGCATGGTTCCTCTTGCGCTCGGAAGCCAGACCAATGGGTCCGTGATCCGCCCGGCCGCCTATTGCGGCGTGTTTGGATTCAAGCCGACGCATGGCCTCGTTCCGCGCAACGGCGTATTGAAGCTCTCGCGCACGCTCGATCACATCGGTGTGTTCGCGCGCACGATTGAGGATATCGCCCTGGCGTCAGAACAGCTCGTCGGCTGCGACGAACGGGATCCCGACACGCGGCCGCGCGCGCGCATCCCGTTCGTCGCCGTGACGGCCGAGGAACCGCCGCTGCCGCCGACGATCGGATTCGTGAAGACCCCGCTGTGGGAGAGCGCGACAGAGGAGACTCGTGAAGCGTTCGCGGAGGTCGCGGAACATCTTGGCGACCGCGTCGAGGAAGTCGTGCTGCCGGAGTCTGCTCTTCGCGCGCTGGAGTGGCATCGCACGATCATGGAGGCGGAGATGGCCGCCAATCTCGCGGCGGAGTATGAGAAAGGCCGCGACCGGTTGAGCGAGTCGTTGCGCGCCCAGCTCGAGCGCGGACGCGGCTACAGCGCTTTGGAATACCAGGCAGCGCTTGGGCGTATTCCGCAAGTAACGGAAGGATTGCGAGAGCTGTTCGATCAGTACGATGCATTGCTGACACCGAGCGCCGCCGGGACTGCACCACCCGGACTTGGTTCGACCGGCGATCCCGCATTCTGCACGATCTGGACGTATTGCGGCATGCCGGCATTGAACCTTCCGCTGATGCGCGGGGCAGGCGGGCTTCCTCTGGGCATGCAGCTTGTGGGGCCGCGCTACGGCGATGCCAGATTGCTCCGTACGGCGCGTTGGCTCGTGAACGGCGTCGGATCAGACCGATCCTGAAAGACCAGTAGGGGATACGATAATGGTAGTCAAGATTGTGTGCGGTATCATTGCCTCGGTCTTGCTGGTGGCATTTACCGCTGTGGCCGTGATCAAGCTCCAAGACATTCCACTCACCATCGTGACCTTGGCCGGCCTTGGCATGATGGCCTGGGACCTTTGGGACTCCATCGTGAAAGAAGACTGATCGCGTTCGCAGCGCGCGTCAGCGGGCACCGCTGCGTGCAATCCCGCCGCGACCCAACCCGCCGTCTTGATCCATTCCTGTAGTCCTGAAGTTTTTTCGAGAGGCCCCGTCGCATCGCAAAACGGCATTTAGGTGCGCTAGGCCGTCGCAAACAAGAGGAACGCCGAATCTTGAACCAGCACGACGCACGTTGGTCGCGCCGCCGCCTGCTCGGAGCGACGGCGGCAGCGGGGGCGCTCGCCGGTTTTCCGATGATCGCCGTGGCCGAGAGCGCCATAACGTGGCGCTGGCAGGGCGCCTGGTCGGCCCGGGACATCTTCCACGAGTACGCGCTCGACTACGCGAGGAAAGTCAGGGAAATGTCCGGCGGCCGCCTTCGCATCGAAGTGCTGCCGGCTGATGCCGTCGTCAAGCCATTCGATCTGCTCGCCGCGGTGAATAAAGGCGTGCTCGATGGGAGCCACGCCGTGCCTGCCTACTGGCACAGCAAGAACCCGGCCTTCTCATTGTTCGGTAGCGGACCTGCGCTCGGCATGGACGCCAACAATTTCCTCGCCTGGATGGCTTACGGCGGCGGCCGGGCGCTCTATGAAGAGCTCCTGCACCGCGTCATGAACCTCAACGTGACGGGCTTTCTTTACGGGCCGATGCCGACGCAGCCGCTCGGCTGGTTCAAGAATCGCATCGACTCGGCCGCGCAACTTAAGAACCTCCACTACAGCACGACGGGGCTTGCGGTCGATCTTTTCAGGGAGATGGGCGCAACTACGGAGGCGCTTTCCCCGCAGGAAATCGCGCCGGCGCTGGCGCAGGGCCGTATCGACGCGGCAGAGTTCAACAACCCGACCTCCGATCGCTGGCTCGGCCTTCCGGATGCGGCAAAGGTTTGCATGCTGCAGAGCTACCACCAGCCGGCGGAAGTGTTCGAAATACTGGTCAATCGCAAGCGATACGATGCGCTGCCGGACGACCTCAGGGCAATAGTGAGCCATGCGGCTGACGCCGCGAGCGCAGACTTGTCGTGGAAGGCCCTGCATCGCTACTCGGAAGACTATGCCTGGCTGCAAAAAGAGAAGAGCGTGACGTTCCACCGGACACCGCCGGGCGTGCTGCAGGCGCAGCTGCGTGCCTGGAGTGCCTTGGTCGAGCGGATGTCGCGCGACAACCCGATTGGCGATAAAGTGGTCAAGTCGCAGCTCGCCTGGGCGCGGCGCACTGTCGGTTGGCTGCAGGATGCCACGGTCGATTCGCGCATGGCCTACGATCACTGGTTCGCGAAAGCGGGCGCGTCATCCGGCGGTGGGCGGTAGGGCGCCTTGAGTTTCGATCTGGCAACTGCCCGATGAGGCTCGCATCCGACGTCGGCAATGCGGCCGGCCGCGAGTCCCTTGATGTGAGACGCTTACGCTGGGCGGTGTTCGGGCTCGCGTCCTCGGCTTTCTGGCTGTCGTTCTTTCATCGCGTCTCGCCCGCAGCGATTGCGGGCGAGCTGCAGGCGTCCTTCGGGATCGGTGCCACGATGCTCGGGACGCTCGCCGCCACGTATTACCTTATCTATACGTTCATGCAGCTGCCGACGGGCGTTTTGAGCGACACGCTTGGTCCGCGGCGCGTGCTGACGGCGGGGTGCGTTGTCTCCGGCGCCGGCTCGCTCCTGTTCGGTGCGGCAGACAGTATCTCGATTGCGCTCCTGGGCCGCACGCTGGTGGGCTTGGGCGTGTCGGTCGCATTCGTGTCGATGCTGAAGCTCAACGCGAACTGGTTTCACGAGCGTCGGTTCGCGACGGCGACCGGGCTGGGGGGGTTCATTGGCCTCACGGGAGCGCTGGCCGCGGCAACGCCGCTGGCGTGGTTCGTGACGCACCTGCCCTGGCGTAGCGTCTTCACCGGGCTCGGCTGCGTGTCGCTTGCCCTGGCTGCCGCCATCTGGATCGTTGTCAGGGACGAGCCCTCAGGAAACGGCGTTACGGTGACGCAGACGCCGTCCGAGGCGAGCCTCGAGCGTTGGTATCACGGGCTGGCGCGCGTGGCGCGCAACCGGGCGACGTGGCCGGGATTCTGGGTGTGCTTCGGGATGTCGGGCAGCTACATGGCGTTCGTGGGGTTGTGGGCCGTTCCCTATCTCACGCATGCGCACGGCCTGTCGGCGGTGGAGGCCACGCAGCACACCAGCTTGATGGTGATATCGCTTGCTGTGACCCAGGCAGGCGTCGGCGCGGTATCGGACCGCCTGGGTCACCGCCGGCCGTTGATGCTGGGCTCCGGGTTGCTCTACTTTGCGTCCTGGGTTGCCTGGCTGGCTGGCGCCGCCGCGATACCCGGCGCAAGCTATGCGATCAGCATCATGATGGGCGTGTGCCTGAGCGGCTTCACACTGGCCTGGGCCTGCGCCAAGGAGTTGAATCCCCCGCACTACTCCGGGATGGCCATCAGTCTCGTGAACACCGGCGGTTTTCTGGCGGTGGGCCTGCTGCAACCCGCGGTGGGCTGGCTCATCGACTGGAGCGCGGGCGATGCACCGCTCGCGGCGGCGCATTTCGTGCCGGGCATGGCGCTGCTAACGGGCTTCGCGCTGATCGGCCTCGCCGGGGCCTGGTGCATGCCCGAGACGCACTGCCGTAATATCTGGATTTCTGACCACTCACGGGAAGCTGCATGAAACCTAAAGTCCTCGTTACCCGGGAAGTTTTCGATGAGACGCTCGAATACCTCGGGGCGCATTGCCAATTTGAGTCCAACCAGGAGGATGTGCCGCTCGAACCGGGCGAGCTTGCGCGCCGGCTTGCCGATAAGGATGGCGTGATGTGCTGCCTTCCCGACCGTGTGGACGCGACACTGCTCGCGGGATCGCCGCATCTGAAGGTGGTGGCCAACATCGCGGTCGGCTACAACAACGTCGACCTTGCGGCATGCACCGCGCGCGGAATCATGGTGACCAACACGCCGGGCGTGCTCGATGACTCGACCGCCGATCTCGCGTGGACGCTCATGCTGGGCGCGGCGCGGCGGCTGACGGAGCTCGAGCGTCGCGTGCGCAACGGCGAATGGACGGGCTGGTGTCTGAAGCAGTGGCTTGGCGTGGACGTGCATCATGCGACGCTCGGCATCTTTGGCATGGGCCGCATCGGCCAGGCAATCGCGAAGCGCGCGGGCGGATTCGACATGAAGGTGATCTATCACAATCGCAACCGCGTGGCCCCGGACATCGAGCGCCGCCTGAACGCGGCCTTTGTATCGAAGGAGGAGCTGCTGCGTCGGGCGGATTTCGTCGTCCTGCAAATGCCGTACTCACCCGAGACGCACCACATGATCGGCGCGGCGGAACTGAAACAGATGAAGCCGAGCGCGATTCTCATCAACTCGACCCGCGGGGGCGTCGTCGATGACGCTGCGCTCATCGCGGCGCTGAAGGGCGGCGTCATCCGGGCCGCTGGGCTGGATGTATTCGAGAATGAACCCAGGCTCAACCCGAAATTTCTCGAGCTCGACAACGTCGTGCTGTCCCCCCACGTCGGCAGCTCGACCGAGGCGACGCGGCGCGCGATGGCGATGACCGCGGCGAAGAACCTCGTTGCAGCGCTTACCGGGGCCACGCCGCCCAACCTGCTCAACCCGGACGCGCGGCGCCGCTAGCCGCGGCGCGCGTCCGCCCGCATGACCTATTTCTCGCAATTGCTCGACCTCATGGTCGAGGTGATGCTGCCCCTTACCCTGCTGGTGGGGGTGGGCGGGCTATGGCCGCGCTTCTTTCCCGACACGCCGGTCGAAGGCGCCTGCGCCCTGCTTAACCGCATGGTGATGTATCTGTTCCTGCCGTGCATTCTGTTTTCTGTCGCCTCGACCACGAGAATCTCGGCTGAGTTGCTGTCTGTGCCGCTGCTGGTAGGCATCGGATCCCTGATCTCAGGCGTGATTCTTTATCTCCTGCTCTACCGGACATTTATCGGACGCGGGCTGACCGATCAGACCCGGGCCATCCTGGTCGTGGGCGGCATGTTCGGCAATACCTTCAACATCGGTGTGCCGGTGCTCGTGTTCTTTTTTGACGCGGAGGCCATACGCTACGCGGTATACAACGATATTTTGATGACGATGCCGCTGGTATGGAGCATCGGAGTCTGGATATGCACGCGGCTCGGGGCGCACAGCGACGCGGGCCGCCCCGCGGTATGGAGGATCATGTTGACGATGCCGCCGATCTGGGCGTTCATCCTGGGCCTCGGCTGGCAGCAACTCGGGCTCACTTATGCGCCGCTCACGGCGGCCACGGGGTTTATCGGTCAGGCCACGATTCCGGTGACGCTGTTCGTGCTCGGCATGACGATCCCGTGGCGCAATCTCACGCCGCGACTCGAGATCCTCTCGGCTGCCGGGGTCAAGTTAGTGGCGATGCCGGTGATCGTGTGGCTGGCTGCGAGAACGTTCTATACGCCGATGGTCGAGGCGCAGTACGCGGCGGTGGTCGAGGGCGCGACGCCGGGGATGGTGACGGCGCTGCTCCTCGCCGAGCGCTTCAAGCTCGACTCGCGGGCCGCGGCTTTGTTGATCGGCTGGAGCACCATTCTCTTCTGGCTCAGCTTGCCTTTGATCATGGCAGTGGGGCTCTTGCGCTGAGGATTCGACTAAACAAATAGTTAAGTGACACAGTTACACCTTTTTCACGGACACGAGACGGATCATTTGTGATGATGCGTTTTGAGTCTGTCCACACGGGCCCCTTCATGTAAGAATCTCTGTTCGACTCCGGTCAGCCCGGGACCGCAGAACGAACACAGCCGGGATCAATCCTAGGGGCCGCACTCGATGGCGGAGCACGCGAACGGCGATCAAATTCACGCAGACGAGGTGCGCCATCTCTACCGGCTTTCGCGGCCGGTGTACGCGGCCACTCTGCTTAATGCGAGCCTGCTGGTCTATGCGCTCTGGGGGCTGGTCCCGGCCGTCGTGCTCGGCGGCTGGTTCTGCGCGATTTCCGCGGCGACCGCTGCGCGCTATCTGCTCTATCGGGACTTTGTCAGGATCGCGCCGCCGACGGCCGAATCACGCCGGTGGGGACGGCGCTTCGTGATTGGCGCCGGGCTTGCCGGCGGGCTTTGGGGTTTTGCCGGCTTGGGCCTTTTTCCCGCGGGCTCCGTGCCTCATCAGTTCCTGCTGATATTCATGATCGCCGGTATGGTGGCGGCTGCGATGGTGGTCCTGTCTCCCGTGCGCCAGGCTTTTCTTGCCTATGCGCTCCCCGCGCTGATACCCATCACCGCGATGGTATTTGCACAGGGCACGAGCCTCCACCTCTTCATGGGCGTGCTGATGGTGGTGTTCATCGGTGTCATGTTGAGCACGGGGTCCGTGATCTCGAACATCATGCGCGAGTCGCTGCGCGTCAAGTTCGAGAACGCCGCGCTGGCGGCGAGGACGTCCGATGCCAACCGGCAGCTCTCCGAGCGCATCGCCGATCAGCAGCGATTCGAGGAAATCATGCGCCATGCGACGCAGCGGTTCGAGGCGCTGATCGACGCATCGCCGCTGGCGATCATCGTGTGCGGTGCAGATGGACGCGTCGAGAAATGGAACGCCTCAGCAGAGCGAATGTTCGGCTGGTCCGAAAAGGAGCTGCTCGGCAGGGCGCCGCCGCTCTTTCCCATGGGCCAGGAGGACGAGATATCGCATCAACGCGAGGCCATTCTGCGCGGTGACACGTTCGCCGATGTGGAAGCTGTGCGGATGCGCAAGGACGGCACGCCCGTGAGCGTGAGCATTTCGGCGGCGCCGGTGCGCGACGCCTCGGGGCAGACGGAGGGCTACCTGACCATCGTCGCTGACGTCACCGAGCGCAAGCGGGCTGAACAGCGCCAGGATCTGGAGAACGCAGTGACGCTGCTGCTCGCGGATGCGCACAGCCTGGAAGAGGCCATGCCGCGCGTGATCCAGACCATCTGTCAGAGCCTTAAGTTCGCATACGGCGCACGATGGGTAATGGACCAGAAGGATCAGGTCCTGCGCTGCGGCGAGACCTGGTGCATCCCGGACCGCAAGGTGGAGGAATTTCGCATCGTGAGCGCCGTGCGCGTCGAGGGCCCGGAGATGGCGGGCGGGCTCAATCGCCGGGTGCGGACAAGCAACACACCCTACTGGATGGGCGATGTGGCCCAGGACGGGAGCTTGCGGCGGCGCGATCTCGCGCTCGAGGCGGGGCTGCAGCACGGCTTCGCGTTCCCGATCCTGGTCGGCGGTGAGTTCTACGGCGTGATGGAGTTTTTCGGGCACGGGGCGCGCGATCGCGACGAGCGTATCATCGAGATCTCGCATACCGTGGGCAGCCAGATCGGCCAGTTCATCGCTCGCAAGCAGGCGGAGGCCAACCTCCAGTTCTTCGCGAGTCACGATCCGCTGACAGGGCTGTTCAATCGCGGCATGTTCAATCGGCGCCTGCAACAGGCGCTTGCGCAGGCGCAGCGCTTCGATCGCACGCTCGCGATTCTTTTTATCGATCTGGATGGCTTCAAGCTGGTCAACGACACGCTGGGGCACAACGCGGGCGACGCGCTGCTTGCGGAGATCGCGGGCCGGCTGCGGGCATCGTTGCGCGAGGGTGACGTGATCGCCCGCATGGGTGGCGACGAGTTTGTAGTGCTGATCGAGGAGTTTGGCGAGCCTGTCCAGGTCAGCGAAGTGGCCAAGAAGTTGCTTGATACCGTGGCCCGGCCCTACCTCCTGCAGGGCCAGGAATCCCGGGTGTCGGCGAGCATCGGGATCAGCACCTTCCCCGACGATGGCAAGGATGCCCAGGCGCTGCTCGGCAGTGCGGATCTGGCGATGTACCGCGCCAAGGAGCAGGGCAAGAATGCGTTCCGCTTCTTCGCGCCCCACATGAATGTGCATGTGACGGAGCGGCTGTCGATCGAGGTGAACCTGCGGCGGGCCATCGAGCGAGACGAGCTCGTGCTTCTGTATCAGCCGAAGGTCAGTATTCGCGACGGCCAGGTGATCGGCGTGGAGGCGCTCGTGCGCTGGCATCATCCGACGCAGGGCGTGATCAATCCCGGGGAGTTCATGCCCGTTGCCGAGGATACCGGGCTTGTCACGGCTATCGGGCAGTGGGTGTTGCGCGAAGCATGCCGGCAACTTGCCGTCTGGCGCGAGCAGGGCTTGCCGGTGCTGCGCGTAGCGGTGAACCTCTCGCACCGGCAGTTCACGCAGGAGAGCCTGATCCAGGTGGTGCGGGAGGCGCTGCATATTACGAGTGTCGACCCGTCGCGCCTCGAGCTCGAGCTCACAGAGGCCATGGTGATGCGCAGTCCCGAGCGTGCGGAGAAAGTGCTGGGCCAGTTGAAAGAGCTCGGTGTGCGCCTCGTGGTGGACGATTTTGGCACTGGCCTGTCCTCGCTCAAGTTTCTCAACCGCCTGCCGCTGGATTCGGTCAAGATCGACCGCTCTCTGATACTGGACCTGCCGGGTAACCGGGATGCCGCGGCGCTAACCCGGGGTGTCGTGGCGATGGCGCACAGCCTCAACCTGCGGGTCGTCGCCGAAAGCGTTGAGACAGCGGAGCAGTGGGAGTTTCTGCGCGAACTGGGCTGTGAGGAGATGCAGGGCAACTACTTCAGCGCGCCCGTGCCGGCGGGTATCGTCGCTAGCATCGTGCAGCAGCCGGTGGCGCCTGGCCGCCGCGCGAGTGTCCAGACGCTGCATGCGCGCCGCGCCGAAGGCGACATTGAGTAGCGCACGCCCCGCGATTGGGGAATGTCATCTGCCACTCGCGATACAAATGAAGTGATGATTAGTGGTGATGAAGGATGGTGATGAACAGCGCGCACATGGTTGTAGATCACCGGCAATCATCGCCAGCTCCAATCGCCAGTAATCTCCTCTGGCGGCCGCAGCTTTATCCATGAGCCAAATTTGGCTACACTGGCCTCAAAACAAATCACCCGCCGGGGGAAGAGGAGGAGTTTGCGATGAAGACGGTTAGGCAACTGGTTCAGGCCAAGGGTGGCGGGGTCCATACCATCGCCCCGGACGCCCGCGTTATCGATGCGCTCAAGTTGATGGCCGAGAAGGAAATAGGGGCCCTCGTGGTGGTCGACAACGGCAAGCTTGCGGGGATCCTCTCGGAGCGGGATTACGCGCGAAAGGTGATTCTGTTGGGGAAATCCTCGCACGATATTCCGGTGCGCGAGATCATGACTGACAAGGTTCTGACCGTTCCGCCGTCGCAAACGGTGGAAGAATGCATGGCGCTCATGACGACCAGGCGCGTTCGCCACCTGCCGGTGACTGAGGGTGAGCGGCTGATCGGTTTGCTCTCGATCGGCGATCTTGTCAAGGAGGTCATCGCCGATAAGGAACAGACGATCAAGGAGCTCGAATCCTATATTCATCGCTGATTGTCGCGCGAGCGCGACAATCAGCGTTCCGGGTTCAATGTTCCGTGTTCAACGTTCGAGCGTGGTGTCTCGCGCCCTTGTGCGGATCGATGGCTCTTTCAACTCTGAACTTTGAACCTTGAACACGTGTAGCGCGATGCAGTTTGGGGCGATTATCATCGGCGACGAGATCCTGAGCGGAAAACGTCAGGACAAGCATCTCAACCGTGTCATCGAGACTTTGCGCATGCGCGGTCTGCAGCTTGGCTGGGCGCATTATCTGGGGGATGATACGGAGCTCATCACAGAGACCCTGCGCCGAACTTTGGCTGGCTCCGACGCGGTATTGAGCTTCGGCGGTATCGGCGCCACGCCGGACGATCACACGCGGCAGTGCGCGGCCCGGGCCGCTGCAGTCGAGCTGCGCCTGCACCCACAGGCAGAGGCCGAGATCAGGGCGCGCTTCGTCAACGACCCGGTTGGCGCCACCCCGCAGCGCCTTGCCATGGGTGAGTTTCCTGCAGGAGCGGATATCATCCCCAATCCCTACAACCGAATTCCCGGCTTCAGCGTGGGCCGACACCATTTCTTCCCGGGCTTTCCCGAGATGGCTTGGCCGATGATGGAGTGGGTGCTGGACACGCACTACGCAGAGCTGTTTGCGCCGGGAAGTGTCACCGAATCCTCGATTCTGGTGCGCGGCGCCGGCGAGAGTCAGCTGATCACCCTGATGAACCAGTGCCTGGCGCGCTACCGCCGGGTCAAGGTGTTCAGCTTGCCGCGAATCGATCCAAACGACCGCCATATCGAGCTCGGCGTACGCGGCGTGCCTGACGAGGTGAATGCAGCGATCGCGTCGCTCAAGGAAGGGGTGTCCGCGCTCGGCTTTCGGTGGTCCGATCCGGCGCAGCCTTCTTTGTAGACCGTGCCGGAAAAAGAAAAACAATGTCGGCCGCAGATAGATGCCGATAGCAGCGGGTGAACAGTAACCGGTAAGACCGAAAAAACACGCTGATCTCCCCGTTCGCCGACTACCGTTTACCGCTTTATCAGCGTTCATCGAGCGCTGCATTTTGATCTTTTTCAAGGGGCATCCAGCCCCGCACAAAGCAAAAGCCCCCGGGCGAACCCGGGGGCTTTCATTTGCTGGGAAAGGGAGCCGACTCAGGCAGCTTTCTTCGCCTTCTTCACGCCGCTGACTGCCTGCTTGGCGACGGCTTCCATGTTCGACTGCGTCACTTCTGTAAACTGCTTGGCCACCTTCGACAGGTTGTCGTAGGCCGAATTGACCGCTGCAATCGAGGACTTCAGGGTCGCGATGCCGAGCTCGGAGCCGGCCGGAGCGGTCTTCACCATCTTGTCGAGGGCTGCCACCGTCTGTTTGTTGAATTCGGCCACCTGCTCTTCGACGATCTTGTTGAACTCAGCCTGGGTTGCCGTCGCAACGTCGTAAACGTTGCGCGCATAGGCTGTAGCCTTCTCGATCGAAGGTTGCGCAAGGTTGTCGTTGAGGGCGGCCAACTGCTGGAGGTCCTTCACGGAGGCGATCGCCTTCGCGCCTTCGACAGAATCGGCAAACGCCGCTTTTGCGGCCTTGAGCTGCAGCTCGATCATGCGTTCCGCGCCTTCGAGCGCGATGCCTGCGAACTTCATTGCAGTCTCAATGTTGGCCTTGTTCATTTCCACCAGGTTTTCGGGTGCTTGATACATCGTTAACCTCCTTCTAATAAATCATTTAAAATCAGTAATCTAAATTGGCATCCGGGACGGAATGTTGCATTGCACAAATCCAATTATATGCTTGGAAACGGGGATGTCAAGGGGATGGGAAGGCAAATATTCTGCGGCGCAATATCTCTCGCGTACCGTTGTGAGTTCCGTGACAATAGGACTCGAAGTGACGGAAAACTGTTTTCAATCATATAGCTATATACACGCGTCGTCGCTATACTGATCTTGTAAGCAAGCACTCGCCATGTCCGACGCTACCGTCTTGACGCCAGCACCGCCCCAGATAAGGAGGGTGGCGGCTGACGACGGGGGGGCTAGGATCGAGCTCAGCGGGACGTGGAACCTGGCAGCCCTTGCGGACTTCGTAGCCCAGCTCCGCCCGCAGCTTGCCGAGTACGCGCGCGATGCCGGTTGCAGCTGGGACTTGAGCGCGGTGACGGCCCTCGATCATGTCGGGGCCCTGCTGCTATGGCGGGCATGGGGATGGCGGCGCGCTTCCCGGCTGGTCCTCAAGCCTGAACACGAGCTGTTGTTCGACGACCTTGCCAAGCCGCGCACGCTGCCGCGGCCGCGGCTGGAATGGGGGGCGACCACGATCGCTCTCGGCCAGAAGGTGATCGGATTGCTCGATCACCTTTTCGGTGCGACCGCGCTACTTGGCCAGGTCATGATCGACGCGGCCGGCCTCATGCGCCGGCCGCGCGAGATCCCCTGGCGCGAGATTTCGGCGAACGTCTTCCGGACAGGCGCCCAGGCGCTCGGCATCACCGCGATTCTGGGTTTCCTGGTCGGCGTGGTGATCTCCTACCTGTCGTCCCAGCAGCTCAAGCAGTTCGGGGCCGACATCTACATCATCAATTTGGTTGGCGTGAGCGTGATCCGCGAGCTGGGTCCCGTGCTCTGTGCCGTACTGATCGCGGGCCGTTCGGGCTCCTCGATGACGGCGCAGCTCGGGGTGATGCGCGTGACCGAGGAACTGGATGCCATGACGGTCATGGGAATTCCGCACACGGTGCGTCTGGTGCTCCCGAGAATGATCGCGCTGGCCATTTCGATGCCGCTGCTCGTGCTATGGACGGACATCGTCGCGATTCTGGGCGGCATGATTGCGGCACAGGCGGAGCTTGGGATCAGCTACCGCTTCTTCTTGTCGCGGTTGCCTGATGTCGTGCCGATTGCCAACCTCTGGCTCGGGCTTGGCAAGAGCGTGGTCTTCGGCGCCTTGATCGCCCTGATCGCCTGTCACTTCGGGCTGCGGATCGAGCCCGATACTGAAAGCCTGGGCGCGGGTACAACGCAGTCGGTGGTCATGGCAATCACTGCCGTAATCATCGTAGACGCCGTCTTTGCCGTCATGTTCTCCGACGTGGGCAGTTTCCGATGACCGAGCGCGTTGTCGAGGTTGAGCAGTTGTGGACGCGTTTCGGACGCCAGACCGTCCATCGCGGCATTGATCTGAAGGTGGAGCACGGAGAGGTGCTGTCGATCGTTGGCGGCTCGGGGAGCGGCAAGACCGTGCTGCTGCGGCAAATGCTCGGGCTTGAAATTCCCTACCGCGGATCAGTGCGCGTGCTGGGCGAGGACCTGCATGCGTGTGAGCCCGATGTGCTGCAGGCGCTACGCAACCGGTGGGGCGTGCTCTTTCAGCAGGGTGCGCTGTTTTCGGCGCTCCCGGTTTTTGAGAATGTCGCGCTGCCTCTGCGTGAGCTTCGGGTCCTGGACGAGGAGGTCATCCGGGAACTGGTTTTGATGAAACTCGAGATGGTGGGAATCGAATTCCATCACGCGTCCAAGCTCCCCGCGGAGCTTTCGGGCGGAATGGTCAAGCGAGTTGCGCTTGCACGCGCGTTGGCGCTCGAGCCCGAGCTGCTGTTTCTCGACGAGCCGACCGCCGGACTTGACCCGGACCGTAGCGAGAGTTTCGTCAAGCTGATCGAGGAACTGAGGCGGGAACTGGGCCTCACGGTGGTGATGGTTACCCACGATCTTGATACACTGGTAGCGCTTTCCAGCCGCATCGCGGTGCTGTTCGGGGGGCGGCTGGTAGTCGTAGGCACGCTGCGCGAGGTGGTGCAGAGCGAGCATCCTTTCATCGTCAATTTCTTTCTGGGCGAGCGCGGGCGGCGCGCGCTGGAGGCGGTGTGGGATACCCTCGGCCTGGGCGATCGCGCCTCGCGGGAGAAGACGTAAGAATGGAAAACAAGGCGTATGCGTTTGCGGCTGGTGTATTCACGCTGTTGCTTGGCGCTACCGCAGTTTTCATTGCGATGTGGCTGACCGGCGAGACAGAGGCGCAACACGCATACGTGCTCGAATCGCGCTATCCCGTCACCGGCCTCAACCCGCAGGCACTCGTGCGTTTCCGCGGCGTCGACGTAGGCAAGGTCGAAGTCATCGATTTTGATCCGAAGAATTCGCGCGTGATCCTCGTCCGCATCGCCGTTCGCACTGATACTCCGATCACGGCGGGAACCTACGCCCAGCTGGGCACTCAGGGGGTGACGGGACTCGCCTACGTCAATCTGGACGACGACGGCAGCAATCCGGAACGCCTTTCCCCGGATCCCGAGGGCGCGAGGCGCATTCCCGTGCGTCAGTCCTTCCTCGACGAGCTGTCGGAATCGGGCCAGAACCTGGTCGCCGACGCGAATCGCCTGGCTCACCGTCTGAACGGGCTCCTGAGCGACGAGAACCAGGCGCAATTTGTGCGAACGCTCGCCAGCCTGGAGAACGCGGCGGTTCGCATCGACAAGCTCGCCGCCCAGGCAGCGCCCGCGGTCGGCAACCTGCCGGCGCTCACTGATGACGCGCGCAAGGTGCTGGCGCACGCCGACACCGCTCTGTCCACCATCAACGACGTGGCCTTGCAACTGGCCGAAGGCATTGGCGCGCTCGAGCGCGTCGCGAAAAGCGCCGAGCAGATAGGTGGCGCCACAGTCTCCTTGTCGAGTGCGGCAGAGAACGACACGCTACCGCGTCTTAATGCGTTGATCGAGCAGCTGGCGCGCAACTCACGCCGGCTCGATCGGCTGCTCGCCCAGCTCGAAGAGCACCCGGCGAGCTTCGTCTTTGGCCGGCCAGCGCCGGCGCCGGGTCCGGGCGAGCCAGGCTTCTCGGTCCCGCAAGGAGGCAAACAGTGAACGCGAAACCTGCCGGGACGCCGCTCGGCCTCGTGCTTGTGATTTTTGCCGTGGCGCTCGCGGGCTGCGCGCTGACGCCGCCATCGCAGGAGCTGCCGGCCAGCTACGATCTGGGGCCGCTGCCTCGTCACGAGCGCGCGCAGCCGGTATTGTCAGCGACCGTATTGTTGCCCGATGTCGCGGCGCCGTCCTGGCTCGACGGGCCGGGGATCGTCTATCGCCTTGTCTATGACGAGCCCGCGCGCCTGCGAACCTACGCGAAGAGCCGATGGAAAGCGCCGCCGGCGGCTTTGCTCTCGCAGCGGCTGCGCGGGCATTTTGCCGCCGCGACGCAGCGCGGCATCGTGACGGGCGATGACGGCGCGCGGGCGGATTACATGATTCGCGTGGAGCTCGAGGATTTCAGCCAGATATTCAGCGCCCCGGGGGCGAGCCGCGTAGCGGTGCGCGCGCGGTCGAGCCTCGTAAATGTGCGGGAACGCGCGCTCGTTGCGCAGCGCGCGTTCTCGTTCGAGCGGCCGGCGCCGAGTCCCGACGCGCCCGGCGCGGTTACCGCCTTCGCCGGGGCCAGCGACGAGCTGATCGAGAGCCTCCTCGAATGGGCGGGCGAGCAGCTTCACGCCCAGCGGCAGAAAAAGTGATGAATGATGGTGATGAGGAATGGTGATGAAGAGCGCGCGCGTGGTTGTGTTTCACCAGTACTCATCACCCTTTTCTGACAATCGGTGAAGAGTCGCGGAATGTGAGTACCATATTCGGCAAGATAATCCGGCGCGAGATCCCGGCCGATATCGTGTATGAGGACGATCTGTGTCTCGCGTTCCGCGACATCAATCCCCAGGCGCCTACGCACGTGCTTGTGATTCCGAAGCAGGAGATTCCACGACTGGCCGATGCCAATGCCGCGGATCAGGCGCTGCTCGGTCACCTGCTGCTTGCCGCGAACCGTGTGGCGCAGCAACTCGGGGTCGGCGATGCCTTCCGCCTGGTGGTCAACAACGGCGCGGAGGTTGGGCAAAGCGTGTTCCACCTGCATTTGCACATATTGTCCGGGCGCAGGTTTCGCTGGCCGCCCGGCTGATCCCAAGGAGCAAGGATGAAGGGATTTGCCGTTTCAGGTTTAAGGTTTAAGGTTCAAAGTTCGGGGATTTCACGTTGAGCCCAAGACATTGAACTTCGAACTGTAACCCTGAAACTTGAAACCTTAAACGGGATTTTCCGCATTCATCCTCAGGTTTCGAGGGGCAGTCGCACCGCCTTCCCCGTTTTCGCGGATCGCTCGATGGCGTGCGTGACCTCGAGGTTCATGCGTGCCTGCTCGGGCGTGGTGTGCGCGGTGGGGTTGCCCGTGACCAGATGATCGAGCCACGCGCGCGTCTCGTTGCCGAGCGATCCCCAGAACTCGCCCAATGCCCAGTCACCCGCGCTGTTGCTGCCGAGGAAAGCCAGCTCCACTTTGTGTCCCGGCACGTACGGATGCGGAATGCCCTTTTCGGTATAGAGCAGGTGATCCATATGGTCGTCGTCGATCAGCATGGTTCCCTCGGTCCCGAGCAGCTCGACGCGATCGGACTGACCCTGCGTGGGGTATTTGGCGGGCAGCGAATAGGAAATGCCCAGGTTGATGACCGCGCCGTCGGCGAATGTGACGAGGGCCCAGGTCACGTCCTGCGCGCTGTAGCCGGCGTCTTTGAAGATTCCGTACTGACCTCGCGCCACCACCTCGACGGGCCGATTACCTTCGAGGAACCAGCACATGAGGTCGACGTAATAGGTCAGCACATCGAGCACCGGCGTCGCGTGCGGGTCACGCTTTAGAATCGCGAAAGTCTGCGCGCGAGAATTGTAGACGCGGGCGTGGCCCCCGACTACCGTCCCCAGGCGCCCGTGGACCATTTGCTCCTTGGCGCGCAGAAAGCATTCCTTGTAGCGGCGGCTGTAGCCGATCCTGAGCTTTCCACCCGTCTGCTTGAGAGTTTCAAGGGTGTCATCCGCGTCTTTGATCGAGAGGGCGATGGGTTTCTCGCATAGCACCGGTTTGCCGAGCTCGAGCGCTCTGCGGACCGGGGCCGTATGCTCGCCTTCGGGCGTCGAGACGAAGACCGCATTGACCTCCGGCCGCTCGATCACCTCGAAGTTATTGTCCGAGTGAAAATCCGCGCCGGTCTTCTCGGCCAGGGCCTGAGCGTTGCTCTTGTTGATGTCCGATATCGCCAGAAAACCGACCGACGGATGTTTTGCCGCAAGCCGCGCCCGCAGCGTCCCGATGCGGCCGGCGCCGACCACGGCGATACCCAACTCCTTCTGTTTCATGGGGTTCTTCCTCCTGAGACCACGATGGTAGCGGAAACGACACGGCGGGGCGAACGGCCGGTGACGGGTTCAGCAACGGCTAATGCCCCGGGCAAAGTGCGCGTCCCGCCAGTTGTTGATCAGCGTTCAAGAGCGGAGGTTCCAGGATCTGAGCCGAACTGTGCTCGCTCGACGCCGGCACGCGCTGTTGGCAGGCTCTTCTGCCGGGCTTGGGACGGCATGTTGAGATGACAATTCATTGAATTATAGATGGTTTCTTGTCGTTGAGCGCATTGGGCTACCGCCGCGCATCCGATGTCCTGCGCGCCACGTATTAGCCTTTGGCGCCGTAAGGACTTCTTATCGCCCATGGGGTCCCCGTCGTGTCCGGTCAACCGAGCTCGTAGCCAAAAGGAGAATCAGGATGCCTGTGCAACTCAAGCCAATCGCCAAGTCGTTAGCCTCAACCGGACTGGTCACCCTTGCCTTGGGCTTTTCGGGCGCTTTTGCCGCGAGCCCGTGTAGCCCTTGCGGTCCCCGTAACCGCTCGGCTCGCGCGGGCGCGAATCCCTGCGCGGCGAAGAATCCGTGTGTGGCGAAGAATCCCTGCGCGGCGAAGAATCCCTGCGGCGCGAGCGGCAAGGTCGACCCCAGGCTCGTGACGCGGCCGAAAGGAACGAAGCCCTATCGGGGCAAGCGCGCTGATCTGGTCAAGGCCGGGCAGACGTTGTGGAACGACACCAAGCTCAGCACCAACGGGCTATCATGCAACACCTGTCATATCAATGGCGGCGCGTTTCAGGCGACTTTTGCCAAGCCCTATCCACACTATGTCGGGATGGCCGACCAGCAGTCGGGCGTCAAAAAGGTTACGGCCGAGGAGATGGTGCAGTTCTGCATGGTCGTGCCGATGGCAGCGAAGCCGCTGGCCTGGGACTCGAAGCAGCTCGCGGCGCTGACGGCCTACACGATAGGGTTGCAGAAGAACTTCAAGCCCAACCCGTGTGCCGCAAAGAACCCCTGCGCGGCGAAGAATCCGTGTGCAGCAAAAAATCCTTGTGCGGGAAGAAATCCATGCGCGTCGAAAAACCCCTGCGCCTCGAGGAACCCGTGTGGGCCGCGCAATCCATGCGCAGCCAAACGCTGACGCCGCTGCACTCGGGCCCACGGGCGGGAAGGCAATCTTGAGCGCAGCGCGTGCAGCCGGTCGATCCGTCAGAGGCCGTCGCGCTCCTGCAGGCGCGGCGCACCCGGAGATCGTCATTCCCGATCTCGCGTCCCTTCCCCGGGCGCAGCTGCGCGGGATGGTAATGGCAGGCGCGGAAGTCATGGAATGCTACCGCGTGCTGACCAAAGGCGGCATCAATCTCGTGAGCGAGGTCTTGCGCGGGCAGGGAGAATTCATCGAGTACGAGCATTACCCCAAGGACGACGTGTACGATAGCGATACGGGCGCGCAGTACTACTACCATGCGCATCGGGCCGACAGCGGCGAACATGGGCATTTCCATACCTTCGTCCGGAATCCCGAGGTTGTTCTGGGCAGGCCGCCGCTCTCGCGCGGTGAAACCGATGCCGACGCGAACGGGGAGACTTCGCATTTGATCGCGATCTCGATGGATGCCTACGGTTTTCCTAGGGGGCTGTTCTCGACCAACCGCTGGGTAACGGGGGAGAGTTGGTACGGTGCTGACGACGTGATCGCTTTGCTCGATCGCTTTCGAATAGATCATGCCCACCCCTCCTGGCCGGTCAATCGTTGGCTGGGCGCGATGCTCGTGCTCTTCCGCCCGCACATCGAGGCGCTGCTCAGGCACCGCGACGTCGTCATCGAGGGTCGGATGAAATCACGCGACCGAGAGGCGGTCTTTGAGGACCGCGCGCTCGAGATCGCGGGTTACCTTCCCATTTCGGTCGAGGACACTCTCGAGGGCGTGCGTGCGAGCGTCGGCGGTCGGCGCCGGGTGTGATAGTGCGCGGCGCGATTCCCGATTAAATTCGGGCGAAGCAAATTGCGAGTTTTACGCGTGCGTTTCAAACGCAAAGTCGGGGGGCAAGATGGTGACAGGTTGGCGCCGGTTTTTCCGGCCGGGTCTCATGGTGGCGATTGTGTTTCTGGCGGCGGCCGCGGCCGCCGCGCAGGGCGGCGCACCGTATCCGGGAACGATGACGATCCAGACGCGGCACGGATTCAATGCGCTGGTTGCCCGTCTCGAGGCCGCCATTGCCAACCACAAAATGGGGCTCGTGGCGCGGGCGAGCGCTAGCGGCGGCGCAGCATCACGCGGCGTGAAGATCCCGGGCAATGCGGTCCTAATGGTGTTTCGAAACGACTACGCCGTGCGCATGCTGCGGGCGAGCGTGCCGGCCGGCATCGAGGCGCCGCTACGCATCTACGTGACCGAAAACGGCGATGGCACGGCGAGCTTGACCTATCGTTCGCCGAGCGCGGTGTTCGCGCCGTATGGCAGCCCGGACCTCGATCGAATGGCGAAAGAACTCGATGGTATCTTCCGAAGCATCGTCAGAGATGCCGCCGGCAAGTGACCGCACGGCCTCTGGCAGCGGGCGGGCGCAGGGTGCGGTTATCGCAGTTGCGGGGTTGCTCGCGGGCGCGGTGTCCCTGTGGCTTTCGGCGGCGGACTGGAGAATGCCGGCATTGTTCTCGCTCGGCATTCTCTTCGGGCTGGTCCTTTACGTAACGGCTTTCGGTTTCGCTGCCTCGTATCGCGAGTTCCTCGTGCAACGCGAGACTGGCGCGGTGCGGGCGCAGCTCGTGCTCCTGGCGGTGACGACTATTCTGTTCGCGCCAGTGCTCGCGTCAGGAGCGGTGTTGGGGCGCGAGGTGGTCGGCGCCGTTGCCCCGGTGGGCGTGCCTGTCGCGGCGGGCGCCTTCGTCTTTGGCATTGGAATGCAGCTTGCCGGCGGCTGCGGCTCGGGCACGCTCTACACCGCCGGCGGCGGCAGTCTGAGAATGGTGGCAGTGTTGACGGCGTTCTGCGGCGGTTCGTTCCTCGCGAGCCTGCACATGCCATGGTGGGGACGCCTGCCCGAATGGGGGGAAATCTCGCTTGGGACGAAGCTGGGATGGCCCGCTGCGATTGCGGTGCAGCTTGCGGTTCTCGCGCTGGCGTGGGCGATGCTGGGGCGGATCGCGCGTTCACGACGGAATGAGTCGGTTGACGCCTCCCGCAGCGCCGCGCGGCAACGCCTGCTAGTGATCGGGGCGTTGCTGCTCTCGGTCCTCAGCGTGGTGACCCTCGTCGTCGCCGGCCATCCATGGTCGATCACGTGGGCCTTCACGCTATGGGGCGCCAAAGCGGCACTGTTGCTCGGATGGGATCCTGCCGCCGCGGCCTTCTGGAGCGGCGGCTTCCAGAGCACGGCCCTGGCGAAAGGGGTTTTCGATGACGTCACGTCGGTCATGAACATTGGCATCGTGCTGGGCGCGCTGGGAGCCGCGGGCGCCAGCGGTCGTTTTGCCCCAAGGCTCGCCTTCTCCGGTCGCTCGCTGTCGGCGGCAGTGCTGGGCGGGCTCGCGATGGGATACGGCGCGCGCATCGCTTATGGCTGCAACATCGGGGCGTTCTACTCAGGCGTCGCCTCGACGAGCCTGCATGGGTGGTTATGGATCGTCACGGCGCTGGCCGGTTGCTGGGTGGGCGTCCGCATGCGGCCTTGGTTCGGCCTCGAGAACCGGAGCACACCCGAAGCGGTCTCATGCACACCACTACAGCCGCGGAATCACACGGAAACACACGGAAATTTACTCCGATGACGGTGCGCTACGAGGTTCAAGCTTCTGTCTGTTTGATTCCGCGTGATTCCGTGGTCAAGGACTCTCAAGTTGCGGTTTTTCGAGACGGGTTATAGATATATGAGACCGCAACTTAACCGCTCCAATCCCGCGCTGCTCATGCGCATCGCGGTCTACGGCGTGCTTGTGCTGGCCGCCGCCTACTGGCTTTGGTCGGGGACCGTTGCAGAGGCGGACTGGCAGAGCGAATGGCCCAAGACCAATTTCGGCAAGCATACCGTTCCATTGGAGGAGATTCGATCGGGCGGTCCCTCGAAGGACGGCATTCCGCCGGTCGACCGCCCGCGCTTCATCGCCAGCGAGGAGGCGGCCCGCTGGCTCGATGCGCAAGAGCCCGTTATCGTCTTCGAGCGCAAAGGTGACGCACGCGCCTATCCCCTCCAGATCCTGATGTTCCACGAAATCGTCAACGACACCGTCGGCGGCGTGCCCGTGGCTGTGACGTTCTGTCCGCTTTGCAACGCTTCGATCGTCTTCAACCGTCGCGTGGACGGATTGGTGCTCGATTTCGGTACCACCGGAAAGCTGCGCAAGAGCGATCTCGTCATGTATGACCGCCAGACGGAAAGCTGGTGGCAGCAGTTCACCGGCACCGGAATCGTCGGCAAGCACGCCGGCACCGTGCTCGAGCAGCTGCCCTCCACGATCGCGTCCTTCGTCGACTTTCGCAAGGCGTATCCCGCAGGCCACGTGCTTTCACGTGAGACGGGCTTCACGCGTCCGTATGGGCGCAACCCCTATCGCGGCTACGATCGGATTGGTGACACCCCGTTTCTGTTTTCCGATCCGGTGGACCCGCGGCTGCCCGCGATGGAGCGCGTGCTCGGCGTGCAGCAGGGCCGCTCGGTCCGCATCTATCCGTTCACGGTGCTGGCATCGGCGCGCATCGTCAATGACCGGGTGGACAGCGAGCCGGTGGCGGTTTTCACCGCCGAGGGCATGCTCTCGGCGCTCGATGCCGAGGTCATCCGGGATTCGCGCCGGATACCGGCCGCCGCGGCGTACAGCCGGCGACTGGGTGAGCGCACCTTGTCGTTCGAGTTGCGCGGCGAGCGCATTGTGGATCGGGAAACCGGTTCGGAATGGGACCTCTTCGGCCGGTCGGTCGCCGGCGCGTTGAAGGGCCAGCGCCTCACGCCGGTGGACAGCGGCGTTCATTTCGCGTTCGCGTGGCTCGCGTTCAATCCTCAGTCCGAGATCTATGCTCCGGACCGGTCCGCTGCCCGCACCGGGAAATGATGTTGAGCCGGCGAGGAATCCTTCCCGAGAATTCAGGGGAACCGTATTTGGCCGCGCTAATACGCGCATTAACACGGATATGGTCGTGCAAAACACTGAGGCCCGTTATTTTGCCGCCGATGGGCACCGATCAATGTTCGTGAAACGCGAATCGGAGATTGGGCGAAACTCTATCAACTCTGGTTGCCGGTCACGGGTCACTGGTCACCGTGGTCACGGCCGCCGATGAAGCCCGAAACGAAAAGCCTGCGCTGAGGCGGGCAGTTCTTCTGTTCGTGTGCATCTGCAGTGATATGCGGTTATATTGTGGACGGACGTTGGGAACGCGTCGATTCTGACCATGATTGGGATCTTCGACAGCTTGGGGCGTGCGCTCGCCGCCTACCTTAGTCGACCAAGCCAGAGCTACGAGCCGCTCGCGACGACACCGCCCGGGCAGTTGCGGAGCGCGCTGCAGCCAGGAGACGTGCTGCTGATCGAGGGCAGTACCCGGATCGCCGTCGCCATCAAATACCTGACGCAATCGACCTGGTCGCACGCTGCGTTCTATGTCGGCAATCGCTTGGCGCAGGGCGCGGATGATCCCGACCCGCCGGCGTTGATCGAGGCCGATGTCTTGGCGGGCGTGCGCGCCGTGCCGCTCAGTCTGTACGAGGAGTGCCATACGCGTATTTGCCGCCCGGTCGGGCTGCGCCCCGCGGATCGCGACCGCATGATCGAGGCGGCCGTCGCTCGCATCGGCGACACCTATGATCTGCGCAATGTGATCGATCTCGCGCGCTATCTCTTTCCAACGCCACCGGTGCCCCAACGGTGGCGCCGTCGCATGATCGCCCTCGGCAGCGGGCAACCCACGCGAGCCATCTGCTCGACGATGATCGCGCAGCTGTTCCAGTCGGTGAGCTACCCGATCCTGCCGGATATCGAAACGCGGCCCGCGCCGCGCGCGGGCTGCGATAACTGCGTGCGGGAGATCTATCACATCCGCCACTACAGTCTGTTCGCCCCGCGCGACTTCGATATTTCGCCGTATTTTGAAGTCGTCAAGCCCGGGTTGAGTGACGGCTTCGACTACACGGCTCTGGTCTGGGCGCAACGCGAGGCTCTTCAGGCCGCAGGCGCTGCTGCCATCCCGGCGGTCGATGCCGATCGCCACGCCACGTGAGATCGGCGCGCCCTTGTTCTGCCCGGGCGTGGATGCCCGGGGCTCAGCCGGAGGTTGAGAGGTACTTGCGCGCGAACGCGAGTGCGTCGGGCTCGAGCTCGGGCGCGAGAACGCATGTCCAGCGGTTGAGCCATCCGATCAACGCAAGCGCGGCGACGAGCTCGACGATCGCATCCTCCGAGTAATGCTTTTTCAGCTCGTGGAAATGCTTGTCCGTGACGGCGGGCGGGCAGGCGCCGGCGGCGGCTGCAAGCTCGAGTGCGGCGCGCTCGGCCGCAGAGAAAAGCGGACTCGTCCGGAATCGATCCAGAGCCTCCACCTTCTCGGTTTGAACGCCCCCGATATGCGCGGCATTCTCCGCATTGTGAGCAGCCGTATATGAATCCCCGCAGGCGCGGCTCACGGTATAGGCAACCATGAACTTGAGGGCCTTCGGCACTTCGCCCTCATCCATCATGGCGGCCGAGTGAAGGTCGCGGTAGGCGCGGAATACCTTCGGCTTGCGTACCATCGTGAGCCAGGTGTTGGGCGGGTAGCCCTTTGTCTTTTTCCAGCGCTCCATGTAGTCCGAGACTTCAGCGAAGCGCTCGGCGGGAGCTGTTGACACGCGTGGCATCCGTTGCTCTCCGGAAGTTTGTTGCGGTTTTATCACCACGGAGGGACGGAGATAACAGAGGGAAAGAGCAACGGGAACCTTCCTCAGTGCTCTCCGTGCCTCCGCGGTGGCCCTTCGTGCGTGCGCTGCGCGATGTCCGGAACCGGGAAGAAGCAGAGCAGGACCAGCGGCTGGGAGCCGGTGTTGCGCGTGACGTGCTTTTCGCCCGAAGGAATCAGGATGGTGTCCCCGGCTCTCAAGGGGTGCGTTCCGCTGTCGGCTTCCGTAGCGCCTTCGCCCGACATGACGAAAATGCACTCCTCGAAACCCTGGTGAAAATGCGGTCCGCGCGGCGCTTCTCCCGGCTTCGGCACAGGGATCTCCACCAGCCGCAAGGTCACCGCTTGTGAGCCTTTCTCTCCAGAGACGATCTCGAGGGACTTGCGACCCGGCAGTCCCATGCTCTTCGCCTCGGATTGGGTGAGAACCTTGGCCATCAGCTCACGATCTTTAGATGCTTGATCTCCGCCGTGCCGCCCTGCGCTTCGTCCAGCAGGCGGAAGATATCGGCCGACTCCTTTGCGATCGCATCGGCGATGTCCCCAAGCATCTTGAGTCCCTTGTCGACGGTCGCATGCTCGGGCGCGCCGTACCACCCGGTTGGGGCGATCGTCCTGATGTCGCGCAACACCGGTTGATAGCTGCGTGTCCTTCGCAGCTTGTCCCACTGGCGGCCGTGCGAGTGGTCGGACGAGTAATCGATGCGGTCGAGATGCACCAGATCCGGACGGTAGGCCAGCACCGCCAGCGCTTCGATCTCGCCACCGTGGGTCAGACCGCCGCACTCATGGCCATAGAGCTCGGCCGCGACGTAGCAGGCCTGGACCACGACGACATCCATGCCCACATCGCGGTGCAGGCGTTCGGACGCAAGCGCGAGGGAGGGGATGTTGCCCTCGTGCCAATTCAGGATGAGCAGACGCCTCGCGCCGTGCCTTGCCGTCGACTCGCAGGTTTCCGCGACGACGCGCTGATAGGTTTCCGGGGTGAGCGTGATCGTGCCTTCGAAAGGCATGTGCATCGGCGTCACACCGAGAGGCCCCCCTGGCAGCACGAGACCGTCCATGCGCTCGGCGACAGCGTGTCCGATCACGTTCGAAGCGTAGATGTCAGTGCCCGTCGGAAGGTGAGGGCCGTGCTGCTCAACGCTGCCCGCCGGCAGGATCACGAGCGGGTTCTTCTTTAACTGCGCCGCGATTTCCGGCTGGGTGAGGTCGATGAAGTAGCGGCTTGGCAACATAAATTCCGTGAATCGTTAAAAGTTAATCGGGTTTCGTTCAAAAACTAGTATTTAGCCGCAGATAAACGCAGATAAACGCCGATAGAAATCTTAGAACACAGTAAAGCCGTTTCTTGGTCAATGCAAAGGCCGCAAAAACGTTGGTTCGTGAGTTCGCTTCGCAGGTTTTTCATGTATCTATATCTGCGTTCATCTGCGGCTAATAATGTTTTTGACGAAGTTTACGCTGCTTGCTTTTCACCGATCTTCGCGCGCGCGTTTTCCATTACTTCTGCAATCGTGACGCTCTGACCTGTCCGCTCGATCGACTTGAGCGCCGCATTGACTACCGCGACGGCGACATTGCCGTTGTGGGCGGTGAGCTCATTCGGTTTGCCGCTTGCGCAGCTCTCCGCGAACATCTCGAGCTCCGCGCGGAACATGTCGCTCTCGGGCAGTTTCAATTCTTCGCGCTTGCCCCAGCCATCCTTGCCGCGCTGGATGTAGAGCGTAGACGCTTTATGCAGCAGGTGCGGGGTGTCCCATGTGCCGAAGTCGATTTCGTAGTGCATGAGCGCCTTCTGGCCGAAGACCCGCACGGCGAAGATTCCTGGGGAAGTCCAGCACGAGCCCACGTAACCGATCTTGCCGTCCTTGAATCTCAGGAGCGTCATCGACTGGTCGTCGACTTCTGCGCCAACCGGCGAGAGCTTCGAGGCCATCGAGGAGACTTCGGCGATCTCGCCGCCCAGCAGGTGAAGTACGTCGAACTGGTGAATTGCGAGTTGCGAGAGGGGGCCGCCGGGGGCGCGATCCTTGTACCAGCGCCAGGTGCTGGGGGTCAGCTCGAGCGCGCGCTCGTTCGAGAAGTTGGCTTCAATAAAGGCGACGCGCCCCAGCTCGCCCGCGTCTATCTTCTCCTTGATGATGCGGATACCCGCCATGAGTCGTGCGCTGTGGCCGACGGTGACAGTGACGCCGTGCCGCTTTTCGAGCGCGGCGATCTTGAGGCCGTCCTCGAGTGTCTGCGCGATCGGCTTCTCGGTATAAACGTGTTTCTTGGCGCTCGCCACCTCTTCCGCGAGCGGGAAGTGCTGCTCGTTTGGCACCGTCAGGACCACGCCCGTGATTTCGGGGTTCGCGAGCAGCGTCTTCATGTCGGGGACGCCGGGCACGCCGAATTCGTTCTCGAACGCGACGCGCTTGTCTTCGGAGCGGCTATAGGCGGCCACGATCTTCAATTTGCCGGAATTCTGGACTGCCCGGGTGAGCACCTTGGCCCAGCGGCCGAGGCCCACGATTCCGAGCTTGACGGGTGGTGACATGGACAAGGTCTCCTGGCGTATTTTGCTGCGCGACGAAGGCCGTTATCGTATCACGTGCGCTAAAATCTAAGTTCAGGTGCGCCGCCCCGCGGATGCGCCGTCAATTCGCCGATACGGGAGTTCCATGAAATCGTGCTGGATTCAATCCGAGACCAAGGGCACTTCGTTTCTATTTCGCGATGTGCCCGAGCCGCAACCCAAGGCTGGCGAGATCGTCGTCCGCGTGCGCGCGGCGTCACTCAACCGGGGGGAGCTGCTTGCCCAATCCGCCCACTACAAGGCCGACGCGCCGCGACCGGCCGGAGGCGACGCGGCGGGCGAGGTGCACGCGGTAGGCGAAGGTGTCACCGGCTTCAGGTCCGGAGACCGCGTCATGGGGCGCGGCCAGGGGTGCTTCGCCGAGTACGCTGCGCTGCGCGCAGAGCAGGTGGTTCCGGTGCCCGAGCGCCTCTCGTGGGAACAGGCGGCGGCGGTTCCGCTGGCATACGTGACCGTGTATGAAATGCTTTTCCCCTACGGAAAACTCAAGGCGGGGGAAACGCTGCTGGTCACCGGGGCATCCTCGGGCGTTGGTGTCGGCTGCATTCAGACCGGCAAGGCAATCGGTGCGAAAGTCATTGCCACCTCGCGCTCGGCGAACAAGCTCGCAAAGCTCAAGGCTGCCGGCCTCGACCTCGGCATCGAATCCCGCGACGGGAAATTTGCCGACAAGGTGCTGGAGGCAACCGGCGGCGAGGGCGCCAATCTGGGAATCAACCTGGTCGGGGGCAGCATATTTCCCGAGCTCGTGCGGTCGCTTGCCAACAAGGGGCGGCTCGCCATTGTCGGCTCTCTCGACGGTGCGAAAGAGGGGATGCTCGATCTCTCCGCGGTGCATGCCAAGCGCCTGCAGATTTACGGCGTCTCGAACGCCCGCATGTCGCCGGCGGACCGCGCCGAAGCGATGCGCGGGTTTGCGCGCGACATGCTGCCGATGTTTGCCGACGGGCGCATCGTGCCGCTGGTCGACAAGGTGTTTGCCTTCGACGAGCTGCCCGCCGCGAAGGCTTATGTCGAAGGCGACGCGCAGGTGGGGAAGGTCGTCGTTCGCCTTTAGGCAGTGACCGGTGACGCGGTCAAATGTCGAAACTCGAAACTCGAAACTCGAAACTCGAAACTGGAAACTTAAGAATATGGCTGACACGAAACTTCCACTGAGCGGTATCACCGTTCTTGACCTCACGCGCGTGCGCTCCGGCCCCACTGCGGTGCGTCAGCTCGCCGACTACGGCGCCGACGTCATCAAGATCGAGGAGCCCGACGCGAAGGACACAGAGAACAGTGCGTTCGACCGGCGCCTGGGCTCGGATTTCCAGAACCTGCAGCGCAACAAGCGCAGCGTGACGCTTAACCTCAAGAAGCCTGAAGGACTCGCCATTTTCAAGCGCATGGTGGAGAAGGCCGACGTCGTGGTCGAGAATTACCGCCCCGGCGTCAAGAAGCGACTGGGCATCGACTACGAAGCCCTCAAGAAGATCAATCCGCGCATCGTATACGCGAGCATTTCGGGCTTCGGTCAGGAGGGGCCGTACCGCGAGCGGCCCGGCATCGACCAGGTGGCGCAGGGCATGGGCGGTCTCATGTCAATCACTGGCCTGCCGGGGCAGGGCCCGGTGCGCGCGGGAATTGCGGTGACCGACACCAGTGCTGGGCTTTTTCTCTCGTACGGCATCGTGCTGGCACTCTTCGAGCGCGAGCGCTCGGGCGAAGGACAATGGGTCGAGACTTCGCTGCTGCAGGCCATGATCGCCATGCTCGATTTCCAGGCCGCGCGCTGGCTGGTGGACCAGGAAATTCCGCCGCAGGCGGGTAATCGTCATCCGACCGGGATCCCGACCGACGTCTTTCAGACCGCAGACGAGCCCATCAACATCGCGGCCTCCGGAGAGCTGTATCCGCGTTTGTGCCATGCCATCGGCATGCCCGAGCTCATCACTCATCCGGATTATTGCGACTTCAAGGCGCGCTCGAAGAACCGCGATGCACTGCATCAAGTGATCGGAGAGCGCCTTTTGACACGTAAATCCGCGGAATGGATCGAGATTCTCAACCAGGCTGGCGTGGCGTGCGGCCCGATATATAATATGAAACAGGTTTTTGAAGATCCGCAGGTGCAGACGCTCGGCATGGCGCAGCCGGTGACTCATCCCAAGCTTGGGAAGATTCACCTTGTCGGACAGGGCGTAACGCTTACTCGCACCCCGCCCAGCCTGCGCTCGGCAGCGCCCGACCGCGGGCAGCACACAAGGGAGATCCTCGAGGAGTTCGGTGTCGACGCGAGGAGTATCCCGGATTTGAAGCAGCAGGGAATCATCTGATTCCGGTTTAGCCGCCGATTGGACGTCGGGAAGCGCCGCCAGGAATACAAGATAAGAACAACCAGGGCCCGGGAAGTAGCAGAACATCACGTGCCAGGTCTGTCCGAGGTGGATCTTGACGGCGTGGATCGCGCTCCGACGGCGGCGTTTTTTTCTTCTCCGTTCTGAAGTGATCTCTTGATGGGCGACAGGCAGGCTGCGCGGCAGCCAAAAGACACGCGTGCGGGGCGCCTTCGCAGCGCACGCGAGCTCTTCCGCATCGGATTGCCGCACGAGCTCGGCGTGCGCCTGCGCGCGCTCGCGCCACAAAAGGTGGTAGCCGAGTTGCGCGTCAAGTCGGCGCATCTCAATCGCAACCGGCGGGTCGGGGGCGGTGTGCTCATGGCGCTCGCCGACGTGATGGGCGCGGCGGGCGCCATCGCCAACCGGCCGCTCGGGTTCCGGGGCGGCACGCTCGAATCGAAAACCAACTTTTTCGCCGCGGGCACCGGTCCGGTGCTGATAGCCGTCTCTGTTCCGCTTCACATCGGCCGAACGACTTCGGTGTGGCAGACCACGATCCGAAACAAGGGCGGCCGGGTGGTCGCGATCGTCACGCAGACGCAGATGAGCCTCCCCCCGAGTCTGCGGAGTAACGGCGCAGACTCGGAGTGATGAATGATGGATGAATGCAGTCATCCAACTGCTCATCACTCATGCACTCATCACTCATATCACTCATTACGACATACAAAAAATGAAATCGTATTGGATCAAGTCAGAAGGCGGAAAGACAGCACTCGAACTGCGCGAGCTCCCCGTGCCGCAACCCAAAGCCGGCGAGATCGTCGTTCGCATGCGCGCGGCGTCATTGAATCGCGGCGAGCTGCTCGCGAGCATCGGTCTTCACAGTCTCGATGAGGCGCGGCCTGCGGGTGGCGATGGCGCAGGCGAGGTGCACGCGCTTGGCGAGGGCGTTGCCGGTTTCAAGTCAGGGGACCGTGTAATGGCGCGGGCGCGCGGTTTCTTTTCAGAGTACGTCGTTGTTCGGGCGGATCAGGCATTCCCCATGCCGGAGCGCCTGTCTTGGGAGCAGGCAGGGGCGATTCCGACGGCGTTCATCACCGCCTACGAAATGCTGGTTCCGCACGGCAGGCTGAAAAGCGGGGAGTGGCTGCTGGTCGCGGGGGCCTCGTCGGGCGTGGGCGTCGCCTGCGTGCAGATCGGCAAAGTCCTGGGCGCGCACACCATCGGAACGTCGGGCTCGAAGGACAAACTCGAGCGTCTCAAAGCCGCCGGTCTCGAGGTGGCCATCCAGGCGCGCGGGCGGGGATTCGCGGAGGCGGCGTTGAACGCAACGGGTGGCAAGGGCGTGAATCTTGCCATCGATCTTGTCGGTGGCACGGCATTTCCCGATTGCCTGCGCGTTCTGGCGAACCAGGGCCGGCTCGCGATCGTCGGCTACGTGGACGGCGTGTTGAAATCCGAGATCGATCTCGAGCCAGTGCACGGCAAGCGCCTCCAGATCTTCGGAATTTCCAACACGCACCTCACAGCGGCTGAGCGCGCGGAGGCGACGCGGGGTTTCGTGCGGGATGTCATGCCCGCGGTCGCGGACGGGCGCATCACGCCGCTCGTTGACAAGGTCTTTGCCTTTGCCCAGCTGCCCGCGGCGAAGGACTACGTGGACTCGAACGCTCAGCTGGGAAAAGTCGTTGTTCGCATTGCATAATTCGCGGCCTGTGACCGCGAGTTGAGTGCGGACCAGGGGTTGCAGCCGCCGATGAGCGCAGATACAAACAAACACGTTGATTTGCGCGGGTTTTCGGTCCGCGGCGAGCGACCGTCAATAACGCGTTTCCTTACTTCCCTTCGGTTCTCTAGTGAGCGGTCGCAGCAACGTCAAGCCTCTGATCACATGACGAAGTGGTGATAAACGTTACGGGTTGACGAAACGGAAGTTGCTGGATGCGATGCACGAAGTTTGACGAAGATCAAAGCTGCACCCTGGGGGTCGGGTTAAAAAGGAAACGCCTCACATCCATTGGACTGACCGGCGCCGATCCCGGTCACATCCGGGTGTGAGTGCAGGGGCTCGTGGGAGGGAATCAATCCTCCCACTAGCCTGACCAACTGCCTCTTGGCAGCTGCCGCGAAAGCCGACCAATGCCGCAATGGCATGCGGAACCCGGTTAAGGGTGATAATCGGCACAGCGTGGCCTTTGCATCGGCCGGACGCCGGAAGCTTAAACGCTTACCGGCGTCTTATTTTGTTCATTGCGCTGGGTTTTCCCCGGACGTTTTCACCGGCTGTGGCGCGGTATTTCGTTTTGTACCCGGCTCAGGCCTGGCGCAGCCCCGATCCCGCATGATCGGCATTCCGCTAGCCGCGCCCGGATCCACGGGAGCATGCGACAATCGCGGCCTGGGAAGCGGGCCCGTGCCGAGTCAACGGGCAAGCCTTTTCGCGAAGAAAGAGAGAGGGTAGGCTCAAGCCCTATAGTCGGGCGCCCGCCCAGGTCTGTCGATACCAAAGGAGGAAGCAATGCTGGGAACCAAGCCGTCGCTGCCGATGAAAATGGTGCCAAAGAGGCCGCTCAAGCAGGACGTTACGCTGCAGACCCTCGAGCACATGGCCGCGAAGTGCAAGAACTGGGGCAAATGGGGCCCCGACGATCAGGCGGGCACGCTCAATTACGTGTCCCCGGAAGACATCGTCAAGGCGTCAGCGCTGGTCAAGAAGGGTAAGGCGTTCGCTCTCGGGCTGGATTTCAATTCGGGCGGCCCGCAAAGAACGGGCTGGGGCGGGCGCTTCAATCCTATTCACACCATGCTAGCAACCGGAACCGACGCGGTTTCGGGAACGCAGGATCCGGGGAAGATCCGCTACGCTGACGACATGGTCTCGATGCCGCTGCAATGCGGCACGCAGTGGGACGCGCTCGGACATATTTTTTACAAGGACAAGATGTGGAACGGCTACGACGCGCGGCTCGTGGATTCCACGGGCGCCAAGAAGAACGCCATCCACAAGGTGCGCGACCGCATGATCGGCCGCGGCGTGCTGCTCGACATTCCGCGGCATCTTGGCGGCGATTATCTCGAGGACGGCTTTGGTGTCGGCAACGCCGAGCTTGACGCCTGCGCGAAGGCGCAGGGCGTTGAGGTACGGCGCGGCGATTTCGTAATCGTGCGCACCGGACAGATGGAGCATTGTCTTGCGCAGGGCGACTGGGGCACTTACGCTGCCGGGGACGCGCCGGGCCTGCGCTTCGAGACGTGCGAGTGGATCCACAGGAAGGAAATCGCCGCGATCTGTTTCGACACGTGGGGCTGCGAAGTGCGGCCGAACGAGAGCACGGAGGCATTCCAGCCCTGGCACTGGATCGTCATTCCCATGATCGGCATCACCATGGGCGAGATCTTCTACCTGAAAGACCTTGCTGACGACTGCGCGAAGGACAAGGTCTACGAGTTTCTCTTCTGCGGGCCACCCCTTCCTATTACGGGCGCAGTCGGATCCCCAATCAATCCCATGGCCATCAAGTAAGCCATCCAAATGGTGATGAAAGATGGTGATGAGAAATAGTGATGAAAACGGGTGATAGGAGTTGGGGGAAAGCGCTTCTTATCACCACTATTCATCACCAGTAATCATCACCAGTACTCATCACCATTTAAAGCACAGGCCAGAGCGGGGAGGATTGCGAAGTGGCACAGGCAAATAAGAAGGTAATAATCACCTGCGCAGTGACCGGCTCGATCCACACGCCGACGATGACGCCGCATTTGCCGATCACGCCGAAGCAGATTGCAGATGAGTCCGTTGCCGCAGCCAAGGCCGGCGCCGCGATCATTCACTTGCACGCGCGCGACCCGAAGGACGGACGGCCCACACCCGATCCCAAGGTGTTCATGGAGTTCCTGCCGGCGATCCGGGACAACTGCGACGCGGTGATCAATATCACCACCGGCGGCGGCCACAACATGACGGTGCAGGATCGGCTGGCCGCTCCGCTTCAGGTCAAGCCGGAGATGTGCTCGTTCAACATGGGCTCGATGAACTTCGGGCTCTTCCCCAATCTCGACAAGTACAAGCAGTTCCAATACGACTGGGAGCCGCAGTATCTCGAGGCGAGCCGGGACTTCATCTTCCGGAACACCTTCAAGGATATGGAGTACATGCTGAAGCATCTGGGCGAGGGCTGTGGCACGCGCTTCGAGTTCGAGTGCTACGACGTCGGGCACCTCTACAATCTCGCGCACCTGCTCGACCGCAAGCTCGTGAAGCCGCCGCTGTTCGTGCAGACGATCTTCGGCATCCTGGGCGGAATTGGTCCCGACCCCGACAACCTGATGCACATGCGCTCGATCGCCAACAAGCTTTTTGGCGACGGCTATGAATGGTCCGTGCTGGCCGCGGGGCGCCACCAGATGGCGCTCACGACGATGGCCGGCATCTGCGGCGGGAATGTCCGCGTCGGACTGGAGGACAGCATCTATGCCGGGAAGGGCAAGCTCGCCACGAGCAATGCCGAGCAGGTCTCGAAAATCCGGCGCATCCTCGAGGAGCTCTCGCTGGAGATAGCGACCCCCATGGAAGCGCGGCAGCGCCTGGCGCTGAAGGGGATGGAAAAAGTCGGCTTCTGACCTCGGTCAGAAGCCGGGTGACGAAAAACCCGTTCAACGTTCCGGGTTCGAGGTTCCCTGTTCAAAGTTCCGTGTTCAAAGTTCAATGTTGGGAGCTTCGTATTCATGGTTCGTCCAACGTTGCTTGAACCTTGAGTGTTGTGGAATCGTGGTAAGGTTTCTCCCTACAACGCAAACTAAAGAGGAGTTGAAATGCCGCGTCTCGAACCGCTTCCGGCTGGCTCGGTTCCCGAGCTGAACGAGATTTTTGACAAGTTGAAGAAGAGTGGGCACTACATCCCGAACAGCCAGCTGATACTTCAGCGCAAGCCCAAGATCCTGCGCGCAATCCGCGCGCTTAATGCCGCCGTGTACGATCCGCAGGGTGAGGTGAGCGTCGGTTTCAAGCGGCTGCTCGGCTACGTAACGTCGCGCACGCACGGCTGCCATTACTGAATGGCGCATACTTCCGGGGGGTCGCTCCGGGACGGAATAAAGGAAGAGAAACTCGACAAGGTCTGGGAGTACAAGACGAGCCCGCTCTTCACGGATGCCGAGCGGGTGGCCATCGATTTCGCCATCGCGGCCGCGTCGCAGCCCAACGATGTCACCGACGAACTCTTCGAGAAGATGAAAAAGTACTGGAACGAGGGCCAGATCGTCGAGATAACGGGGCTCATTGCTTACTACGGCTTCATGAACCGCTATAACGACACGATGGCAACGCCGCTCGAGGAGGAGCCCATCCACGAAGCCGAGGCGCACATCGCGAAGCACGGCTGGAAGCTGGGCAAGCACCGGCCGGTCAAAGCGTGATGAATGATCGCGGCCGGCGAATGACGCGTTCAAGGTTAAAGGTTCGACGTTCAAGGTAAGGAACTTCGTGTGCGAGATTCCTCCAACTTGACTGGAAACTGGAAACTGGAAACTGGAAACTGGAAACTGGAAACTGGAAACTGGAAACTGGAAACTTGAAAACTGAGCTGATCTCCATCCCGACGCCGACCGCTCCGCTCGCCGGCCTTTACTACGAGCCGGATGGCGGGGCCACCGCGGGAGCAGCCGTATATTTCCACGGCAACACGATGAACTTCTACGTGTGCGCCGCGCGTTTTCTGCCGCCGGTGCTGACGAGGTTGGGATTCGCCTTTCTCGCGTTCAACCGCCGCGGCCACGATATTCTCAGCACGCGCAATAGCCGTCTGGCGGAAGGCGGCGCCTTTCAGAGCAATGGCGAGGCGATCGAGGATAATCGCATCGCAGCCGAATGGCTGGGGCAGCGCGGATTTCCGCGACCGGTGGTTATCGGACACAGCTACGGCGGCATGCTCGGCGTCCGGCATGTCGCGGATCACCCCGAAACCCCGGCGCTCGTGCTGCTCTCGGCAGGGCGCGGCGGGCCGCGCCAGGACCAGGCGGGCGGGACGGAGCGTCTGTTCGCCGTGGATCGGTTCGACGAACTGAAGACCCGCGCGCAAGAGCTCGTCAAGGCTGGCCGCGGCCAGGAGCTCATGTTCATGCCGGGCTGGTGGTACGTGATCAGCGCTGAGAGTTTCCTTGATCGCATTGCGAACGTGCCGGACACCATTGCGCTCGCGCCCAAGATCAAATGCCCGGTGCTTGCCATTCGCGGCGATAAGGAAGATGTCGATCGCTATCCTGCCGAAGAGTTTCAGCGTGCAGCCGGCGGCCTGTGCCAGGTTGAGATCGTGCCCGACTGCGACCACTTTTATAATGGCCGCGAGGACATGATCGCCGAGATTGTCTCGTCATGGCTCGCCCGGACCTTGAAAATGCGGACGGCTGCTTGAGCGCGCGTGGGTGGGCGATGCAGCGGTCGGCGATGAAGTGGCCGCGCATGCAAGGAGAAGTCGAATGACCCACAGAGCTGGCGCAGAGCGGCCGGGCGCGGCTGCGTCGCCGTCAACTTCGACCCACATTCCCGACCTCGGATATCGGCCGGTTCCCGAGAGCTTCAGGCTTCCCAAGGGCGCCAACTTCGGTCCCTGCTCGGGCGTGGCAGTCAATTCGAAGGGAAACATCTTCGTATTTCACCGCGGGCCGCGTTGCCTGATGGAGTTCGATCGCAACGGGCGCTACCTTCGCTCGCTGGCGGAGGGCATATTCTCGCGGCCCCATGGTTTGCGCATCGACCCCGACGACAACATCTGGGCCACCGACATCGGCTCGCACATCGTCGTGAAGTTCGACCCCCGCGGCAGAATCCTGATGGTGCTGGGCCTGAAGGACACCGCAGCGGAATGGCACGCGTACGGTCATCTGCGCGCCTTTGACGAGCCCAACGATATCGCGTTTGGGCCGGCAGGAGAGTTCTACGTGAGCCAGGGTCACGGCAAGGGTGAATCCCGCGTTCTCAAGTTCGAGGCGGACGGCACCTTCGTCAAGACCTGGGGTGGAGAAGGCACCGCGTCCGGCCAGTTCAGGCAGCCGCACTCGGTCGCAACCGATGCAAAAGGGCGGCTCTTCGTAGCCGACCGCTCGAACCAGAGAATCCAGGTGTTCGACGCTGACGGAACGTATCTCAGGGAGTCACTCCATCCCGGCACGCCATGCGGGCTGTGCATGAGCCGCGATCAGCATATCTTCCTCGCGCACGGGCACGCGGGGCGAATCATGAAGCTCGACCTCGAGGGCAACGTGCTGGGTGCAACCGGACGGCAGGGAAAGGGCCTCGGCGAGTACGGCGAGGCTCACTACCTCGCCCTGAGTCGTGACGAGAAGGCGATCTACGTCGCCGATACGTTGAACTGGCGGGTACAGAAGCTCGTCAAGACCCGATAAGAGGCGATGAGAAATGGTGATGGGTGATGGTGATCATAAATTATGATGAGAACAGTCCAGCTGCCACGTAAACGGCTCCGGCCACCGTTTTGCCTTGCCATCAATTCTCGGCATCGTTCGATCAGGAGGCGCTCTGTGCTGTAAGGGCTCGAGAACTTCCGGCTGAAAGTCACGCTTCGATCGAGCGCGGCTCGTGCTTCTCATCCAGGGAGAACATCGATATGGCAGATGGCACTCAACAAGTCGTTGTCACCGACATCAAGATCCCGTTCTGGTCGATGGTGGTGCTCATGGTGAAGTGGACGCTCGCCGCCATCCCGGCAATCGTCATCCTCTTCATCCTCGGCTTTATTTTTTTCGCCGTTTTCGCTGCGATCTTCGGCTGGCCGCCGCCGGTCGGAAGGATGAGCTAGCCCAAAGTCAGAAGTCAGATAGTCTTGTTCAAGGTTCCAAGTTCCAAGCTCAAGCCCTGGGTTCGAATGCAGAATCCTTGAGCCGTGAATCCTGAAACTGGAACGTTGAACTTTGAACCGCGTCCCGTGCGCGTAAAGCTTGCCGTCGCTACGGGGTGTCGACGCTGAGGCGAAGGCGCGGTCAGGCGAGATGCTGTTTGAAGAAGGCGATAGTCCTCTTCCACGCGAGGTCCGCCGCCGCTTCGTTGTAACGCGGCGTTGAATTATTGTGGAAGCCGTGTTTGGTACCAGGGTAAACGTGCGCTTGATAGTGGGTGCCGCTCGCCTTCAGCGCGGCTTCGAAGTCCGGCCACATGGCGTTGATCCGGGGGTCGTCCTCGGCCATATGGATCAGCAGCGGGGCGCGGATCCTGGCTACGTCCTCGGACTTGGCTGCAGCGCCGTAGAACGGCGCTGCAGCCTGCAGATCGGCGCCGAGCGTTACCGCCAGGAAATTAGTGGTACCGCCGCCCCAGCAGAAACCTGTAGCGCCGAGCTTGCCGTTCGAGGCCGCATGTGATTTGAGGTAGCGGGCACTGTTGACCATGTCCTGTTTGAGCTTGGTCTGATCCAGGCTCCGCTGCAGGGTGCGCCCGTCATCGTCATTGCCCGGATAGCCGCCGACGGGAGAGAGCCCGTCAGGCGCCAGGGCGAGAAAACCCTCCACCGCGGCGCGCCGGGCCACGTCCTCGATATAGGGGTTCAGGCCGCGGTTCTCGTGAATTACGAGCACCGCAGGAAACGGCCCCTCGCCTGCGGGCTGGACCAGGTAGCCGCGCATGTTCCCGGACGTCCCGCCGGGCGACGGGTAATCGACGTAAACCGCCTTGATGCGCTTGTCGGTAAACGAGATGGTCTGTGCCTCGGCGTAGCGCGGAAGCAGGGCCTGTGCCATCGCAAGGCCGGATACGCCGGCGATGGTCAGCGCTCCCGCGCGGCGAAAGAACTCCCGCCGGTCGATGAAGCCATGACAGTACTCATCGTAAAGATCGTATATCCGCTGGTCGATTTCCTGCTGGTTCACGGTATTTTCTCCTCGATTTGGCATCGATGTTCGCGGGCGCAAACGTGCTGAAATTCATGAATTTATTTGTTGGACGGCTGAAGGTGAAACGACGGGATTTGCAAAGACGATGATAGGCAGCCATCCGCTGCCGTCAACCCTCTTGCTAACGAGGCTTTTAGGCAATCGAAACGGGTTCCTGAACAATGCGAAATCTCGCTCGCGGGATTCTCCTAAAACGGCCCGGCATTTCATCGTGGCAACCTGTCATGGACCTTTCACTCGACGCCCGTGATGCGTGACGGGTGATGGGCGATGGGTGATGGGCAAGGAAAAGGATTGAGAAGCACTTGGACCCCTTCCCTCATCCCTAGGTAAGGGCCCTGTTACCATCCGCAGTGGACACCGAGCGGTATCCTCATACGACAACAGCAGAAATGAGGTGACATGATGAATACGCAAGGCACGGTGCACTTGCAGGTGCGCGACCAGCGATTGCTTGACGTCGTCGGCAAAGATGTTCGTGTCGAGCAAGTCGCAACAGGATTTGGCTTTACGGAAGGACCGGTGTGGGATCGTGCCGGGGGACGGCTTATCTTCAGCGATATGAAGCATGACCACATGCGCTCGTTCAAGCCGGGGGCGGGCGTCACGACGTTTCGCCAGCCGAGCAACAAAGGCAACGGCAACGCTTTCGACCGCGAAGGGCGTCTCATCACCTGCGAGCATGCGACGAGTCGGCTGGTACGCGAGGAGCGGGACGGCTCCTTCTTCGTGCTCGCTTCGCATTTCGAGGACAAGGAACTGAACAGTCCGAACGACCTGACGCTCAAGTCCGACGGCGCGATCTATTTTTCGGATCCCACTTTCGGGCGCATCCGCGAAGACGTTGGCGTGCCGCGCGCGCTCACGCTCGATTTCCGCGGGGTGTACCGGGTCGCGCCGGATGGCTCGGGACTGCGGCTCCTTGTCGACGACTTCGAGCAACCCAACGGATTGTGCTTCTCGCAGGATGAATCGCGGTTGTTCATCAACGATACGCCGCGCCTGCATATTCGCGTCTTCGACGTGAAGCGAGATGGCTCGCTCTCAGGCGGATCCGTGTGGGCAGAGACAACGGGCGAGGGGGAAGGCCGTCCCGACGGGATGAAACTCGACAGCGCGGGCTACCTCTACTGCACGGGCCCGGGCGGAGTGCACATCTTCGATCCGGCGGGCGCCTGCCTTGGCGTGATCCTCACACCGGAGCGACCCACGAACTTCGCATGGGGCGGCGGTGACCGTTGCAGCCTGTATATCACCGCCCAGACCTCGCTATACCGCGCACGGGTGAAGACGCCGGGACGGTAGCCCAAAGGCAGAAGGCAGAAGGCGGAACGGCATGCTCCAGAAAAAGGTGTCAGGACCCTTTTTTGGGCTGCGAAAAGGGTCCTGACACCTTTTTACGCTCTTATCCGGGCGAGAGGCGCGGGATCTCGCCGCAGCCGCCTGAAGTTGGCACAATGGACGGCGTGGCGAATTCGATCCATTACCTTAGCGTCCTTGTGAACCGCGGGGAGACGGGATGAGGCGCCGCGCTTCTGGAAGGGATGCCTTCCTCTCGCTCCTTGCCGACGAGGGCGTCGACCATCTCTTTGGCAACCCCGGCACCACCGAGCTTGCGATCATGGAAGCGGTCGGCAATCGGAACGACATCCGTTTCGTGCTGGGCCTGCAGGAAAGCTCCGTTGTCGCAATGGCGGACGGGTTCGCGCGCGCGTCAAACCGCCTGACCGCCTGTAACGTTCATGTCGCGCCCGGCCTCGGCAATGCAATGGGCTCGCTTTTCAGCGCCCGGTTCTGCAACTCCCCGATCATCCTTACGGCCGGTCAGCAGGAGCAGGGCCATGGGCTGACGGAACCGCTGCTCTACGGGCCGCTTGTCGCGATGGCCCAGCCGCTCGTGAAATGGGCGATCGAAGTCACGCGGGTCGAGGACCTGCCGCGGATTCTCCGCCGCGCGGCCAAGGTGGCGACCACGCCACCCGCGGGTCCGGTATTCATCAGCCTCCCCGGGGACATTCTCGATGGCGAGGCGGAGCTCGATTTCGGGCATTCAACGCGCGTCGAACCGACGGCGCGCCCGGCGGATGCCTCGGTCGAGCGCCTGGCACGCCGGCTACTTCAGGCGCAAAGGCCGGTCATCGTCGTGGGAAACGAGATTGCACGCTACGAGGCCTGGGCAGAGTGCACCGCGCTTGCCGAGGTCCTCGGCGCGGCCGTGTACCAGCAGACCGTGCCGGATGCCGCGCATTTTCCGTCGGAGCACCGCGCCTTTATGGGGAGCCTGCCGAGAAACCAGCCCAAAGTGCGCGACATACTCTCCAAGCACGACCTGTTGATCAGTCTCGGGGGTGATTCGCTCCGCATGTCGGTGTACAGCCCAACGGAAGCGCTGCCCGACGGACTGCCCATCGTGCAGATTACCGAGGCGGATTGGGACATCGGGAAGAACTATCCCGTCGAGATCGCGCTGAGGGCCAATGTGCGGGAAACGCTGGCCGTGCTGGTTCCATGCCTGCGGAGGTTTGGAGCTGCCGGACAGGATGCGCTTGCGCGCGGCAGGCTCGACGAACTGGAAAAGCGCAACTGGTCTGCGCAGCGCGCAAGACTCGCGGCCGAATACGATCAGCGAGCGGCAGACCGGCCGATTGATCCTCGCTACCTGATGCGTCGTCTGGTGGCTGCGCTTCCTGCAAAGGTGCTCGTCGTGGAGGA
>Ga0111145_1043_pt1 | contig 46439 bp, 44 predicted proteins | sample DeeMarSeWOR28_12_FD_80392 | JGI IMG/M metagenome (GOLD analysis project Ga0111145, IMG submission 80392) | Betaproteobacteria bacterium SG8_41 | reverse complement strand
AGCGCGGCCGCTTCGACGGTGGAAGGCACCTTGGGGTTCACGGTTTCCATCGCCGATAGAATTGCAACACGCACCTCGCGGTCGGTGAGGTCGTGGCACATGTCTATCGCATTTTGAAGGATGTCCACCTTCTCCTCGAGGGTCGGTGCGATGTTGATCGCGGCATCCGTGATGACGATCGGCTCGGGGTGCGACGGAACATCCATGATGAAGCAGTGACTGACCCGCCGCGCGGTGCGCAGCCCCGTTTCGCGCCGGACGACGGCGCCCATGAGCTCGTCCGTGTGAAGGCTGCCTTTCATGAGTGCTTCCGCGCGCCCTTGCCGCACGACCTCGACGGCTTTTTGCGCCGACTCCTGGCTGAAGGCGGCGTCGATCACCTCGTATTTCGAGAGATCCAGCCCAGCTTCGGCGGCGACGCTCCTGATGCGCTTTTCCGGACCGACCAGGATGGGCGCGATGAGGCCGGCCTGCGCCGCGTCGAGCGCGCCGCGCAGCGAGGATTCATCGCACGGATGCGCCACCGCAGTCGGTGTTGCCTGCAGCGACTTGCAGCGCTCGATGATCCTGCGGTACTTCTCGTGGTCCTGCACGTTGCGTGCACCGATTTCTCTTGCGGCTTGCTTCGTTTTCATGACATCCCCCTCAACTGCTGCCTGAAACCGCCGCGAGACGAGGACCGCCGGCGACGCCAAGCACTTTCCGTATCCGCGCCAGCATCGCGAACTGCTCCGGAGTCGGCCGCTGAGCCTGGACACGCTCATCACCAAGCAAGCGCTCGAGAAAAGTCAGTAAGCGCTCACGGTCAGCCGGGTCTGCCAGGAGGTCAGGCAACGTCTCGACGGCCTGATCCGGCTCATATTTAACGATGAGCTCCTGTCGGCCGCGGATGCGGCGTGCTTCGTCGCGCTCGATTTGCGGCAACAGATCGTGATAATCCTGTTCCAGCTCGCGCTTGAGCTCGAGGCGGGCAAGTGGCAGTGGCTCACCCTTGCGCGCCAGCAAATGCGCGACGCGCGTCAACGCTTCCGCGTAGCCGCCGTCGCTGATCGCCGCGAGCGCCTCCTTCACCACCGGCAGCTCGCGCGGATCAGGGGCCGCCGTCTCGGCATGTTCTTCGGCCTCGCGCTTGTCGGCCAGATAGAGCGAAAACATGTTCCCGTAAACGAGGAAAAACGCCGCTTCACTGAATGCGTCGCGCAGATCCCTGTAGTAGTCGAGCGATGCGCTGATGATCTCGGATCCCAGACGCTCCTGCCGGCGCAGAGGGTGTTCGGCGCCCAGCGCCTTGCGCTGCGACCGCACCCAGGCCGCTGCCGGCTCGAGCCATTGCATCCATGGGTTCTGGTCCGACACCCCCCAGCGTGAGGCACGCAGCGGGTGCAGCTCGCGCCCGAGCTTGGCGGCATAGTCGTTCGACAGCGCCTGCACCAGCGGCTGCGCGAACAGCTCATAGGCCCTCTGGTTGAAATCGGACACCGCTTCGACTGCCTCGAACGGTTTCTCGTCGGCGCGCTTGAAGCGATTGAGACGCGAAACGACGTCCTCGAGGGTGCGCTCCACGAGTGACACATCGTATTCGGGTTTGCCGTCGGCACCGCGCTGTTCCGAGATCTGCATCCCGTAGAGCCCGGGCGGCAGCGACTCGATCGATTTCATCACCGAGACGATCTGCGCGTGCTCCTTCTTGGCGACGCGGCCGGAGACGAAAATGCCAAGATGGCCAATGTCCTCGTGCAACAGACCGACGATGACCTGCCCGCGCGCCTTGATCTCGTCCGTGGAACCGTAGACGTCGGCGACCCAGTTGAAGGCCTGTTGCGGCGGCGTGATGTTGTCGCCCATCGAGGCAAACAGGATGATCGGCGATTTGATCTCGCGCAGGTCGAAGGACCGGCCGTCCCGAGTCCGGGTCTCACCCGACCAGAGCTTGTTGCCAACGAACAGGTTCTGGGTGATCCATTCGATCTCTTCGCGGTTCATCAGGTAGAAACCACCCCACCAGCGCTCGAAATCGAGAAAACGCGGACCTTCACTGTCCACATTGGCGAACAGGTTGTAGTACTTGTTCCAAAAAGTATTCGCTGGATTGAGGTTCTCGAAGTTCTGCACCAGATGCGCGCCGTCGAACACGCCGTTGCCGATGTCCGCTGAAAATGACGCAAGCCAGGTGCCGCCAAGCAGGCCGCCCGAGTAACGCATCGGGTTGTCGCCCTCGCCCTCGCTCCATGCGCCGCCCCAATACGACATCGGCGCGCCGTTGATGACGACAGGGCCCGCGTCCTCCGGGCTGGCAGTGGCCAGCATCATCGCCGCCCAGCCGCCCTGGCAGTTGCCCACGATCGCCGGTTTGGGACTGTCGGGATGCAGTTCGTGAACCTTGCGCACGAAGCGCTGCTCCGCCGCGCACACGTCGAGCATGGTCTGGCCTGGCTCAGGGTCCGGGAAGAAGATCACGAAGTAAACCGGATGGCCATCACGCAGCGCAGCGCCTACCTGCGAGTCGTCCTTGAACCCGCCGATGCCCGGACCATGACCGGCGCGCGGGTCGATGATGATGTACGGGCGGCGTTTCGGATCGATCGTCACGCCCTCGGGCGGGACGATGCGTACCAGCGCGTAGTTCGCGGCCCGCTCGAAGCGGCGCGCATCCATGAGAATCTCGTATTCAAAGTGCAGCACCGGCGGCGTGCCTGCCGCTTCGTGCCGAACATATTCATTGCCGCGCTGGCGCAGCGTGTCCCAGAAGAGCACCGAGCGCTGCGCAAGGTCGGTCGAATAGCCGACCCAGTTTGTCCACAGATCCCACGGCGTGGCGGGCTGCGCCATCAGTTTGTCGGTATGCCCTTCGATCGCCTTGCCCACACGTTCCTTGAAGCGCTCTTGGGCAAGTTGCTGCCGCCGTTGAAAGAGCCGGCTGACTTTCGCCGCGATATCCTGGGTTCTCGAGAGTTGCTTTCCGATGTCGGTCATCGCAAGTGCCTTTGAAGGAGAAAATTCGGGAGCCCGAATGTGTTATGGTGCACTGCGACATTATTATATCATCGTAAAAACAAATAGTTAACGATATAGATTTTACTTTGCAACATGCTGATTTTAGGTGTGATTTGCTTTGAGGACGACCCAGCCACCACCGAGGCCGATTCCCGGGCAGTTCGCAAACCGGTCTCCCGGAATGCTTGGGCCAGCGTGTGGTCTAAAATCGACGTTGCAGGGTTTTGCTTCCCAATGATCGCGATCACCATCAACGGCGAGCCGCGCCAGTTCGCCGCCCCCTTAAGCTGTCAGCAGCTGATCGATCGGCTCGAGCTCGCGGGCAAGCGCGTCGCACTCGAGCGCAACGGCGAGATCGTGCCGCGCAGCCGTTTCGGCGACCAGCAGCTTGCCGATGGCGACCGGCTGGAGATCGTCGTGGCGGTGGGTGGCGGCTAAGGTCTGATACTGCGTGACCAACTGACCGGTGACGAGTGACGAGCAGTCATCTCGAAAACCCAAAACATAGCCGCCGATGAACGCCGATAGACGCCGATAAGAAAGAAATGTGTTGATTTATTCGGGGTTGCCGTCTGCGTTTATTTGCGGTTCCGATTTATGATTCACGATTCACGTTTTTTGGCGAGTGCCGACAATGAAACCTCATGAAAATCTCGACCCGCTGGTCATCGGCGGCAAGTCCTATGCCTCACGCTTGCTGCTGGGAACGGGTAAATACAAGGACTTCGCGGAGACACGGGCCGCCGTCGACGCAAGCGGAGCGCAGATCATCACGGTGGCCATCCGCCGCACCAATATCGGTCAGGACCCCAAGCAGCCCAGCCTGCTCGAGTTCATTCCCCCGTCCAAATACACGCTTTTGCCGAACACCGCGGGGTGCTACACCGCCGATGACGCCGTGCGCACGCTACGGCTCGCGCGTGAGCTTCTTGATGGGCACGAACTGGTCAAACTGGAAGTCCTGGGCGATCCGCAGTCGCTCTATCCCAACGTCGTCGACACGCTCGCCGCCGCGAAGACGCTCGTCAAGGACGGCTTCAAGGTCATGGTCTACACCTCTGACGATCCGATCGTCGCAAAGCAGCTCGAGGAAATCGGCTGCGTCGCGGTCATGCCGCTTGCATCGCTGATCGGTTCCGGCATGGGAATTCTCAATCCCTGGAACCTGCAGATCATCATCGACAGAGTCAAGGTGCCCGTGCTGGTCGATGCGGGTGTCGGCACCGCCTCGGACGCTGCCATTGCCATGGAGCTGGGGTGCGACGGCGTTCTGATGAACACGGCGGTCGCGGTGGCGAAGGACCCGGTGCTGATGGCATCGGCGATGCGCAAGGCGGTCGAAGCCGGGCGCGAGGCGTTTCGCGCGGGCCGCATGCCCAAGAAGCTTTACTCGGCCGCGCCGAGCTCACCGACAACCGGGCTCATCACGTTCAAGGTTCAAGGTTCAAGGTTCAAGGTTCAAGGTTCAAGGTTCAAGGTTCAAGGTTCAAGGTTCAAGGTTCAAGGTTCAAGGTTCAAGCAAGATTGGACGAAAGCGGTTTACGAAGTTCCTCGCTTTTAACTTCGAACATGGAACTTTGAACCCGGAACTCGAAACTCGGAACCCGGAACATGGAACCGCGATTGCGCTATGAACGCGCCCCACCGCTCAATCCGCTCCTACGTCCTGCGCCAGGGTCGTGTCACGCCCGCGCAGCAGCGCGCGTGTGAGGCCTTCCTTCCGCAGTTCGGGATTCCCTACCGCGACGCGCCGCTCGATCTCGATCAGACTTTCGGGCGCAGTGCGCCCAAGATCCTCGAGATCGGTTTCGGCATGGGCGAGACGACCGCGAATATTGCGGCCCGCCATCCGGAGAACGACTATTTAGGCATCGAGGTTCATACGCCCGGCGTCGGCAGCCTTCTCAAGCGTATCGCCGAGGCCGGCGCCGCCAACGTTCGTGTCATCCAGCACGACGCGGTGGAGGTGTTACGCGTCATGATCGCGCCCGCAAGCTTCGACGGGGTGCACGTCTACTTCCCCGATCCCTGGCCGAAAAAGCGGCACCACAAGCGGCGCCTGATCCAGGCGCCCTTTGTCGCACTGCTCTCGTCGCGAATGAAACCCGGTGCCTACCTGCACATCGCCACCGACTGGGAGGATTACGCGCAGCAGATCCTCGAGGTCCTTTCCGGGGAGCCGGAGCTCGTCAACACGGCAACGGGATTCGCACCACGGCCCGAATGGCGGCCGAAGACCAAATTCGAGGCGCGAGGCCTCAAGCTCGGCCACCTCGTGTGGGACATTCTTTTCCGCCGCCGCTGATTTGTGACGAGGCGTTGGCACCAAAGCCAAAAACATTTTTTAGCCGCAGATGAACGCAGATAAACGCCGATTAAAACAAATTCACATATAAAAATGCGGGAGCGCCAAACAAAAACGAAACCGCTTAGACACCGCCAATGAAACCCGGTGAATGATGAATCATGAATGAACGTCGGTCTTGCTTGTTCCCGCGACGATCGGCGGCTAACTCTTCTTACTTCCGCGCCTTGTTTCTCGATAAATACTATCCGCGTTTATCTGCGTTTATCTGCGGCTATCTGCAGCAGGTCGTTCAGAAAGCGCCGGCCGAGCGGCGTCGGCCGCACCCGCGCGTGGTCGCGCTCGATCAATCCGCGCCGCTCCGCCGCATCGAGACGCTCCAGGACGGCCGTCAGCGGCACGCCGGCACGCTCCTCGAACAAGCGTGTCGCAAAGCCCTGGGTCAGGCGCAGCGCGTTCATCATGAACTCGAACCCGATTTCGCCCGCGACAACGTCGTGGCGCTCCTGCACCGGGGCGCCGCGCTCCGCCGCCTCCATATAGCGCTCGGGGTGCTTGATGCGCATCACCCGCTCGACGCGCCCCGGAAACGAGAGCTTGCTGTGCGCGCCCGCGCCGATGCCCAGGTAATCGCCGAACGTCCAGTAATTGAGGTTGTGCCGGCTCTGCTTTCCCGGTTGCGCAAACGCGGAAGTCTCGTAATGCCGGTAACCGGCGCCGCGGAGCGCGTCTTCCGCCGCATCCTGCATCTGCGCCGCCGTATCGTCGTCGGGCAGGCTTGGCGGGAACCGGTGAAAGTAGGTATTGGGCTCGATCGTCAGGTGATAGGCCGACAGGTGGGGCGGCTGCCAGGCGAGCGCGCGTTCGATGTCCGCGCGCGCCTCTTCCATGCTCTGGCCGGGCAGCCCGTACATGAGGTCAAGATTGATGTTGTCGAAATGCGCGCGCGCAAGCTCGATCGCCCGCCGCGCTTCCTCGTCGTCGTGGATGCGGCCCAGCGCCTTGAGATGGCGGGAGTCGAAACTCTGGACGCCGAGCGAGAGCCGGTTCACCCCTGCCGCGCGAAAATCGCGAAACTTCTCCGCTTCGGCGGTTCCCGGATTCGCCTCGAGCGTGATCTCCGCATCGCCCGCAAGCGGAAGGCGTGCGCGCAGGGCGGCGAGGATCGAGTCGATTGCCTGCGCCGAGAGGAGGCTCGGCGTGCCACCCCCGAAGAAAACGGTGTAGATGCGCCGGCCCCAGACCTCAGGCAGGGCCTGCTCGAGATCCGCGATCAGCGCGGAAACGTAGCGTTCCTCCGGCGCCGCTCCCCGCGCCTCGTGCGAATTGAAATCGCAGTACGGGCATTTCCGAGCGCACCACGGAATATGAACATACACGGACAGCGGCGGCAGCGCGCGAAAATGCAGCGATGAGTGATGGGTGAGGGGTGATGAGTGCATCCTGGTCCCGCTCCGCATTATCGCATCACGCGTCACGCGTTTCAGTCGACCCGCAGCGTGCAGCCTCGAATTCGTCCCGCAGCGCTTGCTCGCGAGCCGTATAGCGCGGCGAGAAATGGAACGGCACGGCAAGCCTCGCGCGCGCAGCGCGCGCCAAGCCGCCGGCCTGCCGCGCCGTGAGGTGGCACGTGCGGGCCGCGCGGTCCGCGTCCTCGTCGAGGAACACGCACTCGATGAAAAGCAGGTCGGCACCCTCGGCGAGCGCCGCGATCCGCCGCGCATTTTCCTCCTGGTAGCTCACGTCGGTCACATAGCAAATCTTCTCGCCCGGCACGAAGCGCAGCAACTTGGCCCTCAGAAACTCGAGCGGCAGATTGCGCTCGAGAGAGAGAGCGCCGTCGCGCCACCGCACACGGATCGGGAGCTCGTCGGGCGCCCCATGCGCCACCGCCTCTTTCAGTTCCTTGAGCCACGGCCCGGGCGGGAGCCCCAGCTCGGCAAGGCCGCTCTCATCGACACTGATGCGGGTCTTCTCCTCGAGGGCAAACCCCAGACACGGCGTGCGATGCTCGAGGAACGCCGCGCACACCCTGAATTCATTCTCGTCCACCAGCACGCCGGGCGGCAGACGATGCTCCTCGAGAGGCTCCCGACCAAACCGCCGGTGGCAACGGAATCGCGCTCCGCGGGCGCGCCAGCCGTGATCGACCTCCCACGCTTCGAGCGCAAAATCGGCCGGATAGTTCTCAACGAGGTTCCAGGTGTAGGCGCCGAGCTTGTGTTCCACCTGGTCCAGGAAGCCCGGCGGGCCGAAAAGGCGCACGCGCGCGTCGCGCCCGAGACAGGCGCGCAACAGCCGGTCGAATCCCATGAAGTGATCCATGTGGGTGTGCGAGACGAACACGTCGGAGACCCGCACGAGTTGCTTCACGGTCAGCGGCGCGAGATCGCCCAGGTCAAACAGCAGGGCGCGCCGCCGGACCCGGAAATCGACGTACAGCCCGGGATCGCCAAACGAATCGTTGACGAGCCTGGATCTGAAAATGGCGGGCATCGCACCGGCCTCGAATAACTGAGCGAAGAGGCCTATTATCGGTGGTAAAGGAACCGCCATGAAGCTGAAGGTCGATTGCTATGCCGGCTATCGCGGCGAGCAGGAGCCGCGCGCGTTTGCACTGGGCGAGCGCCGGCTGGAGGTGATGTCGATTCTCGACCGCTGGCTCGCTCCGGACCATCGCTACTTCAAGGTCGCCGCGAGCGACGGCGACACCTACGTCCTGCGCCATGACGAAGAATCCGGCGAATGGACGCTCGGCGCCTTCCGCAAGGGAACGGACCCACACAAGGACTGAACCGCTGCTGCGCGGTTCGGGATAGCAGCGCGGAGCCTATGCAACGGCAGATACTCGGTAGAGGCGCCCCTCGCGCTCGGTGACAAAGCGCACCGGCAGGAACCGGCCGATCAGCCATATCGCGGTTTGCGCGTGGCTCGTCAGCTCCCGCGTCGTGAAGAAGGAACCGGGGCCGGCCAGCGCCAGATAGACGAGCAACTGGTCGGCCGCGTGCGCGTCAACCGTCGCACCCGATTCGATGTCGGCGCGCAGCTCCCGCCCCACGGCCGCGCCAAGGGTCTCCGCGCTCACGCCGATCTCCGCGACGCGGGCCGCGCCGAGGACGGTGTGTTCGGTTTCAGCCCATGCCACGATCGCGCCACCACGGCCCGTCGCCTCGCGGTCGCCCAGCACCCGGACGGCAATGTTCGTGCGATCCGCAAAGGCCGCAAGCTGGGCGATTGCCGCGCCGCGCATGCGTTCGGCGATATGGGCCGGGAGGTTGGCGACGTGGGATATGCCCTTTAGCTGCTCCAGCGCTCCAGGCACTGACCGCTTGATTGGCTGCAGCGCGCAGGGTTCTATTTCGATGCTGACCTCGCCGCCCCCGCGCGGGTAGTAACCGCGCCGCTCGACCTTGAGCGTCATAGGCGCGCCCATGCGCGCGAGGTGGCGCAGCATCACCGCAGCGAGGTAGTCCACCGGTGGCGCCTGCCGCACGTCAGAGCCACCGCCAACTGTCACTCGCGCCCGTTTTCGGCTGGCGACAAGCGCGGGCAGCAGGGCCTGCAGCACCAGCGTGATGCTGCCCGCGGTCCCGATCTCGAACCGGAATTCCCCGCCTTTTAGTTCCCGCGGGGAAAAGGTGAACGCGCTCGCGCCCAGCTCGAGGTTCTCCGTCTGCGCATCGCAAATCGTGGCCACGGCTCGCACGGCGGCAAGATGCTGGGGCGCAAGGCCAGGTTTGCCACGCCGCGCGCGCACGTTGAGGACGCGGATCGCAGCGCCATTGATGGCCGCGAGCGCGACAGCCGTTCGCACCAGCTGTCCTCCGCCTTCGCCCCACGAACCATCGATTTCAATCATGCTGCGAGCCTGCCGCGTCACCCGCTGAAACAGCGCTTGGCTTCAACCACGAGCGGGCGGTCCGGCTGCGCATCGCTCCGCCTGAGGACGGTCGCCCGCTCAGGAGGCGGGCAGGCCGTGGCGCAACAACTGCACAAGACCGCGCAAGGCCTGCCCGCGGTGGCTAACCGCGTTCTTCTCATCGGGCGCCAGCTCCGCGGCGGTTTTCCCAAGCTCCGGCAACAGAAAATAGGGGTCGTAACCGAACCCGTTAGCACCACGTGGACTCGCCGTGACTTGCCCGAACCATCGCCCCTCTGCGATGAGCGGCTCGGGATCCTCGGCGTGGCGCACCAGCACGATTACGCAGTAATAATGCGCGCTGCGATCAGTCTTGGCCCGCAACTCGTCCAACAGCTTCTCGTTATTGCGCCGGTCCTGCTCTTCGCGGCCGGCCGCGGCGCCAGTCGCGTAGCGCGCGGAAAAAACACCCGGCGCGCCGTTCAGCGCGCTGACGCAGATGCCGGAATCGTCGGCGAAGGCCGGCAGCCCCGAGTAGCGGCTCGCATGGCGCGCCTTGGCCAGCGCGTTCTCGACAAAGGTCTCGTGCGGCTCATCCGCGTCGGCGATGCCCAGTTCGGACTGCGGCACCACTTCGACGTCGAGCGGCCCGAGCATCTGCCGGAACTCGCGCAGTTTGCCCGGGTTGCCGCTTGCTAGTACGAGTTTACGCATTGACTAACCACGGAGATACGGAGAGAACCAACAAAGACATCGATTCAAATCAAGCCATCTTCATGCGTCCGCCTCATGTTTCTCTCCGTGTCTCCGCGCTTCAATTATTGCAGTGCCGCTTTTGGCGCCTTGGCGGTTCAGGATTTCAGCGCGGCGCGCTGCGCAGCGACCAGCTCGCGGATGCCGCGCTCGGCAAGATCCAGCATGGCGTTGAGCTCGGTTCGCGAGAACGCATGTCCCTCGGCCGTGCCCTGCACCTCGACCAACCCGCCGCTGCCCGTCATGACGACGTTCATGTCGGTGTCGCACCGGGAATCCTCGGCGTAGTCGAGATCGAGCACCGGCGTGCCCTCGTAGACACCCACCGACACCGCAGCGATGTAATCCCGGACTGGCGACGACGCGATGAGCTTCTGCTTCAGCAGGACATCCACCGCGTCGCGCAGCGCGACGCACGCGCCGGTGATGGCGGCCGTGCGCGTGCCGCCGTCGGCCTGGATCACGTCGCAATCGACCTGTATGGTGCGCTCGCCGAGTTTCTCCAGATCGACGACCGAACGCAGCGCACGACCGATCAGCCTCTGGATCTCCTGCGTGCGGCCGGACTGCTTGCCGCGCGCCGCCTCGCGGTCGGTGCGCGTGTTGGTCGACCGCGGCAACATCCCGTACTCCGCGGTTACCCAGCCCTGGGGCGAGCCCTTCAGATGCGGCGGCTGCTGGTTGAGCACGCTTGCGGTGCAAAGCACGCGCGTGTCGCCGAATTCCATCAGCACCGAGCCCTCCGCATGACGCGTGTAGTGGCGCGTGATGCGAATGTCACGCAGCTGATCAGGTTTTCTTCCGCTCGGTCGCATCTAACTCCCTGAGTATGTTATCTTTCCGGAAAGGTGAATGGTAAAGGGTAAATGGTGAATCGTAAATCAAAGGTTGGTGCCGCTCGCCACTCGCGATTTGCGATTCACGATTCACGATTCACGGGGTCAAAATGATCTACAGCATGACCGGCTACGCTTCGGCGGCGCGCGAGTTCGCGTACGGGGCGCTCAATCTCGAGCTGCGCTCGGTCAATCATCGCTATCTCGATCTCCAGTTCCGCCTCCCCGATGATTTGCGCTCCATCGAGCCGGTGCTGCGCGAGACGCTCGCTGCGCGGTTGACGCGCGGCAAGGTCGAATGTCGAGTGACCTTCACTGCCGCCGCGGCCGGCCCGCGGGCGCCGCAGTTCAACGACGCGCTGCTAAGGCAGCTCGTCGAGCTGAATACCCGCGTCCGCGCCGCACTGCCCGGCGCCGTCAATCTGTCGGTGGCGGACGTCCTGCGCTGGCCTGGCATGCTGGGCGCCGAGGCATTGCCGCTCGAAGAGCTGAAAGCCGCGTGCGGCGAGCTGCTCTCAGCGGTCCTGGTGGAATTCACGGCGGCGCGCGCTCGCGAAGGCGAGAAACTGGCGCAAGTACTGCACGATCGCGTCGCCGGGATTGAGCGGCTGGTCGCTGCCGTGCTGCCGCGGCTGCCTCAGGTCATCGCCGGTTACCAGGAACGGCTCGCGACACGGCTTAAAGAAGCGATCGGCACCGGCGACGAAGAGCGCATCCGCCAGGAGGTCGCCGTCTTTGCCACGAAGATCGACGTTGACGAGGAGCTCTCCCGTCTCACGGCGCACGTTGGGGAAATGAAGCGCGTGCTGGCAGAGGGCGGCGGCGTCGGAAAGAAGCTTGATTTCCTGATGCAGGAGCTCAACCGCGAGGCCAATACCCTCGCCTCCAAGTCAGCGGACCTGAGCGTGACGCAGGCGGCCCTCGAGCTGAAGCTGCTGGTCGAGCAGATGCGCGAGCAGATCCAGAACATCGAGTGATGAGTTTCGAGTTTCCAGTTTCCGGTTTTGAGTGTTTAGTGTCGGATTTAACGGTGCAGCCCTACCTTTGAACTCAACACTCAAAATTAAAAATTCAACACTATGACTGGCATCCTGTTCGTCGTCAGCGCGCCCTCCGGCGCCGGCAAGACGAGCCTGGTGCGGGCGCTGCTCGCAGCCGAGCCCGAAGTGCGCCTGTCGATTTCCTACACCACGCGCCCGCCGCGCCCGGGTGAAGCCGACGGCCGCGACTATCACTTTGTCAGCCCCGAGGTGTTCGAGCGCATGCTGGAAGCAGGGGAGTTCCTGGAGAGCGCGACGGTTCACGGCAACCGCTATGGCACCTCGCACAAGTGGATCGAGCGCGAGCTCGCGGCCGGCCGCGATGTGCTGCTGGAGATCGATTGGCAGGGCGCGCAGCAAGTGCGCAAGCTCGTGCGCGGCGTCGTGAGCATCTTCATCCTGCCGCCGTCATTCGAGGCGCTGCAGGCACGCCTCATCGGCCGGGGCCAGGACAGCGCGGACGTGATCGCGCGGCGGCTCGACGCCGCGCGCGCGGAGATGAGCCACGGCGCCGAGTTCGAGTATGCTATTATTAATGACGATTTCGACCGGGCGGCGCGGGACCTGACGAGCATCATCCGGGCCGAACGGCTCAAGTTTCCCCGCCAGGCCGCCCGCCACGGCACCTTGTTCAACCGGATCAAATAGCAGAGGCACGAAACATGGCACGTATCACTGTCGATGATTGCCTGAAAATCATCCCCAACCGCTTTGAAATGTCGCTCGCGGCGACCTACCGGGCACGCCAGATCACCAACGGCGCGCAGCCCATGATCGACTCGAGCCGCGACAAGCCCACCGTAATCGCGCTGCGCGAGCTGGCTGGCACCCATTACGGCGCGGAAATCCTGAACAAGGGGCAGACCTGACCCGGGGGATCAAGGATGAGGGATGAGGGATGAGGCGGCACCTGCGCGCTGACCCGATTCCACCCTCATCCCCCCTCCCGCCGCCCTCATCCCTCTTTCCCGTATGTCGCAGTCCCCTGCCCTCTTCAAGGAGTGGTCCGGCTACCTGAAACCGGAGGACATCTCGCAGCTGCAGTCGGCCTATCAGTTCAGCGAGACGGCGCACCAAGGACAGTTCCGCAAGTCGGGCGAGCCCTATATTTCGCACCCGCTCGCGGTGGCAAACATTCTCGCGCAGTGGCACCTGGATTCCCAGGCATTGACCGCCGCCCTCCTGCACGATGTGATGGAGGACACCTCCGTCACCAAGACCGAGATCTCGAAGACCTTTGGCAAGCCCGTTGCGGAGCTCGTCGATGGGGTATCGAAGCTCGACAAGATCGAGTTCGAGACCCACGCCGAGGCGCAGGCCGAGAATTTCCGCAAGATGCTGCTGGCAATGGCGCGCGATGTGCGTGTCATTCTGATCAAGCTGGCGGACCGTCTGCACAACATGCGCACCCTGGACGCTGTCGGGCCCGACCAGCGCCGGCGCGTCGCGCGCGAGACGATCGAGATCTACGCCCCGATCGCCAACCGTCTGGGACTGAACAGCATCTATCAGGAGCTCGACGATCTCGCGTTCCAGCATCTCTACCCCGATCGCTATCGGGTGCTTGCCAAGGCGGTCAAGGCGGCGCGCGGCAACCGGCGCGAGGTGGTCGGCCGCGTGCTCGAGGCAATCAAGCGCCGGCTCAGATCGAACGGCATCGAGGCCGAGGTGCAAGGGCGCCAGAAACACCTCTACTCGATCTACCGCAAGATGAGGGACAAGCACCTCACCTTCGCCCAGGTGCACGACGTGTTCGGCTTCCGCATCATCGTCAAAGACGTGCCGGCCTGCTATCTCGCGCTGGGAGCGCTGCACGGACTCTACAAGCCCATTCCGGGCAAATTCAAGGACTACATCGCGATCGGCAAGGCGAATGGATATCAGTCGTTGCATACGGCGCTCTTCGGGCCGTTCGGCAGCCCGATCGAGATCCAGATCCGCACCCATGAGATGCACAAGATCGCCGAGGCGGGCGTGGCCTCGCACTGGCTCTACAAGAGCTCGGACACCTCGCTCTCGACGCTGCAGAAGAAAACGCACCAGTGGCTGAAAAGCCTGCTTGAGATGCAGTCGCAGGCGGGTGACTCGGTCGAGTTCCTGGAGCACCTCAAGGTCGATCTCTTTCCGGACGAGGTCTACGTCTTTACGCCGAAGGGTAAGATCATGGCGCTGCCGCGCGGCTCCACGGCAGTGGATTTTGCGTACGCGGTGCACACGGACATCGGCAACCGCTGCGTCGCCGTGAAGATCAACCAGGAACTCATGCCGCTGCGCACGGAGTTGAAGAACGGCGACCGCGTCGAGATCATCACGGCGGCCCATGCCAAACCCAATCCGCTGTGGCTCAACTTCGTCTCGACCGGCAAGGCGCGCTCGCGCATCCGCCACTTCCTCAAGACCATGCATTTTCGCGAGTCGGCGCAGCTCGGCGAGCGCCTGCTGAATCAGTCGCTGGTGCCGCTCGGCGCGAACCTGGCCGAGGTCAAGGACGCGCAATGGGACAAGTTCCTGCGCGACACCGGCGGCAAGGCGCGCGAGGAAGTGCTTGCGGATATCGGCCTTGGCAAACGGCTTGCCGCAGTGGTGGCCCGCCGCCTGCTCTCGCTGGGCGAGCCCGGACCCGCCGAGGCGGTCGCCTCGGGCTCGGTCGTGATCCGGGGTTCAGAAGGAATGGCGGTGCAATTCGCTCAATGCTGCCAGCCGATCCCGGGCGATCCGATCGTTGGCATCATCAGCAAGGGCCAGGGCATGGTGATTCATACGCATGACTGCCCCGTGATCGCCAGGGCTCGCCATGATCCCGAGCGCATTCTCGACGTCGCATGGGATCCCGAGACGCGAAAGCCGTTCGAAGTGAACATCAAGGTGGTGGTCGCGAATCGGCGCGGCGTGCTGGCAAAAGTGGCCGCCGAGATTGCCGAGGCCGAGTCCAATATCCAGAACGTGAACGTGGACCCCGAGGACGGCAGCGCCTACACCAATATGTATTTCACCTTGCAGGTCCAGGACCGACTGCACCTGGCACGGATTCTCCGCAACCTGCGCAATATCCCCGAGGTGGTAAGGCTCGCGCGCGTCAAGGGCTGACGCGCCTTCGCCGCTTCAGGTTTAAGGTTTAAGGTTCCAACTTTAAACCTGAAACTTCGCCCGGCCGGTCGGGCGAGTTCAGGGGCGGTGGCAGACGCTATACCCGTCGTTCCAGCCCTGCATGTAATCTTCATCCGCTCGATAGCGGCCTTCATCGCGCCTGGTGCGCCGCGCGCCGGCGCTCTCGCAACCCTCGGCGTAGCCGTGCTGGAATGCCGGCGGGAACCCTGACAAATTCGCGTGCCTTCCCGACCCGGAATCGGCGCAGGCCGCGAGCAAAAGCGCTGCCAGCGCCGTAGCCGCGCTTGCCCGATCAAAGCTGCAGCGCATGTTGGCCTCAGCGCCCGCCTTCCTTCGCGATGCTCACGACACGTGCGGCCGCGTCGGGCTCGCTCTCGATCGGAGCGCCGTCGAGGTAACCCAGCAGCGTGCGATAGGTCGGATAGCGCTGCCCGGTCTTGCGGCAGTACTCCTCGATGGCCCGGTAAAGCGCCTTGTAGGCAAGGCGCGTGAGCACCGTGTCGGCCTCGATCCGTGTGCGCGCGACTTCGCCAAGCCGCAGTGTGACCTCGAGGATATCCAGCTCGACGGCCTCGTCGCCGCGAAACTCGGCGTGTATGCGCTTGACGCGCCCATGTGTAAGTCTGTTCACTTGCAACCTCCCTGTCAGTTTTTCAGGCCGGGACGCCCACGCGTCCCCGGCAGACCTCATGGATGACTATCGCCGGCGCCAGCCGCTTGCGCCGCGACTCGTTCGCCCGTCCCTCCTTCGTGGGGGTCGAGTTCCTGTGCCGCACCGTCGCTCTTCGCAAGCGCCTGTATTGCGTCGAGAAGCTCGAGCAGCCCGCAGCTGCCGATCTCCGCTTTGTTCTCGCGCGTGTCGGCCACGGTAATCCTTCTATCCGGCGGCAACCAACCCGCGTTCCGTCACCCGCACCTTTTGCCCGAGACTCAGCGCCGGCTGCGACTGCTGAAAGAAGGTTCGATAACTCCCGTCGTGCATGCGCACGCGGATCTGGTATTGGGTGGATCGTTTTACATTCTTCTCGATTTCATGCCCGGCATACGCGCCGGCGCCGGCCCCAACCACGGTCATCACCGTGCGGCCGCTGCCGCCGCCGACCTGGTTGCCGAGGATGCCTCCGACAACACCACCCGTCACCGCGCCAAGGCCGCTGCCTTCTCCCTTCGTCTCTACGACGCGGATCGACTCGATCACCCCGCAGTTCGTGCACGCCGGCACGGCGCCCGTCGGCGTTTTCACGGCGTCGGCCGCTCGCGCAGGGGCGACCGCCGGAGCTACTTCACCCTGTGCGACCGCCTCGCTTCGGGACATCGAGTCGCTCTTCGACTGCGCGCTCGGCAGCCACCCCAACATGGTGGCGATGCCCACGATGCTGAAGACGATCACCGTCACCGCAGCGATCAGCATGAGGGGATAGAGCAGATTCGTGCGTTTCTCGAGGACTCTCGCGGCCTGCATGCGGCGCTCCCGCTGGGCTAAACCGCTCAAACCATCGCAACGCTCATGCCAGATCAAATCGCTTTATCAAACAGGGAGTTGTACGCCGGTCTCGCGACCCGTATGTCGCCGTCCGGCAACGGCGCGCGAGGGCTTTGGCTTAGAATCCTGATCTCTAGCGGGTTTTTGTGTCGCACGGCAGCGACACGGCACCGTCTCAGCCACGGCATAAGCGACAGCACAGGCCGCTCGAACAAACCGCTTCGGGAAGGGGACAAGGCCAAGGAGAGCGCGCGCCAAACGGCGCGGCTTCGACAGGTTCGAACGCGCGCAGCTAAAACGGCGCCCCAGACCGCCGTTTTGTCAGGATTTGAAGAGTTTCGGGTCCAGTTGATGCCGCTGCAGCAGCTTGTAGAACTCCGTGCGGTTGCGCTTTGCGAGCCGCGCCGCCTGCGTCACATTGCCCTCGGTGATCTTCAGCAACTGCGTGAGGTATTCGCGCTCGAAACCGCGCCTCGCGTCCTCGAAGGAAGCGAACTCGGCCTGCTGGCTCTGTATCGCCTGTTGCACCCAGCTAGCGGGGATGAGGGGCGTCGTGCACAGCGCGACGGACTGCTCGACCACGTTGTAGAGCTGACGCACATTGCCCGGCCAGCTGGCGGCCACCAGCAACTCGAGCGCCTCGGGGGCAAAACCGGAGACCGATTTGCGGTATTTCTGGGCGAGCTGCATCAGGAAGTGATTCGCGAGCAGCGGAATGTCCTCACGCCGCTCGGTGAGAGGCGGCAGCTGCAGGGCCACCACGTTAAGGCGGTAATAGAGGTCCTCGCGGAAATTGCCGGCAGCCATCTCCGCCTCGAGATCGCGGTGCGTGGCGGAGATGATGCGCACATCCACGTCGTGTGCCTCCGTGGCACCGACAGGACGCACCCTCTTTTCCTGCAGCACGCGGAGCAGTTTCACCTGGAGCGAGACCGGCATGTCGCCGATTTCGTCCAGGAACAGCGTGCCGCGGTCCGCGGTGAGGAACAGGCCCTTGTGGTCGCGCACGGCGCCCGTGAAGGAGCCCCGCACGTGCCCGAACAGCTCCGACTCGAGCAGCTGCTCGGGAATCGCGGCACAGTTGATCGCGACAAAAGGGCGCTCGCGCCGGTTGCTCGCCATGTGAATCGCACGCGCAAGCAGCTCCTTGCCGGTGCCGGACTCGCCGCTGATGAAAACCACCGCATCGCTGTCGGCTACCAGCCGGGCCTTCGCCAGCACATCCTCCATCACGGGATTGCGCGTGATGATCTCGGCACGCCAGGCGGCATCCTCGCCGGCGGCGCCGGTGCTCGCGCTTCCGCCGAGCGCCGCCGCCCGCCCGATCTCCGCAAGGAGCGCCTTGGCGTCGAATGGCTTCGTGAGATAGTTGAACAACCCGCGCTTGACCGCCGCGACGGCATCGGGAATGGTCCCGTGAGCGGTGAGGATGATGACGGGAAGCGTGGGATTATGGGCGTGGATTGCCTCGAATAGCGCTACGCCGTCCATGCCACCCATCTTCAGATCAGTCACGACGACCTGGGGCCGCGCAATACTCATCTGCGCCAATGCGCGCTCCGCGCTTTCCGCGGTCGTTACCTCATAGCCCGCGGAGTCGAGCCGTATCTGCATCAGGCGCAGCAAATCGGGGTCGTCGTCGACGACGAGAACCCTCGTTCTGGGCACGGCGCTCGTCTCGGCGGCTTTCGTATCTGTGTGCAAGCGTAATCCGGTCACGGTTCACCCATTCTGCGTTTCTGCAAACGCGTTGTAACACTCATTGTAGCGGCGCCTAGAGTCCCTAACATAGTGAAACGCGCGTGCGTTTGTGGCCAGAATTGTCGGTAGCGCGAGGCGAGGTGCGGCCAAGATGTCGATATTGGCAAGCCGAGCGACAAAGCTAGCGGCGATTCTGGCCGCAACCCCTTGTGGGCCGGCACGATTGTGGCCAAGGTTCGCCCGGATCATCACTACGGACATCGTCTCCCCCACCATCTCGCGGCATATTCCGAGCCAAAATCGTGACAGCGCAGCGTGTGTTTCACTATGTTAGGGGCTCTCAACGCTTGCGCTCCATCATGCTTCGCTCGAGCGACTTCAGGGCGTCCAGCTTCTGCTGCAGATCCTGGGCCAAGGCGTTCAGGCGTTGACGCTCCTGCAATTGCGTAGCCAGCAGTGCTGCCAGCGCCGAAAACTCCCCGCCCTCTTTCTTCGCCACCGGCGCGAGGAGCTCCAGGGCGCGCGCATCGTCGCTCAGCGCGGTATTGGGCAGCCCGAGCAGCATTGCCAGCCGCACGCGGTTGAAATCCGAGCGCTCGCGCGCGTACGCCCTGCGCGAAATCTCATGCTCGCGGCTGAGCTGGCTCTCTTCGAGCTTGCCGATATGGCGGTAGTAAAGCAACAGGCTCTCGACATCGGAAATCGGCCGCTCCGCCTGCGCTGCAGGAGCAGGTTGCTGCGTCTCGACCTCCTGCGGAGCAGCGCAGCCCGCCAGAAGCGCGAGGCACCCGACCCAACCGGCAATGCGCGCTTTTTTCATATGGCCGCCGCTTCCACGCCCGTCCGCGCGAGCGGGAGCCGCACGCGCAGGTGCGCGCCCTTGGGGCTGTCGACGACCTCGATGCTGCCGCCGTGCCCGAAGACGTACTCCTTCACCACGGACAACCCGATACCCGTGCCCCGGACCGGGCCCGCGCCGGCATCGCGCCCCTGGTAGAAGGGTTCGAAAATGCGCACGCGGTCCGCCACCGGTATGCCGGGCCCCTGGTCGACCACATCCAGCTGGAACATTTCACCCTCGACGCGAGCGCTGATACGGATGACGCCGCCGACGGGCGAGAACTTGATCGCGTTGGAGATGAGGTTATCGAGCACGACGCGCAACTTTTCCGGGTCGGCGGAGAGCATCACGTCCTGGGCGGCAAGGTCGAGCGTGAGGCCACGCGAGCGCAACGCGAGGCTGTGGTCGGCCACCACGCGCTCGACCACCTGTCTGATTTCGACGGGCTCGAGGTCCACCGCCACCTTGCGGAATTGGCTGGCACCGAAAGAGAGCAATGCTTCGATCAGCTTCTGCAATTCTACACTGTTATGCCGCAGGATCTCGGTGATCTCACGCTGGCCCGGGGTGAGCTTTCCGACTGCTTCCTCCGAGAGCAGCTCGGCCCCCTCGCGCAATGCAGTAAGCGGCGTCTTGAGCTCGTGCGAGACCTGCCGCAGGAACTGGTTCTTCTGCCGTTCGAGATCGAGCAGCTCGCGCCGCATCCATTCAAGACGCTCGCCCAGCTGCTCAAGGTCCTGCGGGCCGCTCACGACGACCGGCGCGGCAAACTGGCCTCCGCCGAGGCGCCGGATGGCCGCATCGATCTGGCGGATCGGGCGGGCGATCAGAATCGAGAAGCCGATAACGATAAACACCACGACTGGAATAAGGCCGAGCAGCTGCCAGAATGTGATGCGCCGGGCCTGCGCCGCAGTGGCGCGCATCTCCTCGACCTCGCGATCGATCAACGCGTTGCTGCGCATGTTGATGATGCGCGCGTCCGCCGCCAGATCCACGAAGCGCGGGACGGTCTCCGCCAGACGCTCGGTCTTGGCAAAGGGCTCGGACAGCACGCCGTAGATTTCTGCCTCGCCGCGCACGATCCGGTCGAGCGCGCTCTTTTGCTCGATGTCGAACGGGAGGCTCTCGAACTGCCTCGCCGTCCTGATCAGCTGTTCGCGCGCGACGCCGTAAGAATCGAGCAGCGACCGGTCCCCGAGGATCACCATCTGGCGTGCGGCGCGCTCCATCGTCGTCAGCAGCTCCGCGAGCCGCCGGCTGCTCTGCGTGGCCTGAACCGCCTGGTAAACGGTCTGCTGGCTCCTTCTCGAGAGCTGGTCCACCGAAACCGCGGTATTCACGAGCGCGAGGATGAGTGGCAACGCGACCAGCGTAAAGCCGATCACGAGCAGCTTGAGAAAGGACCGCGGATAGTAACGCTGCATCGTTTGACTCTACACAGCCGCGACAACCGGCGGTAGTCTTTCTGGCGCACCGCCTTGACGCGCGCGGCCGGCTAGCTCTCGGCCTTCTGGTTCTTGTCCTCGATAGCCTTGATCAGACCGTCGATGCCAGAGCGAGACATTTCGGACTGGAACGAGCTGCGGTAGTTGGTCACGAGGCTCAGATTCTCGACCACGACGTCGTAGACCTTCCAGCCCGCGGGCGTGCGGGTCATCCTGAAGTCGATCGGCACCGGCGGGCGGTCCGATCCCTTGACGAGCGTTTTCACGACGGTGTCGGCTTCGCCCGGCCTGATCAGGGGCGGCTTGACCTCGACGGTGTAGGTCCCTGTCACCTGCGAGAGGGCAGTGGTGTAGGTGCGCACCAACAGCGTCCTGAATGCTTTTTCGAGCGCCTGCTTCTGCGCCGCCGTTGCCTTCGACCAGGCACGGCCGGTCGCGAGACGGGTCATCGCCTGGAAATCAAACTGGGAGAGCAGCTTCCCTTCCGCAAACGCCTGAAGCGCACGCGGGTCGCTGTTCTTCTTGATTTCGGCGAGCACCTCCTGCACCCCGTCGCGGACCATCACGTCGGGCGACGTCAGTTGTTGCTCCGCCGTGACCCACGGTGCACAGGCCAATGCAAGCACTACGCCGAAACCTCTCCAAAAGTTCACCATGGTTTGCCCTCCGGGCTAAGCGCCCGACTCAACTGCCGCTACGATAGCAGGCCCCGGCGGCTTCGTGCGCAAACTCCAAAGCTCGCTCGCGTGAATTTCGGGCCACAATCGCAACCTTCGTGCCAGAAGCAGCCCTCGCAAGAAATCAATGGCTTCGCTTCGTAGCGTCGGCAAGCGCGGGGCACGACTGTTGCCGGGCGGCGACGGTCGGGCCGCACTGGGATCGGATTGAGAGGCGGTGATGCCCGGTGCACAATCACGCCTTGTGCACCGGATTCATGGGTCGCGACGGCTTCAGATCCCGTTGCCGGATTGTTATCAATCCTGGTTGAGCTCATAGCGCTCCTGCGGGAGTCGGATCAAATGCATTGGTCAGCCTGGCTGGAAACGGACCGGAGCACAATCGCGAATGGCGATTTTTATGGGGTGGAGCATTTGCTCCGCGCATTCGGACGTATGGGCAGCTTAAACGATGTCGCACTGGACGAGGCAGAGAAACACGCGAAGCTCGACGCCCTTCGCGGCGCCCTCTACGATTGCGCCGTCGCGCTCAAGAAAGCGCGGGACCGCACATGATGCGTTCGATACTCTCGCGCGCCGTTGGCCAATGGGCCTGAGTGCACAGTTGCATCCGATCCCATAGGGGCCATGCCGATGGCGAACGGCGGCTACTGGAGAACCAAGGCCGACTGGCAGCGTGTGGAGGCGCCGCTGCTCCGGATCGATCCGGTCCTCGACGCGTTTTGCCGCGAGCATCGGCTGCGCATCACGAAGAACCTCAAGGACTGGCCGGAACGCTCCCTCGTGTGGGGCGACAGCATCCGGCTGCTGATTCAGGTCTATCTCACAGACCCGCAACAACTGACGTTCAATGTCTGGCTCTGCGCCTCCCAGGACCGCGGCGACGAGCGCTACTGGAAGCACGAGATGCCGGTACGCGGCTTGCCCGTCGAGGCGTTCGAGAATGACTTCGCGGCTCTTCTGCGCGACGCGAAGGCCAGGCTCGAATCGTGGTCGGAAGCCGATTTTGAGTTCGCGACACCGCTTACGCGCACGCCAGATGCCGAGTAATCCTTGTTCGCCGCCGACCCCCAACAGGCCGACGTTTTGTCAACCGCGGCCTGCGTCGAGCGCCACCTCCCACCCGATCGTCATTTCGTAGCGGAAAGAGGGAACTCATGCTTTTGGACGTAGGCGACCCGGCGCGGAATCTGCTGCTCAATGCATGCTTCTATGGCATCGTCCTGGTGATGCTGCTCTCGCTCGTGCCATGGCGGCTCAGGCAAGGCCGGAATCGTTGGTCCCTTTACCTCCCCCTCCTGGCGATCGCGCTCTACGTCACCTACGAAGCGACCATGCCGCCCAACTGGGACATTCGAATCGATCTCCTGCTGCTCGCTCCGATGGGTCTCGTCATTATTGTTGCGTGGGGCATCCGGCTCGCGCTGCGCGCGCGCGGCTCCCGCCAATAGCGCCCAGCGTTTTCTCCATTCACCGTTCGCAATTCACTCGCCTTGCGCGAGGTCGCGCAGCATTCCGTTCAGTCCGGTCACCACCCGCGCGAGGCGCTCGTAATCCACTTTGTCCGGGGTGTCCTGCATCGTGTGGTAATGCGGATAGCGGTAGAGCGCCGTATCGGTCACCATCAGCGCCGGGTAGCCCTCCTTCCAGAACGACCAGTGATCGGACCAGTCCACGCCCGGCAGCAGCGCGGGCGCGGCCGCTCCCTCCGAGGGGAACCGCGCATGGCGCCGGAACCCCGCAATCACCTCGTGCAGCAGGGCGCGTGAAGACAGGTTCGAAACAAAAGCGATGAAATTGCCGGTCTTCGGATAGAAAAAGCTCAGCGGGAAAGGATAGCGCTGGCTGTCCAGCTCGTCGGAGTAATAACCAATCGTCTCGAGCGAGAACATCGCGACGATGTTCTCGCCGCGCGCTTTCGAGCGCCGCGCGTAGAAGCGGCTTCCCATCTGATCGCCATGGTAGAAGGGCGGCTCCTCGTCAACGAAGGCCACGAACCGCACGCTACGCGCCGGCTTTGATTCACGCAGCAGCCGCGCGAGCTCGATCAGCGCGGCGACGCCGGATCCGTTGTCGTTGGCGCCGACCGCCCCGACCACCGAATCGTAATGCGCGCCGACCACGATGATCTCCTTTGCGCGCGCGCCACCCGACAGCTCGATTTCAATGTTGCGCACCTCGGTCCCGTCCCGGGGTATGCGTTGCGCCGCAACGCCATAGCCCAGATCCTCGAACGCCGTCTCGATATAACGAGCCGCCGCCTCGAGCGCGACCGGGTGCATGAAGTTGTGCTCGCGGCTCGCGATCGCTCCTACATGGCGTCCCAGGCGATCTGCAAGAAGCTTCTCCTCGGCGGTAAGCGGCTCGAGCGCGCCGGTGTACGATATCCCCGGCACCTTGACCATGTACCAGAGGAGCAAGGCGATCGCGGCGGCGACAGTTAGCCAGAACAGCATTCGCAGGGCGAAGCGGAGTTTTGCGAACACGCTATTGCCAAAAACCAGTGGTGAGTACTGGTGATGAGAACTGGTGAAGAGAACCGGTGATACGAGGTTTCTTACCCATCACCATTGACCATCACCCCTATTGATCACCATTTTGCCCGCACGCACCGCCATCATTTCTCCTCGCTCAGGCCAATGGAGAAATCTTGAGCTGCGCAGCAAGCTCATTGAGACTCGCGAGCAAGGGCGCGGGCAGGGGAATGCCGTTTTTCGCCCGCTCGGCGCGCGCCGCGTGGCTGCCCTCGCCGGGAAGGCGGATACGGTCCACACCCGGCAGGCGCCTGGAGTCACGGATATCCCGAATCAGCGTGTCCATCTGCCGCTTGAAATCTGCAACCGGCTGGAAAACCTCAATATTGATCGCGACGATCACATGGCCGGTATTGGTGACGGAGGTGTCATCGGCGTTGAAGTCGACGACGTCCTTGCCCATGGCCGCCCCGTTGAGCGTCCCGGCGAGAATCCCGATGACGAGCGCCAGGCCGTAACCCTTGTAACCGCCGATGGGGAGGAGGAATCCCTCGCTGGCGCGCCGCGGATCGGTGAGCGGGCGGCCTTCGCGGTCCATCATCCAGCCCTCGGGCATCATCTCGCCGCGCTGGGCCTTCGTCTTTACCTTGCCGTAGGCCGCTACTGTCGTCGCCATGTCGAGAACAATACCCGGCTCCTCGCCCCCCGGTACCGCCACTGCGATAGGATTGGTCGAGAGCAGCATGTCGAGGCCGCCCCAGGGCGGCAGGTGATTGGCGTTCCCCACCGCGAGATAGAGCCCGACCATATCGTGCTCGAGCGGCATGCTCGCATAGAGCGAAGCCGGCCCCGCGTGATTGCTCATGCGCACGCCAACCCACGCGACGCCCGCCCCTTTCGCTTTCTCGATCGCCTTCTCGGTGGCGTAGCGCATCACGAGATGCCCCATGCCGTTATCGCCGTCTACGAGCCCCATGCCCGCAGCCTCACGCGCCATGCGAATTTTCGGCTTGAGATTCACCGCCCCGCCCTTGATGCGACGGATGTACTGGGGCAGCCGGAACACCCCGTGCCCCTCCGAGCCCTGCACGTCGGCGCGCACCATCAGCTCCGCGATGGTCTTCGCCTCGGCCTTCGAGATGCCGACTGCCTCGAATGCGCTCGCGATGAACGCCTCCAGTTTCCGCGTCGGCACACGCAGCGGTGTTGAGCTATCAGCCATGCCTTACCTTCCTCCTCACTTCATCACTGCTCACCAGAACTCATCTCAAAAAAAGCCATGAAACCAGAAAATCACCAGCCAAGGAAACACACGGAACTTGTTACCGGGCAACGGCGCACGTCCCTGTCCAAGTTTTCGTCCGTGTAATTCCGTGCGTTTCCGCGGCTGTACTGCTTCTGACGCGCTCAATTTTTCCGGCTCTCTTCCAGCTCGACCAGTGCTCCCAGGAAATCCTTGGGATGCACGAACGCGATGCGCTCGCCGTGCACGTTGCGGCTCTCCTTCCCATCGCCCAGCACTTTCGCGCCGCTTGCTGCGATGCTTGCGGCAGCGGCGGGCACGTTGTCCACGCTGAGACAGAAATGGTGGATGCCGCCCTGGGGATTGCGTTCGAGGAATTTCGAGACGGGCGAGTCGGCCCGCGAAGGCTCCATCAGTTCGATGCGCGCGTTGGGCAGCTCGACGTAGGCGAGGCGAACGCCCTGCTGCTCGTTCACCTGCGCCGGGCCAACGATCAGCCCATAGACGTCTTTCAGCCGCTTCGCAGCCGCGTCGAGATCGGGAATGACAAGCGAAACGTGGGACAGTCCGGTAATCATGATGTGGCCTCAGCGTTCTCCTGGATCCTTTAGCTGCCGACGGGTGCCGGTTTGAATCCGTGAGTCGGAAATCGGACCCTTTTCGACCCCCGTGCATCGAGCCTTTGCCGGCGGCCAACGTTCTTGATGATGCCGCGCGGTCTCAGGCAATTCCGCTCGGCCTTGGCGCCACGGCGAGCGGAATCAGGCTCCTTGCCCCAAACCGTCGCACCGCATCGTCGCTGCTGCGCAGGCAGGACTCACGCAGATCGAGGTACGCCTTTCCCGCAGCCGTGTCGTTCCAGAACCACCGGCTGGCATCGAGCGCCACTTGCGCGCCGGGTTGCGCCGCGACCGCTTCGAGGTAGTAAGCCTTCAGGTCCTGCGTCACCAGGCGCAGAGCCAGGGCAACGTCCAGGCCCTCGCGAAAACTGGGCGTCGCGGAATCGGAAATGAAATCCGCGATGAACTTTGCCGCAGCAGCAGGCGCAAGGCCGCTGAGGCTGACGGTGGTGCGCCTGCGCCGGCTGCGCGCGACATCGTACCACGGCGCCAGCTCGGCCACCTCCCGTTGCAGCGCGCCGGACAGCCCGTCCTCGGTCACGGGCCGGCCGAAGCTCACCGGGCAGGCAAATCCGTCCGCCTCGACTGATGAGGTGGAGGGCGCATCCTCGGGGTAGTCCTCGAGCACGGGCCCGGAAGCTGCCTCGAGCAGCCGGAGCGCGGCGAGCAGCACGCGGCGCTGAAATGCGGCGTCGCCCGGAACACCCAGAGGACGGCCAAGAATGAACGGCACCCACAGCGCGCGCGGCGGCTGGATCGACGCTGTGTGCTCGCGCACGAGCGAGATCTGGGTCGTCGCAATGCCTTCCTGCTCGAGCCACTGACCGAGTGCACCCACGGTGCACGTGCATCGCGGTCACACCGGGGTCAGCAGCACGGCGTCAACCGCATCGCGCTTGAGCATCCCTGCCATCCTGCGCGCAGTGGGCTCGAGCCCGGGCACGCGGGCGGCGCCCATCACGGCATAGTGAAAATCCGCGAGCGAACCGATGATTCCTTCTGCCGCCAGCTCCCTCATGCGATCGATGGGAAATACGACGTTCGTATCCTGCTGAAAGCCGGTCCGGTCGAAATTGGACGAGAGATGGCTCATGACGAGCTCGTCCGCGCTCACGTCGCCCGGAATCACCCGGTAATCGTTGGCCGCCGCCCCATCGGCGTAGGGCGCATCACTTGCCCGGTGAATGCCCGACGTCGTGACGATCGCCACCCGCCGCTGCCTGAGCGAGGGGCCGGCAACCCATGGCCGGCCGTGAAGCCCGAAGCCGGGGATTTCCTCGAGCATGTCGAGCAGAAGCTCGCGCTCCCATTGTCCGAGATCGGCAAGACGCGTCATGAGCGATGGTATCCGGGCCTGTATCCGCGTTTTTCTGCGTTCATCTGCACCCACTTTATCGAGGAGTCGACACCCTCTAGATGATTTTCCCGGCGCGTAGCGCCTCGAGGCGCTGCTTGGACAGCCCCAACTCCCCGCCCAACACCTCGTCGGTGTGCTCGCTCAGGAGCGGCGGCGGACGACGGATCGTCGCTGGGGTGCCGCCCATCTCGAAGGGAATGCCAACCAGCCTGAGCTCACCCGCCGTGGCATGCGTTACTGTGCGCACCATATCGCGCGCAAGCGTGTGCGGGTCGTTGAGCGCCTCAGCCACCGTGTTGATCGGCCCGCACGGCACACCCACCGCACGCAGCTTCGCGATCCACGCTTCGGTCCGATCGGCCTTGAGCGCATCGGCGATCGCCGAATCGATTGCCTCACGATTGATCACGCGGTCCGGGTTCTTGGCGAAACGGGGGTCGCGCGCCCACTCGGGATGCCCCGCGGTTTCCGCGAAGCGCGCGAACTGGCCGTCGTTTCCAACCGCCACTGCAATCGTGCCGTCCGCCGTCGGATACGTGGTGTAGGGAACTATCGTCGGGTGGCCGTTGCCGAATCGGCGCGCGTCCTTGCCCGACACGAGGTAGTTTGATGCGACGTTGATCAGCATCGCGATCCCCGAGTCGTAGAGGCAGACCTCCACATGCTGGCCGCGTCCGGTGCGGGTCCGCGCCGCAAGGGCCCCGAGAATGCTGTTGCAGGCGTAGAGACCCGTCACCACGTCCACGATCGCAACGCCGTACTTCGTCGGCGTGCCCTGTGCCTCGCCGCAGATGCTCATCAGGCCGGATTCCGCCTGCAGGATGAAATCGTAGCCGGGGAGCCCGGCATCGGGGCCCCTCGAGCCGTAACCCGTGATCGAGCAACGGATCAGCTGCGGGGCATTCTGCTCGAGCCAGTCATTGCCGAAGCCCCATTTCTCCAGCGTGCCGAGCTTGAAATTCTCGACCAGCACATCGCTGCGCTTGATCAGCTGTGCGAGGATCTCCTGCCCAGGCTCGGCCGCCATGTTGAGCGTGACCGACCGTTTGTTGCGGTTTACACCCAGGAAATACGCCGATTCGCCCCCCGTGAACGGCGGGCCCCAGCTGCGGGTGTCATCTCCCGCGCCCGGCGGCTCAACCTTGATCACGTCCGCGCCCATGTCGCCCAGGATCTGCGCGCAGAGCGGGCCCGCGAGGATACGCGTGAGGTCGAGGACGCGGAGTCCCTCGAGCGCCCCGCCCGTCTTTTCAGAAGCCATCAGAACCTCTCACGCCAAGAAGAAAACACCCGGACCGCCAAGGCGCCACGCACGCCAAGCAATCCACGACAATAATTAAACCGCGGAGACGCGGAGAGACACCAGGACAGACACGACACAAAAAGAACCATTGCATGATTTCGCTTCAGTTGCGGCTTTTCGCTTCTCTCCCCATCTCCGCGGTTCGATGGGGACCTTGATGCCTGAACCTCGATTCTGTTGGCGCTCTCGGTGGTTCAGTTCTATTTCGCTTTCTTGCGCATGGCCGGCGGCTCGTTCAGGTTCTTCGCGAGCCCGGCGAGATAACCGTCGAGCTCGCGCTTGGCGGACTGGCGGAACTTGTTGAAGTTTGGCGGCCTCCCGGCGAGAAACGCATTCATGCCTTCCTTTGCCTCGTCCGAGCCCCAGACGTGTGCGAGCAGCTCCATGCCGTGCTGCCACGAGGCGTAGAGATTGTCCGACTCGAAGTTGAGCGAGCGCTTCGTCATGCGGATCGTCAGCGCGCTGTGCCCCTTCATCGTCTCGCACCACTTCAGCGTCTCCTTGAGGAGGTCCTTCTGCGGCACGCACTTGTTGATGAGGCCGACTTCGGCGGCTTCCTTGGCCGGAAAGCGCCGGGCGCAGAAAATCATCTCGCGCGCCAGCCGCTCGCCGATGAGGCGCGGAATGTATTGCGTTGCGCCGACCGTGGGACACGCCCCCACCTTCGCACCGGTCTGCCCGAGCACGGCGTTCTCCGACGCGATCACGAGATCGCACCACAGCGCGAGCTCGTGCCCTCCTCCCATGCACCAGCCGTTCACCATGGCGATCACCGGAATCGGCAGCCCGCGTATCGTCATCGCGAGGCCCAGCATGCGGTCATTCCACATGTAGGCATTGGTGAAGTTGAGACGCTTCATCGCGAAGAAATCGCCTCCCGCCGAGAACGCCTTGTCGCCAGCGCCCGTCACGACGGCGCACACGATCGAAGGGTCCTCTCGCGTGGACTTGAGCGCGTCGATCATCTCGTCCAGCGTTTGCTCACGGAACGCGTTCAACACGCGCGGACGGTTGATCGTTACCCACGCGACCTGGTCCTTGACCTCGTACAGGATATCGCCATAGTTCCGCGTTGTGGACTTCGTCGCAGGTTTTGCTACGGATTTCTTGCGTTTGGCAGGCATATCGCTCCCCCGGCTGACTTGTACATTTGAGGTGAAACGGAAGAGACCGAAGTTTACCATTTTGCCGGTCGCGCCCGACGCGTTAGTATGGTTTCGGGGTCGGCTTGGGGAAGCCGGCCTCACTCGCTCCAAAACATTCAGGGAGGTCTCATGAAACACTTCGCGCTGGTTTCGGGCGCGCTCTGCGCGCTTGCTCTGGCTTCGGCCGTCTTTGCTCAGAACTATCCCACCAGGCCGATCCGAATCATCGTCCCGTTCTCGGCGGGCGGCCCGACCGATACCCACTCGCGCTGGGCCGGTCAGCAGCTGACGGCCGCGTTCGGTCAGCAGGTCATCGTGGACAACCGGGCCGGGGCCGGCGGCACGATCGGAACCGCAATCGCAGCCAAGGCCGCGCCGGATGGCTACACCTTGCTCGGCGGGAATCCCGGGCCGCTGACCATCGCGGTATCCGTGCGCAAGAAACTCGGTTATGACGGGATCCGCGATTTCACGCCGATCACGCTGATCGCGCGCAGCGCGAGCTGCATGTGCGTCCATCCGAATGTGCCCGCGAGAAATCTCAAGGAGTTTATCGGCCTTGCCAAGCGCAGTCCGGGAAAGATCAACTATGCAACACCGGGCGTGGGCACGGTGGGCCACCTGGCCATCGAGAGCTTTTCCAGCCTTGCCGGCATCAAGATGAACATGGTGCCGTACAAGGGCGCCGCCCTGTACCTCATCGACCTGATGGCCGGATACATCGATTACGCCCAGGTCCAGGTCGCGCAGGCCGCCCCGCATGTTCGTAACGGCAAGTTACGCGCGCTTGGCGTCACGGCCACGCAGCGATCATCCCACCTGCCGAATGTGCCAACCGCCGAAGAGCAGGGTCTCAAGGGCTGGACGAGCTATAACTGGAACGGCATCCTGGCCCCGGCAGGTACCCCCAAGGCCGTCGTCGACCGCATCCATGCCGTGCTTGCCAAGCAGCTCAAGGATCCGGCGGTGCGCAAGTATCTTGAGGCCATCGGCTACGAGCCGGCCGGCGAGGGTCCGGCCGAGTATGCGGCGTTCATCAAGGCGGAAACAAAGAAATGGGCTGACGTGGCAAAAAAGGCGGGGATCAAGCCCATCTAACCCCCGGTCATCCGTTTAGAGTTTCCAGTTTCGAGTTCCGGTTGGCAGCGGGCGGCGGGAAGTGGATCGTTGGCGCTGGCGAGTGCGCAACGAACACGGAACGCCGAACACTGAACACGGAACAATAAGAAGGAGGGAAAGCATGGCAGAAAACAGAGATCCGGCATATTTCATGTACTTCCCAGGCAACTACCGGTGGTCGGCGGCCTTCATCAACATGATCGGCTGCATTGCCTACGGCGGCGCCGAGATCGGCGAGCTGCACAAGATCGGCCGCATGCTGAAGGACAAAGGCCCGGAGGACGATGCGGCGTGGTTCGACGCGTGCGTCAAGGTCGCCGATGGCGTGCGCGCCTATGCCGAAAAGTGGGACCAGCAGGGGCACCGTTTTTCCGCAGCCCACGCCTATCTGCGTGCCTGCAACTACTACCAGATGGCCGAGCGCTTCCGAACGCCCAAGGACAAGACCGGGCTCGACGTCTACCGCACCGGCGTGGAGTGCTTCCACCGGCACGTCGCCCTCACCGATCTCAAGATCGAGATTGTGGAGGTGCCGTACGAAGGCAAGAGCCTGCCAGGCTATTTCGTGCACGCGCAAAATGCAAAATCGAAACGCACCCCGTGCGTGGTGTTCTTCGACGGACTGGACGTCACCAAGGAGATCCAGTTCGTGCGCGGCGTGTCCGATTTGGTGAAGCGCGGCATCTCGTGCCTGGTGATGGATGGCCCCGGTACCGGCGAGGCGATCCGCTTCCGCGGCTTCGTGCTGCGCCATGACTACGAGGCGGCCGGCAGCGCGTGCATCGATTTTCTCGAAAAGCGCGCCGACGTGGACCCGAAGAAGATCGGCGTCGTCGCGATCAGTCTCGGCGGCTATTACGCGCCGCGCTGCGCCGCGATGGAGCCGCGCTTCGCTGCCTGCATTGCGTGGGGCGCGCAGTGGGACTACTACGCGACCTGGAAGAAACGGATTGACGCGTCTTTCAAGACTTCGCTCTCCGTCCCCGGACATCACATCATGTGGATCCTCGGCGTCGACTCGCTCGATGCGGCGCTCAAGGCTCTCGAGTCCTACCGGCTCGACGGCGTCATGCAAAAAATGCGTTGCCCGTTTTTGCTGGTCCACGGCGCCGACGACGAGCAGATCCCGCTGGCCGATGCCCAGAAGCAGTTCGACGCTTGTGGCTCGAAAGACAAGACCTTGCGTGTCTTCACTGCCGAAGAGGGCGGAGCGCAACACTGCCAGCGCGACTATCTCACGCTGGTGGTGGCGGAAATGTGGAACTGGTTCGAGGAGAAGCTCGTCCGCGCCTGAAGGCGCTGCGACGAGCAGCTAATGAGAAAGGGTGATGGAAACTGGTGATGAGAGCGGGTGACAGGTAACTTCAAAATCGATAGACGAAACGACTCATCACCATCATTCACCACTAGTAATCATCACCCTCTCATGAATTCAATGCGGCGCTGCCACGAATGCGGCCAGCCGCTCGGGCCGAGGGAGATGGTCTGCCCGCGCTGCGGCGCGCGGCAGCGGCGGGAACGGAGCAGCCCGGTCGGCGCTATTTCTTTGCGGCCTTTTTTGCCTTCTTGGATTTTTTCGCTTTTTTCGCGGCCTTAGCCTTCTTTTTCGGCGCCGCTTTTTTTGCCGCCTTCGCCGGCTTCTTTCCGCGCAGCATCTTGGCGCTTTGCTTCACCGCCTTGACGATGTTGATGTAGCCCGTGCAGCGGCAAAGATTGCCTTCCAGGCCGTGAATGATCTCCTCCTCGCTGGGATTGGGCGTGTCCTTGAGCATTCCAACGGTCGCCATGATCATTCCCGGGGTGCAAAAGCCGCACTGCAGGCCGTGGCACTCGGAGAAGGCCTGCTGCACCGGGTGCAGCTTGCTGCCCTTCGCCAGACCCTCGATCGTGAGTACGTCCGCGCCATTCACCTGCACCGCCAGCACCGAGCACGACTTCACCGCGCGCCCGTTGACATGCACGGTGCAACAGCCGCACTGGCTGGTGTCGCAGCCAATGTGAGTGCCGGTAAGCCCGAGCTCGTCGCGCAGGAAGTTGGCAAGCAACGTGCGATCTTCGACGTTGCGCGACTGTTTAACGCCATTTACCTTGATTTCGACTTTAGCCATTTTTGATTCCCAGGTTGTTCTGACTATTCGCTGGTCACCGATCACCGCAGTTGAGCGATGGCGCGCTTTGCCATCACGCGCACCAGGTTCGCCCGGTACTCGCGCGTCGCGTGGATATCCTCGTTCATTTCCCCGGCATCGAGCGCGACACCTTCGATGGCGGCCGCCTTGGGGTTTTTGCCGAGCGCGGTTTCCGCGGCTTTCCAGCGAAATACACCAGGTCCCGCCCCCGTCACCGCCACTCGCGTGCCATCGCTCGTCTGCGCCACGAATACGCCGGCCATGGCGTAGCCCGACGCAGGATGCGCGAACTTGGCATAGGCAGCACGCCTTGGCACCGGGAAGACGATGCGCGTGATGATCTCGCCCTCTTCGAGCGCCGTCGTGAACATGCCCTGAAAGTAGTCATCCGCCGCGATCTCGCGCTTGTTGGTAACGACCGTCGCGCCGAGACCGAGCACGGCCGCAGGATAATCCGCCGCCGGATCGTTGTTCGCCACGGAGCCTCCAATCGTGCCCAGGTTGCGTACCTGCGGATCTCCGATCAGGCCCGCAAGGTAGGCCAGCGACGGTATCGCCTTCTTCGCCACTGCGGAGGTAGCGACGTCGTGATGCTTCGTCGCGGCGCCGATCGTGAGCGTGCCCGCTTTCGCGGTGATGCCGCGCAGCTCGGGAAGCGCACCGATGTCCACCAGGTGCGAGGGCTGCGCGAGCCTTTGCTTGAGCGTGGGCACGAGCGTCATGCCGCCAGCCATCAGCTTGGCCTCGGGGTTGGACGCCAGCATCTTGGCGGCTTCCGCCAACGACTTGACCTTCACATAATTGAGCGCGTACATCAATTGCCTCCTTTTCTTGCGGTTCGGACGGCGTGCCAGAGCTTGGCCGGCGTCATGGGCATGTCGAGATGCCCGACACCGAGCGGCCGCAGCGCGTCCACCACCGCGTTGGCGAGCGCCGGCAGCGACGCCGTGCAGCCCGATTCGCCCATGCCTTTCACCCCGAGCGGGCTCACCTTGCTCGGCGTGGGGTGCTCTTCAGTGCTGATTTCGCGCAGCATCCCGGCGCGCGGCATGCAGTAGTCCATGAAGCTGCCCGTCAGCAGCTGGCCGGTGCCCGGGTCATAGACGATCTGCTCGCCGAAAACCTGGCCTGCGCCCTGGGCAATGCCTCCGTGCAGCTGCCCCTCGACGACCGTGTGGTTGATGACCTTGCCGCAATCATCCACGGTGGCATACGAGGCGATTTCCGTCGTGCCGGTTTCGGGGTCGATCTCGACCTCGACGATATGGCAGCCATTCGGGAAAGTCGAGCCGAACTTCCCTTCGCCGACCACGCTCACGGCCCCGTTCTTCGCGAGGTCGCCGAGTCTAACGGAACGCCCGGACTCGCGCGAGCGGAACACGCCCTTGGCGTATTCGACCTGAGAGGGCTCGACGCCGAGGTCGAGCGCCGCAAGCGATCGCCCGTGCTCGATCAGCTTCAGCGCTGCGAGGTGGCACACGCTTCCGGCGCCCACCGTGGTGCGCGAGCCGCCGGTATGGTTGCCCTGCAGCTGCTGCTTTCCCGGCGCGCATTGGCGCACCTCGACCCGGTCGAGCGGCAGGCCCAGCGCGTCGGCCACGATCATCGCGAGCGTCGTCTCGTGGCTGTGCCCCTGCGCCTTGGAGACCGTGTAGGCGACAACGGTCCCGTGCGCATCGAGCTCGAGCTCGACCTCGTCCTTGGCCGCCTGGCCAGCGCCGGAATTTTCGATCACGGTGGAGATCCCGAGGCCACGGAGTTTGCCGCGCTTCTCCGCTCGCGCGCGACGCTTCGGGAAACCTTTCCAGTCCGCCAGCCTGAGCGCCTTGTCGAGCACGCCCGGCAGATCGGCGTACTCGTACGTCGAGCCCGTGGGTGTCTTGTACGGAAAAGCCTCGGGCGGGATGAAATTACGGCGCCGCAGTTCGGCAGCATCGACGTCGAGCTCGGCCGCCGCCTGGCTCACCAGCCGTTCGACGACATAAGCAATGTCAGGTCGCCCGGCGCCCCGATACGACGAAACGGGCGTCGTGTTGGTCAACGCCACCCGGTAATGCGCATAGAGCGCCGGGATGCGATAGACGCCGGTCATGCAGATGGTCGTGTTGCGGATGTGGCCCGGGCTCGCCGGAGAAAGGTAGGCCCCCATGTCGTTCACCCACTCGAGTCGCATCGCGAGGAACCGGGCGTCGCGGTCCAAAGCAAGCGCGCCCTCTATGATGTTGCCGCGGCCGTGCGTATCGCTCAAGAATCCCTCGGATCGCGTCGAGACCCACCTGACGGGACGCCCTGTCTCTTTTGCCGCGATCATCAGCGCACAGTACTCCGGGTAAGCCGGCGTGCGCTGCCCGAAACCACCGCCGACGTCGCCCAGCTCGAAGCGGATCCTGTCTTCGGAAACGGAGGTGTACGCCGAAAGCTGTTTGCGCAGCGTCGTGATGCCCTGGCTGCAGACATGAAAGAGGTAGCTGTCATCGGCCGGATCGTGGTTTACCAGGCAGGCTCGCGGCTCCATGGGATTCGGTGCCACGCGCGTCACCTCGAGCTTGAGCCGCGTGATGTGTGCGGCGTTGGCGAAAGCCGCTTCCACCGCCGCGGCATCGCCTGCCTCGGTCTCCAGCGCGAGATTGCCGGGCACGACGTCCTCGTGCAGTTGCGGTGCGCCGTCCGCGAGCGCGCCTTCTGGCGACACCACCGCCGGAAGGTCGCGATACTCGATTTCAATCAGCTCGGCGGCGTCTGCCGCAGCCGCGGCGCTTTCTGCCACGACCAGCGCAAGCGCCTCGCCGACAAAGCGCACCTTGCCGTGCGCGAGCACCGGGCGCTCCGGCGCCCGCGCTTTCATGCCATTTACGCCGGCGAACGTCAGGCTGTGAGGCGGCTTGGTGTAGCCCGCGCGCACGGCATCGGCACCGGTAAAGACGCCCTTCACGCCAGGGTGCTTGCGCGCCGCCTCGGTATTGACTGCTACGATCACGGCGTGCGCGCGATCCGAGCGCACGAACTGCGCGTGAAGCTGGCCGGGAAAATTCCAGTCGGCGGCGTACTTGCCGCCGCCGGTGATCAGGCGCACGTCCTCCACCCGCATCTTCGGGTCGTGATGGCTGTGGGCGCTTGTGCTCATTTGGAAAATCGCAATGCAAAATTAACCGCTGATAAACGCAGATAAACGCGGAAGCAAATCCTGAACGGCATGCTACTCGCGCTTGTCGCCAGGCCGACGTTTCCTGCCACAACAACCCGCATACACCGGTTCTTGTCCCGATCCGATCTGCGCTTATCTGCAGCTAAATCAATTTTTACGTGCAGCGCGGATCGCGCCCCACACCGTCGCCGGCGTGAACGGCATGTCGAGATGCTGTATGCCAAGGGGCCGCAACGCGTCCATCATGGCGTTGGCGAGCGCCGGCAGTGATGCCGTGCAGCCTGCTTCGCCAACCCCCTTCGCGCCGAGCGCATTGTTGCCGCTCGGCAGCGGGTGATCGACGATGTGGATGTCCGGCAGCATGCCGGCGCGCGGCATGCAGTAGTCCATGAAGCTGCCGGTCATGAGCTGCCCGGTGTCCTGGTCGTAGACCACCTTCTCGCAGAAGATCTGGCCGGCGCCCTGCATCACGGCGCCATGCACCTGCCCCTCAACCACTGAGTGGTTGATGACGTTGCCGGCGTCGTCCACGGTGTTGTACGCCGCGATTCGCGTCGTGCCGGTCTCAGGGTCGATTTCGACCTCGGCTATATGACAGCCATTGGGAAACGTCGAGCCGACGCTCGCCTCGGTCATGGTGGCAAAGGGCCCGTTCTTGGCGAGATCGGCAAGCCTGACGTGTTTCTTCGATCCGCGCGTGTGGAACGCCCCGTGCGAGTACTCGACCTGAGAGGGCTCGACGTCCAGCTCTTCCGCTGCGCGGGAGCGGCCCTGCTCGATCAGCTTTTGCGCGGCGAGCTTGCACACGCTGCCCGCGCCGACCAGCGACCGCGAGCCGCCAGTGTGGTTGCCGATCAGGCCCTTGTCATGGATGCCTTCGCGCACCCGCACCTTCTCGATCGGGATACCAAGCGCGCCGGCGATCACCATGGCAAACGTCGTCTCGTGGCCCTGCCCCGACGAGTGCGCAACCGTGTACGCCGTGACCGTCCCGTCCGCGCCGCATTCAATCGCAACCTGGTCCTTGGGAAACAGCCCCGCGCCTGTGTTCTCTATCACGGTGGCTATCCCGATCCCGCGCAGCTTGCCCTGCTTTTCCGATTGGGCCCGGCGTTTTGGAAAGCCTTTCCAGTCGGCAAGACCCAGGGCCTTTTCCAGAATGGCGGGCATGTCCGCGTTCTCGTAGGTGGACCCGGTCGGCGTCTTGTAGGGAAAAGCCTCCGGTGGAAGGAAATTGCGGCGGCGCAACTCGGCCGGGTCGAGCTTGAGCTCCGCGGCCGCCTGGCTCACCAGCCGCTCGATGACATAGGCGATGTCCGGCCGTCCGGCGCCGCGGTACGCAGCGACCGGGACGGTGTTGGTAAAAATGAGCCGGAAGCGCCCGTAGAGCGCCGGGATCCGATAGACGCCGGTCATGCAGGCGTTGGGATTGCGCGTATGGCTCGCCGATCCGGTGGCCGAGAGATAGGCGCCCATGTCCGCGAGCCAGTCGATGCGCAACCCGAGGAATTTCCCGTCGCGGTCCAGTGCAAGCTCTCCCGTCACGGTGTTCGCACGACCATGCGTGTCGGTCATGAAGCCTTCCGCGCGCGTCGAGACCCATTTCACCGGTTTGCCAAGCTCCCTCGCAGCAAGCATTTGCATGCAGTGCTCGGGATAGGCGGCGCTGCGCTGCCCGAAGCTGCCGCCCACATCCTGCGCGTGAACGATGATCTTCTCCTCCGGCACATCGGTCGCGAACGACAACTGCTTGCGCAGCATGTTGATGCCCTGGATGCAGGTGTAGACGTGGTAGACGTCGGCCTGCGCGTCGTATTCCACATTGGACGCGCGGAGCTCGAGAGGACTGGGCGCAACGCGGGTTATCTCGAGACGGGCCCGGGTGACGTGCGCGGCGTTTGCCAATGCCGCCTTCACCGCATCCTCGCTGCCGCCCTCGAAATCGAAGGACAGGTTTCCAGGCGCATCGTCATGCAGCTGCGGCGCCCCCTCTGCCATTGCCTCTTCCACGGTCACGACCGCCGGCAAGTCCCGGTACTCGACGGTGACGAGTTCCGCCGCATCTTGCGCCGCAACCGGCGAATCGGCGATGACCATCGCAACGGCATCCCCGACGTGCCGCACCTTGCCCACGGCCAGGGACGGGCGGGCGGGTTTCTTCATGTGCTCGCCGCCGCGCCCGGGCCAGTTCACGATCACGAAGAACTTGTCGTAGCCGGCGCGCAACGCGTCCTCTCCGGTATACACGCGCGCAACGCCCGGATGCTGGCGCGCCCCGGACACATCGACCGAGACGATCTCGGCATGCGCGCGATCGGAGCGCACGAAACAGGCATATAGTTGACCCGGGAGGTTCCAGTCGGCGGTGTATTTGCCGGTGCCGGTGACGAGGCGCAAATCCTCTAGGCGGTTGCCATGATGTGCGGTATGAGTATCCACGTTAGCGAGTTCCGGGAAGTCCGTGTATTGGAATGGAGACACGCCCCCTCCCCTCGGTAGCTGTGGGTGGTGGGCGAGCGGCCGATTATCCGGCATCCGGCGCAGCCCGACAATCCGGCAGTCCACATGTTGCACCGGTTTGGGGCAGCCCGCAGAATAGGCCCGACCGCTGCGACGAATGCCTTGTAGCGTCGAAAGCCCCGTTCCACCTCCAATGGGCGCCGACCGCGCGAATTCTTGAGCACCGCAAGCCGGAAGCCCTTCGGGCGGGTAATCAGTCTTTATCGGCGGTTACGTTTCGTTGCTAAACTCGGACAAGAAATCTTCCTGGCCCCCTCCATCATGAACAAAGATACCCTCCTCGTGCACGTCGGGCGTGACCCCCGCCAGTCCCAGGGCATGGTCAATACCCCGGTCTACCGCACCTCAACCGTGCTCAACCCCGACGTGGAAACCTACGAGGCGCCGCGCGACGAGGATTACCAGCGAATCACGTACGGCCGCCACGGCACGCCGACAACGCGCGCGCTCGAGGAAGCGGTTGCCCGACTCGAAGGCGGCTACCACGCGGTCGCGCTGCCCTCGGGGCTTGCCGCCATCGCGGCTGCCATCAGCGCCTTCGTGAAACCAGGCGGGCATATTCTCGTCGCCGATTCGGTCTACGCGCCAACGCGGGTATTCTGCCAGCGCCAGCTCAAGGCGAAAGGCGCTGAGGTCGAGTACTACGATCCCGTCATCGGCGGAGGCATCGCGGCTCTCATAAAACCGAACACAAAAGCGGTTTTCTGCGAATCGCCCGGTTCGCTCACCTTCGAGGTCCAGGACATTCCCGCAATTGCCGCGGCTGCGCATGCGCGCGGCGTGCCGGTGCTCGCGGACAACACCTGGGGCACGCCGTATTTCTTCCGCTCTTTCGAGCGCGGCGTGGACGTATCCATCCATTCGGCCACCAAGTACATCTCCGGGCATTCTGATGTCATGATGGGCCTGATCGTCACCAACGAGCAGCACTGGAGGACGGTGCGCCGGACGGTCGCCGACTTTGGCTACAGTGTCAGCCCGGATGACTGCTATCTCGCGCTGAGGGGCCTCCGTACCATCGGCGTGCGCCTCAAGCAACATATGGCAAGCGCACTCGGGGTGGCACGCTGGCTGCGATCCCGGCCGGAGGCAAGACATGTTCTTTATCCGGCCCTGACCAGCCACCCGGGCAACACCATCTGGAGGCGAGACTTTAGCGGCGCAGCCGGCCTCTTCTCGTTCATCCTCAACCGCGCCAGCGAGCGGCAAGCCGCGGCGTTCGTGAATTCGCTGACCTTGTTCGGCATCGGCTCGAGCTGGGGCGGCTACGAGAGCCTGGCAACGGTCGCGCATCCGGAAAAGCTGCGGACCGCGACCCAGTGGAAGCCCGGCGGCCCGACCATCCGGCTGCACATCGGGCTCGAGGACCCGGCAGACCTCATGGCCGATCTCGAGCAGGGCTTCAATAAGCTCGGCATGGCATGAGCGGCCGCCAGTAGCGGTTTCGAGTTTCGAGTTTCGAGTTTCCAGTTTACGACTGACGATTCACGATTCACGGTCTGTAGAGGGGGATTTCTAATGAAAGTCGGATTCATCGGACTGGGCATCATGGGCGGAAGCATGGCGCTCAACGTCAAGGCGGCTGGCCACGAGCTTGTCGTTCACGACCTGCGGCGCGAGGCCGCCGCGCCGCATCTGAAGGCAGGCGCGCAGTGGGCTGACGGTCCGCGACAAGTTGCACAGCAGTCGGAGGTCGTCTTCACCTCTCTTCCGGGGCCGCCCGAGGCTGAAGCAGTCGGCGCGGAGCTGCTGGAAGGCATGCGCCCGGATGCCGCCTGGTTCGATCTTTCGACCAACTCCCCGACGGTCGTGCGCCGGATTCACGCGCGCTTCGCCGAGCGGGGGATCGCGATGCTCGATGCCCCCGTGAGCGGCGGGCCGCGCGGCGCGAAATCCCGCAAGCTCGCGCTGCTCGTCGGCGGGGAGCGCGCCATCTTCGACCGCTTCCGCCCGGTTCTCGACGCGATCGGCGACCAGGTCATCTACATCGGGCCGATCGGCGCGGGCTCGGTGGCGAAGCTGGTGCACAACTGCGCGGGCTACGCCATCCAGGCCGCACTCGCGGAGGTGTTCACCATGGGGGTCAAAGCGGGCGTGGATCCGCTCGAGCTATGGGCGGCCGTGCGCCAGTGCTCGCTCGGGCGCATGCGCACATTCGATCGTCTGGGGAACCAGTTCCTGCAGGGCAAGTTCGAGCCGCCCGACTTTGCGCTGAAGCTCGCGCACAAGGATGTCACGCTCGCCACCGAGCTCGGGCGCGAGATCGGAGTGCCGATGCGAATCGCGAGCCTCACGCACGCGGAAATGACCGAAGCGCTCGGGCGCGGCTGGGGCGAGCGCGACTCGCGCTCGTTCATGCTGCTCCAGGAAGAGCGTGCCGGCGTGGACATCGCCGTGCCGGCGGGGAAGATCCAGGAAGTGCTTGCGCGCGACTGACGCTGCGGGGACGCTTCGTGACCGGTGATCAGACCCTAAACCCTCAACCGTAGCCCGGCGGGTTGTATCCGGTCACGGGCCACCGGTCACCGATCACGCTGTCAAGCAATAGTGACCGGGCGGCCCTTCGCCGCCGAGGCGACGATCGCCTCCAGCACCGCGATCCCGTTGACGATCTCGTCGGGCGGAACGACGAAGGGCTGCTTCGCTGCCACGGCGTCTGCGAAGCCCTCGAGCAATGCGCGCTCCTTGTCCATTGGCGTGATCTGAACCCGCTCCGGCGCACCCTCGAGCCCGCGCGCAATGAGCTCGGCGTCGCCGCGCATCTCGAGCCAGCCCTTCGTGCCAAAAGCGTGGACGCGGTAGCAGTCTCCGGTCACGAACACGGTCCCGAGGTAGCCCGTGGCGCCGTTTGCGAACCGCAGCAGCATCGAGGTCGTGTCGTCCATGTCGATCTCCGCGGGCAGGTGACGCTTGTCGCTGAACGCATAGACTGACGCAACCGGCCCGGCGATGTTGATCATCGCATCCAGCGTATGAATGCCGCGAGCCGTCATGCCGCCCCCGGGCGCCTCCGCGCGAGTCGCGCGCCAGTTGCCGGCCTTGAGCCGGTAGCCGGTCGGCCCGGAATGCTGCCCCTCGATGTGCAGCACGTCCCCGATCTCGCCCGCCTTGATGCGCCTCATCATCTCGACGAAAGCAGGTGCGTAGCGGCGATTGAAGCCAAGGCCGAGCGTGACCCCTGCGACCTGGCAGGCGTCAACCGCCTGCTGCGCGTTCTTGCGCTTCAGCGCCAGGGGTTTCTCCACGTAGACATGTTTGCCAGCCTTGGCTGCCTGGATGATCTGCTTGTGATGCAACGAATGCGGCGTGGCGAGAACAACCGCGTCGATCTCCGAATCCTTGAGGACGCGACCATACGAAGACACGAACTTTATTCCCGTCTTCTTGGACAACTCGCTGTACTTGCCGGGGTCGCGCGAGATGGCTTTGACGAACTTGAACTTCTCGCTGCCCTCCACCGCCTGAACCAGGCGCGCGCCCCATGTCCCAACTCCGAAAATCGCGGCTCTAAGCATTGGTTTTCTCCTCCTTCCTCGATCTGGACGGGCAACGATAGCACACCCAAAGGAACGCCCGTTCAGCAGGAGTCCGATGACGTCAGCAGGCATAAACCCCGAAGCACCGCTGGCGCTTGGGGAACGGGCATGCGTTGGCTCCGTCGTGCCCGGTCTTTCCGGCGCGGCTCGCCAACCCGCGCAACGACGCGTGTCAGCGGGCGCAACTCAGCGTCCCAGAGAGCCCGGTCCGTCCATCAAGGGGTGACCCGCAACGACGAACCACGAGGGCAACCACGTCAAGTTTTAGTGTACATCGGGGCCCAGAAATACTATCCTTACGCAAAAAATCGCTCATGAGATACTCGTCGGCAGAACTCTTCTTGACCGCGGCACGCGTCGCCGTAGGAAGTCCCGACTATTGTCACCGCCTGTTGACCCGCCTCGGCGAGGAACTGAAGGAGGAAGCCGCGTCCACCGCCGAGATGGTTGTCTACGGAACAGCCATCAGGCGAAACGACCCGCTCATAGACCTGGCTGTCGCTCAGCACTCTCCCAAGGCATCGCATGTTCGCAACTGCTTCATGCGGACGCTGGGACGGGCTCCCGACAGTTTGCAGCGCAGTTACAACCTGGGGCTGCGGCTCGCATGTCTTCAGAATCAGCGAAGGTCCTACGGAGAGAGCGGAAACCCAACCAGCTATCTCGGAAAGGGCGGCGCGACCGCGTTCCTGAAAGTCGCGACCAGCGACGAGCTTTCCGCCCTGTTCACCAATCCCGCAATCGATGAGGAGCTGGTTGAGGCGCTGTACCGTTGGGACAAGCCATTTTCGGATATCGCTCCCGCCCGCTGGTCGTCCATGCTGATCTACTGCATGGACAATCCACGCCTGCAGAAACACCGGGGCACGGCAGAAAAGGCCGACATCGGGCACGACCGCATTCACAAGGCGATCTGGGCTTTCGTCGAGCGCGCGCCCTTCAACGACGTCATGGCGCAGATTGTCCTGAACACGCTCATGCGGCTCAACCCGCAACAGGTGTACCTGCCGGATTCGATCGATGTGGCGCTCGAACGCTGGGGAAGGCTCGGGCTGCGGAAAATGGGCCAACAGGGGCACAGCCTGACGGGCCTGTCGCGACAGGAGGACCTGCGCTGCCTGATGGCGAGCGTGTACGGCCGTAAACCGGGCGCGCTGCCTGACGCGACTGAGTCATCCCCGGACATTGCCCGGCGCTGCGGCTACTACGCCAGCGCTCGCCTGACAAGCCGCCAGATCCGGACGGGCTACGAGCGTGACGGCGCTGCCTTTCTGCTGGCGGCGGTGAGCAATGCCAGGCTCCTGCTCGACCCCGCCAAAAGGGCCGTGCTAGAGCAATATCTCGGCGACGACTGGCTGACGCATCGTTACCTTCGAATCCGGAAGGCGTTGCACGGTCAGCAAGGGCCGGTGTCCTCGGGGCTGGCGACAGACGGACTCGCTTCACTGTTGAGCGGGAGGCGATCCGAAGGACATCTCGTCGCGCGCGAGGGCGCGGGGCAGGAAGCAGGAGCGCAGTGGGTTCACGAGCGGGCATCGCCCGCTTCGAAATTCGAGATGCTCGGCAAGAGCCCTCGTTCAAAGGTAGCCTGGCTGGTCTTGGCGTTGATAGTACTCGCGGCCCTGGTCTGGCTCAGGTAATAGCGAACCGATATCGAATGTTGCCGCCCATTGCGCGGCAATTTCCATCCGCCTCGAACGGCTTGGCCCCTGGGAGAACTCGCCGAAGGCTGCGACATCGCGTCGGCTGCATACGCGCCGTTTCGCTCGCGGCGCAAAAGGATCGGGGCCGCACTTTCGAGGTTTGCGCAATTGCGGGATTGCGTATCTGATTCTGTTTCCTAGGCTCTTCCGCGCCGCGCGAGCAGGCGCGATTCCACGATAGCGTCCGCGATCGCCTGCTCCTGCTTTGGGCCCATCATGTGCGCGCCCGCAACGCCCTTGATCTCCGCAAGCTCCTGCAGCAGCTCGACGCAGATGCGCCGTCCTTCTGCTTCCGGGCGCTGCGCCCGTTCGAGTCGCTGGATCATCGGCTCCGGAACGCTCACACCCCACAGGTTGGCGTTCATCCAGCGCGCCGATTTCGCCGACGGAATCGGACCAATGCCGACAATCAGGTAGACCCGCTCGAGAATGCCATCGTCGGCCAGCGCCCCGAGGTAGCGCCGCAGCAATCCGAGATCGAAACAGAACTGCGTCTGCACGAATTCCGCGCCAGCGTCGATCTTGGCGCGCAGGCCGTCCGGTTTCCAGCCCGGCTTCGGGTCGACCGGCGTGTCGGCTGCGCCGATCAGCAGTCGGGGCCGTGATTCGAGCGCGCGGCCCGAGGGCAAAACGCCCTCATCGCGCATGCGCCGGGCCGTATTCATGAGTTCGCGGCTGTCGATGTCGTGGACCGGTTTGGCGTCAGGCTGGTCGCCCTTCTTGATGTCGTCGCCGTGCAGACACAGGATGCTCGGGATGCCCAGCGCAGCGGCACCGAGCAGATCGCCCTGCAGGGCGAGCCGGTTGCGGTCCCTCACCGTGAACTGAAGCACCGGCTCGATGCCGTTCTGCGCGAGGATCGCCGATTCAGCGAGCGCCGAAATGTGGGCACGGGCGCTGGGCCCGTCGCAAACGTTGACCGCGTCGGCGAGCCCTTTCAGGCATCCGGCGCGCGCGAGTATCGGTGCGGCAGTCGCGACGTCGAGGGGCGAGGTCTCCGCCGTCATCACAAAGTGGCCTGCGCGCAGCGCAGCTTCCAGCTGGCCGGTTGAACTGTTGAGTGCGGGTGCGTTCATTCCAGGAATCCGTGAGTCGTGATGGGTCGTCCGTGCGCGCAGGAGCGAAGACGGCTGCTCGTTGAATCAAGAAACTGCCGCGCTCGCACTCGCGCCTCAAAGCCGAATACGGCAACAAGAAATCCTGTCATCTTGGACAAGAGCCATGAGACGGGCAGCAGGCCATCCGACGACATCTGCGGGCAAGCGGCGTGTCAAACCTTGCTATTAGGCTCCCGCCGCCGGCCCAAATGCGGCCGCTCATCGCAAACAGATGACACTTCCCGGTCTCGGCCGTCGCGCCAATCAGTCCTGCAGGAATTTATGCTCAATCGGTCGCCGGCGGTGCGGCGCAGACGTCCTCGTAGCGATAACGCTGCTTCAGCAAGCCATTGTGTTCGAATACATCAAGCGTTTTCTCATAGGCTGCATGCGTGATTTCCACATGCGGCGTCCAGCAGCCAAGCTGCTGATACGTCGCGATGCAGTCGGCAAGGACGCTCTCATCGATCTTGGGAAAATACGGTTTCTGCACCCTGGCAATCTCGGCGGCCGGCGTCCTGTTCATGTAGATCCGGGCCTTCTTGTAGGCGCGTATGAACGCCTTCGCCATATCCGTTTGCAACCAGTCGCGGGTCGCAGCAAGGCTGGAAAAACCGCAGGGTCCGATCTGTTTTCCAACCTGCGCCACAACATGTCCGACGCCATCGGCCTGCAGCTGCTGCGGAAACGGGCCCTGCTGGTGCGCATACTGTCCCTGCCCGCTGCGGAAGGCCCGGTCGATTTCGGCAGCGCCAACGGGGCAGATGAGCTTTATTTTGTTGAAATCGATGCCGGCCTTGTGGCACGCGTATTTGAACATGGCGAGCGGCTGGCCGCCCTTGAACGTAACGACCTCGGCGCCCTCCAGCTTGCCCCAGGTGAAGGCGGGGTCAGGCCTGCGTCCGGTGAGGAAGAACCCGTCCATCTCGTTGATCTGGGCGAAATGGACTGCGGCCGGCGTCTCGCCCTTGTTGAGTGACGTGAACCCCTGGCTCAGTGCCGATTGAACGACGTGAGCGGAGCCGTCTTTCAATGCGTCAAGCGCCGAGACGCCCGCCGGCGCAACCGACCACTCCGGTTCCAGACCTTCCGCTTTGAGGAACCCGCCCGACATCGTCGAAATGAGCGGCGAGTAGAACGCGGAAAACAAGGTGAACTGTATGTTGATTCTGTCCAAGTCGCTGTACTCCTCATGCGCAGGCAGCTGCCGTTTACGTAAAGACCATCCTAAGCCATTTTCCAGTCCACTGCGAATCTCAGCTCATACCGGACCGCCCGTTGCGACGCTCCGCGCTGCAGGGTCCGGAACCGGTCTTTCACGAGCAGCGTTCCGCATGGCCCATTCGTGCCGATACTGGACGCTGGTGCAAGTCCGCATTTGGGGCAGATGCGGTCTCTTCGTCGCACTGTTTTTTGAGCGCAGAGCATTCCAGCGGATCGATTGCACGCAATTCGCCCTCCCGCGAGCGGGGAACTCTCGTCGGTCTCGGCCACTGAGGAATGCCAAATGCGACACAAGTGCCGCACTCGTTTGCTTGAAAGCGGGATTTTGACCAAATCCAGGCATCAAAAGCAATTTTTCTGACATTCAAGGCGCGTATAGTGCAGCCTGGCGCTGGTACGGAACTTGCCGCTGAATTCGGTGCAAGCACTATTTCGTTTTTCAACGAACCGGAGAATCACATGAAGAGTATCCAGAGGGGGTTCACCCTTATCGAGTTGATGATCGTCGTGGCGATCATCGGCATCCTGGCGGCGGTCGCGCTGCCTGCCTACCAGGACTACACCATTCGCGCGAAGGTTTCGGAACTGGTCCTGGTGGCGAGCGGTTTCAAGACCTCGGTTTCGGAGGCGGCGCAGTCGAACGGCACGCTCGCGGGCTCGGGCACGGGCCTGACGGTGGCGGTCTCGGGCAAGGTGTCGGGCGGATCGGTTGCCTCGGCGGGAACGATCACGATCCAGGGCGCCAACACGTCGACCTCTGTCGGCACCGCGGTTCAAGT